>Ga0065720_1019784_pt1 | contig 20150 bp, 24 predicted proteins | sample Thericmetagenome_FD_59107 | JGI IMG/M metagenome (GOLD analysis project Ga0065720, IMG submission 59107) | Thermophilic microbial communities from the Joint Bioenergy Institute, California, USA of rice/straw/compost enrichment - eDNA_2 v2... | ecosystem: Engineered > Solid waste > Grass >...
TTGTGCCAGTAGCTACTTCCAGCACGGACATTAGCCTGTGGTTTGATGAGCCGATCGAGCTGGAGCAAGGAAAGCATTATGCGGCTGTTATCGTCAGGACGGATGGAAGCGCGACAGCTGCCTGCCGGTGCATTTTCCCCAACGCGGCTCCTTCTGTACCAATTCCTGGCCTGGAGTTTGTAGCCTCTATCCGTCAGGCTGCGCTGGTCCTCGGCGTGGGCGGCGAGATAGCGCCCTACGTGAACAATAATCATACCAGCATGGATTTCATCTTTTCTTATGATATCCGGCTGACCAGTCTGAACGGACCGCGTGCGCTTCCTATAATCAATGGTGATTTCGAGGAGGAAGCCCTCGATGGCTGGACGGTGACGAAAGGCACGCCCTCGAATGAGGAGCCAGGCAACAGTGCCTATGCCGACATTGAGGCGTATTCCGGCTCCGAGTTCCTGAAGCACGGGAACGAGGATGGTCAGGATTTCGAGGTCGAGCAGGAACTCGAGATGGCCCTGGCTCAGGGCGGCCTTCTGTGCATCAATGCGCACGCCGCGACCGCTAATCTGGCGGACCGAGCCTATTGCGAGGCAGAGTTCCTCGACCCTACCGACACGGTACTCGACGTTCAGCGTTCGCCACTGCTGACACCGGCTGTTGACCTGTGGTTCCCGCAGCAATGTCTGTTCCGGGTCCCGCAAAGGACCGTGAAGGTCAAGCTGCGTCTAGGCGGAGAAAATGGAGGAGGTGATGTCACGGCTGTAGCCATCGACAAGGTGGCGGGCTGGTACGCACCGATGGTGGCAGCCATTCCGAAGAGTCAGCATCGTGGAGCCATGGCTGTCCTCCACGCCAACAAGTCCGTCGGTAGTGCACCTATTAACCCCGTACCATGGGATGTCGCGGAGTACGACACGGACGGGTTCTGGGACATCGCCCATCAGGGACGGTTCACGATCCCGAAAGGCGTATCGAAAGTGAAGCTCTATGCGACATTCTCTGTCGCCAGTGCGCCTTGGTCCGCGACCGACAACTGGTCTATGACCTTCCTCAAGAATGGGAGTACCCAGTTCAGGGGAGCATCCCAGATCGGAGGCACAGCCGGTTTCAACGACACCAGCTTTTCCATCGCTTCACCGCCCATCCCGGTCGTTGAGGGCGACTATTTCGAGGTGCGCTTCCACACGTCGAACGCTACCTCTCTGACCATGAACGCGAACATGTCCCACTTCACGCTCGAGGTGGTCGAATAGCCGGGTGCGGAGGATGGGTCATCACATGGCCCGCCTCCGTGCATTCCCGTTTCTGCGGTAACGCTCATACGTTATGTTCCCGCCTGATTTGCAATTAATTGCAAGGAGGCGGGTATGACTCCGTCTATAGCCGTCGCCATCGAGAAATACGCCAAGAAGTACGGTTTCGAGCCAGCAGCTCTGAAGGCCGTGGCGTTTGTCGAGAGCGGTGGGACGTTCTTCTGGACGGTGGATGGGAAGGCACTCCCGCCGATCCGCCCGGAAGTTCACAAGTTCTACCAGTTCCTGAGCGGGAAGAAGCGCGACGAGGCCGTGCGCCAGGGACTCGCGCATCCGCAGATGAACGGCATCTCGATCCCCAACAGCTGGGTGGGTCGTTACGACTTCTTCGAGCGCATGTGCCGGATCGACGAGGCTGCTGCCATCAAGGCGACCTCGTGGGGTATCGGCCAGGTCATGGGATTCCACTACGACTTTCTCGGCTTCGCCTCCCCGCAGGAGCTAAAGAAGTACGCCTGCTCCGGCATAGAGGGGCAGATGGGGCTGATGTGCCGGTTCATCAACAAGAACCCGGCGATCAACGCTGCACTCAAGAACAAGAACTGGGCTGCCTTCGCCAAGGGCTACAATGGCCCGGCCTACGCGAAGAACAAGTACGACAAGAAGCTCAAGGAAGCGTACGAGAAGTTCCTGAAGAGCCCGATCGACGGGGATGTCTACCTGATCCAGGAGCGTCTGCAGGAGCTCGGTTTCTACACGGGCAAGCTGGACGGAATCGACGGTCCTCTCACCGCGGCGGCTGTCAAGAAGTTCCAGGGGGCGGCTGGTCTGGTCGTGGACGGGAACGTTTCGACGCTTACGCTCGAGAAGATCGACGAGTACCTAGCGGCCCAGAGCTCGAAGAACGCCCGCAGCAAGATTCCCACCATAGGTGCGGCGGGAGCGGCGGCCACCACGGTGGTGAAGCCGGTGGTCGAAGCCATCACCAGCGGTGACCTGGTAGACACTATCGACAAGACGCGATCCATCGCGGAGGCCGCCCACAAACTTCTCGCCATGGTCAATCTGCCCAGCGTCATTTCCGCGGTCGTCATGGCAGCGGTCGTCGGCTTCTCGCTGTACGTTCTGCTCAAGAACGTGCGGGGCGATGACCAGGTAGACTACCTGGATAGGGCCGAATAGTCATGACGACCATTCTAGCCTTTCTGCTGGGGAACAGGGTGGGGCGCTACATCGCTTTCGCACTGATGTTCTCCGCCATCGTTGCCCTGATCTTGTGGCGTGTATTCACGGCAGGCCGGAACGCGGCCCTTATTGACCGGAAAGTGAAGGAGCTGGAGGCTCTGAAGAAGAAGCTGGAGATCGACAATGAAATTGCCAGTCTCCCTATTTCTGTGCGCCGTGAGCGTCTTCGTCGCTGGGTGCGCAATGAAGGGTGATTTCTGCAGCCTCGCAGCTCCGCATTATTTCTCGGAGGACACCTTCGAGACGATGTCGGACGAAGAGGTTGCCCAGGAACTGAAGCACAACGAAATGGGCGAACGCCTCTGTGGCTGGAAGCCCGCAAGCTAGTAAGTTAGGGGGCGTTGGCCTTGGGGACGGAAATGAATGAACCCGCTAAGAAAGTAGCGGAGAGCGTCATTCTCCTGGTGGCTGCGAGGGTGTCGATGGTTCTGGCACTTCCCACTATTGGAGTCCTCTTTTCACTCTACAGCGGGTGGCAGGAGGAAAAGCTCGGACATATCCGGGATCAGATCGAAGCCGTGCAAGTGACTGCAAAGGCGGCTGAGGAAAGAACGGTCAACGTCAGCAACCGCCTCGTGGCCGTAGAGACCCGTCAGACGAAAGAGGCTGCGGACGGGGAGAGGTTTCAGCGCGAGACTCTTGCCCGTCTCGACCGGATGCAGGACGCTCTGATTCAGCTATCGAACTCGGTGTCGGCGCTCACGGCAACGGTGAAGTCTCTGGCGGAAAGAGACGAGCGGCGTAACCGGGATTGACGTTGCAATTGATTGCATTTTACCTTGATCCCGGTAGCAAACTGGGCATAGGTATTAATGTTCACCCAGGAGGGGATGTACAGACCTATGCTGAAGTTAGCTATCGAGGCACAACTGCCACTCATCGCGGTCACGACCCGCGATACCATGAACCTGGGAGAGGTCTTGCGCGAGATCACCAAGCGCAAGCCTATCCCGTGGCAGCCGAGCGTGCCCATCGGAAAGAACCAGCTCTACACGTTCGTGTACCTCGCGAAGAAGGTCGAGCTGCCCCTGTTCCAGCTGTACGAGAAGCTGGTCGAGAATGAGAGCACCCTGATCATCGTCAATCCACCCGGCGTGATGGAGCCCATGTTCGATGCCGGGGAGGTGCCGGTACCGCGCACGCTCATGATGCGCTTCATGACCGAGGTGGTCGAGGACAAGAAGAAGGCCGAGGAACTCCTGCGCGGATTGGGTGGCTGCACGATCAAGGAAGCAGCGGAACTCGCACGCCTGACTATGGCTCGAGACAAGAGCCTGACCGTGCAGGGCCTCATGTACACCCGAAAGTCGGTGTTCCAGGGCGCGAATGGCCTGACCCAGGTTGATACGAAACAGAGCTTCTATCAGCCGCCGCCCTATCTCGTGTCATGGGTTGAGCGAGAAACGCCGTTTTTCCTGCACGGGAAGGATGAGCGCCTCATCCCTCGTGGTCTGCTGTTCGACGGCCTTCCCGGCACCGGCAAGACAGCGGCCTCGAAATGGCTGGCAGAGCAGATCGGCGTGCCGCTCTTCCGTCTCGACATCGGTGGGACCAAGAACAAGTACGTGGGCCAGTCCGAACAGAACCTTATGACCAACCTGTCCCGAGTGGACCACGAGGAGCCGTGCGTCGTCCTCCTCGATGAGGTCGAGAAGGTGTTCGCAACCACGACCAGTGACAACTCCGGCACCACGTCCACGATGCTCTCGCAGCTCCTCTGGTGGCTCGCGGAGCGCAGGACGCGGGTGCTCGTCATCATGACCACGAACAATGCCAAGCTGCTGCCCAGAGAGCTCTATCGAGAGGGCCGCGTGGATGAGGTCATGAACTTCTCGGGCCTTGAAAAGGGGCAGGCTCAAAAGTTCGTAGAAACCCTGCTCAAAACCTTCAAGGGCCTCACGGGGTGGAACTACGGACACGTGGACCAGATCGTGGAGGACGCATTTGCAACCTCGCGGCTCGAGACGAACCCTCCCACGGTCTCGCAGGCGGCTCTCACCAAGGGCACGTATTCGTTCGTGAAGACCTTGACCGCAAAAACCTTTGCAAATGCCGGTTAGCGGGCAAGATAGGTTAGACCAATAACACAAGGAGTGTGTGATGGGTGAAGCAACCGCTAAAAAGTTCAAGATGATGAAGGGGACGAGCGGGGCCGACGATTATCTTGTGGTTGCCCGCAAAGGCAATGTCGTGCTGGGCGTCAAGGTACTGAAAGTCGTACCTGCCAGCCCTCTGGGCGCAAAGGATCACGTATGGTTCCCCGCCCGGCTCCGGTCCGCTCCCGCTGACACCATGTTCGATGACGAGCCGAACTCGAACGTGGTCAAGCTGGAGAAGAAGTACGATAACCTTGCTGAGCCCTGGCCTAGCATCACGTGGGAGAAGGTTGACGAGTATAGGGCCTCAACGATCGTGGGCCTCATTCTGCCGGGCAGGCTGGTGGCCAACCCTGATGAGATCAAGGAGGTCGTCAATTACCTCTCGAACGGCGAGATCGCGAACAAGCTGGCCGACTACCTGTACAACGTTGCAGGTGGGCAGAACATGATCTTGACCAAAGAAGAGATCGTCAACTGGCTGCAGAGCGAACGCTACCTGCCGATGGCCAAGTCTATAGAGAAGGGCCTGAAACAGGCCACCGTGTATCAGGAAGAGGTCAACAAGGTCGTCGGAACATTCGCTGCCCACACTGAAATCCTCAAGAACGCCTACAAGAAGTTCCTTAGCGCTGAGAACGACGACGAACACGAAGATGTCGAATAGAAGATGCAATTAATTGCACATAGCGTGGTGAAAACTTGAAACCGAACAAGATGGAGCGACCTCACATAGGTCGGTGCGTCCTCGCCGCTGGTAACCCTGCGGCGGGGATAATCCTTTACCGGCTTATCTTCTGGAAACCGACACGACAGATCAACGGTCGCTGGTGGTTCGCAAAATCGTATGCCGAGATAGCTTATGAAACGGGGCTGTCTCTGAAACAGGTCGAAAATGGCCTGGCCAGATTGCGGAAAAGGGGTCTCATCCAGACCAGCCAACACCTGTTCCAAGGCAAGAGCGTAACGCACGTTCTCGTGACGGAAGAGTGCAGGCAGACCCTGATGGCATGCTCCTCGGCACCGCCAAAAAAGGGAACCCATGTTCCCCCAAAAGAGGTAGCCCAGGTTCCCCCAAAAGAGGGAACCCAGGAGCCCCCAAATGGGGGAACCTCATATACTACGTATATGCAGGGAGAACCTCATGGAGTACATCAGGGAGATTGCGCACTGACGTGCGCCGAGAACACGGGAGACCCTCAATCGAGTTTGATCGGGGAGGGAAAGAGGGTGAAACCAAAGAAGACAAGATTGACCTCCGTTAAGGACGTACTGCTCGCCCACAAGGGTCCGTCACAAAAGGACGTTCTGCACAAGCCCGAGTCCCTCAAGCAGCTGGAGTTCACGTGGAAGACGCACGTGTCGGACGTGTTCGACAAGTACGTTGCCCCGTTGACATTGAAGCAGCAGAACCAGCTCAAGAAGTTCCGTGAGAAATGCCCGCCAGGGAAGGCTGATGCCGTATTGAAGTCGGTGATCGAGAATTGGGTTGGTTTCGTAAAAACCGTTCAGGCCCAGGCCGGATTGAAACAGGTTCCTCCCGAGCCGAGTCTCGATTTCCTCTTGAAACATGCCGAAGTGGCGGTAAATCTGAGCCTTGATCTCAAAAAGCCCGTGGTGACGCAGGAGGCTGCGCCAAAGGGCGAGAAGTCTGCGAGCGCTGTGCAATTAATTGCGGAGGAAGAGGACAAGCCGCAGACCTTTGAGGAGTTGATGGCGATCATAGGCGAGGAGCCGAGCTCATGACGGCAGACCCCTACGCCACCGGGGTGCTCAAGAAGGAGTATCACGAGCGTCTGGTGGCCGACCTGGAAAATTTCGCAAGGGATGCGGGTATCCAGCAGCACTGGATTTACGCACCTCTCCCCGATGAGGTGACGAAGGTCGAGATCGACTACCTGAAGAACTTTCGCCGCCACATGGCGGGGCACACGGTAGCCGGTCTCTGTTACACCAAGAAGGCCAATGTGGACAGCATCGAGGAGCGCATGGCAGCCGTAGCCGGGTGCCTTGTCCGCAATTTCATCAGGGCACGTGTGATGACGCTCGGGTCTGTGCTCGATGCCATAGCCTCGAAGTCCATGCCGGAGCTGACGTGCATCCTGATCCCGAACTTCTTCAACCCCGCCTCGGATGGTGGGCAGATCGCATCGTGGCAGGTGAATGCCCTCCACGACATGATCGTCAGCCGTCATCTGAACGGGCAGCAGACAATCGTCTACGTCCCCGACCTGAACACACTCGCGACCGAGTACGGGACGCCCATGCGGAAGCTGCTCGATCAGTATTTCATCAAGGTTGGGGGGTGAACCGTGTCGCTCGGGAAGATGTTCATTTCCGCGATCCTGAAGCAGGGATCAGTAGCGGAGCTTCTGCAGTACGGAAAGATCGACCACCTGTTCAAGGCGAGTGAGAAGGACGTTTATGCGTTCGTAACCACGTTCGCCAAGCAGCACCAGGCTCTTCCGAAGCCAAATACGATCTGGTCGCACACGGGAGAGGAGCTGCCCGAGGTTGAGGAACCGGCCAGCTACTACATGGAGCTGCTCGAAGTCCGGCACGTGGAGCTGTCGCTCAAGCAGAGCATGAAGAAGGTCAGCGACCTTCTGTCAGCGGACAATAAGGACCCGATGCAGGCCCTCGAGGTCATCACGGACACCGCCATGCAATTGATTGCACAGCGGCACGTGAAGAAGATCGTGGACTTCCGCGAAGCCTACAGCATGATCATGTCGGCCTATGCGGCCAAGTACAAGGAGCCGGAAGGGCAGGGGCTGTACCTCGGATGGCCGACCCTCGACAACATGTCGGGCGGCCTGATGAAGGGAGACGTGATCAGCTTTGTCGGAAGACCTGCACAGGGGAAGACCTGGCAGATGCTCTACGGGGCGCTCTACGGCTGGAAGAAAGCCGGTAAGAACCCTGAGACCGACCAGTCTCGCATGTTCGTCTCCATGGAGATGGACGTACTGCCGATCCAGCAGCGTCTCGCGGCCCTGCAGACGAACCTGCCTGCCAGCCAGCTCAAGCATGCCACGCTGTCCACGCCGAGCCTCAAGAAGCTCAAGGAAGGATTGACCGAGATCAAGTCGTACGCCTCGCCGTTCTATGTGGTGGACGGAAATCTCGCGGCGACCGTCGAGGACATCTGGATGATGGCCCGGCAGCTCAAGCCCGCCGCGATCTTCATCGATGGTGGCTACCTCGTGAAGCACCCGACCGAGCGCGACCGCTACCGACGAGTGGCAGAGAACGTGGAGCTGATGAAGCAGGAACTCGCCGCTCTCGCTCCGGTCGTCGTCTCATGGCAGTTCTCCCGAGACGCAGCCAAGAAGAACAAGAAGAAGGGCGAGAAGGCCGGTCTGGAGGACATCGGATACACGGACGCCATTGGTCAGGTGTCCTCGCTTGTTCTGGGGTTGTTCGAGGAGGAGAGCGTGGAGACGATCAAGCAGCGCAAGATCGAAATCCTGAAGGGCAGGAATGGGGAGATCGGATCATTCATCACCCGATGGGACTTCAATAAGATGGACTTCTCGGAGATTGAGGACGAAGATGTGTCCGAGCTCCAATTCCTTTAACCGCGCAATGCAATTAATTGCATTTTTTCTTGCAACCGACCGGTTATCAGCTACCGTCAAGCTATAGCCAATCAACCAGGAGGGTCCGAAATGGCAATCATTCTCACCAAGAAAAAGGCCAAGGTTCAGGTCCAGGACGAGCTGGTCAGCGATTTCGCTGAGCTGATCGATCGGGTCGGAGCTCTTAGCGGCGAGGCCGAAGAGATCGAGGCCGCCATCAAGGAACTGCAGACCAAGCTGAAGCCCTACAAGGAGGCGTTAGCCGAGCTGCAGGCCAAGCTCGAGGAGCTGGAGCTGGGCGATGACGAGACGGCGGTCGAGCTGGGTACGCTCTACCGTCTCGAGATCGGCAAGCGGGGCACGTCCCGTGAGGTCACGGACATGAGGAAGGTCCATGAGCTGATGGGCGACGAGCTGTTCTACGAGCTGGCCAAGATCAACCTGAAGGACCTCGACAACTACCTGACGCTCCCGCAGCGCAAGCAGGTCGTCAAGGAAAACCGCACGAAGCGGTCTTTCAAGCTCGTCCCGAAGGGTTGAGCCCACGAAGAAGCTGTTTCTGGTCGGGGAGGACTTCACCGAAACCAAGCGACAGTGTGGGGTCACGAAATGAAGTTCCAAGTCGAGATCAAGTTCGATGTCAGTAGCGAGACAGTGGCTTCCAACCTCGTCGATGTTCTCCTGTCGATCTTGGCGAAGTACGAGGTCCCTGCGACGGCGGGTCCGGTCAAGGAGGTCATCGATGATGGTGTGATCTCCGTCTACACGGATGGAGGATGCGACCTGAAAAAGGGTGGCCTTGGAGCATGGGCGTACGTCATCCGGTACCCTGACGGGTTCGTTGTCGAGAACTGCGGGGCGTTGATGGGGACCACGAACAACCGCATGGAGCTCATGGCCGTCATCAAGGCTCTGGAGGAGATCGAGTTCGGGAAGCCCATACGTGTCGTCACGGACAGCGAGTATGTCGCCAAGGGCGTGACGGTCTGGAGCAGGAATTGGGTCCGTAACGGATGGCAAACCCGAGACGGCAAGCCCGTCCTGAACCGTGATCTGTGGGAGCACCTGCTGCAGCTGTTCCAGATGCACATGGTGACATTCGAGACAGTCAAGGGACACAGTGGTCATGCGCAAAACGAGCGCTGCGACCAGCTATGCACAGCGGCCATGCTCAATGCCCACAAGGCGATACTGGCCGGTGAGCCGGTAGATGCGGATGGCAGTGCCAAACAGCTGGTGGCGACGTGAAAAAGGAAAAGATCGAACAGGCTCTGAAACTGCTGGGTGCAACGAATATACAGCCCCACAAGAGGACGGGGTGGGTAATCAGCCGGTGTCCTCTAGGTCCCTGGAGACATGAAGGAGGGGAGTCCGGGCCGGAGGTGTTCGGGGTCCGTATCGAGCCAGGCGATCCCCACACGCACTGCTTCTCGTGTGGCTGGAGCGGATCGCTGAGCGATATGTTCTACACGATGCGCTACCTCAACAAGCATGACCCCAGGGTCAGCGTGAAGTGGGGCGAGGTGCACAAGCTGATCGAGGAATCCGAGCATGACCTGGAGTTTGACTTCGATAGCCCCGACATCGAGGAGATGCTCTTCGGGAAGAAGGAAAAGACCCACATCTTTCCCGACTGGTGGATCGATACCTTCCCTCCCGCATGGTCGATCCCGCAGGCCCGCAAGTACCTGCAGCAGCGCGACGTGCCGTTCAAGGTCGCCCATCTTCTAGACCTGCGCTGTGACACGACACAGGGCCGCGTGTGCTTCCCCGTACGGGACTTCCAGGGGCAGCTTGTCGGTCTGCACGGGCGTGCGATCAAGCCGGACGTGGAGCCGCGCTATCGCATGTACACCTACGCAGGCAAGAACAATCCGGTCCACTGGCTCGGAGAGGAATGGGTCGATCTGAGCAAGCCTATCGTCATCGTCGAGGGACCGTTCGACCTGACCTCCGTGTACCGGGTGTACCGGAACGTGGTGAGCCCGCTGTTCGCGAACCCGAACGTGGAGAAGCTGTTTCGCATGGCGGACGCTCTCGAATGGATCACGTTTTTTGACCGAGGGAAGGGCGGAGACACGGGCCGAGAACGGATCGGCAGGTACATGCAGAAGGATCACGTAATCCATCACCTGAAGCCGCCAGAAGGAAGAAAGGACCCAGGCGAATGCACCGTGGAGGAAATTGCCGAATTGTTAGACGGGCTGGTGAAACTGGATGATTTTCTCATTGACTAGACCGAAAAGGGAGCCATAATGCAATTAACTGCAAAGTTACCTCGGGCAAACTTGGGGAACATTTGGGAACCTTTGGGAAACTTGGGAGAGTGAAATGGCGTTGAAGTTCGCTAAGAAAGCCGCGATGCCCCTCAACACCGAAGCGGCTGAAAAACCCTCTGCAGACTCCTCGAAAAAGACGCTTTCAACGGTCTCCTTCCTGAAAAAGGGAAAGGCGGCGAAGGAACTCCTCGCGTATGAGGAGGCCCAGGCCGAGCTGCGTCGCCAGGAAGCGGGCCGCATGTGGCGCTTCTGGATGCCGGATGGTGAGGATCGCCAGATCACGTTCCTTGATGGCGCTCTCGACGACGATGGGATGCTCGACATCTACATGTTCTACGAGCATTCGCTCCGCCTGAACGGCAAGGTCGAGAATTTCGTCTGTACGGCAGCTGTTGACGAGACGCAGCCCTGCCCGATCTGCGAGTCCGGGGATCGTGCCAGCTTTGTCGGGGTGATGACGGTCATCGACCATTCGGAGCAGAAGATCAAATCGGGTCCGAATGCGGGCAAGGTGATCTCGAACACCCGCAAGCTGTTCGTTGCAAAGCAGAGCACCATCAAGCAGCTGACCAAGATTGCGGCCAAGCGCGGCGGGCTTACCGGGTGCACGTTCGACGTGTCGCGTACGGGGCATCAGTCTCCGAGCGTCGGCAACCAGTTCGACTTCGTGCAGAAGTTCGACAGCTATGAGGAGATCGCTGAGGCGTGCGGTCTGAAGGTGGAGGATGTTCAGCCCGCGAACTACGAGGAAGAAATCCGCTACCTCAGCCCCGAGCAGCTGATTGAACTCGGCGTCGGCAAGGCCCTGGTCGGGCCGGGCCTGCTTAAGGGCTCGAACCTCAAGGAAGAGCTCTAGTCGGTGCAATTAATTGCAGTTCCGCCACCGTAACTGGCCCAACACACCCCCCACCGGTGGCGGGCGGGGGAGGGGTTCGCCCCCCTCCCCCGTTACAGGTCATGAGGACCGGCGGGAATGGCTGTACTGTCAGAACTGATACGGCACGATAAACCACTAAGAACCGGCAGCACTGCGGTCTACCCGTACAAACCGCAGCTAGAAAGCAAGTATCGCTTCACGTCCCGTTTTGGCGAGGAGGTCCTGCTGCACCGGGTCGAAGGAGACGTGATCCATCTGCCCCGTGCTTTATGCCCGATCTCCGACAATGATGAGCGCGTGGACGGCGAGGTCGTTCATTTCTCTCAGGGACCGTCCCCGAGGCCCCATCAGGTCAAGCTGTTCGAGGAGACGGCCAAGTTCCTGAAACAGGGCCTGTCAGGCATCGTCTCCGCTTACACCGGATGGGGTAAGACGGTCCTCGGCTATCACGCCGCTTACGTGACCCAGCGCAAGACGCTGGTCATCACGACCAAGGACGACATCTACAAGCAGTGGATCGACGGCGCGAGCAAGTTCCTCGGGCTCCAGCCGAACGAGATCGGAGAGATCAGGGGTGACAAGTGCGAGGTTATAGGCACCAAGTTCGTGGTCGCCATGATCCATTCGCTGTCCAAGGCGGGGAAGTATCCCGACTGGATAGACAAGGACTTCGGCCTCGTCATCTTCGATGAATGTTTTCATCCGGATCATGAGCTGCTTACGCCGGGTGGGTGGAAGCCTGTTTCGGAGATTACCGATCAGGACAAGGTGATGGCGTTCAATGCTGAAACTGGTTCGGTTCAGTTTGAGCCTGTTCTTAGGACGGTGGCCAAGCCGTTTGTCGGAAACCTCGTAAGGGTTAAGGGGAACAAGTTCCACACGCTGACAACGCCTGGACACGAGCAGCCCATCCGTAGAAAGAGAAATTCTGGGTGGGAGTTGGGTCGGTCTACCATTGGAGACCTTAACCTGCATTCGAGAGTTCAGTTGCCTGTGTCTGGAAGATTGGCTGGCACTGGTGAGCTGACCGCGCTTGAAAAGCTGCGGATTGCCTTCGAGGCAGATGGTCATCTCCTGTATACATCCAAGACGACAGGGGAGAACACTTATAGGTTCTCTTTCCGGCGAGCGCGTAAGATAAGACGCCTGTCCGATATTCTCCATGAGCTTGGGTGGGACTTCACCGTTCGAGAGAATTGTCGTGGGGACATCAACATCGTTTTCAAATCGGATTTGCTGATGACCAAGGATTTCTCCTGGTTCGATCCGTTTGAAGATGGTGGGCGTAACGAAAGTTTCCTGTCAGAGCTGACTGAGTGGGACGGTTGGGCAGATTCGTACGCTGGCTTCTGGGAGCACAAGTCAAGGGACGTGGCTGACCTCGTGCAATTAATTGCTCAGTTGGCTGGAAGGAATGCCTCCATTGTGCCTGTCGGTACTAGGTGGAGGGTTCGCTGGTGCGCCACGCAGGTCTGGGTGGACAGTGCTGGGTTCAGCAAGGAAGAGGTGCCGTATTCTGGCATGGTGTATTGTGTGACTGTCCCGTCTGGGAACGTGGTCACGCGCCTGAATGGCACCATTTCCATCAGCGGAAACTGCCACCGCGTTCCGGCAGAACAGTTCTCTAACGTGGTGGACATGTTCCGTGCGAAGCTGCGCCTGGGGCTTTCCGCCACGCCGGATCGGGCTGATGGGAAGGAGCTTCTGATACACGCCCACATCGGGCCGATCAGGGCCAGAACCGAAGCCCAGCTGATGATCCCCAAGGTGCTCCTGTTCAGGAGCGCGTGGGAATGTCCGCGTGTGCTGCGCACCGATCCGATGACCGGCCAGAAACGGGTCGTCCGGTTGCCGCATGAGCCAGGCAAGACGGCGCACGTGGAGAAGATTCTGGCGGCTGACCCGCAACGGAACCATCTGATCGCGGAGCTCGCGTATGAGGCCCTGGAGAAGAACCGGCAGACGGTCGTGTTCTCGACGCTGATCGATCACCTGAGATCGCTGCACAGGGCCTGTCACGAGGTGTTCGGCATCTCGGGCCGTCAGATGGGCTTCTACCTTGGGGCACAGACCAAGGCCGAGAAGCAGGCGCGTGAGCGCGAGAAGGTTAAGCCGATCGTGTTCACGACCTACCAGATGATGTCGGAGGGAACGTCCCTTGACTGGCTCGACACGTGCATCCTGGCAATGCCGAGGTCGAACGTGGTGCAGCCAGTGGGACGTATCAGGCGCGAGTACCCCGACAAGGGAACGCCGGTCGTCATGGACATTCAGGACCATGACAGTCCGGTCTTCTCGTCTTACGCCGCCTCGAGGCTAAGATGGTACGAGTCCATAGGGTGTCGCGTCGTTCATATGAGCTGAGCAGGAGGCTGATGGAATGGCTCTGAAAATCGCAAAGAAGTCTGGAACCGCAACGATGTCGAAGCAGATCAAGGACAAGGGCACGGTGGTGTCGGAGGATAACACCCAGGAGCAGGTGGATACCCCGACCAGTAAGGTCGTGTCCTCTGATCCTTGGTGCGAGGTTGGCGTGGACATGAGCTACACGCACAATCTGGGCAACTACCAGTCCGCCAAGATTGGCGTTAGCCTGAGACTTCCGGCCCAGGTGTCCGAAATCGACGAAGTGTTCACCTACGCCAAGGAATGGGTGGACAACAAGCTGCAGTCCATGATTGAGGACCTGCAGTCTGAGTAGCCTGCAATTAATTGCAAGGGTGGAAACCAAGTGCCGATAAGCATCAAGAAATCCCAGAAGAGCACGACAACGGCAGCTGAGCTGCTCGCCGGGTTCCAGAAGGACTACGGCGAGAGCATTGGTAATTTCGGTGGGCACCTGATCGACAGCACCCGCGTTCCCACGGGCATGTTCGAGCTCGATTTGGCGCTGGCCGGTGGTTTCCCGCGGGGCAAGTGCACGATCATCTATGGCCCAGAGAGCTCGGGTAAGACGAACATCGTACTCCTGGCGATCGCCCAGCATCAGCGCATCTGGCCGGACAAGACGAACATCTTCTTCGACGTGGAGAACTCGTTCGATCCTACGTGGGCGAGGAAGATGGGCGTGGACGTGAGCAAGCTCATAGTCATTCGTCCGTCCTATGCCGAGCAGCTCGTCGATATGGCCGAGAGCCTGCTTTACACGGAGGATTGCGGGATCGTCGCTATCGACAGTCTGGCCGCTTTGATCACGACCCAGGAGAGCGACAGCAGCGCAGAGAAGGCCAACGTGGGCGGATCGGGCCTCGTCACTGGCAAGCTCGTGCGCAAGACCACTAAGGCGCTGGGGGAGGCTGAGAAGGAAGGACGGCAGCCGACGCTGATCTACATCAATCAGATCAGGCACAAGATCGGCGTCATGTTCGGCAACCCCGAGACGCAGCCGGGAGGGAACGCCCCGCAGTATCAGGCAGCGCTCCGGCTCCGGGTCTATGGAAAGAACATCACCGACCCGAAGATTTCCTCGGTCATGCCGGTGGCCAAGGAGGTCACCTTCGTCGTCAACAAGCACAAGTGTCCGATCCTGTCCGCGGCGGGAAAGTTCACGATGGTCACGCTCCCGCACGGAGGGTTGAAGGTTGGTCAGTGCGACGACTACAGCACGATTGCCGAATACCTCAAATCCTTCGGCATGTTCGAGAAGCACGAGAAGAAGGGCTGGGTGATCGTGGGAGATCACTATGACACCCAGGCCGCCTTCAAGGAAAGGTTCTACTCGGATGATGCGTTCGCCAGTGAAATCCGGCAGGCGATCATCGAGAGGATGATGAAGGAGGGCAAGCTGATCGAGGAGGGTGGGGAGCCGTGACCGAAGTCCCGTACTTTAAGCGCAGGACGCAGCACCGGATAGGGAAGTCAGGGAGGAAGTCCGAGCAGCGCGTAGCGAAGATGCTGGGTGGTCGGCTCAGGCCCGCCTCTGGGGCGCTTGAGGGAGCAAAGGGCGACATCGTGATGGATAAGTTCTTGGTCGAGGCGAAAAGCTCCCAGAGAATGAGCATCACGATCAAGCTGGACTGGCTCTGCAAGATTGCGAGGGAGGCTCGTTCGGAGGGCAAGACACCCGCTCTTACCGTCTCATTCGTCACGCCGGAGGGCAGGGCTCAGCTTGACGGTGATTGGGTCATGATCCCAATGCATACCTTCGAGGAGATGTTGTCATGAGCATCCTCGTGGGGGAGACAGGTTGGGAAAGAAAGGACCTGGACGCCTACTGGACGGAGCCGTGGTGCGTGGAATGGCTCCTGGCTGCCATGGGAGAGCTGACCTCGAAGAAGAACGTGGTGTGGGAGCCAGCCTGCGGGAACGGTCAGATGGCCGAGGTTCTTCGCAAGCATGGCTACGATGTTCTGGCCACGGATGTGAAGGATTACGGATACCAGCACATGCAGGGTGTCCAGGACTTCCTCAGCGTCGAGTACGTGGACCCTGTTATCGATGTCATTATCACCAACCCGCCGTACGAGATCAAAGGCGTGGAAGGCGTTCCCGATGTTACGGCGGAGAGTTTCATCCGCCATGCCTTGCGCCTGATGGAGCCTATTGGAGGCAAGGTGATAATGCTACTCAGGAACGAGTTCGACAGCGCGTCCAGCCGGGTGGACCTGTTCGATGGGTATCCGTTCGTTTGCAAATATGTCCTGACCAGGCGTCCGAGGTGGGTAGAAAAGCAGAAGGGCGATCCGAGCCCCCGGCACAATTACAGCTGGTTCGTCTGGGATTGGGGAATGCCCGAATCTACGACCGCTGTTATTCGCTACCTCAGAAAGCCAAAGGTGGAGAGCCCGGCCTGATATGACTATCAGCTTCCTCAAGAAAGCAAAGCAGTACATGCCGCAGCGGAGCGTCAAGTTCCTGCTGCACCAGCATCTCTCCGGCTACGACAAGGCTCGCTCGACCAAGATCATTCACGCCTCCGAGCTGACCAAGCCGGATGGCATCTGCCCTCGCCTGTACGCCCTGGCTGATGTCACCAAGTTCAAGCCGAAGGATCAGTGGCTCTCCACCTCGCACCGCATGACGTACCAGATCGGGCGGGATCAGGAACGCAACATCGTCTTGTGGTTCGCAGAGATGGGAAAGGCCGTATGCCACTGGAAATGCGTGGCGTGCGGGATCGTGCACGAGTTCCAGACCAGGCCGATCTCCTGCTCGAAGTGCGGCGTGAGGAAGCTGGAGCCGATGGAGGTTCGCTTCGAGAGCGCGTATTCCGGTGCGAGCTGTGGCGTGGACATGCTCGTCGCGCTGGGCGAGCCGAAATTGCGGGTGGTCGAGCTCAAGACCATCGACAAGGAAGAGTTCAAGGCTCTCAAGGCACCGCTAGCGGAGCACCGCTGGAGGACCAACCTCTATCTCAGGATCATTGCGGAAAGCGCTCACCCATGGTCCAATGCGGTCTCCACGGACACCGCGACCATCCTTTACACCAGCAAGGGCGGATTCGGATGTGCGGACCCCGAGCTGAAGAAGTGGGGCCTGTCCGACCAGTACAGCCCGTTCAAGGAGTTCGAGATCAAGCGGAATGACAGCGAGACCGACGAAATCGTCGCTCGAGCCAAGGTCATCAAGGATTTCAGGGAAGGCAAGGTGGGCATGCCGTGCGGGGTGTGCTCGACTGCCATGTCCAGCAGGGCCAAGGCGTGTGGTCTGAAGGGACCCTGCTTCAGCGGAGAATATCCGCCCGAATATGACTGGATGAAAGACAATGGCTGAACTCCTCACCTCGATAGGCATCGACCCGTCAGCAACCGCGACAGGTATAGTCATCCTTAGAGAGACCGGGGCTTCGATCCCAGAGGTCATCTTGGAGACCGAGATCAAGCCAAAGGACCTTCGTGGCATGGAGCGTGCTCGCTTCATCGCCACGGCGGTTATGGAGATCATCCACGAGCACAGGCCGGACCGGATCGTCATCGAGGGCTATAGCCTGAACTACAAGAACGCCTCTTCGGTGATCCCGCTCGTCGAGATTGGCGGCATCTTGCGCCTCATGATGTACCTCGATGGCCTGACCTGGTTTGACCCGCGGGCGTCCGAGGTGAAGAAGTTCGCGGCTGGGCAAGGAAAAAACATCACCAAGGATCAGGTGATGATGTGGGTGTTGAAGCGCTGGGGGCACACGAGCATGACGAACAATACGGCGGATGCGTTCGTTCTGGCAGCTATGGGATTGGCCCAGGCGAACCGACTGCCGGGGATCAACATGGAGATGCGGAAAGTGGCAGGAGCTCTTGTTATGCGGAAAAACTAATTGCAATTAATTGCATTCCTTCTAGAGTATGCGGGCGTACCCTTAGTCACACGTAACCAGGAGGGTGTGAGAAATCATGTCCACAGCAGCCAGCCTGTCCCTGTTGAAGGGCGGGAAGAAAGCAGCAGTCGCTGAAGAGCTGGAGAAGGAACCCGAGGTGGAGTTTCCGGCTTCCGAGGCGTCTGAGGAAGAGGAAGCAGTCGTCGTTGACATCGACTCCATGAACACCAAGGAGATTGATGTCCTCGTCGCTGAACACGAAATCGACGTGCCCGATAACTGGTCGAAGATGACCCTCGCCAAGAAGAAGGCGTGGCTCAAGGAGCAGTTCGAGGAGACCGGCGAGGCCAATGAGGCCGTGACGGTTACTGAGGCGCAGACCGAGGACGAGTCGGCTAAGGAAGAGGCTGAGGCGAAGCCTGCGAAGGGCAAGCCCAAGTCCAAGGCCGTGGCTCTTGCCCCGAAGTCTGGCACGATCGAGAAGCCTGGCGACGATGTTCTGTCCGATCTCGTGCATGAGATCGAGAACATGAAGGAGCAGGAGGCGCGTGAGGCCGTTCTCGCCCTGAACAATGAGTCTGAGATGACCTTGTTCAAGCTGGGCGGCGTGCTCTCCGTCATTCAGGCGAACGGTTGGTATTCGCCCTACGGGTCGTTCCGAGAGTATGTCGAGAAGGAACTCGGCATGCATTACCGGAAGGCGACCTATTGGGTGGCCATCTACAACCATCTGGCCGAGAGCAAGGTCCCGTGGAGCAAGGTCAAGGGCCTTGGATGGACCAAGCTGAAGGAAATCGCTGAGGTCCTGACGCCAGAGAACGTCGATGAGTGGGTCAAGATCGCTCAGTCTCAGACGACCCTGCAGCTCATCGAGACCGTCAAGGCGCACAAGGCCAAGGATGCGCCCAAGTCGATTGAGGACCAGACGGCCAAGACTGTCTCCACGATCACCTTCAAGGTCCATGACGACCAGAAGGAGACGATCAAGTCGGCCATCGCCAAGGCCAAGGAGCAGTCCGGTACGTCTGTTGACACTGCAGCTCTGGAGTTCATCTGCCTCGATTTCCTTGGGGGCCAGACGATCGTGCAGCGGCTGCAGAAGATGGGCCTCGAAGCGGCCCTGGAGGCCGTGGAGAAGGCGTTCCCGAACACCAACATCAGTGTGGAGATCGAGGACAGCGAAGGAGGCGAGTAGCGCGTAACTCGCCTCTAGCAGAAATGCCTGCCCTAGCGAAGCCCTGGACCCAAGTGTCCGGGGCTTTCGCATTTAATTGCAATTTCACTTGCACCGGTACCGCACCAGCCTAGAAGTATAGGGAGAGATCATCGAATCCAGGAGGGAAAGATGACGGTCCTGATGGAAAAAGCCAAGGTTCTCAAGGAGAACATCGCGTATCTCCCCGCCAGCAAGAAGGATTTCGCCAATTCCCTGCTGACGCAGCTTGCCCATAAAGGCTCGCTCAGCGACAAGCAGTGGTATTGGGTGGACAAGCTGGCCGACATGGCTCAGGGCATCCCGGATTTCACCATGGGAATGGCCGAGAAGCACGAGGTGGGCCTGCTCACCGGCCTCGCCCAGATGTTCGAGAAGGCGGGCGTCAAGCTCAAGCATCCGGCCATCAACCTGAATCTCGATGACGGTCGGGAGGTTCGTCTGTCACGGGCTGGAGACAACAGTGCGAACCCTGGCTTCATCTACGTGAAGATCGGCAAGTACAATTACGTGGGCAAGGTGAGCCCGAACGGAGAGTTCTTCCCCGCCAAGGCTGTCGATAGTGACACCAAGAGGGATGTTGTCGAGTTCCTGCGCGATCTCTCCCGCCATCCCGCCGAGGTGGCTGCCAAGTACGGAAAGCTGACAGGCAGGTGCTGCTTCTGCGGTCTCCCGCTCAGCGACCCCAAGTCCACCGCGGTAGGTTACGGGAAGCAGTGCGCGTCCCATTACGGGCTTCCGTGGGGTGCAATCAATTGCACGGAGGCATGATCAAGGAGGACCTCATGACCTACACATACAAGCGCTACGCCTTCAAGGACGGCAAGCTCATCCACGAGGCGGAACGAACGATCAAGGAAAACGACATTCTAGCCCGCACGGGAGAGCTGGGGCCTCTGGCCTTCCACAAGCTCCTCGACCGCTGGAACAAGTCATCAGTGCACAACAGCAAGCACGACACCAACCCCTACCTCTACGTCTACGTGGCGGCATAGGAGGACCCATGAGGATCACCGAGATACCGGCTGGAATGACCCCGCACGTGGATGACAGCAGCAGGTTTGGCTACCCGCCTGGGGTGGAGCACGACACGATGGTCGAGGTCGTCATCACGTATCGGGGCGAGTTCTACCTCCGTCGAGGCCGGGCGTCACAGTTCGGCTGGATGATTGAGCCCATCGCGTCGAGCGTGCCGGGCATCATCCCTGAAAGAGCCCCCATAACCCATTACCGGATCGTCAAGGAGGACGGCTGTGAGCAGGGTTGATTCACGCCATCTCGAGCATCCGAGGTTCTACACGAAGGACGGATGGCTCACCCCGTACGCCCTGGCCTGCGGGTACATCGAGGAGAAGCATTACG
>Ga0065720_1019785_pt1 | contig 20150 bp, 17 predicted proteins | sample Thericmetagenome_FD_59107 | JGI IMG/M metagenome (GOLD analysis project Ga0065720, IMG submission 59107) | Thermophilic microbial communities from the Joint Bioenergy Institute, California, USA of rice/straw/compost enrichment - eDNA_2 v2... | ecosystem: Engineered > Solid waste > Grass >...
GAACTGGTCCTCCCAGCGGAACTCGAAGCGCGCCTTGGACAGGGCGTTGTCGCGGATCTGCGCGCCGGGATGGCCTTTGGCCAGGTCGGCCGCATGCGCCGCGAGCTTGTAGGTGATGATGCCTTCCTTGACGTCGTTCTTGTTGGGCAGGCCCAGGTGCTCCTTGGGCGTCACGTAGCAGAGCATCGCCGTGCCGTACCAGCCGATCATGGCCGCGCCGATGCCGCTGGTGATGTGGTCGTAGCCGGGCGCGATATCGGTCGTCAGCGGCCCCAGGGTATAGAACGGCGCTTCCTTGCAGTACTCGAGCTGCAGGTCCATGTTCTCCTTAATGAGCTGCATGGGCACGTGGCCGGGGCCTTCGATCATGACCTGCACATCGTGCTTCCAGGCGATCTCGGTCAGTTCGCCGAGCGTCCGCAGCTCGGCGATCTGCGCTTCGTCGTTGGCATCGTAGATCGAGCCCGGACGCAGGCCGTCGCCGAGCGAGAAGGCCACATCGTAGGCCTTCATGATCTCGCAGATCTCCTCGAAGTGCGTGTAGAGGAAGTTCTCCTTGTGATGCGCCAAGCACCACTTCGCCATGATCGAGCCGCCGCGCGAGACGATGCCCGTCATGCGCTTGGCCGTGAGCGGCACGTAGCGCAGCAACACGCCGGCGTGGATGGTGAAGTAGTCGACGCCCTGCTCGGCCTGTTCGATGAGCGTGTCGCGGAAGATCTCCCAGGTCAGCTCCTCGGCCTTGCCGCCCACCTTCTCCAGCGCCTGGTAGATCGGTACGGTGCCGATCGGCACGGGCGAGTTGCGGATGATCCACTCGCGGGTTTCGTGGATGTGCTTGCCGGTGGACAGATCCATGACGGTGTCCGCGCCCCAGCGGATCGCCCAGGTCATCTTGTCCACTTCCTCGCCGATGGAGGAGGTCACGGCCGAGTTGCCGATGTTGGCGTTGATCTTCACCAGGAAGTTGCGGCCGATGATCATCGGCTCGGCTTCCGGGTGGTTGATGTTCGCGGGGATGATGGCGCGGCCGCGCGCGACCTCGTCGCGCACGAATTCGGGCGTGATCTCCTCGGGAATCGAGGCGCCGAAGGACTGGCCGCGATGCTGGCGCGTCAGCAATTCGGCGAGTTTCGCGCCGGTCGGCCCGCTCGCACGCAGGCTCTCGAGGTACTCCTTGCGGCGCATGTTCTCGCGGATGGCGACGAATTCCATCTCCGGCGTGATGATGCCGCGCCGGGCGTAGTGCATCTGCGTCACGTTGCGGCCGGGTTTGGCGCGACGCGGCTTGCGCGTGAGGTTGAAGCGCAGCTCGGCCAGCTTGGGATCGTTCAGGCGCTTGACGCCGTACTCCGAGCTCGGGCCGGGCAGCTCCTCGGTATCGTCGCGCTCCAGGATCCAGGGCAGCCGCAGCGCGGGCAGGCCGCTACGGATGTCGATCTTGACGTCCGGGTCGGTGTACGGCCCCGACGTGTCATAGACATAGATGGGCGGGTTCTTCTCGTAACCGAAAGAAGCCGGCGTGTCGCTCTGGGTGATTTCGCGCATGGGCACGCGGATATCCGGACGCGAACCCTGGACGTAGATCTTGCGCGAGTTGGGGAAAGGCTTGATCGCGGCCTCGTCCACCCGGGCAGTGGCGGCCAGGAACTTGGGATTGGCGTTCATCGAATCGCTCCTTTCAAAACGCCGAGGGAGGAGCGATGGAATGAGGGCTGGTTCCGACGCTTCCCTGCGGCGGCATTATCCGCATCAGGTTCCAAGGGACTCTCTCACCCGGCCACGCCTTGCGGCGCGCCAGGACCCCTAGGTCGTAAGCCGGACGGTACCCCAAAACGCCCGGCGCATCAATGACGGGCCGCTAGGGTTTCCGCCCGGATCCGCTTCGCGGATCGCCGGTACGTCCCCGCGTCTCGCCCGGATGCTAAAATCGCCCGCATTTTGCCCTGCTAACGAAAAGCAAAATGAACATCGAGCAAGCCCGTTTCAACATGGTCGAGCAGCAGATCCGGCCCTGGGAAGTGCTGGATCAGTCGGTGCTCGATCTGCTGTACGTGGTCCGGCGCGAGGAGTTCGTGCCGGAAGCCTACAAATCGCTGGCGTTCTCCGATCTCGAGATCCCGATCGGCGAGGGCGAGCGGATGCTGCAGCCCAAGGTCGAGGCGCGCATCCTGCAGGAAGTGGCGCCGAAGCGGACCGACCGCGTACTCGAAGTGGGAACGGGTAGCGGCTATCTCACCGCGCTGCTAGCGCATCGCGCCCAGCACGTCTACAGCGTGGAGATCTCCCCCACGCTGCTGGCGTTCGGCGAGGCGAACCTGCGCCGGGCCGGCGTCGACAACGTCACCCTCGAACAGGGCGACGGGGCGCGCGGCTGGAGCAAGCACGCCCCCTACGACGTCATCGTTCTGGGCGGCTCGACGCCGGTGCTCGCCGACGAGCTGCTGGCGCAACTGAAGGTGGGCGGGCGACTGTTCGCCATCGTCGGCGAGGAGCCGGTGATGCAAGCCCAGCTCATCACCTGCACCGGTCCCGGCAGCTACAACACGATCGGGTTGTTCGAAACCTGCGTGGCGCCTCTTAAGAACGCTCCGCAACCGGCGCGGTTCGAGTTCTGATGCGCCAGATCACTCCCAAACAGCTGCACGACTGGCTCTCGGACCCGAACCGCGAATCACCCGTCGTGCTGGATGTGCGCGAAGACTGGGAACTGGAGATCTGCAGCCTGCCCGACAGCGTGCGCATCCCCATGAACAGCATTCCCGGCCGCCATCAGGAACTCGATCCTGAGCGCGATATCGTCGTGGTCTGCCATCACGGCGGGCGCAGCATGCAGGTCGCTTCCTTCCTGGTGCAGAACGGCTTCACCAATGTTTACAACCTCAGCGGCGGCGTGGATGCCTGGGCACGCGAAGTAGACCCTACCATGGCGACCTACTGAATCCGCCAAAGGGACGGGCGTCGGCCCGCGCAAACAACGACCAAAGGGAGTGCCATGAAGCGGATGTCGACGTGGATCAGCAATGCCCTGCGGCGGGGCGCGGTGATCGGGCTGCTCGTCGCGGCCCTGCCGGCGCAGGCGATCGATCTGTTGGAGGCGTACCGGCTGGCCCTTCAGAACGACCCGGAATTCGCCGCCGCCCGCGCGCAGCTGGAGGCCGGACGCGAGGCGCTGGCGCAGGGTCGCGCGCTGCTGCTGCCGATCATCACGGGTTCGGCCAACACCAACATCAATGACGTCGACAACCGCACGCAGGGCTTCGACCGGCGCTACAACAGCCACGGCTGGAGCATCACCCTCACCCAGCCGTTGTTCCGCTGGCAGAACATCATGCAGTACCGCCAGGCGGAATATCAGGTTCAGCAGGCCGAGGCGCGCTTCGGCCAGGCCGCGCAGGACCTCATCGTGCGCGTCGCGGAAGCGTATTTCAACGCCCTGGCGGCGCAGGACAACCTCGAGTTCGTGCGTGCCAACAAGGCCGCCATCGCCGAACAGCTCGCCCAGGCCAAGCGCAATTTCGAGGTCGGCACCGCGACCATCACCGACACCAACGAGGCGCAGGCACGCTACGACCTCGCCACCGCCCAGGAACTGGCCGCCGTCAACGAAGTGGAAGTCACGCGCCGCAACCTGGAACGGATCATCGGCGTGGTGCCGGACCGCCTCGCGCCGTTGCGCCCCGATCTGCAACTCGCGCCGCCCGAGCCCGCCGACATGAACGCCTGGGTGGAGGCCGCACTTGCCGGCAACTTCGGCGTGCTGGCGAACCAGGCCGCCTATGAAATCGCCGCGCGCCAGGTCGAGGTGCAGCGTGCCGGGCATTATCCGACCCTGGACGCCGTCGCGAGCTATCAGGACAGCACCTCGCTCGGCGGCGGACTGGCCAGCCCCACGGCGCAGCGCCAGAACACCAACGCGGCCGTCATCGGCCTGCAGCTCAACGTGCCCCTGTTCGAGGGCGGTTCGGTGTCCTCGCGCACACGCGAGGCAGTCGCGTTGCGCGAGGCGGCGCGCAACAATCTCGAAGCGGCGCGGCGCGCCGCGGAATTCAGCGCCCGTCAGGCCTTCCTGAACGTCACCAACGGGCGTGCCCAGGTGCAGGCGCTTGAGCAGGCGCTGGTCTCGAGCGAAACCGCCCTGGAGTCCAACCGCGTCGGCTACGAAGTCGGCGTGCGGATCAACATCGACGTGCTGAACGCGCAGCAGCAGGTCTTCCAGACCAAGCGCGATCTCGCCCGCGCCCGCTACGACACCATCCTCAACGGCCTGCGGCTGGGCGCGGCCGCGGGGGCGCTGTCGGAAGAACAGGTGCGGGCGGTGAACCAGCTGCTTCTCACCGCCCGACCGGAAGCGCCCGCTCCGCAGCCGGGGCCGGTGCGCCTGCCGGATGCGGCGCCACAGCGCTAGATCAGGGATTCGAGCAGCGCCAGGGTGCGCTCGGTCGCGCCGCGGTGCGCGGCGGTGAAACGCAGCCCCGCCTCGCGCATCGCCGCCCGCTTCGAGGCGTCGCGCAACAGAGCCGCAGCCTGGCCGACCGCCTCGTCGGCGTCTCGCACCTGAACGGCGGCGCCCGCTTCGATCGCGCCGGCGGCAGCCTGCGCGAAATTGAAAGTCGAAGGCCCGATCAGCACCGGCGCGCCGGCGGCGCAGGCCTCGATCAGATTCTGCGCGCCGTAAGGCAGCAGGCTGCCGCCGATGAACGCCACCTCGCATGCGGCATAGTAGGCTGCCATCTCGCCCATGCTGTCGCCGAGCACATAGCGACACGCAGCCGGCACGGGCCGCGATTCGCTGCGGCGCACGTAGGCGCCGCGCTTCGCCAGCAAGGCCGCCACCTCGTCGAAGCGCTGCGGATGGCGCGGCACGATGACGACGAGCACCTCCTCTCCCGGCGGCGCACGATCGAGCGCGTCGAGGATGAGCGTCTCCTCGCCCTCGCGCGTGCTCGCGAAGAGCAGCACCGGCCGCTCACCGTACAAGGCGCGCAGCGCCGCGGCCCGCGCGGGCGTATCCGGCGGCGGCGTCATGTCGAACTTCACATTGCCGGTGACGTGCACGTCGCACGCGCCCAGGCCGCGAAAACGCGCCGCGTCATCGTCCGACTGCGCGGCGATCCGCGTCACTTCGGCGAACATCCGCCGCGCGAAGCGCCCCAGGCGCGCATAGCCCCGCGCCGAACGCGCCGAGAGACGGGCGTTCACCAGCGCGACGGGCACGCCCTGCCGGCGGCATTGCGCGACCAGATTGGGCCACAACTCGGTTTCCATGAGCACCGCGAGCGCGGGCCGGTAATGGGCGAGGAAACGGCGCATCGCCCACGGATAGTCGTACGGCAGCCAGGCGATTTCGGCGAAACCGCCGTACAGCTCCTGCGCCGCAGCGCGGCCGGTGGCGGTCATCTGAGTGACCAGCAGACGATGGCCGGGGAAGCGCTCGCGCAAGGCGCGGACGAGGCTCGCCGCCGCACGCGTTTCGCCGAGCGAGACGGCGTGCACCCAGATCAGCGGCCCTTCCGGCCGGGGCGCATAGCGCAGACCGAAGCGCTGCGCCCAGTCGGCGCGGTAGCCGGGCTCGCGCCGCCCGCGCCACCACAGCCGCAGCGGCAGGAACGGCAAGACCAGATGAAGGAGCAGGTTATAGAGCGCGCGCAGCATCAACCGAGCTCAGCCACTTCGCCGAGCGCATCCAGCACTTCGGCGGCGGTGGGCGCTTCCCCCATCCCGCCGCGGAAAGCCGTCGGCCCGCGCCCCAGGGGACCGTGATGCAGCGGCCGCGTGGCGACGTAGATACCGACCACCGGGACCTCGAAGGCGACCGCGAGATGCATGAGACCGGTATCGACCCCGACCACGGCCGTGGCGTGCGCGAGCAGCGCCCCCGCCTCGTCCACCCGCAGTTGCGGCGCCACCTGGGCATCCGGGATGAACTTCGCCAGCCGCTCGGCCCGGGCACGCTCCTCGTCGTTGCCCCAGGGCAGCACACAGACGATCCCGCGTGAGGCCAGCCAGCGCCCCGCCTCGATCCAATTCGCCTCCGACCACAGCTTTTCGCTGCGCGCCGTGGAATGCAGCAACACCACATAGCGCGGTGCCTCGATCCATCCCGGACGCGCCGGTTTGCGCAGGCCGTAGTCGATCGCTTCGTCCGGTGCGTAACCGAAAGCCCGCGCGGCCAGCCCCCGGTAATGCCAGATGCGGTGCACGTCCGGCGGAAATTCGAAGGTGTGGTCGTAGAAGCGCGCCACGAAAGGCTCACGCACCGTCCGCGGCCCGAAACCGTAGATCGGGCCGCGCGCCATCTTGGCGATGGCGAGACTCTTAAGCAGCCCCTGCGAGTCGACGACGGCGTCGTATTGCTGCGCCGCGAGACGCCGGCGCAAGGCGGCCATTTCGCGCCAGGTGTCTTGACGCAGCAACGTCCTTCGCCATCTCCGCAGCGCGAAGGGCACGACCTCGGAAATCGCCGGATGCAGTCCGAGCAGCGGGACGTAGGCCTCTTCCACGCACCAGTGCAGCGTCAACGCGGGCCGATGACGTTGCAAATCCGTCACCGCGGGGAAAGTCTGAACGACATCGCCGAGGGAAGAAACCCGAATGAGTAGGACTTTCACGTTCTGCCGACCGGGCTCGTTGGCGGCGGCCCTTTGTCAAAGAGCGCAAAGTATATCGAGCCGCGCCGCATTGACGCACTTTCCGACGGTCGCCGAGCCGCCCATGCGGCGGCTCGGAACGTCGGCCCTGCCCTTGCATCCGGCATTTGGTCGCATGCGATAATCGTTTACTTCTCGTTGCGCCACAGGAACTTTCCGGATGATTCGTCATGCGCCACCCATAGTCGGTCGTCGTATCCGGTTTTCGCTGGTGGGCTGCGGCCGCATCTCCAAGAATCACTTCGCCGCCATCGCCCAGCATGCCGACCGCGCAGAGCTCGTCGGCGTCTGCGATATCGATCCGCAAGCGCTCGAGGCCGCCGTAAAGGCCACAGGCGCCAAAGGTTATGAACGCCTGGACGACATGATCAGCGATTGCGATCCGGACATCGTGGTGCTTTGTACGCCAAGCGGCCTGCATCCCGAGCAAGCGATACAAGTCGCCGCGGCAGGCAAGCACGTGATGACCGAAAAGCCGATGGCAACACGGTGGAAGGACGGTCTGCGCATGGTGAACGCCTGTGATGCGGCGGGCGTGCGCCTGTTCGTCGTCAAACAGAACCGCCGCAATGCCACACTGCAGTTGCTCAAGCGTGCGATCGACCAGAACCGGTTCGGCCGCATCTACATGGTCACCATCAACGTCTTCTGGTCGCGGCCGCAGTCGTACTACGACAGCGCGAAATGGCGCGGCACCTGGGAATTCGACGGCGGCGCCTTCATGAACCAGGCGAGCCATTACGTCGATCTGTTGGACTGGCTCATCGGTCCGGTCGAAAGCGTGCAGGCCTACACGGCCACGCTCGCGCGCAACATCGAGGTAGAGGACTCCGGCGTCATGAACGTCCGCTGGCGGTCAGGTGCGCTCGGTTCCGTCAATGTGACGATGCTGACGTATCCGAAGAACTTCGAAGGTTCGATCACCATCCTCGGCGAAAAGGGAACGGTCCGGGTCGGCGGCGTGGCGGTGAACGAAATCCAGCACTGGGAGTTTGCCGAACCGCACCCGGATGACGAAAAGATCCGTACGGCGAGCTACGAGACGACCTCGGTCTACGGTTTCGGCCATCCCCTCTACTACGACAACGTGATTAAAACGCTTCGCGGCGAAGCGGAGCCGGAAACAGACGGCCGCGAGGGTCTGCGTTCGCTCGAGATACTCATCGCCGCCTATCTCTCCGCGCGCGACGGGCGGCGCGTTTCGTTGCCACTCGAATACTGATGAGCAATTACTTCGTACATCCGAGCGCCATCATCGACGAAGGCGCCGTCATCGGCGAAGGGACCCGCATCTGGCATTGGGTGCACGTCTGCGGCGGCGCGAAGATCGGCGCGAACTGCACGCTGGGCCAGAACGTCTTCGTCGGGAACCGCGCCGTCATCGGCAACAACGTTCGCATCCAGAACAACGTCTCCGTTTACGACAACGTCACGCTCGAAGACGACGTGTTCTGCGGGCCGAGCATGGTGTTCACTAACGTCTACAACCCCCGCGCGGCCGTTCCCCGTAAAGACGAATACCGCGATACGCTGGTGCGCCGCGGCGCCACGCTGGGCGCGAACTGCACCATCGTGTGCGGCATAACGGTCGGTCAATACGCCTTCATCGGAGCAGGAGCCGTCGTCAACCGCGACGTGCCGGACTTCGCCTTGATGGTAGGCGTTCCGGCGCGCCAGATCGGCTGGATGAGCCGGCACGGCGAACGGCTCGATCTCCCGTTGCAGGGCGAAGGCGAAGCGGTCTGCCCGCATACAGGCGATCGTTACCGGCTCGTCAACGGCGTTTGCATGCTCGTGACCGGATAGCGAATGGAATTCATCGACCTCAAAGCGCAGTACGCGGAGCTTCGCGAGGCCATCAATGCGCGGATCCAGCGTGTGCTGGACCACGGCCAGTACATCATGGGGCCCGAAGTGCGCGAGCTGGAAGAGCGGCTCGCCGCATACACGGGAGCCAAACACTGCGTCACCGTCGCCTCCGGCACCGAGGCGCTGTTGATCTCATTGATGGCGCTCGGCATCGCTCCCGGCGACGAAGTCATTACGACCCCGTTCACCTTCGTAGCCACTGCGGAGGTGATCGCCCTCGTCGGCGCCAAGCCGGTCTTCGTCGACGTGCAGGCGGAAACCGGGAACATCGATCCGGCGCTCATCGAAGCGGCGATCACGCCGAGAACCCGTGCCATCATACCGGTTTCGCTGTACGGCCAGCCCGCGGACATGGACGAGATCAACGCCATTGCGTCCAAGCACGGGCTCCCGGTGATCGAAGACGCGGCGCAAAGTTTCGGCGCCGAGTACAAGGGCCGCAAGAGCTGCAACCTCTCGACCATCGGCTGCACGAGCTTCTTCCCCAGCAAGCCGCTGGGCTGCTACGGTGACGGCGGCGCGATCTTCACGAGCGACGACGCGCTCGCCAAAACTATGCGGGAGATTCGCGTCCACGGCCAGGAACGGCGTTACCACCACACCAGGATCGGCGTGGGCGGGCGCATGGACACGCTGCAGTGCGCCGTCGTATTGGCAAAACTGGACGTATTTGATCAGGAAATCGACCGGCGGCAGAAGGTCGCGAGCGTCTACAACGAGCTTTTACGCGACGTGCAAGGTGTAAAGGTGCTTGCGCACAAAGCGGAGCGAACGCACGTATACGCACAGTACACGGTTCTGCTCGATAACAGGGCCGCCTGCGAAAAGGCGCTTCACGAACGCGGCATTCCAACCGCCGTTCATTATCCGGTCCCTTTGCATCGCCAGCCCGCGTATCAGCCCCTTTGTGCACCCTGCTCGCTTCCAGTGGCGGAGACGCTGTGCCAACGGGTTTTAAGCCTTCCCATGCACCCTCGCCTCGACATATCGCAGCAACGGTTTGTGGTCGAAACCTTGGCGAGCGCACTCTGATAAACAAAAAAACGAAACCGCAGTATGTACAGGGATAATGTCGTAGCCGTCGTGGTACCGTGCTTCAATGAGCGGAACAAGATCGGCAACGTGATCGAGACGATGCCGGAGTTCGTCGATCACATTTACGTGATAGACGATTGCAGCAACGACGGCTCAGCCGAAATCGTCGAGCAGTACGCCCAAACCCATCCGAAGGTTCGCTTGATCCGACACCATGTGAACCTTGGCGTGGGCGGTGCGATCGCGACGGGTTACAGGCATTGCATCGATCAGGGTGTCGATATCGCCGTCGTGATGGCGGGCGACGGCCAGATGGACCCCGACGACCTTCCGGCCGTGCTCGACCCGGTCGTAGATGGGGAGGCCGACTATGTAAAAGGAAATCGATTCTTCGGAGGCGAAGACGGCGACCCGATCCCACGGGTCAGGCTCTTCGGCAACCTCATCCTCTCCGCGTTGACGAAAATCGTGTCCGGATACTGGCACGTTTCCGATACGCAATGCGGCTATACCGCCATCAATCGTGCGGCGCTGCTGGCCGTTGACTGGTCCAAGATCTACCCCAGGTACGGATGCCCGAACGACATCCTGACGCGTCTCAACGTCGCGCGCATGCGAGTCGCCGAAGTGAAAGTGCAGGCTCGTTACGGCGCGGATTGGACCAGCAAGATGAAGGTTCGAAAAGTCATGTTGCCCATCCTGCAGCTCATGTGGCGGTTATTCTTGTATCGCATGTACTGGAAGTACATGTACATGAGCGGCCATCCGCTTCTCTTTTATTATGCCGCCGCCGGGGTATTCCTCCTGATGACCGTGTTGCTCTTTGCCTACATCGTCGGGAAGTGGGCGTGGACGGGAGTGATACCACAGGCCGCGTTGATCATGTTCGGTATCGCGTTCAGTGTTTTGATTCAACTGCTCCTCGGCGCGTTCGCACTCGATTTCCAGGCGAACCGGCACTTGTGTGTGGAGCTCAAACAGAACGCAAAGAGGCATCACTAATGCTCCGCAGTTGCCCCATCTGCGGCCTCGAGTGCAAGCGCGAATACAAAGTACCAACCCCGTTTCTCGATCATCGCGAAATTTATGAAATCTTCAGGTGCCGTTCGTGCGGCCATCGCTTCGCGGTCGGGAATACCGCAGCCGACTTCCTGCGCAGGATCTACGGCGGCCACTTCCATGACAGCAGCCAGCAGTCCGCGGAGCTGCTCGCCGAGACGCCAGCTGAGGAAAGTGCACCCGTCGTCATCAATGCGCTCGAGCGGTCGCGGTGGCTGCATGCGATGGAGTTGCACGGACGGCTGCTCGATATCGGCGCCGGTCGCGGTTACTTCCTCAAGGCGGCCGAACGGTACTTCGAGTCCGTAGAGGGAGTGGATCTCTCTGAAGACGCGGCCGCGCACGGGGCACGCCTGGGATTGAAGATTCGCGCAGGAGATTTCCTCGCGGAGGACTATCAACCAGGAACGTTCGACGTCGTCACCATGTGGGACGTTCTCGCCAGCCTGCCCGACGCGCGGTCCGCACTCAGAAAGGTGCACGCGCTATTGAAACCCGGCGGCCATCTGATAATGACCGTTCCGCTCGGGGATTCCTTCGTCGCGCGGTTGACCGGCCGGTTCTGGCCGCTGCTCATTCCGCCGGTCAATCTCGACTACTTCAGCCGGAGAAGTTTATCGCTACTCCTCATGGAGACGGGCTTCTCCGTTCAACGCGCGAAATGTGTCGGCAAGTGGGTGTCGCTTCAGTTCCTCGCTACGAAACTCGTTCGAAGTCTCAGGCTCTATGGACTGGAAGCGCATATGAAGGCCATACCGCCTCACTGGAAGATTCCGATCAATCTGTTCGACATTCTCACTGTCGTCGTACAGAGGCGGGTATGAGTTCCTCATCTCCCATTATTGCCATATCGGGCGTCACACTCACGGGAAACATGGGCGGGGTGGCGATGTTGCGCACGGCCGTCGCCAATATGCAGCGGCGCTTTCCATCTGCCCGGTTCCGGCTACTGTCCGTCAGTCCCGATCGCGATCGCAAAGCCAGGCAACTCGACAACGTCGAGGTGGTACCTTGCGCGGCGCCACGCCTGCTCCTGATCTATCTTCCGCTCGCAATCCTGGCTTGGCCGTTCGTGCGTTTTCCGGCCGTGCGGCGGATACTGTGCAAGATCGCATATTTCAGGGCGCTTCACGAAGCCGATCTCGTAGTCGATCTCTGTGGCATCGCGTTTGTCGACGGCAGGGGTTTGGCGCTGCTCGCCTACAACGTTGCCTGCTGCTTGCCGGCGATCGTCTTCGGGACGCCGATAGCGAAACTGTCGCAGGCTCTCGGTCCGTTCCGTTCGCTGCCGAATAGGATGGCTGCGAAGATCGTGCTCGAGCGGTGCAAAGTCGTCGTGGCTCGCGGAAAACGATCCTTCGAGTTCCTGCGCGAGCTCGGCTTGACGAACACCTATGTGCTTCCGGACGTTACGTTCGCGATGGAAATCCAAGAGGCTGAACTGGCCGCCGCGCAGTCGTTGTTGCGCCAGAACGGAGTCGCCACCGGCCGGCCTGTCATCTTTTCCCCAAGTGAAGTCGTAAACCGGCTATGCTCGCGCGCGGGCATCGATTTCGAGTCAGAATGCACAGCTTTTCTAAAGACGCTAACCGGGAAAGGGCATCAAGTCCTGCTGCTTCCGCACAGCCTTGCCCGTGACAGATCGAAAAACAATGACGTTGCGCTGTGCCGCCGGATCGCAGACAGGGTCGGACACCCGGTAAAGCTCATCGAAGTCGAGGATCCGGGCATACTACGGGCGATCATTGCCGAAGCGGAGATCTTCATAGGATGCCGGTTCCACTCGGTTGTCGGCGCGCTCGCCACGGGCGTCCCTGCGCTCATCATTGGCTGGAGCCACAAATATGAAGAGATGGCTGAAGCGCTCGGCGCGGGGCGGTATGCGATGGATTGGAGAAGTTTCAACGCCCAAAGCGCGTTATGTGCGTTCGAGGCGCTCTATGCAGACCGTGCATCCGTAAGAAAGGCGATCGGTGAGCGGTTGCCGCAGGTCCGCGCCGATGCCGAACGCAACTTCGATCTGGCCGCGAGTCTGATCCAATAAATACGATGACCCGTTCTACGCATCCCGTTATGGAAATCGTACGTAACGGCCATTGCATGGGCTGTGGGTTCTGCACGCTTGCGTACGACGACCGCCCAGATGGACCGGCGATCCGAATGAAATACGACGGGCAACGAGATCAGTTCGTTCCTTCCGTCGTCAATTGGCAGCCGGGCGACGATACGGGCAATCTGATCTGTCCGGGGGCAACGATGGATATGCCGGCGCTCGCCAATGCCGTGCACGGACACGAACCCTCGGATCCCATAACAGGGGAAGTCGTCGCAATAAGAGCCGGCTACGCGACGGATCGCACTATACGATCGACGGCGGCTTCCGGAGGCGTAACGACGGCTCTTCTCACGTACCTGTTCGACAAAGGCGAGATCGATTTGGCTTATTGCGTGTGCGCGGGGAATGCGCCCACGGAAGCAAAAGGGCGAATCGTTCGGCACCGGGGCGAGCTCAACCAGATTCACGGCTCGACCTACCACCCTGCCGATTTCGGCGCGGAGCTGACGCAGCTCGTCCAGGGCGGAGGGCGATTCGCGTTTGTCGGCCTGCCCTGTGAAGTCGCCGGGCTGGAAATGCTCAAGCGCAAGAAGCCGGAGCTCGCCGAACGCCACGTCCTCTCGATCGGTCTCTTTTGTGGAGGAATTAACGCCTACGGCGGTATCGGCTACTACCTGGAAGGTTTTGGAATTCCTTGGGACGACGTAGGCGAGATCGACTACCGCTATGGCCCTTGGCCGGGTCACATCAGACTCAGGCGGAAATCGACCGGCGAACAAGTGTCAGTCCCCAGGATTCACGGCAATTCCCGATGGAAAATCCTTCGCTACGTTGTCGGTTTCCAAGGCTACTGGATGCTCCCAAGATGCAGAATGTGTCCGGATCAGATCGGTGACTTTGCCGATATTGCCGTAGGCGACCCGCACCTTCCCCGGTTCCGGCAGCGCAATGGAGAAGGGTTTTCCGCCATCGTGACGCGTACGCGGCGCGGAGAGGAAACGATTCGCCGCGCAATCGCCGCCGGGTACGTTGCGGAAGAGCCGCTCAGCCGCGAGGAACTCGTACGGTCGCAGGGCTACACGCTGGATAACAGGAGGCATTGCGAAGCTTATGGTCGAGTCGCGCCTTGGTTCGGTCTGAAGTATCCGAACATCAAGGTGTACGGCGCGTTGTCGCGGTCCGTTCGATTCCGCCATTACAAATATGCGGCCGTGGACTTGATGAAAATTGCGCTGCCCAAAAACAAGCTCCTACGCTGCCTCTATATTCCCTGGCAAGTCTTCGAATACCTTTTCATTACTTTCGCACCCCGGGTATTCGTCGAACGGCTGAGCCGCCTCTTGAGAAACCGCTGACGGCATGAGCTTCTCGCACGACCAATATCGTCAAATCATCGCGTCGATCCGTCGCGCGGGAATGCAGCCGGTCAGCGTTTCAGATTTTCTGACGGCCGCAGACAAAAAAAGGCTTGCCATCCTGCGCCACGATGTCGACCGTCGCCCCGCGAAGGCGATAGCCCTGGCACGGCTGGAGCATGAGCTCGGGATACGGAGCACGTATTACTTTCGGGCCGGCAGTCGCGGTGCGTTCCCTGCGGATGCGGTGCGGGCCATAGTCTCGCTTGGTCACGAGGTAGGCTACCATTACGAGACCTTGTCGCAGTGCGGCGGTAACGTCCCGGCTGCGCTTGCGGCTTTCGAGCGGAATCTCGCGCAGTTCAGACAAATAGCGCCATGCGTCACCGTGAGCATGCACGGCGCCCCGCTGAGCCGTCATGACAACCAGCAACTTGCGGCGCACATCGATTTCGAACGGCTCGAATTGCTCGGTGACGCGGTTTCGCACGTCGTACCGTTCGAGCCTTACTACTTTACCGACACGGGTGGACGGTGGAATGCGAGCGGCCGGGAGAACCTCAGGGATTACGCCGGTGTCCTACCGCCGCCTGGCGTTTCTCCGGACAACGAGGCTGCGTTCGCATCGCTATTGAGCAAGAACGAGCGCCCCATATACCTCAGCACACACCCGGAGCGTTGGTCGCACACCCGCACCGGCTATCTGTATGCGGCGTTTCTCGACCAATGCTCGCTTGCCGCCAAGCGCGGGCTTCATTTCCTTGGCCGGCGGCACCGCACTTAGGTTCGGAACGTGGCTGTCGAGCTTGAACATCAAGATCCGGCCAAGAGGCGGCTCGTACTCGGAGTCATCCGCCCCCTGTGGCTTATTGCGGTTGTCGCCGCAGTCATTTGGCTGATTCGCACACAGGGGGAAGAAATGGCGCGATACGCTGGCGCGCTATCGCTTCCGGCGGTTTTCGCGAGCATTGGATGCATCCTGTTCGGGAAGCTGCTCGTCGTCCTGCAGATGCGCATAGCGCTCGCCGCCGCCGGCAAACGCCTGCCGTTTCGGGAGGCGTTGTACGTCTATAGCGTCTCCGATATCGCGAAGTACCTGCCGGGCGGGGTATGGAGCATCGTCGGTCGAGCCGCTCTCTATAGTGCGCGAGGCATGTCGCCCAGACAGACCGCGGTGGCCCTGTTGCTCGAAAACGGCTGGCTCGTTACCGGTGCGATACTGATAGGTACTTCGTTGAGTGCACCTCATCTTGAAGCGCTTGCGCAAGCCCAACTTGGGATGGAATTGCCATCTCCTTACGGCACACCACTCCTGATGGGCTGCGTCGTCATCTTACTTGTGTTCGGGATGGCGGCCCTCGAGCGGCTCATTGGCACCCCTTTGTCGAAGCGTAGAACGCTCACGGTACTGGCATTGCAGATTCTTACGTGGTGCTCCTTGGGGCTCAGCTTCGGAGTGCTGGTCGGCCCCGAATTTCTCGATTCGCAAAAGCTGCTCGCATCAGCGGGGGCATTCTGCCTGGCCTTCGGTGTAGGTTTCTTCGCTGTCTTTGCGCCTGCCGGTCTTGGTGTTCGCGAGTCGATGACAACGCTGCTCCTGTACCCGATGCTGCCGATGAGCGCCCTGCTCGCGATGAATTTGGTTAGTCGATTGCTTTGGCTGATCTGCGACGCGGGTTTTGCTGTTGTATCCTGGGCTCTGTACAAAGCTCGTTCGCGCCCATGCTGAACATATCGCTCTATACGCTCTGTATAGCGGCTATGGCAGTGGCCGCCACCGCCTGGTGCATTTCACATCCCCGGCTCTTTCATCTCCGCGCGCTGCAGCGTGCACTCGTCGGAGCGTCCTTGACGCCGTTTCTCATCGGCGCATTCATGCTTGCGGCCTCGGTCGTTGCACCCGGCGCTCCGGCGAGGCTGTTCACATACGGCTCGCTGGTCGTAGCGGCGGGCTGCGCCGTTTTGCAGCTCGACACCCTACGTTGGGCAATCACCCGTTCCGGAAGAGCGATAGCGACGCGTGTCCGACGAGCAACCTCGGCTCCGCTGATATCGATCTTGCGCCTGACTGCGATCGCGGTCTGGCTGGCGGTGATCGGGATCGCGATCGCCGGCACACGGGTCCCAATCATCGCCCACGACGCATTGATATACCTGAATGAAGCGCTGGCGTTCGCTCAGAGCAGATCGATCGCCGGAATTCCGAATTTCGACGGCGCACCCTGGGATGTCATCGCAGGTCACCCGCACAGTTTTCTCTTTCAGGCGTATCTTGCGCATGCGCTTTTGTTCGGCGACCCGGACGTTCCGGGCTATCCCAACGACATCCCGGCACGACTGGCTTTCCAGATCACTTTCATCTGCCTGATTGCGGCCATCTCGGCGGCTTGCGCGCTGTTCAGGCGACCGGGTGTCATCGCGCTCGGCCTGCTGGCGACGCTGGCGGTAGGGCGACTGGAATACATCAGCGAGTCCTCTAGCAGAGACGGCTTTCGCCTGATCCCTGTCGTCGTCCTGCTGACGTTGTTGTGCGTCCCTTTGATCCGGAGATTTCCCCGAAACAGGAGTTGGGGCATCACCTGCGGCATTGTTGCCGCGCTCGCGGTCGCGGGCCACACGCTCAACGTTTTCGCGCTTTTCGGTGTTGCAATAGCCGCCGGGCTTGCATATTGGCGGCATCGCGTACCGCTCAAAGATTCGCTGTTGGTGGCCACCATCGTCTCAGCATTCGTCGCCGTCGCCGGACTCCCGTATGCCCTTAACTACGCAGCAACGGGGCACCCTCTCGGGTACGGGATGTATTACCTGATATTCAAAGGAACGCCCCTGGCCGATATCTTCCTCCAATCCGGACGGTGGAGCGGCGGCATATCGGTCATAGGCGGGTTTCGCCAAGTGTTCTCCGATTTCGGCTTCGGCATCTCCCTCGTCGCCCTCGTTCTGGCGGCACTGGGGCTTGCGAGGCCGGCGATCACAGGTCGTCTTTATGCGGCCTTTGTTTGCTTTGCGGCATACTTTCTCGTCACCCTGGTGCTTCCTCTTAGCGGCGCGCTGGATATCGGCACGGTCAATCTACGCGGTGCGTTAATAAGCAATTTTCGCTACCCGCTCATGTCCTACATATTAGTAGGGGTGGTATGTGCGCCAATAGCGATAGGTTTGCTTGAGAAGCAGAAGAACACTCTTAAGAATTTTGGACGTATCACGGTTATTGCCTTGGCGCTTCTTGCGCTGTCTACAGCAAAGAAGTGGGACGTGCGCAAATTGCCGCAGGAATATTGGACAAACTTGTTCCCCAAGGTAGAAGCCCGAAAAGAAGAGGGGGAACGATGGATTACAACGGATAACCGTATCGCGTATTACCACGCCCATTTCCGCCCGATCTTCATCTATACAAAGGCCGCTCGACCTTTGCTGCTCGCTTCCAGTCCTCAAGAAATATGGTCCATTTTAAAGGCATGGAACGTTAGGTCACTCGTCCTGGATAGACACATCCAGGGTTGGTGGAATGAGACCGCACTTTACCAAACACTTTCCAATTCCCCTACCGTCCGCTCCAAAGAAACTCCTTTATTCCATATCTTTCAAATCGACGCATTTCCCGCCGATCCTTGAACGGCCGTGGATTTAGGAGCTTCAACCGCGATTCCCTTTCAACAGGTCTGAATCTGGATTGTCTTACAATTTATTTTCGCCTACGTCGTTGCTGCCAAATGAATGGCCATAAGAGTCATAAGGGACGCTTCATAACCAACTTTTTCGCCGTCGCGAGAAGTACTGTCATTGCGCAACTATTTCCCTTAGTTGCCGCGCCGTTTATTACGCGTCTCTATGCTCCGGAAAAATACGCGGTATTCGCGGTCTTCTCGGCCGTAATCAGCCTTCTAATTCCCATCTCAACGCTACGCTTCGACTGGTTGGTGCCGAATGCCGCGTCACCGAGAAAGGCCGCCACGCTTATGGTGGTCGGCTTCTCTTCAGCCGCTCTAACAAGCTTTGCCGCCCCTATAATTTTGCATCTTATTGCGTCCAGCCGATTGACCTGGCGCGGCCTCGAATTGCTCGAGCCGGTTATTTTCCTTATGCCTTTTAGCATTATCGCTGGAGGCGCTTTTCAACTGGCGGTGGCTTGGCACGTACGCGAAGGAGATTTGAGGCCCGTAGCGACCGCCCGCATTTTCCAAAGTGCTTTCAATGTGACGGGGAGTCTTGCAGGAGGGTTTTTCTACTCGTCCCCGATTACTCTCATCGTTAGCGTGATTTTGAGCACATTCCTGGGCCTATCTCTTCTTGCTAGGCGCGCATCGAAGTTATTTCTCAATTTCAGACTTATACGTTTCAAGCGGTTCGCCGGTACCGCCCGGACGCATTCCAAAGAGGCAGTAATCTCCACATTCGTATCCTTTTTGAACGTCGCCAACACGGCGCTCTTGCCATTACTCTTCGCGCAATACTATTCATCGGCTGAAGTCGCATGGTTTGCTCTGGCAGAACGTTTAGGTGCGGCTCCCATGGCCATTGTCGCTGGAGCATTGGGGCAAAGTTTCTGGGCTGAAGCGGCAAAGTTGGTGCGATCCAACTATCACACGTTACTGAATCTTTATTTGGCTACTACTCGAAGGCTGTCGTTCTTTGCCTTGCCTCTCATTTGCACCTATCTAGCAGCTCCTTGGTTTACAGGCCCGATATTTGGTCGCGAAAATTGGGCCAACGCCGGATACGTATTGGCCGCACTTACGCCAATGCTTATTGGACAGCTTATTGCCGGCTCGCTATCTCATTTAACAGTTCATCGTAGGCAAAGTTGGCAACTCATTTGGGAAGTTACACGCTTGATCGGCACTCTTACGGTTATATATGTATGCGGGAGACTTTCGCCGTCCTTCACTACAACGGTTTTAGCTATTAGCCGTTTATGTACGTAATCCTCTTTTTCCTTAATTACATCCGCATTCGGCAGGGGCAGCTCCGTGTCTTTGCAAAGTAAACGTTTCTGGGAGCGGGCTTGGATTCACCATATTGAGAACTATCTTAACGCTCCGCCTAGATTTGGATATTGGTTGGCAACACACTTTTCTTCTCACCTCCACATTTTAGAGATAGCCGGCGGCAGCTGCAGAGACTCGAAGTATCTGGCTGATCTGGGTTGGCGAGCGATTGGATCGGATTTTGACGACAAAACTATCGAGTACCTTCGCGCTCGCTTTGCCAACTCCAAATTGGAGTTACGTGTCGAGGATGCGTTTGCCCTCAGCCTGCCGGACAACTCCGTAGATATCTCCGTGCATAACGGATTTTGGGTGCTATATCGAGACAATGACAAGCTCAAAGCACTCCTTAGAGAACAGGCTCGCGTCACTAGAACGTACATTGTCGCGGCAGTTCACAATGCCAGAAATCGACGGCAAATTCTGAAATTTAAAGCCAAATCACTTGCAGACCCTCTATTTGATATACGTTTTTTTGATTGCGATGAACTAGCCACACTCATCCGCGACTCAGGCATCGAATTCACATCAATGAAGTTCCATAAGTTTGGAGGGATCTTCGACACACTTTATCAAGAGACCCTTAAGGGCTTTAAAAACCCTTTTCTTTCTATTTCTAAGTATGTCGTCCCCAGGCTATATTCGTTACAGTCCTGGGAATACACCGAGCGAATCGTGTGTGTTATCGAACTGAATAAAGTGAAATGTGGGCTGTAACGTTCTCCTCTGGAATCAACGCGTGGAGCTTAAAAAAAACCTGCGCGCAACTCGGAGTTCGGCTCGCCACAACCAATCACCATCCACTCTTACCAATTTCAGTAGTAGATGAATCGGAAATCCCCGAAGGAGCGTGGCTGCTTTTTACGGAGGAGTCATCTCTTCTGAAATACATGGAATGTCCCGGACGTTACAACTTCCTTCCGAAATCGATCCCGCTCGCCATATTGGACGACAAGTTGGCGTTTGCCGATTGGTTAACTTCTATTGGGGAATCTCCAGTTCCATACTCGAAAAAACTCGATGGCGCAAATCGCTTTCCCGTTCTATTAAAACCCGGAAGAAGGGCGAACGCGTTAGGCAATCGTATCGCGTATGACCACGCCGATTCCGCCAGTCCTTCGAAATCGATGCGCTTACG
>Ga0065720_1003558_pt1 | contig 20128 bp, 14 predicted proteins | sample Thericmetagenome_FD_59107 | JGI IMG/M metagenome (GOLD analysis project Ga0065720, IMG submission 59107) | Thermophilic microbial communities from the Joint Bioenergy Institute, California, USA of rice/straw/compost enrichment - eDNA_2 v2... | ecosystem: Engineered > Solid waste > Grass >...
AGCGGGCCGGTGGGGCGACGATCAGGACGGCCAGGCCGGCCACGAGGGCCGCGACGAGAAGGCTGAGGAGGGCGGGCGTTCTGACGCGGCTCGGCATGGCGGCCTCCGANCGAATTAGTTAAGACGCCTAACAAACATCTNCTTTCTTTTATACCAGCGAGAGATCGACGTGNGCAAGAGGTCGCGGGCGGCCATCATGACGAGAGACTTAATTTCTCCTATTCATCAACGGGCGCTCGCGGGCCGCGTTCGCTGGCTTGCTCGCCCAGCTTCAGCGGACCGACCGTACGGCTGAGCCATCCATCGCGGACGCGGCCGGTGTGCCGCCGCGGTCGCGTCTTGACGGATGGCTCCCGGATGGGCCGATCGGCAGAATGCGCAGCATGACCTCGTACATCTCGCACACGACCGTGGACTGCGCCAACGCCTACGAGTTGTCGGTCTGGTGGGCCCAGGTGCTCGGCTACGCCGAGGACCCGGACGANCCGAACGAGCCCGGGCACGAAGAATGCATGATTATCTCTCCCGATGGACGCCACCGGATCCTCTTCATCGAGGTGCCCGACCGNAAGCNGGTNAAGAACCGCATNCACTTCGATCTACGCCCACGGGAGGGGACGCGCGACGAGGAACTCGCCCGGCTCCTCGCCCTCGGCGCGACCCAGCAACACGATCGCCGTAATCCCGACGGCTCCGGCTGGGTCGTGCTCACCGATCCGGAGGGCAACGAGTTCTGCCTGCTCCGCAGCGAGGCCGAGCTCGCCCAGGCCCGAGCAGCCTGAGCCGCAGCGGCGACCGCGCGGACAGCATGTACGCATCCCGATGACATGCGTCGGCGTGCTCCGCCGCCGCGACCGATCACAGTGGACGGACACCCCGGACCGCGGCCGCAACCCACCGGGGGTCGCGGCCGATCGCCCGGCGGAGGGTCAGCGGGGCGTCACGTGAGCGGGCGAGCCTCGCAGACGCGCCAGCCGCCCTCATCGACGAGATTGAACGTCCACTGGACGGTGTCGCTGATCTCCTCGTCGAAGAACGGCCGCAGGCCCAGGGTGGCCCGCACGACCGCCCGGTCCTCGTCGGCGGTGATCACGCGGATGCGGTCCCAGGTCACGTTCGCCCCGGTGGGGATGGCCGCCCGGGTCCGCCGGATCGCCTGCTCGGGATCCCACCCGGCGCAGGTCACCGCGCCCACGCGCTCGGTGTCCACCGCGAAGACCGCGGTCAGGAACTCGTCGACGGTCTGCTCCGGGGTGAGCTGGCTGCGCCCCAACCACTCGCGGTAGACGTAGGCGCCGCCGACGGTGAGGGCCGCGAGGATGCCCAGGATCGCGAAGATCACCGGGGCTTTGCTCCGAGAGGGCGTTGGCGTCACGCCCGAAGGGTAGCCGGACCACGCCCGTCCGTCGCCAGCCACCACGGGTCGACTTTGGCCGGACGACCAGCGACCCCGGGGTGGCCCGAAAGGCCGGGCGGGTGGACGTTCAGCCGGCCTGCCGGTAATCGGCGAGGATCTCCTCGACCGCGCGGGCGAGGGCGTCCCGGGTCAGCAGCGCCGTGCCCGCCTGGCGCGCCGCCCACGCCGTCCAGGCCCGGACGACCGCAGCCACCTCCGCCGGCACCACCGAGTCGGCCACGCCGACGGCCGGCGAACCGGCCGGCTCGGGTGCGGTCGACTCGGACTTCGTCCGCAGCGCCGCGGGCAGCCAGTCGAGGAACGCCTCGACGCGCCCCGGGCTGACCCGCAGCAGGTCATCCGGATCGATGCGGGCCGCGAACTCCAGCAGCAGGCCCGCGAGCCCGGCCACCCGCGCGGGCGGGATCGTGGCCAACGACGCCGCCTCGGGGCTGCGGCTGAACTCGGCGATGATCGCCTCCCGCTGGTCGGCCGCCTCGGCCAGCGACCACGACGCCCCGACCGCCGACCCCGGCACACTTGGCCAGGCCGGGCTCTGCACCAGGTCCAGGCCGGCGACCGGCAGCGCCCGGACCCGGGCCAGGGCGAGCGCCCGCAGCGGCGCGAACGTCGGCGCCACGGGGGCGTCCGGCACGTGGTCGGTGCGGGCCAGCGCCTGCTCCAGCACCGCGCCGGCCCAGCCCGGCTCGACCCGCCGGAACTCGTCGTTGGCGTGGTCGGCGCCCACACGCAGCTCCAGCTCGGCCGCGTCGACGTCCTCCACCAGCGAGACGTCGACCGCCGCCCCCTGCGCGATCCGGTCGATGTGCACCGCGATGCCGTGACGGGGCGCCGTGCGCAGGTCCGGGCCGTACCCGTACTCGCACAGCACCGTGGCGTGGTCGCCGAACGCGTCCTCGACGACCCAGCACCGGCCGACGACCACCTCGCCCACGGGCGGGTCCCAGGGGGCGGCGGGCCACGGCCGTACGGCCAGCGCCGCCGCGGCGGCCTGCCGCACCTCGCGGACGGTGGCCATGACCGCGAGCACCCGCAGCAGGTTGGCCGCCACGGGCTGGGTCTGCTGCCGGGCGAAGTCCACCAGACCGCGGCCGATCGCCTCCTCGGCGCTGCCGTTGCGCTCGGGGTCGCTGGACCAGATCACCCCGAGCACGCGGCTCACCGCGACCTCGGCCCGCAGCTGGTCGGTGTCCATGAGCGCCCCGGTGAGGGCCTGCAGGATCTGCCGGAAGTAGCGCCGCTCCGGCCGCAACTCGATCTCGAAGAGCGGCTCCTGCACCGCCGGCGGACCGCTGCGGCGACCTCGGAACACCCCGACGTGCCACCGGGGCATGCGCGAACGGGTGAGCAGGGACCGCGCGGCCACGCCGCGAGCGTAGACCGTGCCGGAGCCCGAGCGGGCGTGACGCGCCACGGGCCCGTGTTACAGATAGCGACTTACCGGTGGCGATCCGCCCGGCGAACCCCGCGGCTACGGAGTGTCCAGGCGGGGGCGCAGGGCGAGCAGACGCAGCGCCGTATGGGCGGCCCGGACGCCGGCCTCGGAGAGGCGGAACCGCGTGGTGAACCCCGGACCCCGCCCCTCGTCGACCAGCGCCCACAAGCGGCAGCGGCGCAGCAGGTCCCACACCGCCCGCGACACGTCGAGATCGTCGGGGGGCGATCCATCGCCGGTCTCCCGCCAGCCGGAGTCCGCCAGCACCTCGGCGACCTCCTTGACCAGTTCCCGCTCCTCGACCATGCCGCCCGAGCGCAGCAGCAGCATGAGCGCCGCCTCCTGGGCCGCCGCTTCAAACTCGCTCTCGTCGATGAGAAGGGACATCGCCGTGGTCCACTGGGCCACGGGATCGCCGAGCATCGCCCGCCCCCGGGTGCCGAGCAGCAGGCGCCGACCCGACCGGCGGACGGCGCCGGCCCGGTGCAGGATGGCCCGCAGCTCGGACAGCTGCCAGATGTCCGACTCCGACCGGGGCGGCCGGTCGCGCGGATCCCACCAGGCGAACCGCTCGGACGCCTCCAGCACGACCCGCCGGGCCAGGTTGCCGGTGACGGTCAGCGGAACCCCGGGGTCGTCGCCCGGCCGGCCGGCCGCGAGCTCGAGCAACCACTGGATGGGCGAGATGCGCTCGGCCACGTCGCGCGGCGGGGTGGGCTCGACCAGCAGGTCAGGCAGGACCGCGTCGGCGAGCGCCCGGCGCTGCGTCCCCCCGATGTCCGCCCACGTGGCCAGCCGCTCGGCCCGCACCCGGTCGAGCAGCGGCCCCTCGGGGCGGGGCATGGTGAGCTGGTGCCGGGCCAGCCGCTGCTGGGTGATCCGCCAGCCCCGGCTGCCCGGGCGCAACTCACCCGTGGCGAGCGCGAGCTCCAGGGTGACCGCGATGCGCTGGTACGCGTCCGCCTCGACCGGACCCATCAGCTCGCCCCACTCGAGCTCGGGCAAGTCCGGCGGTAGCACCCCGGAGGCGTCCATCGCCCGGGCCGCCGCCCGCATCCCGGCCGTGCTGCCCTGCTCCTCGTAGGTGCGCAGCACCTCCTTCGTCTGGGTCGACCCGGCCACGGCGGCGTACCGGTGCATCTCGGCCAGATCGAAGAAGCTCTGCAACGCCGCCGCGGTCAGCTGCGGCTCGGGCCCGTTCGGCAGCTGGTACCACAGGTACGCCTGCAGGCCGTGTTGGGTGAGGTCCGCCAGGCCAGCCTCGCCCCGCTCCTCGGCGGCGAGCGTGGCGCCGAGCAGCTCACCAAGCGCACGCTCCGCCCGCCGCGCGGCCGCCGGGTCCGTACGGCGCAGCCGGGCCAGCGTGCGGGGCACGATCTCGTCGGTCACCGTTGCCCCGAGCCACGCGCCGATGCGCGGACAGGCAGCCCCGAGCCACGCGCCGATGCGCGGAGGGGCAGGCTCAGCTCCATGCGCACACCGTAGCGACACCCCCCGACCGGTCGCGCACCCTGCCCCGGCGTGCCGGGCCCTCGGGCCCGGTCCCGGTGCGCGGTCCGGGTCGATCGACGACCGTCCGGGGCGGGGACGGACGCCCCGGAGTCGCCGGAGGGGGCCTCGGCCGGGCCGGCGCGACCCTGACCCGGGCCACGGTGCGCACCCCCGCAGCCGGCGGACCGGTAGCCTGCCCTCGTGGCGGATCCGGTCCCGCGCTCGGTGTCGGGCGCGCACATGGCTCAGGCGGTGGCCTGGCATCGGCAGGTGGCGGCCATGGTCGAGGCGGCCGATCGGGCCGGCGTGGCGCCCGAGCAGCTGCCCGGTCTGCGCCAGCGCATCGCGGCCCAGGCCGGCCGGCTCACCCAGGCCGCGACCCAGGCCGGCGGCCCGCTGCCGGCCCTGGTTCCGACGCCGGCCGAGGTGGCCATCGCGGCGCAGGCGTTCGGTGACCTGTCCGCCGAGGCGGTGGCCCGCGCCGTGCGGACGATCGACACCACCCTGACCGCCGTGGACGCGACCCTCGAGGGGCGGACGCCCGGCTCCGACGTCAGCCTGCTGGTCGGGGCGGCCGGCTCAGGCGGGACCCCGGGCATCCCCTCCCAGCCCAGTCCGTCCACGCCGGCTGGCACCACGCCGGCTGGCACCACGCCGGCTGGCACCACGCCGGGCGCACCGGCGGACCCGACCACCCCGAGTGATTCAGCCAGGCAACCGGGCCACCGGGTCGGCCTGCGCAACGCCGCCGTCTACGCGGCGTACGCCGTACCGGTGCTCGCCGTGCAGGCGTTCCTCTTCCTGCTGCTCGACGAGGCGGCCAGCCTGCCGATGGCCTCGCCGCTGTGCCTGCTCGTCCTCCCCGCGCTCGCGTTCCTCGCCGGCTACCTCACGATCGGCACGCTCTTCCCGGCACCGCCCGGGGAGAAGGTCAACCGCAGTCCCCGGCTCGGCATCGTGATCTGCCTGATCCCGGATGTCCTGCTCTGCGCCGGGTTCGTGGCGTTCGAGGTCCTGCGCTTCTTCGGGTAGCCGGCACCGACCGGCCGAGTCGCGGCGGGGTCAGGCGGGCGAGTCGGGCGGCTGGGTCAGGCAGCGCTGCGCCGGGGCAGGGCGAGCAGGCTCATCGCCTCGGCCCGGGTCCGGGCGTCGCTCTGCAGGATGCCGCGCACGGCCGAGGTGACCGTCCGGGACCCTGGTTTGCGGATGCCCCGCACGGCCATGCACATGTGCTCGCAGTCGACGACCACGATCACTCCGCGCGGCTGCAGCTTCGCCATGAGCGTGTCCGCGATCTGCGTGGTGAGCCGCTCCTGCACCTGCGGCCGGCGGGCGTACACCTCGACCAGTCGGGCGATCTTGGACAGGCCGGTGATCCGCCCGTCGGGGCCGGGGATGTAGCCGATGTGGGCCACCCCGGAGAACGGCAGCAGGTGGTGCTCGCAGCTGGACATCACCTCGATGTCGCGGACGAGCACCAGCTCCTGGTGGCCGGCCTCGAACGTGGTGGTGAGCACTCGCTCGGGATCGACCCGCAACCCGGCGTACAGCTCGGCGTAGGCGCGGGCGACCCGGGCCGGGGTCTGCCGCAGGCCCTCCCGATCCGGGTCCTCACCGACCGCAATGAGGATCTCCCGGACCGCGCGGGCGATGCGGTCGAGGTCGACCGTGCGTTCCAGCGGCCCGCCCGCCAGCCGGCCGTTGACCAGACGCGCCGCTACGTAATCGAGATCGTTGATGTCATCATCATCAATGCCACCAACGAACGTCTCCTCGGTGGGAGCGTCAGGCGCCATTGCTCTCCGACGTGGCCCCGGTGTGCGCCTGCACCCCGTCCGCCTCGGCCTGGGCCTTGAGGGCCTCGCGCTCGGCCGGCGTCAGCACAGGCGGCCGGTCGGAGGGCTGCCGCTTGCCGAAGCCGTTGAAGGGCGCCATCGGCCGGCGCTTCTGCACCCGGGCGCACAGCCGGGCCAGGTCGGCCTGCGAGATGGTCTCCTTCTCCATCAGCTCGAGCACGATGTTGTCCAGGACGTCCCGGTACTCGACCAGGATCTCCCAGGCCTCGTCGTGCGCCAGCTCGATGAGGTTGCGCACCTCGGCGTCGATCTCGGCCGCGATCGCGTCGGAGTAGTCCTTCTGGTGGCCCATGGTCCGGCCCAGGAACGGCTCGTCCTGGGTGCTGCCGTACTTCACGGCGCCGAGCTTGGCGCTCATGCCGTACTGGGTGACCATGGCCCGGGCGATCGCCGACGCCTTCTCGATGTCGTTGCCCGCGCCGGTGGTCGGCTCGTGGAAGACCAGCTCCTCGGCCGCCCGACCGCCCAGGGCGTACGCCAGCGTGTCGATCATCTCGCCCCGGGTCTGGGTGTACTTGTCCTCGGTCGGCAGCACGAGCGTGTGGCCCAGCGAGCGTCCCCGCGACAGGATCGTGACCTTGTGCACGGGCGCGAGCTGCGGCATCGCCCACGCGACCAGGGCGTGCCCGGCCTCGTGGTACGCCGTGATCTTCTTCTCCTTGTCGCTCATCACCCGGCTGCGCCGCTCGGGGCCGGCGATCACGCGGTCGATCGCCTCCTCGAGGAACTCGTTGGTGATCGCGCGCTTGTCGTTGCGGGCGGCCAGCAGCGCGGCCTCGTTGATCACGTTGGCCAGGTCCGCACCGGAGAAGCCGGGCGTACGCCGGGCCACCGCGTCCAGGTCGACGTCGGGCGCGAACGGCTTGCCCTTGGCGTGCACGCGCAGGATCGCCTTGCGCCCCTCCATGTCCGGCGCGTCCACGGCGATCTGGCGGTCGAACCGGCCCGGGCGCAGCAGCGCCGGGTCGAGGATGTCCGGCCGGTTGGTGGCCGCGATGAGGATCACGCCGCCCTTGGTGTCGAAGCCGTCCATCTCGACGAGCAGTTGGTTGAGCGTCTGCTCCCGCTCGTCGTGGCCGCCCCCGAGACCCGCGCCGCGGTGACGCCCCACGGCGTCGATCTCGTCGACGAACACGATCGCCGGCGCGTTCGCCTTCGCCTGCTCGAACAGGTCGCGCACCCGGCTGGCGCCGACACCGACGAACATCTCCACGAAGTCGGAGCCGCTGATGGAGTAGAACGGCACGCCCGCCTCGCCGGCGACCGCCCGGGCGAGCAGGGTCTTGCCCGTGCCAGGAGGGCCGTAGAGCAGCACGCCCTTCGGAATCTTCGCGCCCAGCGCCTGGTACTTCGCCGGGTTCTGCAGGAAGTCCTTGATCTCGTGCAGCTCCTGCACGGCCTCGTCGGCCCCGGCCACGTCGGCGAACGTCGTCTTCGGTGTGTCCTTGGCCACCAGCTTGGCCTTGGACTTGCCGAAGTTGAGCACCCGGCTGCCGCCACCCTGCATCTGGGACATGAACAGCAGCAGGAGGATCACCAGGATCGCGATCGGCAGCAGGTTGAGCAGGAAGCTCAGCCAGACGCTGTCGCGCGTGTACTTGATGTCGAACTCCGACAGACGGCCCTGCTCCTGCAGCTCGCGCAGCTCGTTGAGCACGGCCGCGTTCGAGCCGGTCGGGACGTTGGCCTCGATGTGGTCGGTCGCCCGGCCGTCCACGGTGATCTCGCGCCGCAGCTGGAGCTGGAGGTTCTGCTCGCGGTCCTGGAACACGACCGCGCTGGCGTTCCCGTTGGCCAGCTCGGCCAGGGCAACCGAAGTGTCCACCTTGGTATAGTCCGAGCCCCCGGCGAACCGGCTGGACAGCACGAGCGCGGCGAAGATCACGATGATGATCCACACCGTGGGACGTCGGAAGATGCCTCGGATACGTTCCATGCGATGTCGAGCGCTACCGCGCCCAGCCTCCCGGTCAACGTGCGGTCATGGGGCCACCGGACTTACCCGGCACCCGGTACGGATCGGACACCCCTGGGGCGCCCGGTCATTCGACGGTACACCGTACGTTCGGCGGCGCTCACGTCACGGACGCGTGTAGACCGCGGGCTTGAGCACACCGATGTACGGCACCTCACGGTAGCGCTCGGCGTAGTCCAGCCCATACCCCACAACGAAGTCATTAGGAATATCAAACCCGACATAATGGACGGGAACGTCGACCGTGAGCGCGTCCGGTTTGCGGAGCAACGCCACAACCCGCACGGATGCGGCATTACGGCTGGCGAGGTACCGCAGCAGCCAGGACAAAGTGAGACCGGAGTCCACGATGTCCTCCACCACGATCACGTGCTCGCCGGCGATGTCCCGGTCGAGATCCTTGAGGATGCGCACCACGCCCGATGAGGTGACGGCCTGGCCGTACGACGAGACGGCCATGAACTCGACCTCGACCTGGACGTGCCGCCCGAGCGCCCGGGCGAAGTCGGCCATGAAGACGAAGGCACCCTTGAGCACGCCGACAAGCAGCAACCGCTGACCCCGGTGGTCGGCCGCGACCTGGGCGGCGAGCTCCTCGACCCGCTCGCGCAGCCGCGCCTGGCTCACCACCACGCGCTCGATGTCCCCGGCGTACCAGCCCTCCGCCGGCACGGCCCCGTCATCCGGCTCGGCCCCGCGAGCCGGCGCGGTCCCGCCATTCGTGGCTGCGTCGACCCGAGCCCCACTGTCAGCCATCACACCTGCCGCCCATCGAACCAGCCGCTCGAGCTCGCCCGCCCGGCCCGGATACCCGGTCCGCCCGGAAGTCGGCCCAGCGAGCTTCCGCCCGTCACTTACCCACCCGGCGCCTGGCCCGGCTGGGCAGTAACAGCGTGCCCTATGCCCCGCGCCACGATCAGCGCGCCCTCCCGGCGAACCACCGGGATCCCGCCCGGCAGGCTCACCGGCCCCTGGCCCCGCCAGCCGGTGACCAGCGCGTCGAGGGCGGCGACGTGGCGGTGGGAGAGGGCCGATCCGGGGGCGCCGAGGGCGGCCGCCCACCGCAGCAGCACCCGGGTGCGGATGGCCTCGGGCAGCCGCGCCAACACGGCCACCGACAGCCCGTCGCCACCGGCCTGCCGCGCGCGCCGGAGGGCGCGCCGGGCGATCCGGTCGAGCACGGCGGTATCCGCGGCGATCAGGCGGGCCGTCCGGGCCAGGTTGTCCACCACCGCGGGTCCGAGGTGCTCGACCAGCTGCGCCAGCAGCGCCCGGGCTCCGGTGCGCCGGAAGGCGGGATCGACGTTGTGGGGGTCGTGCCAGACCGGCAAGCCCTCGGCCCGGCAGGCGGCCCGGGTCTGCTCGCGGGACACCCCCAGCAGCGGGCGCAGGAACACCGCCCCGTGCCGCACCCGCCGGACCGGCATCCCCGACAGCCCGCGCGGGCCGGCCCCCCGCACGAGCGCCAGCAGGACCGTCTCGGCCTGGTCGTCCCGGGTGTGGCCGAGCAGGACCGCGCTCGCGCCGTGGGCCCGGGCCGCCGCGGCGAGCGCCTCGTAGCGCGCCTCACGGGCGGCCGCCTCCGGCCCGCCCGACCGACCGGCGACCGACACCGTCTGGACCTGCACGGGCGCGAACCCGGCCTCGCGGGCCCACGTCGCCACCGTCTGCGCCCGATCGGCCGAGCCCGGTTGGAGCTGGTGGTCGACGGTCACCAGGCCGACCCGCAGACCGCGCCGGGGGAGCACGAACCGCGCGGCGGCGGCGAGCGCCATCGAGTCAGGGCCGCCGGAGCAGGCCACCAGCACGAGCGGCGGACCATCCGGGCCGGCGGGGGCGCTCGCGGGCGCCGGAAGGGTCAGCTGCGGCACGATCCCGCGCACCGCCGACCGTACGGCCGCCACCGCCGGATCGAGGGCGGCCATCGGTCAGCCGTTCGGCTCGTCCGACCCGCCGGACGGGCTCCCGGACGGGGTCTGCGCCGACACGCCGACCCGGGAGATCCACGCCTCCGGGTCGGCGAGCTCGTGGGGCAGCGGGAGCGTCAGTGGCGACTCCCACACCCGGTTGAAGCCTGTCATCCCGACCCGCGTCACCACCTGGTGCACGAACTGCCGCCCCTCCGCGTACTGGCGCAGCTTCGCGTCCACGCCGAGCAGCCGGCGGATGAGCTTCTCGATCGGGTGGCCGCCCTCCCGGCGCCGGTTGAACCGGGCCCGGATCTGGGCCACCGTCGGCACGACCCGCGGCCCCACGCCGTCCATGACGAACTCGGCGTGCCCCTCCAGCAACGTCATCAGCGCGGTGATCCGGTCCAACACGACCCGCTGGGCCGGGGTCTGCACCATGTCCAGCACCGACCGCTGGTTGTCCGGGTTGCGCACCGCGTCGACCAGGTCCCGCAGCGCCCGGCGCAACCGGTCGGCCATCTCCTCGCCCGAGCCGCCCGCGTCGACGAAGGCCGCCACCTCCGCGAGGAAGTGGGCCCGCAGCCAGGGCACCGCGGTGAACTGGGTCCGGTGGGTGACCTCGTGCAGGCACACCCAGAGCCGGAAGTCGCGGGGGTTGGCGCCGATCCGACGCTCGACCTCGACGATGTTGGGCGCCACCAGCAGCAGCTGCCCGGGATCGCTGGCGAAGACCTCGTACTGACCCAGCACCCGGCCGGAGAGGTAGGCGAGCACGGTCCCCGCCTGCACGCCGGTGAGCCGGGAGCCCACCGCGTCGACCAGGGGCCCGGGCTCACGCCCCCGCGTGGCTCGCATGAGCAGCGGAGCGATGACGGTCCGCAGCCCCGCGATGTTGGCCGCGGCCCAGGCCCGGCGATCCACCACCCGCACGGGGGCCGGCGGGCCGGTCGGGCGCAGGCCGGTGAACGCCTCGACGTGCTCGGTCGCCTCGACCGCGAGCCGGCGCAGTTGCTCGACGACCTCCGTCGCCTCGGCCACCGTCACCCGCGGGCCGGACTTGCCCAGGGCCCCGGCGGTCGCCTCCGCGAGATCCCAGTCGATGAACCGCCGGCTCGCGGTCGAAGGGCCCGCCTGCTCGCGGCCGTACTGCGCCATGCTGGCTACCGTACCCGCGCCCCGGCAACGGCCCGCCCCGCCGGCGGCCCGGACACCCACCGGCAGCACCTTCTACCGGCAGCAGCTCTACCGGCAGCCGCACCGGCTGATCTGGGCGGCGATGCGGTCCAGGGCGGTCTCGGCGGCCCACCGGTTGGTCGTGGCGTCGGCGACCACCGCGAAGGCGAGCATCCGGCCGTCGGCATCGACGACGTAGCCGGCCAGCGCGTTGACGTGGCTGAGCGTTCCCGTCTTGGCCCGCACCACGCCGAGGCCCGCGCCGCTTCGCTCGCCCAGCGTGCCGGAGTACCCGGCGACCGGCAGGCCGGACAGCAGGACGCGCAGCTGCGGATGGTCCGGCGACATGGCCCGATGCAGGACCGCCACGAGCTGGTTGGTGGTCACGCGGTTCGCGTCGGACAGGCCGCTGCCGTCGACGAGCCCGCCGCCGGCCGGCGTGGGCACCTGGAGCTCGGCGAGGACGGTCCGCGTGGCTTGGGCTGCCCCGTCGAAGCTCGCCGGCAGGCCCTTGGCCACCGCGACCTGACGGGCCAGCATCTCCGCGACCACGTTGTCGCTGTCGACCAGCATCATCTCGACAATGCGCGCGATCGGCGGGGAGAGGACCTCACCGAGCACCTGCGCGTTCGGGGGCGCGGTGGTGCGCCCGACCTGGCTCGGCGGCACCCCCAGCGCCTCGGCGAACAGCCGCGCCGCCGCGAGATCGGGCTCGGGGTGGCGCGGAGCGTTGCTGCTCCGGTCGGTCGGGTTCACCCGGGCGCCGTCGGTCATCAGGGCGGTGATGTTCGAGATCACGCCGCCGGCCACGTCCGGGGCGAACCAGGTGGGGTGCGCGGTCGGCCCCGGGAACAGCGACGAGTCGACGAGGACCCGGGTCGGCGTGGTGCTCCCCAACGCGTCGCGCACCTGCTCGGCGAGCTCGTCCAGCCGGGCGGCCCCGGGGTAGGCGGACACCTCACCGACCGCCAGCGTCGGGTCGCCGCCGCCGATGATCACCACCTCACCCGGGCTCGAGCCGGCCACCACGCGGGTGGGGATGCGGTAGTTCGGCCCGCGGGCGTGCAGGACTGCGGCCGCCGTGATCAGTTTGGCCGCCGAGGCTGGGGTCATGGCCATGTCGCCCCCGCGTTCCCACAGCACCTCGCCGGTCAGGGCATCGGCCACGGAGCCGGCCACGCTCGAGCCCAGACCGGCGTCGGCGAAGAGCGGAGCCAGCGCGGCCTCCAGCCCGGTTCGGCTCGGCACGGCGCCGGCCTCACCGATCGGGTCGGGGACCGCTGCCCGCTGACCCATGTCGACGCCGGCGTGGTAGGCGACCGTGCCATCCGGGGCGATCGCCCCGGTGATGGCGGCGCTGCCGGCCCCGAGCGCGATCGCGGCCACGCCGGCAACGGCCCAGTGCCACCAGGGGCGACGGGCGGGCGCGCGCTCGTACTCGTAGTCGCGCCCATAGTCGGCGTACTCGTCCCGACCGGGGCGCCGCTGCGGCCCCCGGCCCCGGGCGGGCGGTGGCGACCAGGCGGGGGCGGGGCGCCGGCCCGGACGGGTCGGGGCCACGGGCGGTCCCGGGGGTGGCCCGGGTCGTGGCGGGGCGGTCGGGCCGGCCGGAGCCCGTTGTGGGGCAGCGGGCGCCGGACGCGCCGGAGCGCTCTCGGCCGGCCGGGTGCGCGGCACGGTGGTGGGTCCGGCGAAGTCGCGCGGCCCCCGGTCGTTCCCGTACGCCCGGTCGTCGTACTCGTCTTCGTCGTCGTACTCGTCCTCGTCGTCCTCGCGGGACCGCCGCAGCGCGCGCTCCTGCTCCCGGCGGGCCCGTTCGGCGGCCTCCTCCTGCTCCCGCCGGGCTCGCTCGGCCTCCTTGCGCGCCTTCTCCTCGGCCTTCGCGCGGGCCCGCTCCTCGGCCTCCTCGCGCTCACGCCGCGCCTTCTCGGCCCGCTCCTCGGCCTTGCGCTGCTCCTCCTCGGCCTTGCGCCGGGCCTCCTCGGCCTCCTTGCGCGCCTTCTCCTCGGCCTTCCGCCGTTCCTCTTCGGCCTTGCGCTGCTCTTCTTCGGCCTTGCGCCGGGCCTTCTCCTCCGCCTTGCGCTGCTCCTCCTCGGCCTTGCGCCGGGCCTCCTCCTGGCGCTTGGCCTCCTCGGCGGCGCGCTCGGCCTCGGACTTGCCGGCCACGAGCCGGTCGAGAAAGCTCTGTTTGGCCGGTTTCACGGGAATCACCGGCAGCACGACGTGGATCGGCTCCGGGGGCTTCTCCGGTGTCTCCGGCACGGCCGCGACGGCCTTCGCCGACCCGTCGGGTGACGTGCCGGTCGGCCGGACGACATCCGTGCCCGGCCGCACCACACCGGTCCCCGGCCGGACGACGCCCGTGCCGGGGCGTACGACGCCGGTCCCCGGCCGTACGACATCGTCGGCTGGCGCTGAACCGCCGCTGCGGTCGTCCTCGGTCCCCGGTTGTGCCACCGACCCCTCCTCGCGCCCCGGCGGTTGTCGCCGTCCCGCCAGCAGCGTAGGCGAGACTAGCGGGTGGCCGATGCCGAGACGGCCAAGGAGGAGAAGCTGGACAGGGCTGGGAGTGGCCCGGCGGACAGCCGGGGCACGCCCAGCAGCGGCAGCACGCCAAGGAGCAAGCACATGGTGTCACCGGAGCGGGCCGAGCCCGGCACGGTCAAGAGCATCGAGTTCGACGTCACGGTCGAGATCCCGAAGGGCCAACGGAACAAGTACGAGGTCGACCACGCCACCGGACGCATCCGGCTCGACCGGACCCTGTTCACCGCCACGCAGTACCCGGCCGACTACGGCTTCATCGAGGGCACCCTGGGCGACGACGGGGACCCGCTCGACGCGCTGGTGCTCGTGCAGGAGCCCACCTTCCCGGGCTGCCTCATCCGGTGCCGGGCGATCGGCATGTTCCGCATGCGGGACGAGAAGGGCGGCGACGACAAGGTGCTGTGCGTCCCGGCCGGCGACCCGCGGCAGGAGCACCTGCGCGACATCGACGACCTGTCGCCGTTCGACCTCGCCGAGATCCAGCACTTCTTCGTCGTCTACAAGGAGCTGGAGCCGGGCAAGAGCGTCGAGGGGGCCACCTGGGTGGGTCGCCAGGAGGCCGAGGCCGAGATCGCCGCCTCCCAGAAGCGACACGCCGCCCAGCACGCGTAACCGGGCCGGGGTCTCAGCTGGCCAGGCTGCGGACCCAGGAGAACAGGTTCAGGACGGCGCAGGCGACGGGCGCGAGCGCGACCACGGTGGTCACGTCGAGGATGTCGGCGATCCGTCCCAGGTAGGGCGACGGACCCGTCCGCCGCCGGCTGGCGGTGGCCGCCGTGGCGATCAGCGCGACGACCGCGGTGAACGCGAGCGCCACGCCGAGCAGCCGGGTGGCCGACCCGGAGGCGGCGGCTACGGCGGCGGCGGTCAGGGCCAACCCGACCAGGCCGCCGACCAGCAGCGGGAGCCGGGCCGCGACCGCGGGGAAGAGGCGGGCGCGCAGCAGCAGCGCCACGGCGACGAGCCCGCCCAGCAGCGGAGCGGCGACCCCGCCCGCGGTAGTCAGAATCGCGACACAAACCCCGGCCGCGACCGCGACGCCGGTGAGCGATCCCACGAGAATCTCGTCCGCCCGCACCACGGCGGCGAGCACCTCCGGCCGGGCCGGGCGACGCTCGGCGGCCAGAATCTGCGGCGAGGCGGTCACCACCGGTAGCGGCAGCCGGCCCAGCCGGACGGCGAGCAGGGGGGCCAGCCCGATCCCGGCCACGAGGACCACCACGAGGATCGCGGCGGCACCGGGACCGGAGAGCGGGATGCCCAGCAGCGCGCCCACGAGCCCGGCCAGGCCGAGGGTGCCCCCGCCGACGAAGACGCGCAGGCCGTGCCCGACCCCCACCGCCCCGAGGGCGGCCGCGAGCAACAGCGCGCACGAACCCACCAGCAGGGCTTCGGCGGTCAGCGCCAACCCGGAGGCGTCGCCCAGCGCGAACAGCATCCCGGCCGCGGCCGCGTACGGCAGACCCATGCCGGCCGCCGCCGCCCCGACGACGCCGTCGCCCAAGGCCCGGGACAGCAGCGCCCCGACCGCGAGCAGCGCCCCGGAGAGCGCGGCGGCGGCGACGGCGGGAATGATCCGCGGCGGCCCCACGGCCAGCAGCGTGCCCAGCCCGGTGATCAGCACGAGTCCGGCCGCGACGAGAGAGACGACCCGCGTCGCGGTGGCGTCCCAGGTGCGGCCGTGGGTGCGGGCGGCCTCCGCGATCTCCTCGACCACGTCGTCGTACTGCGGCTCCGGCCAGGTGAGGTGGCGCGGCACCAGGTAGAGGATGTCGCCGTCGCGCACGCCCTGGTGGGCCAGCGCGACCTCCCCGCGCAGGCTGGTGCCGTCGCCGCGACGCAACACCCAGCCGCCCGACGGCCCCGCACCCACGCCGACCTCGCCGCCTACCTCACCGGCGCGACGCAGCACCTCGGGCAACAGTTCAGCCAACGGCACCTGGTAGGGGATGGCGAGGTCGAGGCTGCGCCGCGGGGCGCGGATGGTGAGGCGGGCCAAGCCGCTCGTGGGTGCGGACACGCCAGTTCTCTACCACGAGACCGGGTTCCCTCGCCGCCCCGGTCGGCGGGGACGGCGCGGCGACGGCCGACCCCCTAGCATCGGTGCGCGTGAGGGTGAGGAGCGACCGCCGGCGAGCACCAGCCGTGAGGGTGAGGAGCGAGCGTACGGGCACCGACCGCGAGCAGACGGACGCGGGCGCGAGCACCCAGTCGGCGACCCGAAGGCCGGCACCGTGAGCACGGAGGTTATCCGGCGGCCGCCCCGGCGCGCGGCCCCTCCGCTGCCGACGGGTGACCTGCCCCTCGAGCCGCCCCCGACGATCCCCCAGCCCACGGGGGTGCGCTGGCAGCAGTACCTCATGGTGCTGCCCATGCTCGCCGGGACCGTGGCGACCGCCCTGATGTTCGGTGGGCGCGACGGGGCGAGTCCGTACACGTACGTCGTCGGCGCCATCTTTGGACTGTCCACATTGGGCATGCTGGTGATGAACCTCGGCATGGCCAGCGGCCCCCGCAAGGCCGAGCTCATCGCCGCCCGACGCGACTACCTGCGCTACCTCGCCGGGGTGCGGCGGAAGGTCCGGGCCACGATCGTCGAGCAGCGCGAGGCGCTGAACTACCGCCATCCCGACCCGCAGTCGCTGTGGAGCGAGGCGATGGGACGCCGGGTGTGGGAACGGCGGCCGACCGACGCCGACTTCGGGGTGGTCCGGGTCGGCGTGGGCCCGCAGGCGCTGGCCACCCCGCTGGTCGCGCCGGCCATCGATCCGACCACCGACCTCGAACCGGTGACCGCCGGCGCGCTGTACCGGTTCCTCAGCACCTACTCGGTGGTGCCGGACCTGCCGATCTCCATCGCGATCCGGGCCTTCAGCCGCGTGTTCATCATCGACCGGGCCGGCGGTGAGGCGGGCGGTCGAGCGCTGGCCCGGGCCATGATCGGGCAGCTGGCCACGTTCCACGCCCCCGACGATCTCGTGGTCGCGGCGTGCGTGTCGCCCGAGCGTCGCCGGGACTGGGAGTGGCTCAAGTGGCTGCCCCACGCCCTGCACCCGACCGACCACGACGCGCTCGGCCAGCGCCGGCTCGTGGTCGGCGCGCTGTCCGAACTGGACGATCTGCTGGCCGACCTGGTCGCCAAGCGGCCGCGGTTCCACGCGGCGGCGAGCGGGCGCGGCTCCGAGCCGAGCACCCTCCCTCACATCCTCATCGTGGTCGATGGTGCCGAGACCACGGGATCGGCGCATTTCGGCATCGACGGGGGTCTGGCCGGCGTCACCCTCATGCAGATCGGCGGCGCGCCGCCCCGGGCCGTCGACCGGTCGATGATCGCGTTCAGCATCGAGGACGGCGGAGTCCTGCGCAGCGCCACCATGGACACCGAGCAGGAGGTCGGCCGGGCCGACGCGCTGTCGGTGGCCGAGGCCGACACCCTGGCCCGCCGGCTGGCGCCGCTGCGGCTGTCCCAGGCGACCCGCGAGCAGGCGCCCCTGGCGGTCGACCGGGACCTGGCCGAGCTGCTCGGCATCACCGACATCGCTGAGGCGGACATCGCCCAACTCTGGGCGCCGCGGGCACCCCGCGAGATGCTGCGCATCCCGATCGGCACGGGCGAGCGCGGTGGCGTGGTGTACCTGGACCTCAAGGAGGCGGCCCAGGACGGCATGGGGCCGCACGGCATGATCGTGGGCGCCACCGGTTCCGGGAAGTCCGAGCTGCTGCGCACCCTGGTGCTCGGGCTGGCCGCGACCCACTCTTCCGAGACGCTCAACTTCGTGCTGGTCGACTTCAAGGGCGGCGCCACGTTCGCCAGCCTCGAGCGGCTCCCGCACACCAGTGCGGTCATCACCAACCTGGCCGACGAGCTGCCGCTGGTCGACCGCATGCACGACGCGTTGACCGGCGAGCTGATCCGTCGCCAGGAGCTGCTGCGGCGCGCCGGCAACTTCGCCTCCCTGCGCGACTACGACCGGGCCCGGGCGAGCGGGGCGCCGCTGCCCCCGCTGCCGTCGCTGCTGCTGGTCTGCGACGAGTTCACCGAGATGCTCACGGCCAAGCCCGAGTTCATCGACATCTTCCTCCAAATTGGACGCATTGGGCGGTCCGTCGGCGTCCACCTGCTGCTGGCCACCCAGCGGCTGGAGGAGGGGCGGCTGCGCGGCCTGGACGCCAACCTGTCCTACCGCATCGCCCTGCGCACGTTCAGCGCCCTGGAGTCCCGCGCGGTGATCGGCGGTCCCGAGGCGGCCAGCCTTCCCTCGACGCCCGGCCACGGGTACCTCGCGGTCGCGACCGAGCCGCCCCAGCGGTTCAAGGCGGCGTACGTCTCCGGGCCGTACCAGCGCCGTCACAGCAGTACCGCGGCGGCCCCCACGGTGCTGCGCATGTACGACTACACCACCGCCCACGTACCCGCCCCGCAGGCGGAGATCGAGGCGGCGCCGGTGGACCAGGCCGACGAGCGGGCCCCCACGCTCATGGACGTCATCGTCGACCGGCTCGCCGGCCAGGGCCCGCCCGCCCACCAGGTGTGGCTGCCGCCGCTGCGCGAGTCGCCAACCCTGGACGAGCTCTTCGGCGGCTTCGTCACCGACCCGGTGCGGGGCATCACCCCGGCCAACCCGGCGCTACGGGCGACCCTGTCCGTACCAGTGGCCATTGTGGACAGACCGCTGGAGCAGCGACGCGACGTGGCCTGGCTCGACCTGTCCGGCGCCAACGGCCACCTCGCCATCGCCGGCGGCCCGCAGAGCGGCAAGTCCACCCTCGTCCGGACGCTGGTGTGCGCGCTCGCCCTGGCCCACACGCCCACCGAGGTGCAGGTCTACTGCCTGGACTTCGGCGGCGGTTCGCTCGGGTCGCTGCGCGACCTGCCGCACGTCGGCGGCGTGGCCGGGCGCCTCGACCAGGCCCAGGTCCGCCGGACCGTGGGCGAGATGGCCACGCTGCTGGCCGACCGGGAGCGGCGCTTCGCCGCGCGGGGCATCGACTCGATGGCCACGTTCCGCCGGCTCCGTCGACCGTCCACGCCGGACGCGACCCTGGCGGTGCCCGAGGACGGCTTCGGCGACGTGTTCCTCGTCATCGACGGCTGGTCGACCATCCGGTCGGACTTCGAGGAACTCGAGCCGGTGCTCATCGACATCGCCACGCGCGGGCTCAGCTACGGGGTGCACCTGATCATCACGGCCACCCGGTGGAACGACATCCGAATGAACATGAAGGACCTCTTCGGGTCCAAACTGGAGCTTCGTCTCGGCGACCCGTCCGACTCGACGGTGAACCGCAAGCTGGCCGCCAACGTGCCGGCCGGCGTACCGGGGCGGGGCCTGACCGCCGAGGGCCTGCACCTGCTCACCGCGGTGCCCCAGGTGGCCGGCCATCCCCACGCGGCGCTGGTCCGCGCGATCGCCGACGCCTGGCGCGGGCCGGCCGCCCCGGCCGTACGCATGCTGCCCACACTGCTGCCGTACTCGGCCCTGCTCGGGCGCGACGAGACGGGCCGGGAGCGGCCGATCGGCGAAGGCCTGGCGCTGCCCATCGGGATCGCCGAGGCCGACCTGCGGCCGGTGACCATCGACTTCGCCACCGAGCCGCACCTGCTGGTCTTCGGCGACGAGTCCGGCAAGTCGGCCCTGCTGCGCAGCCTGGCCGAGTCGATCGTCCGGCGGTTCACGCCCGAGCAGGCCCGCATCATCCTGGTCGACTACCGGCGCAGCCTGCTCGGCGCGATCTCCACCGAGCACCTGATCGGCTACGGCACGGAGGTGGAGCACACCAGCGACCTCATCGCCTCGGTGGCGGTCTACATGGACAAGCGTCGGCCCGGCCCGGACGTCACCCCGGAGCAGCTGCGCGCCCGCTCCTGGTGGGAGGGGCCCGAGCTGTTCGTCCTCGTCGATGACTACGACCTGGTCGCCACCGGCGGCCGCAACCCGCTGCAGCCCCTGCTGGAGTACCTGGCCCAGGCCCGCGACGTCGGCCTGCACGTCGTGATCGCCCGGCGCGCCGGTGGGGCCGGCCGCGCTCTGTACGACCCGATCATCCAGCGGCTGCGGGAACTGGGCTCGCCGGGCATCGTCATGTCCGGCGACCGGGAGGAGGGCGTGCTGCTCGGCAACGTCCGCCCGTCGGCCCTGCCCCCGGGCCGCGGCTACCTGGTCACCCGCCGCCAGGGCGCCCGCCTGATCCAGCTCGCCTACCTCGAACCCCCCGCCACGTGATCGAACTCCCCACCACGTGATCGAACCCCCGCGTGGTCAGCGAAGGACGCGGCGACTCGCCTCGTACGACTGGCAAACCCCTCGTACGACGGGCAGATCA
>Ga0065720_1003457_pt1 | contig 20113 bp, 23 predicted proteins | sample Thericmetagenome_FD_59107 | JGI IMG/M metagenome (GOLD analysis project Ga0065720, IMG submission 59107) | Thermophilic microbial communities from the Joint Bioenergy Institute, California, USA of rice/straw/compost enrichment - eDNA_2 v2... | ecosystem: Engineered > Solid waste > Grass >...
AAGACCCAAACCCTGCTGCTCGAGGGCAATGCCACATTCAAGGGCATTCTTGCCATTCTGCAATCGACCTTCGAGGAAGCCGGAGAGTCGTATCGCGAGTGGTTGATGGAGTATATGTCGGCGGCTCCGTGCCCCGCCTGTCAGGGGAAGCGGCTCCGCCCGAGCAGTCTTGCGGTTCGCGTGAAAGGCTGCAGCATCGCCGAGTTCACTGGCGTCTCTCTTTCTCGTGCACTCGAAATTTTGAAAAGCTGGCAACTCAGCGAGCGTGAGCAGCAGATTGCGGGCCGTGTCGTTGAGGAAATCGGAAGCCGGCTTGAGTTTTTGATTGCCGTCGGGCTCGACTACCTGAGCCTTGACCGCTCTGCCGCGACGCTATCGGGAGGGGAAGCGCAGCGAATCCGGCTGGCTACGCAGATTGGCTCCAAGCTGCGCGGCGTCCTCTATGTTCTCGACGAGCCTTCGATCGGCCTCCATCCGCGCGACAACGAGAAACTGCTCGATACGCTTCTGCGACTTCGGAATTTGGGCAATACGGTTCTGGTCGTCGAGCACGACTCGGACACAATCGAGCGGGCGGACTACGTGATTGATCTGGGTCCGGGAGCCGGCCGCCTTGGAGGTGAGCTGGTCGCGTACGGATCGCCTGCGGAGATCAAGGCGAACCCGAAATCGCTTACCGGCCGTTATATGTCGGGCGAACTGACGATCCCCGAGCCCGACGTACGGCGCAGCGGCAACGGGAAAAGACTGGTGGTGCGCGGCGCGCAGGAGCACAACCTGAAGGGCGTCGATGTGGAGTTTCCGCTGGGCACGCTGACGGTGGTTACAGGTGTGAGCGGGAGCGGCAAGTCTACCCTTGTCAACGACATCCTTTACCGGGCGCTGGCTCGCGAACTGTACGGATCGCGCGAAGAGCCGGGTGCGCACGACTCCATCGAGGGGATCGAGCATATCGACAAGGTGATCGAGATTGACCAGGCGCCCATTGGCCGCAGCCCTCGCTCGAACCCTGCCACCTACACCGGCGTCTTTACCGCCATCCGCGACCTGTACGCGATGCTGCCGGAATCCAGGGAGCGCGGCTATAAACCTGGCCGCTTCAGCTTCAACGTCAAGGGCGGGCGCTGCGAAGCGTGCCAGGGCGAAGGCCTGAAGCGGATTGAAATGAACTTTCTCCCGGACGTTTATGTGACCTGCGACGTCTGCCGGGGGAGCCGATATAATCACGAGACGCTTCAGGTGAAGTACAAGGGCCGCTCCATCGCGGATCTGTTGGAGACGACCGTGGAGGAAGCCCTGGGTCTGTTGGAGAATATCCCTCAGATCAAGTCACGGCTGCAGACACTGGTGGATGTCGGTTTGGGATACATCCACTTAGGACAGTCGGCGACGACGTTGTCGGGCGGCGAGGCTCAGCGGATCAAGCTCGCGAAGGAGTTGAGCCGCCGGCAGACAGGAAGAACCCTGTACATCCTGGATGAGCCGACAACGGGCTTGCACTTTGACGATGTTCGAAAACTTCTGGATGTGCTTCAACAGCTCGTTGATCTGGGAAATACAGTGATCGTGATCGAGCATCATCTGGATGTGATCAAGGCGGCGGACTGGATTATTGATTTGGGGCCCGAAGGCGGAGAACGGGGCGGCCATATTGTCGTAGCCGGGCCTCCGGATCAGATCCTTGGCAACCGGAGAAGCCACACCGCCCGAGCCCTGGAGAAGGTTTTGAGGACCGGTAAGAGCGGGCGGCTGCGCGCGGCCACTGGTGTTGAATGAACCACCATCCGAATGAACACTTTGACATCCCGGCCGCCGGGCTGCCTTCGGAGCACCTGCCAACGCCGTCTGCGGACCGTCCCGCCCGAGAGCCCTTCTGGGGATATCAAGATGTTTTGATTTTTGCTGCGCTGGCGCTTCCGTCGCTGCTGTTTGCGGCGCTCCTTTCCCAGGCAGTCTTCCTCATTCTTGGCCTGGCTCCGCCCAAAGCGGTCAAGGTTCTGATTCCTCAGTTCCTCGGTTACGGGTTTCTTTTTGCCGCTTTATACCTCCTGCTGAGGTTAAAGTACGGCCGCCCGTTCTGGACATCGCTGGGGTTTGTCATCCCGAGGCATGGCATGACGGCGAGCTTGATGTACGGGCCGGTTGTGGCGTTCAGCATCGCAATCTTAGGTGCTCTGATACGCACGCCGCAGATCGACATGCCCATCCGGGAATTGCTCAGCGATAACGTTTCCATCCTCATGATGGGCATCTTCGCTACGACGCTCGGCCCGCTGTGCGAGGAATTGGCGTTCCGCGGCTTCCTTCAGCCGCTGCTCCAGCGGACCTTCGGTGGCGTGGCCGGCATCGTACTTGCTGCCCTGCCGTTCGCGTTTCTGCACGGCCCGCAGTACGGATGGTCGTGGCGGCATATCCTTCTGCTGTCGCTTGCTGCGACGGCCTTCGGGTGGACCCGCTACAAGACGGGATCGACTGCCGCCGCGGCCGTGATGCACGCAACCTACAATCTGACTTTCTTCATTGCATTCCTTCTTCAAGGAAAGGACATCTCCGCCTGATGGTTGAAACAGTTCAATGGACCAATGACGGCGTCGTCATGATTGACCAGACCCGTCTGCCGCGAGAAGAGGTTTATGTTACCTGCCGCGATTACCGCGAGGTGGCTGAAGCCATCCGTTCGATGGTGGTGCGCGGCGCTCCCGCAATCGGGGTCTCTGCGGCGATGGGGGTTGCCTTGGGTGTGCTGAAGGCTTCCGAGGAGGACCTCGACCGCCAGTTCGACGTGATTTGCGAGACCCTTGCTGCCACCCGTCCAACCGCCGTCAACCTGTTTTGGGCGATTGACCGCATGAAGCGCCTCTACGCCTCTTTGCGCGGCTTGCCGCTTTCGGAAATTCGCGAGCGGATGGTGAAGGAGGCCCAGCAGATTAAACAGGAAGATATTGCGATCAATCAGGCAATCGGCCGTTTCGGCGCTGAACTTGTGCCTGACGGGAAGACCGTGCTGACTCACTGTAATGCCGGAGCGCTGGCGACGGCGGGCTATGGAACGGCGCTCGGCGTGATTCGCGCTGCTGTCGCGGCGGGCAAACGCATTGATGTTTTTGCCGACGAAACCCGGCCATTCCTCCAGGGCGCCCGTCTGACGGCCTGGGAACTGCAGCAGGATGGCATCCCCACCACGCTGATCACCGACAACATGGCCGGTCATTTCCTGAAGAGCGGGCGAATCGGCTGCGTCGTCGTTGGCGCGGACCGGATCGCTGCAAACGGAGATGTCGCCAATAAGGTGGGCACTTATTCCGTGGCGGTTCTTGCGAAAGAGAACAACGTACCCTTCTATGTTGCCGCCCCGATCTCGACGCTCGATATGACACTCCAGTCGGGAGATCAGATTCCGATCGAACAGCGTTCGCCGAGCGAGGTGACTCACGTCTTCGGGGTTGAAGTCGCACCGCCTGGGATCAGCGTCGAGAATCCGGCGTTCGATGTGACGCCGAACCGGTATGTGACCGCGATTATCACGGAGCGAGGCGTCGCCCGGCCGCCGTATACCGAATCGCTGCGCAAGCTGGTTTCAATGTCTGCTTCCGCGCTACCTTGAAAAGATGCAATTCCGCAACTTGGTCGCGGCGGGTCTTCTGACCGCCCTTTCCGTCTTTGCGGCCGGTGAATATTCCGGCCGCCGAGCTCCGAGCTTTGCGCTTCCGGACTCGAATCTCGTTCATTACGACATCCTCGACTACCGCGGCAAAGTTGTCGTGCTCGACTTCATGTCCGCGAGCTGTGCTCACTGCCTGGAAGTGGCGCCGGTGCTTGAGGAAATCAAGAAGAAGTACGGCGTGAGGGTTGCTGTGCTCTCGATCGTCACGTATCCACCNGATAACAACCAGACAGTGGCAGGCTTCATCAAGGAGAGCGGCACTACCGTACCCATCCTGTTTGATTGCGGGCAGGTGACGCGCAACTATTTGAAGATCACGCCGCAGTCATCGCGCAGGGACCTGCCTCATGTCTTTCTGATCGACCGTGCGGGAACGATCAGGAATGACTTCGCCTATGGGGCGGCCACCAAGAAATTCTTCACCGTGGAGGGATTGTCGGCGGAGATTGACAAGCTGCTGAAGTAGCGAAGGGGATTACTGCCCCTTCGCGGTACGTTTTTTCTCAAACGCCCAGGCGGTCTCAATGATTGTACGAAGATCGCTGTATTGCGGTCTCCAGCCCAACACGGTGCGCAGTTTGTCGGCGTTCGCCACAAGAACGGCGGCGTCGCCCGGACGGCGGGGTCCGATCTCATACGGCACCTTGCGTCCGGTCACTTCTTCGACGGCGCGGATTACCTCCAGCACCGAATAGCCTGTCCCCGTCCCGACATTAAAGGCATCCGACGGCCCGCCGTTTAAGAGGGATTCGAGGGCGCAGATGTGCGCCTCGGCCAAATCGGAGACGTGGATGTAGTCCCGGATGCACGTACCGTCCGGCGTGTCGTAATCATCGCCGAAGACAGTGATGGGGACGCCGGTTTCTATGGCTCTGAGTAGAAGTGGGATCAGGTGGGTTTCCGGGTTATGCTCTTCGCCGAGCCTGCCTTGCGGATCAGCGCCGCATGCATTGAAGTAGCGGAGGGAAATGCTTCGCAAATCCCGGTACTGATCGAGCCAGCCTAAGATCCGCTCGACCATCACTTTCGAATCGCCGTAAGGGCTTACGGGCGCGAAGGGCATGTCCTCGGTGATCGGAACGCGCTCCGGCATCCCGTAAACCGCCGCTGTCGAAGAAAAGACGAGCCGCTTGATCCCCGCCTGCTGCATCGCGGTCAGGAGGGCCAAGGATCCTCCGACGTTATTGCTGAAATACAGCTCCGGCTCTCTTGTAGACTCACCAACTGCGATGTACGCGGCGAAGTGGATAACCGCGTCAACCTCTTCCGCCCGCATCAGGCGGACCAGAGCGTCAGTGTCGGTGAGGTGGATACGCCAGAGCCGTTTCGGATCCACGTTGTGGGCGTGTCCACGAGAGAGGTTGTCCACGACGATTACGTCGTGGCCGCGCTCGAGCAACGCCAGCGTCGTGTGTGAACCGATGTAACCGGCGCCGCCGGTGACAAGTATCTTGGCCATATACGGGTTGGAGCGGACCTCGTTCTCCTAACCCGATTATAGACGCCTCATCTCAGGGCTTTTTCGATTGCAGACGTGAGCTCCTGTGATTCCGGCTTCACCGCGGGCTCAAACCGGCCAATGACTTTCCCGTCTTTGCCTACGAGGAACTTCGTGAAGTTCCATTTCACGTCGCCTCCCGTCTGCTGTGTCAAGTAACCGTAGAGCGGGGTCTGATCCGCGCCCTTCACCGACACCTTAGAGAGCATCGGGAAGGTCACGTTATAGGTGCGAGTGCAGAACTCCTTGATTTCCTCGTTCGTTCCAGGCTCCTGGCCGCCGAAGTTGTTGGCTGGCACACCAATCACCACCAGCCCCTGATCCTTGTACTTCCGGTAAAGAGCTTCAAGACCGGCATACTGGGGCGTGTAGCCGCATTTGCTTGCAACGTTGACGATGAGCAGGACCTTACCCTTGTAATTGGCAAGAGGGGCCGGAGCGCCATCGATGGTCTTCAGGGTGAAATCGTGAACACTGTTGGCGGCAAAGAGCGAGGCAGACATAAGCGCAAGCGTGGCCAATACTTTCTTCATGATCCACACTATGCAGCCAGTGCCCGCTTGAATGCAACAAATTCTCGTAAACTGACCGTGTCAACGGAGGCCCTTATGGAGTATGAGAATCTGTCTTTCGCTCTGGAAGGCCAGGTCGGGGTGATCACTCTGAACCGTCCTGAGCGGCGCAACGCCTTGTCGCTTGCGCTCATGGAGGAATTCATCGCCTGTTTGCGCTCTATCGGCCAGAACCCGGCAATCCGATGCGTCATTATCGCCGCTGCAGGCAAGGTGTTTTGTTCGGGACACGATTTGTCCGAGATGGTCGGCCGGTCGGTTGCCGATTACCGCCGAATTTTCGATGTCTGCTCCGAACTCATGCAGCTGATCCAGGCCGTCCCTCAGCCGGTGATCGCGGAAGTGCAAGGCATCGCGACGGCGGCGGGATGCCAGCTCGTTGCAACGTGCGACCTGAGTGTCGCGAGCGAGGAAGCCTCCTTTGCCACTCCCGGAGTCCGTATCGGACTCTTTTGCACTACGCCGATGATCCCGCTCACCCGCGCGATCGGACGCAAGAGGGCGATGGAGATGCTTTTGACCGGGCGCCCGATTGATGCCAGGACCGCCGCGGAATGGGGGCTTGTAAATCGGGTAGTTCCCGCGGCCGAACTGCAGAAGGAGACGCGGTTGCTCGCTGCGCAGATCGCAGAGGCGAGCCAGTTTACTGTCGGTCTCGGGAAACAGGCTTTTTACGCGCAGATCGATCTGGACGAACCCAAAGCTTATGCCTATGCCAAGGAAGTGATGACGATGAATTCCTTGGCGGCCGACGCGCAGGAAGGGATCACCGCGTTCCTTGAGAAGCGGCCGGCATGCTGGAAGGGGCAGTGATTCGTCTTCGGTAAATGATGCTTCCGCGTGTGCGCGCCACTACCGAGTAGTCGTTCAGCCATTCTCGCAGGTCCTCGTAGCGGGCAATCGCAAGATCCGGATTAAAGGCTGCGAGCCCGTCGACAATCCATGTCGGCTGTGTTGCCTGAAGCTCCTTCCGATGTTGGGCTGCGAGCTCCGGCGCCGACGGCTGAGAGCTCACGAGGTGCCGGTCGGCGATTACGCCGGTTAGCGGTTGGGAATCAAGGAATCGTGTGCCGGCGCGAAGCCGGGTGAGGACGAAAACGTCCGGCCGGTAGCCCCAGACGAGCAGGGTATCGTCCGGATTGGCACGCCGCAGAATGATGCGCGCGACTTCTGCACTATCCTGGCTCATCGCCAGGTCGCTCCAATTCGTATCGCCCACAGCGAGCTGGACATATCGCGGACCGAAGCGCGCAATGGGAATCAGAAGGAGGGCGAGGACTGCAATTCGAAGGCGGCTCGGGAGAAGGAATAAGCCGCGTGCGCCCAGCAGCGTGACTGCCGGCAGCAACTGGAAGTAATAGCGGGGAAAGAAGCGGGATCCGAGAGCGACGCTGGCCGTTGATAGCAGGAGCCACAGACTCAGGCGTATCGCCCGCGCGTCCTTTCGCCACTTCGCAAGAAAGATTCCGGCGCCGATTGCCGCTGTGGCGTGGAACCATGTCCAGTTCAGGGTTCGGCGCAAGCCCTCCGCCACGGGATTTTGAACGAACGACGCCCGTGAGTAGAGGAATCCCCAGTCCCAAACCTGCAGCCAGTAAGCGGCAAGCGATCCTTGCAGGGCCAGATACCCAAGCGACATCCCGACGGGCAGGGCAAAGCCGAGAGCGGTTGCCAGCATGGCGGCCGGGTTCCACAGGAGGCACAGCGCAAGGATGAAAAGCGCCTTTGTATTGATCAGGAAGGCAATCCCGCAGGCCAGACCGCTCCAAAGCGGCCGCCCGGTCGCAATCAGCCAGACGGCAGCGATATGAGGAGCCAGCATCAGGAGGTCCGGGGCGAGCGCCATAATGGCGGAAGGGATTCCGAAGGTCAGGTAGAACGCCAGCAACACTGCGGCCGTGAGCCCCTCCCGCCTTCCCCAAAGAGAGGTTTCCAGCCTGTAGAGCAGCCACGCGCAGAGAGTGACGTAGGCAGCGCCTGCGAGGCGAAGGAGCCAGCCGGCGTGTGCACCCCAAAGCAGGTAGATGTAGGCGCTGAGCGGCGGCTTGTCGAACCAGAGATCCCGGTAGAGTTCAGAACCGCGAATCAGTTGCAGGGCAGCGGCGGCAGGATAGGCCTCTTCCACCCAAACGATGCTTTGATGGGTCAGCCGCGCGGCCAGCACGAGCCCGAACAGCAGCCCGAAGACCACGCGGTGGCTCATTTGTCACTTCTTTCCGACTAATCGTTCGAGGAAGCACCGAAACTGCGGGCCGTAGATTGGATCGGCGAGGGCAAACTCGACGAAGGTCTCGAAGTAGCTTGGAAAGTTGCCGATGTCGTAACGGCGCTCGTCCGGAGGCAGCTTCACGGCAAGGACGCGTTTGCCTTCTTCGCAGAGCGTCTGGATTGCATCGGTGAGCTGAATCTCACCACGGGAATCCGGCTGGACTTGTTCGATCAGGTCAAAGATCAACGGCGAGAAGACGTAACGCCCGGCAATCGCCAGGTTGCTCGGAGCCTCATTCGGCTTGGGTTTTTCGACCAGGTGCCGGACTCGGAAGCAGTCTCCATCGCCCTCGGCCGGAGCGACGATGCCGTAATGGATCGTTTGGTCCATCGGCACTTCTTCCACCGCGATCACACAGCTCGCGTGCCGTTCCTCAAAGACTTGGGCCAGGCGTGAGACAACCTTAGACTGTGCATTCATTCCAAGGATCGAGTCTCCGAGCGCCACCACAAACGGCTGCTCCTTGGCGAAATTACGCCCGCATAGAATGGCATCGCCCAACCCGCGCTGCATCCTCTGGCGGGTATAGAAGAAGTTGGCGACCTGTTCGTCGAACTGAACCTCCTGAAGGAGATCCTTCTTGTTGGCCGCGCTCAGTGTTCGTACCAGCTCGGGGTCCGTGTCAAAGTGGTTCTCAATCGAGGTCTTGTTCCGTCCGGTGACGAAGAGAATCTGGTCAATGCCGTTCGAGACAAGCTCTTCCACCACGTATTGAACGATTGGCTTCCGGGCGACGGGAAGCATCTCCTTGGGCTGGGATTTGGTGGCTGGGAGGAGACGCGTGCCATGGCCGGCAACAGGAACAATTGCACTTCGGATCACCTTACGAATATATAACGGTGAGATGCTCCTTCATTCAGAGCAGGCCGATGCCGGCAAACGGCTGGACCATTTCCTGCAGCAGCGCCTGCCGCAGTACAGCCGCTCCCGGCTGCAGGAGTGGATCCGTGCGGGCCGGGTTCGTTTGAACGATCGGGTTGAAACGAAGCCGTCTCTGCTGCTTCGCGGCAGCGAGACGATTCACTTTGAACCAGGCGAACTGCCGCCGCTTCGCGCAACGCCGGAGGCCCTGCCTGTCGAGATCCTGTACGAGGATGCAGATGTGATTGCGGTCAACAAGCCCGCTGGAATGGTGGTCCATGCAGGAGCGGGGAGGCACACCGGCACGCTCGTCAATGCCCTGTTGTATAAGTACGGGAGTCTGTCAGGTGTGGCGGGGGAGTTACGTCCGGGGATCGTGCACCGCCTCGACCGGCAGACCAGCGGCGTCCTCCTGGTTGCCCGCAACGATGCCGCCCATCGTCATCTGGCCGCTCAATTTGCCGGGCGCCGGGTCGAAAAAACGTATCTTGCGCTGGTGCATGGCTCCGTCGCCCGGGACGCCGGACGAATCACCGCCCCCATTGCGCGAGACCCCGTGCGGCGCACGCGAATGACAGTAAAGCTCGGGAAGGGACGTTCGGCGCAGACCGACTACCGGGTGCTCCGGCGCTACCGGGCATTCACATACCTGGAAGTGACTATCGGCACAGGACGGACTCATCAGATCCGCGTGCATTTGTCTAGTATCGGCCATCCCATTGTTGGCGATCGCCTGTATGGAGCTCCGGCGAAGGTGGAAGGACTGCCTCCGCTGACACGGTTCTTCCTCCAGGCCAAGCGCATCCGCTTCTCGCAGCCTTCCACTGGCGAGCAGATCACGATTGAGGCTCCGCTGGCGCCGGAGTTCAAGGATTTATTAGATACCGTTGAATCAGTTGACCGGGCGCTATAATCGATGGCAAGGGCGCTATGAAGAAGTATTTCCTTTGTCTTGGCCTGCTGATTGCCATCGGGGCCCTGGTGGCTCAGCAACCCGCACAAAAGCCTGCTCCGGCGAATGAGGACCAGGATCCAAGCCGGATCGTTCTGGACGTTACTCGCGTCAACCTCTTATTCACGGTTTCTGACAAGAAGGGACGTTTCGTCACCAATCTTACTAAGGACGACTTCGAGATTATCGAGGACAAGAAACCGCAGCAGATACTGGAATTCACGGCCGAGACGGATCTCCCGCTGCGCCTAGCGATTTTGATTGACACAAGTAACAGCATCCGCGACAGGTTCAAGTTCGAGCAGGAGGCGGCGATCGAGTTCATCAACAGCATCATAAGGCCGCGCCACGACAAAGCCGTGATTGTCAGCTTTGATACCTCGGCGGAGCTGGTGGCAGATCTTACTGATGATGTCGAGCTTCTTGCCAAGACCGTGCGCGATCTCCGCCCCGGCGGCGGAACCTCCCTCTATGACGCGATCTACTTCGCTTGCCGCGATAAGCTGATGCAAGATCAGCCGCGGCACAAATTCCGTCGCGCCATGGTCATTCTGAGCGACGGTGAGGACAATCAGAGCCGCTACAGCCGCGATCAGGCTCTCGAGATGGCCCACAAAGCCGACGTCGTCATCTACACAATCTCGACCAATATCAGTCGTATTGATTCAGACGGCGATAAGGTGCTCCGGTATCTGGCGTCCGAAACGGGCGGACTCGCAATCTTCCCCTTCAAGATTGAGGATCTGGCCCAATCCTTTGAGAACATCGCGAACGAGCTGCGGCATCAGTACAACGTTTTCTACCGGCCGAACCCGCTCAAGACGGATGGTTTGTATCACCCGGTGAGCGTGAGGGTGAAGGACCGCAAGAATATGATCGTTCGAGCCCGGAAAGGCTACTACGCCCCGCGGATGTAGTCCCCGGGCGCGCTATAATCACGGTTTCAGCCAAATTCCTCTGCGGGAAGAGCATGCATGCCGATTGACGAAAAAGAGAGAGCCCGTGTGCTTGGGGCCACTCTGAGCCAGATCGAGAAACAGTTCGGAAAAGGCTCAATTGTTCGGCTCGGATCGAGCGAAGCGGTGGTTCCGGTGAGTGTTATCTCGTCGGGATCCATATCGCTTGACTATGCCCTGGGTGTGGGCGGTTTCCCGCGGGGCCGGATCGTGGAAATCTTCGGTCCGGAATCGTCTGGTAAGACAACTGTTGCGTTACAGGTAATCGCGGAGGCCCAACGGCTGGGCGGGATGGCCGCGTTTATCGACGTCGAGCACGCACTCGATCCCATTTACGCCCGGAAGCTGGGAGTCGATGTTGATAATCTGCTGGTCTCCCAGCCGGACTTTGCCGAGCAAGCGCTCGAGATTACCTCGGCCCTCATCACTTCCGGATCCATTGATGTGCTGGTGGTGGACTCGGTTGCCGCGCTTGTCCCGAAGGCGGAGCTCGACGGCGAGATGGGCGATAGCTTTGTCGGAGTCCAGGCCCGCCTGATGTCCCAGGCGATGCGAAAGCTTACCGGCCACGTCTCCAAGTCGAATACCTGTCTAATCTTTATCAACCAGATCCGCGAAAAGATCGGCGTCATGTTCGGGAGCCCGGAGACGACAACGGGTGGCCGGGCGCTGAAATTCTACTCATCCATTCGCGCTGATATTCGCCGGATTGCGGCGATCAAGGACGGCGACGCCGTAACAGGCAGCCGTACGAAAGTAAAGATCGTCAAGAACAAACTGGCTCCCCCGTTCCGGGAAGCCGAATTTGACATCATCTACGGCGAAGGCATCAGCCGGGAGGGCGATCTCCTCGACTTGGGCGCAGTCCACAACATCATTGAGAAGAGCGGTTCGTGGTTTAGCTACAAAGGGGAGCGAATCGGCCAAGGCCGCGAGAACGCCCGTCAGTTCCTCAAAGATAATCCCGATATCCGCGACCGAATTGATGCAGAGCTGCGAAAGGCTTTGGGGCTCGTGAAGGCGGAGCCCGCAACACCCGCCGCGTCAGCGCCTGCCACTGAGGCAAAGGCGGCTCCCGCGCGGAAGTAAACGCTGGCGGTCAGTGCTTCAGAAGGGCGACCATAACGAATAGCAGGATCGCCAGCGGAAACACTAACAAGACCACCAGCCAGATCCTGCGGAACACCGCATTCTTCGCTTTGTCGAGCTCGTCGATCTCGGCAATCAGCTTGCGGACGGCTTCTTCGTCGTTCTCAGGCTCAAGTCGCCGGTACACTCGCATTACTCTACCTTAGATTGCCTACTGTGTGTTGCGGATGCAGGATTCAGTGCTGCCCCCTTACAATGATCTAAAATCCAATGGGAGTTCTGATCAGTATTGCACGCCGGAAAGCTTTTCTGAGGCGTGGACGATGGGTTTCTGCGAATGCCGAAATTGAGCAGATGTTGAACGCTGCAACCGACAGTTGGATTCGCGAGACGGGCGGTCCGCCAATTGATTCGCCTGATCCCGAACATGCGCTGGCGGCTGAGATGGTTCGCCGTTTTGGCGGGCGGATTCTTGGCCATAGCACTCGCAAGGATAACCTCGTAAGGCGCCTTTACTTCTCGCGCCGTCAGCTTCTCCTGGATTTCTCAAAGGACGAAAACACAAATGACAAGATACGTCCGCTTCAGTCTTGATCGCAGCATCGCTCCGACGGTTTCCGACGCCAGCTCGGCTGTTTGTCATGGAGTTTTGGACGGGCAGGAGATCCGCGAGACGGACGGCCCGGCCGGGAGATTGACCGGAAAGCAATTTTCTCTCGCTGAAGTTCGCCTGCTGCCGCCCTGTTCGCCTACAAAGATCGTCTGTGTGGGCCGCAATTACCGGGAGCATGCAAAGGAGCTCGGCAACGAAGTGCCTTCCGAGCCGCTGATTTTTCTGAAGCCTCCCTCATCGCTCATTGCTTCCGGCGACTGCATCGTATATCCGAAGGCTTCCCAGCGGCTTGATTACGAGGGGGAACTCGGCGTGATCATCGGCACGAGAGCACGAAACGTGAAGGCGGAGGATGCCATGAGGTTCGTGCTCGGCTACACGTGCGTCAACGATGTCACGGCGCGGGACCTGCAGAAGAAGGACGGCCAGTGGACGCGTGGCAAAGGGCACGACACATTCTGTCCTGCTGGTCCCTGCATGGTTCTTGCGTCAGAAGTGGACTTGGCGTCCTTGCGAGTGGTAACGCGCCTCGATGGTGTAGTGAAGCAAAACGCTCCTGTAACGGATATGCTGTTTCCGTTGCCTGATATAATCGCCTATGTATCGGCATTCATGACGCTCGAACCGGGCGATCTGATCGCTACCGGGACGCCGCCGGGCGTTGGCCCGATGTCTGCAGGGTCGACCGTCGAAGTCGAGATTGAAGGCGTCGGGTTGCTTTCCAACCAGGTGATCCTAAGCCACACTGACTGACGCAGCGAATGGGAGAACGACAGTGAAACTCTTTCTGGACACAGCCAACCTCGATGAAATAAAGCGGGGCGTCGAATGGGGCGTTATCGACGGAGTGACCACGAATCCTTCGCTTATTGCAAAGGAAGGACGTCCAATCGAGGAGCAGGTCGCCAAGATTGCTGAGATCGTTGATGGCGATATCAGCGCCGAGGTGGTTTCTACCACCGCTGATGAGATGCTCCGTGAGGCGCGGGGGCTTGCCAAGATCCACAGGAATATTGTCGTCAAGCTGCCATTAACGAGAGACGGAATTAAAGCCACCTCCACCCTCAGTAAAGAGGGAATTCGCGTGAACGTCACGCTTTGCTTTACTCCGGGCCAGGCGCTGCTGGCGGCGAAAGCCGGAGCCTACATCATTAGCCCCTTCGTTGGAAGGCTGGATGACATTGGCACGGAGGGCATGAATCTCATTCGAGATATCGTGACGATCTACCGGAACTACGGCTTCCACACACAAATCCTGGCCGCTTCCCTGCGGTCCCCGCTGCATGTCGTGGAGGCGGCGAAGGCGGGCGCAAACATCGGCACGCTGCCCTTTAAGGTGCTCGACATGCTCTTCAACCACCCGCTTACCGACAAGGGGCTCGACCAGTTCCTGAAGGATTGGGCCAAGGTCTTCCAGGAAGCGCCACAAGCACGGTAGTTTCCTGCGGCGCCGTCGCCGCATGTTATGGTTCACTCCGGTTATCTGTTATTAGCAGCCTTGCTTCCCGTGGCAGCCGTCGTTGGTTCTTGGGTATGGATTAAGCGGTGGCGCCTGACACCCGAGGAGCGCGAGCGCCGCAGGCGGTTAGCCGTGAATGCGTCTGGCCGCTTGGGACCGGCCATGATTACTGACATCGACGAGAATGTCCTGCACTACTCGTATGAGGTGCGCGGTGTCACATACAATGCGTCTCAGGATATTTCAGGTTTGATGCAGCTTGACCCTCAGGCAGTTCAGCTCCTCGGGCCGGCCACAGTCAAGTATTCTTTAGGGAATCCCGCTGACTCGATTGTGCTGTGTGAGACCTGGTCGGGTTTGCGGCAATTACGGAAAGCATTTCCGAATTCTCAGTTGAAAGGAAGCGAAGATGAAGCACATCGCTAAACTGCTGCTGTCGGTTGTCTTGCTGACAGGCGCTAGCGGCTTGCTCTTTGGCCAAGGGAATAAGCCGAAGTCGATCATTCACGTGGTCACGCTTTATTGGAAGGAGGGCACAACTCCGGAACAGAAGCAGGCTGTCCTCAAGGGAGTCGAGAAGATGGCCAAAGAGATTCCGGGTATTACGAACGTCTGGCTGAAGAGCATCAAGGTTCAGGGCGGCTACACCGAAAAGCTGCCGAACGGAGAGCTGAAGACAACTCCCGTCACGGATGCTTTCGTCATGGAGTTTAAGGACGAAGCGGCTTTTAAGGCTTACGCCGATCATCCCGCCCACCGTGAATGGGAGAAGATCTACATCCCTGTCCGCGGACGAAGCTTCACAAGCGACATCACCAACTAACTGCTGGCACGCGGGCTGCGCACGGCCGGCCCGCTCGCTTTCCTCCCGCCTGTAGTTCTCCTCTTGCTCCTCCCAAAAAACTGACGAAACATGCGAGCAAGACCGGCGTCTCCCGTTGAGAGGTGCCACATGTTCCATCACGTGAAAGAGCTGCAGTTCAACGCGCGCGTCTCCGGGCCTGATCCGAGATTTGCCCGCCTGCTGCTCGAACAGTTTGGCGGAGGCAACGGAGAGCTGAAGGCTGCGATGCAGTACTTTGTCCAGGCATTTGGGGTCCGTCAGTCGTACCCTGACAAGTACGATCTGTTGATGGACATTGCCACGGAAGAATTCAGCCACCTGGAGATCGTGGGCGCTACGATTACCATGCTGCTGGGACCGTTGAACAGTGAATTGAAGGATGTGGCGGAGCGCTCCGGAATCACGTCAATGTTGAAGTCTCAAAGGCTGAAGGATGAGATGGCCCACCAGGCGCTCACCAACCCGCACTTCCTGGTCATGACCGGCGGCGGCCCTGATGTCACGGACTCGAACGGAGTGCCTTGGACCGGCGCATACGTGAATGCGAACGGCGATCTCACTGTGGACTTGCGGTCCAACATTGCGGCTGAATCCCGGGCAAAAATCGTGTATGAGTATCTCTTACAGTTCACGGAAGATCCGTACGTTCAGGACACATTGCGCTTCCTGATGACTCGGGAAATTAGCCACTTCCAGATGTTCTCCGCCGCTTTAGCCGATATCGCTCCGAACTTCCCTCCCGGAGTCCGGCAAGGGGATCCACGCTTCATCAACGTCTTCTTCAATATGTCCTCTGGGGAGGACTCGCGCGGCGCGTGGAATACCGGGCGAGGACCCTGGCAGCAAGGAGAAGAGTGGGTGCATATCGACGACCCGGTCGAGCATGTGCGGCAGACCAACGGGCTGCTCGATCAAACTCCGTCGGGCGGCGTTCGAGAGCCGGGTGTCATTGAGCAGATGAATCGAGAGTTGAGCGAAAAGCGCAGCCAGGAAATCAGCAGCAAGATCCCCTCTGGTGAAAACCAGTGGTCTAAGTACTCCAAGGTTCGCCACTGAGAATCAGGGCCGTCTTGGTTCGGAGGACTAGCCGGCCCTGATGATCCGATACCGATAGGCTCACCTTAAGCAGTCCGTATGCGGGTTTCGAACAACTGCTGCCCGTCTCGCGACAAGAGAACCCACAGGCCGTAGATTCCCAGAGCTGTCCCAAGCGGAACGTTCATGAGATGAATGGCTGAGAGGATGATCGTGAGCACCCGCGCCCACGGTCGAAAATTCAACAGACCCCACGCCGCGATGATTTCAGGCAAGCCTAGGAGCAGCATCACGAGGAAGACTACGCCTCCAATCCCTCGCAGTACTGGAACGACGATGACATCGTCCGAGAGTCCGGCGATTCCCGCGATTCCCCCAAACAGAAGAAGGGCCAGAAGCCCAAGGAAGATGAGGATTGCTCCAAAGGCGATGTGCAAATAGGCGAGAATCTTCACGTGATTCGCCATCATAGCCCCCTGCCTCAATCGTAACGCCGCAGCAGACAGCGACGCGTGCCGATCGCGATTGTGCGGGGTGTCAGCGATCGCCAGAGGGAGGCTCTTTCACATTGTGGCGGAGCAGCATCTCGACCGCGCTCCTCTTGCCAGCTCTTTCCGCGGCCCGGGCGTGCCTCCAGGCTGCGGCGTAGTCGCCGCGAACGGCGTAGATTTCGGCGAGGGAGATGTGGGCGTCGGCGAGGGATTCGTCGAGCCGCACAGCTTCCAGCAGCAGACCAAGCGCCTCGTCCTGCTTCCACTGCATTCTGTACAGTTGTGCAAGATGGTAGTAGGGCCTCGCATTCTGCGGCTCCCGCAGGATCCACTCGCGCTGCTCCGCGATGTGCTTCTCCGTCTCATAATCCAGCGCGAAATTGATGACTTCGTCGCGCCAGAACGTCATTGCGGACTCCCAACCAGGAGGATGCGTACATCCATCACGTTGGTGTTCGTCGGTCCGGTCTTNAGGAGGTCGCCCAAGGGTTCGAAGAACCGGTAGGAGNCGTTATTGCAGAGGAAGGCAGCAGCGTCGAGAGACAACTGCCGCGCACGGGAGATCGTATCGCCGTCCGCGATGGCCCCGGCGGCATCGGTGGGCCCATCGGTTCCGTCGGTTCCGCCGCTGAGAATCACGGTGTTGGGAAGGCCTTGAATGCCCATTGCCGCCGCGAGCACAAACTCCTGATTCCGGCCGCCGAGCCCCTGGCCGCGAATCGTTACGGTTGTCTCCCCGCCGGAAATCACGCAGGCAGGCGGAGCCACGGGACGCTTCTGATCGACGATCTCCCGGGCAATCGCAGCGTGCACACCGGCCACTTCGCGCGTCTCGCCCTCGATGGATGTCGAGAGCACCATGGTGCGGTAACCCAGGCTGCGGGCGCACTTTGCTGCCGCGTCGACTGCCTGTAGATTGCTTCCGACCACCAAATTCTGGACGCGCTGGAACAGCTCGTCTCCAGGCTTTGGAGTCTCGGGGAAAACACCCTCCGCGCCCTGATGCAGCCGGTCTCGAACGCTTCCGGGGATCTCACTCTCGATTCCGTACTTTCGAAGAATTTGAATGGCATCGGCGAACGTCGATGGATCGGGGGCCGTTGGACCCGAGCCGATGACGTCGAGGTTATCGCCGATGACGTCCGACAGCAGCAGGGATATCACGGTCGCCGGAGAGGCCATGGCGGCAAGCTGCCCGCCCTTCAACGCGGAGATATGCTTTCGTGCGGCATTCACCTCGTGGATAGTCGCTCCGCATTTCAGCAGGAGCCTCGTCGTGGCCTGCTTCTCTTCCAGGGTGATCGGAGGCGCGGGGGCAGGCATCAAAGCAGACGCGCCGCCGGAGATCAAACAAAGAACAAGGTCCTCTTTCCCGGCATCGCGAACCATTGCGGCGATCCGCTCCGTGCCACGTACTCCGTTTTCGTCGGGGACCGGGTGTCCGCATTCGTTCAACTGCACGCGGCGGAGTTTTGCGAGATGGCCGTACTTCACATTCACGATTCCGCCGTGGATGCGGCTCCCGAGGAGCCGTTCCACCGCGCTGGCCATGGCTGCGCTTGCCTTGCCCGCTCCAACGACATGAATCCGTCGAAAGCGCGACAGAGGATAGCGCCGCTTGCCGGCGATTAAGGTTTCACCGTCCAGACGGACATGCCGAAGCACCGCTTCGACCGGATCGGCGGCTTTAAGCGCGGCCCGAAAGATTGAGACGGCGTGTTTCCGAAGCGTCTTCTGGTTAGCCATGAAAAATCGGGAGCTGAAGAATGGATACGACAGCAGCCGCTGACTCTGTGTCGCGAATGTGATAATCCGCCTTGGCGTAGTGCTTGCGGCGCTCGTGATAGAGCTTTTCGAAAGCAACCGGATCGCGGGCGAGCGGCCGATGGGTAGAACCTTCGACGCGGCGCCGGATGATCGGGAACGGCGGATCCAGCCAAATGCTGACGCCGGCGCTCTCGATGAGTTCGAAGTTGTTCTGTTGAACGAAAGCGCCTCCCCCGAGTGCGATCACCAGCGGATCCCCTTTTCGAATCTGGTTCACGCGCCGGGCCAGCGCTTCGTGCTCCCTCCTGCGGAACTCCGCTTCGCCATGCTGGTCAAATATCTCGCTGATAGAGCACTTGTGCTGGGCCTCGATGTCCTCATCGAGATCACAGAAACCCCATCCCAGCTCCCGTGCCAGAGCCCGGCCGACGGTGCTTTTGCCCGATCCCATGAATCCGACCAGGTAGATGCCCGGCGTCCGCTTCAACTTCAAAATCATCCGTTACTTTTCAATTTATGGTACATTCGCGCCAGCTGCCAATCCATGAGGGCGGGGAATGCTTTTGATAGGGCGATCAGAAGAATGCCGCTTCTGGGTGTGACGACCACACGCCGATTCCGTTCCACGCCGCGCGCGATCGCCTCGGCACAGGTTTCTGCGGTAATCGCAAAGCGCCTGGCGTTACGCACACCCTCCGGCGGGCTGCCGGCGAGAACGTGCTCCTGAAAGCGAGTCTTCACGTAACCCGGGCATACCTCGATCGCATGAATGTTGTCGTGTTTCAGCTCCATTCGGAGGCCGCGGGTGAACGCGCCCAGCGCGTATTTCGATGCCGAATAGAGCGTGAACCATGGGAGAGCGATCTGTCCCGCGATGGAAGACACGTTGACGATGCAGCCGCCGCCCTGCCGTTTCATCTGCGGAACCACAAGCTGCGTCATCGCGACAGTGGCGAAGAAATTCACCTCCATCATGCTGCGGAGCTGGTCGAACGGAGCCTCCCAGGAGGGGGCGTAAAGCCCGACGCCCGCGTTGTTGATGAGGATGTCAATCCGGCCGAAGCGCTCGAGCGTTCGATCGACGATGCGCTTTCGGTCCTCGTCGGAGGTCACGTCGCCCGCAACGATCAGTGCGTCTTTGGTTCCGGCTTCGTCGGCAGCCTGCTTCAGTTTTGCTTCGGATCGTGCAACCAGAGACAGCCGGGCCCCTCGACGGCCAAAGGACGCCGCACAGGCTGCTCCAATACCCTCGGACGCTCCTGTAATAAGAACGACTTTGTCAGCGATTTGCATGCCTTTGCTGTAAATTGCCCGGCAGGGTATGAGAAGCCATAATGGTAGCATGCAGGGGGAGCTGCTACCGCTGTTTCCGCTGGAAGTTGTGCTATTCCCGCGCGCTTCCCTGGCGCTTCACATCTTTGAAGAGCGGTACAAGCAGCTCGTGGCTGATGTCATGGCGGCGCAGAGTGAGTTCGGGATTGTACTTGCCCGTGACCGAGGCATTGTCAACGTGGGTTGCACGGCAACGGTGGAGATGATTACGAGGCGGTACGGAGACGGCCGGCTCGATATCCTGACCCGCGGCCGGCGGCGCTTCGAAATCCGGACGCTCGACGATGAGAAGCCTTACATACGAGCCAGCGTTGAGATCTTCGACGACGATGATTTCACGGATCCCCCGCCTCAACTGAGGGATCGTGCGCTCTCCGCGTGTCTAGCGCTCCGTGATGCAGTGAGCGACCAGGGGGCCGGAACCCGAGCTCGACGATCCTCAGCTCAGCTTTCAACTTGCTCAAGTCCTACCTGACCTGGACTTTCGGCAGGTTCTGCTGCGGTCCAGGTCGGAGGCCGAGCGCCTGAAGATGCTTGCGGAGCGGGTGCCCGCCTATGTCGCCAGAGCGCGCTACGCGGCGCAGGTGCGCCGGACGGCGCCGTTCAACGGGCACGGCCGCGGACGCAACCAAAACTAAACTGAAGAGACAATGCAGCAGCACCTGATCGTCGATGCGGACGACACACTCTGGGAGAACAATATTTACTTCG
>Ga0065720_1019786_pt1 | contig 20107 bp, 17 predicted proteins | sample Thericmetagenome_FD_59107 | JGI IMG/M metagenome (GOLD analysis project Ga0065720, IMG submission 59107) | Thermophilic microbial communities from the Joint Bioenergy Institute, California, USA of rice/straw/compost enrichment - eDNA_2 v2... | ecosystem: Engineered > Solid waste > Grass >...
GGTGGGGGAAGCAGGCCCCGCAGCCCCGCTGACCCGCGTCGGACAACTCCGCCGGCGCCCCCTGAGGAGTCGCGCGGAGCACGACGAAGACACAGTACGGCCCGGGCGGGAGGCTCCCGCCCGGGCCGGGCCGTCAACTCACCCCTTGGGCGTGACCTCGGGCGGTCCCGACACGCCGGAGTCCGCCGCACCGGGTCCCGACGCGTCCACGAAGTCGGGGTCGCGCCAGTTGGGGTTGGCGAAGTACCGCTTGGTCTCGGCGACCACGATCGGCGACAGCAGCAGCAGGCCGAGCAGGTTGGGCAGCGCCATCAGGCCGTTGGCGATGTCGCTGAACGTCCAGACCGTGCTGAGCTCGGTGGTCGCGCCGACGAAGACCACCAGGGTGAACAGGATGCGGAACGGCACCACGGCGACCCGCCCGACCAGGTACTCCATGCAGCGCTCGCCGTAGTAGCACCAGCCGACCAGCGTGGTGAAGGCGAAGAACACCACCGCGATCGCCACGGTGTACTGGCCGAGCGGCTCCAGCACCGGGGAGATCCGCCCCAGCCCTTCGGACATGCCCAGCGAGGTCATCAGCGAGCCGTCCTCGCGCCCGGCCTCGTTCCACACCCCGGTGACGATGATGACCAGGCAGGTCATGGTCACCACGATGATGGTGTCGATGAAGGTCTGGGTCATGGACACCATGGCCTGGCGGACCGGCTGGTTGGTCTTGGCGGCGGCCGCGGCGATGCCGCCGGTGCCCAGGCCGGACTCGTTGGAGAAGATGCCGCGCGCCACGCCCTGCTGGATGGCGAACAGCAGCGCCGAGCCGAGCAGGCCGCCCGTGGCCGCCTCGCCGGTGAAGGCGTCCCGGAAGATCAGGGCCAGCGCCGCGGGGAGCTCCGTGACGTGCACGACGAGCACGACCACCGAGATGAGCACGTAGGCGACGATCATGATCGGCACGACACCGGCGGCGAACCGGCCGATGCTCTTGATCCCGCCCAGCACGACCGCGCCCACGACGAGGACCATCGCGCCCCCGGTGGCCCAGGTGGGCACCGACCAGACGCTCTCCAACTGGGCCGCCACGGTGTTGGCCTGCGTCATGTTGCCGATGCCGAACGCCGCGACCGCGCCGAACAGCGCGAACAGGAAGCCGAGGACCAGGCCGAACCCGCCGCCGACGCCGTGGCGCAGGTAGAACATCGGGCCACCGCTCTGCTCGCCCTTGGCGTCCCTGCGGCGGTACTTCACACCCAGCAGCGCCTCGCTGTACTTGGTGGCCATGCCGAGCAGGCCGGTCACCCACATCCAGAACAGCGCGCCGGGGCCGCCCACGCCGATGGCCAGCGCCGCACCGGCGATGTTGCCGACGCCCACGGTCGCGGCCAGCGCGGTGCTGAGCGCCTGGTAGTGGGAGATGTCGCCCTCGCCGCCCTTTTCCTTGCGGCGGACCAGGGCCAGCCACAGGGCGTGCCCGAGGACCCGGAACTGCAGGCCGCCGAGCCGGATCGTCAGGAAGATGCCCGTTCCCAGCAGGAGCGGGATCAGGACGTAGGGTCCCCAGACGACGCTGCTGATCTCAGAGAGAATTGTGTTGAGTTCTTCCACGCTCCACAGCTCCCCACCAGGTCACAGGGTCTATTCTCTCCGGCACTCGCGGCCCCCGCGGCCCGAACCCGGGCTCCTGGAAATGCCGTGATCCTGTCGGGTTTTTGGTTTGGGCAACTGTAGCGCCGTGATTAACCAATGTCTGCTTTCTCGCAATTGTGTCATTAATCACTTATTAATTCTTTATTCATTTGTTCCCTCCGTGGAGGTTTGAGCGAGCCGGCTCAGGACCCGCGCCGTCTCCTCCGGATCGGCCCCCCGGCCCACCGCGATGCCCATCAGGTAGGCGGTGAGCGGCGCCGCCGGTCGGGCCACCGCGTGCGCCGCGTCGCGCGCCAGGTCCAGGATGCGGTCCACGTCCCCGCGCTCCACCTCCTCGGGGAGTCCGAGTTCGGCGCAGACCAGTCGCGCCCACTCGACCAGTGTCATCCCTGCCTCCTCTTCTCGCCCGGCACGCCCCGCGCGCGCCGCCCGTGGCACGGTACCGCGCCCTCCCCGGACGGCCCTCCTGCCCCCCGCGGACGGCGCGCCGTATCGTCCACGCGCCTGTCACCGGGAGTTCACCCCCGGGCACGGTGTCGGTTCACCCCCGCCGCCTACCGTCGAAGAGGTAAGGCCGCCCCTCGTCCGTGAGGAGGAGCCGATGCCCGCCCTTGCCCCGACCAGTGCCGCACCGCTGCGGGTCGCCGTCGTCACCGAGTCGTTCCTCCCCCAGGTCAACGGCGTGACCAACTCGGTCTGCCGGGTCGTCGAGCACCTCGCCGCCACCGGGCACCAGGCGGTGGTCATCGCTCCCGGCCGGGGTCCTGTCCGCTACGCCGGGTTCCCCGTGCTCCGCCTGCCCGGCGTGTCGCTCCCCGGCTACCGCTCCTTCTCCGTCGGCCTGCCCGCCCTGCGGCTGATGACGGCGGCGCTGCGCGCCTTCTCCCCCGACGTGGTGCACCTGGCCTCGCCCGTGCTGCTGGGGCACGCCGCCGTCGAGGCCGCCCGCCGGTGGGCGCTGCCGACGGTCGCGGTCTTCCAGACCGACCTGGCCGGATTCGCCCGGCGCTACGGCCTCCCCGCCGACCGCGTCCTCTGGCCCTGGCTGCACCGGATCCACGCCGCGGTGGACCGCACCCTGGTCCCCTCCGCCCCGACCCTGCGGATGCTCGCCGAGCGGGGGTTTCCCCGGCTGCACCGGTGGCCGCGCGGCGTGGACGGGGAGCGCTTCAACCCGGCCCACCGCGACGAGGAGCTGCGCCGCAGGATCGCCCCCCGGGGGCAGGTGATCGTCGGCTACGTGGGCCGCCTGGCCCGAGACAAGCGCGTCGCCCTCCTCTCCCACCTGCGGCAGTTGCGGGGAGTGCGCCTGGTGGTGGTCGGCGACGGTCCCGAGCGGGCGCGGCTGCGCCGCGGGCTGCCCGAGGCGGTGTTCACCGGGCAGCTCACCGGGGCTCGGCTGTCGCGGATCTACGCCAGCCTGGACGTGTTCGTGCACACCGGCGCCGACGAGACCTTCTGCCAGGCGGTGCAGGAGGCGCTGGCCTCGGGGGTGCCCGTGGTGGCCCCGGCCGCCGGAGGGCCGCTCGACCTGGTCCGCGACGGCGAGAACGGGCTGCTGTACGACCCCCGGTCGGTGCGGGAGCTGCGGGCGGCCGTCGGACGCCTGGTCCACAACCCCGGACTGCGCTCGCGGCTGGCCGCCGCGGCCCGCCCGAGCGTGCAGGGGCGCTCCTGGCGGGCCGTCAACGAACTGCTGGTCGGCCACTACCTCGAGGTCACCGCGTCCAGTGCCGGTCTCGTCGGGCGCTCCGGCCCGTGGACCGCCCGGTCCGGCCGCGAGGGGGTGGCGTTACGCTGAGCCGTATGGCGCGGGGCGGACCCGTCCCCTTCCGCTCTGGTCGGCCCTCCCCGCGCCACACACCGACGGTCTACCCCTTTTCAGCCCGCCGCAGCCCCCAGCACGGCCCGCTCCGGCCGGTACACGTCGTCGAGCACCTCGCTGAGCCGGTCCAGGTGGGCGCGGATCCACGGCAGCGCGGTGGGGTCGTCGGCCTCCAGCGCACCGCTGCGCTGCTCCTCGGTCTCCCCGTACAGCAGGCTGGTGGCCACCCGCATCCGCAGCGCGTCGGCGCTCTCCCCGAACTCCGCTGCCGCGAGCGCCCCCATCCCGTAGCGCTCCAGCAGCATCCGGGCGAGCTGCGGCCCGGTGTGCACCCCGTGCTCGGCGGCCAGCCGCTCCCGCCACGCCTCGAAGTCCGGGTAGAGGTAGAAGGCCGCCTGGGGGGCGACGACGGTCACCCCCGCGGCACGGAACCGCTCGGCGACGGCGCGGGCCACGATCCCGTGCAGTCGGCGGCTGCGGTCGACGAGTTCGACGATCTCGGGGGGTTCGCCGAACGCGTAGGCGGCGGCCCGCTGGACCGGCCCGGACGGGCTGGACCAGATCTCGCTGGCGATGCCCAGCAGGTCGGCGCGGAGCCGACGGCCCAGTTCGCTGTGCGGCAGCCGGACCACGCCGATCCGCCAGCCGCCCAGGGCGAGGTTCTTGCTCAGCCCGGTGGTGACGACGGTGCGCTCCGGCGCGAACTCGGCGGGGCTGTGCACCACCGTGGTCGGCGCGTGCACCAGGTCGCGGTAGATCTCGTCGGAGATCACGACCAGGTCGAGTTCGCGGGCGACCTGGGCCAGGCGGCGGACGGTGCCGCGCGAGGCCACGGTCCCGGTGGGGTTGTCCGGGGAGGTGGTGATGACGGCGCGCACGTCGCGCCCGGCCGCCCGGGCCTCGGTGACGGCCTGGACCAGCAGCTCGGGGTCGGGGACGCCGCCCTGGGCCGGAGGGGTGGGCACGAACAGCGGGCGGCTGCCGGCGAGCTGGGTCTGGGCCGCGTAGCTCACCCAGCTCGGCGCGGCGACGGCGATGTCCCCGCCGAGGGCCAGCAGCAGCGCGTACAGCAGCGGCTTGCTGCCCGGGCCGGCGACCACCAGGTCGGGGTCGGTGGGCAGGTCCCGGCGCTGCCAGTAGCCCGCGGCGGCCTCGCGCAGTTCGCGCAGCCCCGCCACCGGCCCGTAGCCGTTCTGGTCACCCCCCGTCGACAGTGCGTCGCGCATCACCGGATGGACCGGGAGCCCGGCCTCTCCGAAGCCCATCGGCAGCACGGGAAGCCCTTGGTGACGGCGGAGAGCAAGTGCCTCGTTGACGGCAAGGGTCGCGGAAACGGTTATCGACACGGAGGCTCAACTCCAAGGGATCGACGATCGCAGGGACTGGGCCGGTTCGGCCGCGGCGGCTGCCCGCTTCCCACCCTGCCGCTCCTCATCCATCAGAGCAAGCGACTCTTTCCGATGGACAGCGTAAGCTGAACTTATGCTCGATCTGCGACGGCTCCAGATCCTCCACGAATTCGCGGCCCGCGGCACGATCGCGGCGACCGCCGCCGCCCTCGGCTACACCCCCTCGGCGGTGTCCCAGCAACTGGCGGCCCTGGAACGCGAGACCGGCACGCAACTGCTGGACCGCACCGCCCGCAGCGCGGAGCTCACCGACGCCGGACGGCTGCTGCTGGGGCACGCCGAGCAGATCCTGGCCATGGTCGAGGCCGCGGAGTCGGTCCTGGCCGCGCAGACCGGAGCGCCCCGCGGACGGGTCACCGTCACCGCGTTCCCCACCGCGGCCGTCGCCTTCGCCCCCTCGCTCGCGCGCAGCCTGCGCGTCCACGAGGGCATGCAGCTCGTGCTGCGGCAGACCACCGAGGGCAGCGGCACCCGCCAGGTGCGCACCGCCGAGGCCGACATCTCTCTCGTCGACGACTGGTCGGGCCGGGTCCCGGACAGCGCGGCGGGCACCCTGCGGCACTACCCGCTGCTGCGCGACCCCCTCGTGCTCGCAGTGCCCGAGGGGCACCGCCTGGCCGACCCGTCGGTGCCGGTGGACCTGGCCGACCTGCTCGACGAGTCCTGGGTGACCGCGCCCACCGGGGAGCCCTCGCGCGCCGCCATCGACCGGCTGCTCGGCGACGTCGGCGGCGCCCCGGGGGCGGTCTGGGAGTTCGAGGGCATCGGCACCATCCTGAGCCTGGTCGGCCGCGGCCTGGGCATCGCCGCGGTCCCCGCGCTCTCCTTCGCCTCGGCCTCGCCCGGCCTGGTGCACCGCCGCCTCCCGAACGCCCCCGTGCGCAAGATCTACGCGGTCGTCCGCGCCACCAGCGTGCGGCGCCCCGCCATCGAGGTCACCCTGGAGGCCCTGGTCGAGGCCGCGCGGGACGTCCGGCGGACGCTGGCCGCCGAGCTGGGCGAGGCCCTGGTGGACTGAGCCGCCCCGCGGCACCGGCTCCACTACCCTGCCTGCCATGAACCGGATACTCGCCACGGCGGTGGTGTTCTGCTCCTCCGCGGTCGTGCTGGTCCTGGAGGTCACGGTCATCCGCCTGGTGGCGCCCTACTCCGGTGACACCCTGGAGACCTACACCGCGGCGATCGGGGTCGCCCTCGCCGCGATCGCGCTGGGCGCCCGGATCGGCGGGGCCGCCGCGGACCGCCGTCCCGCCGCGCCGCTGCTGGCGGTCCTGCTCCTCCTCGGCGGCGGAACCACGCTGCTGGCCCGGCCCGTCGTGGTGCTGCTCGGCCCGCTGCTGGCCGGGGCCGGACCGGTCACGGCGCTGCTGCTGGTCGCCTTCGGCATCGCGCTGCCGGTCGCGCTGCTGTCCGCGGTCCCCCCGGTGGTGGTCAGGACGCAGTTGGCGGACCTGGCGCGCGGGGGCAGCGTCGTCGGCCGCTTCAGCGCGTGGAGCACCGTCGGCGGGCTCGCGGGCACCGTGCTGACCGGCTACGTGCTCGTCGCCCTGCTCCCGGTCTCCACGGTGCTGCTGGTCAGCGGCTGCGCGACGGCGCTGCTGGGGCTGCCCTTCGCGGTGCGCGGCGCGTTCCTCAGCCGCCCGCGCGGCCCCCGGGACGGACTCGTGCTGCTCGGCGTCTGCCTCGTCGGCGGCGGACTGCTGGTCGGCGTGGACTCCCCCTGCGACGCCGAGACCGCCTACTACTGCGCCCGGGTGGCGGAGGACCCGCAGCGCCCCCAGGGCCGGGTGCTCTACCTCGACGACCTGCGGCACGGCTACGTGGACCTGGCCGACCCCACCCACCTGGAGTTCGGCTACACCCAGTGGTTCGGCGCCGCCGTGGACGCCCAACTGCCCCCGGGACCGCTGGAGAGCCTGCACGTGGGCGGCGGCGCCTACACCATGCCGCGCTGGCTGTCCGCGGTCCGCCCCGGGTCGACCAGCGTGGTCCTGGAGGTCGACCCGGCCGTCACCGAACTGGCCCGCGCCGAGCTCGGCCTGCGCACCGGCGAGGACCTCGCCGTGGTGGCGGGCGACGCCCGCACCACGGTCGTCGACCTGCCCGACGACCGCTTCGACCTGGTCCTGGGGGACGCCTTCGGCGGGCTGAGCGTCCCCTGGCACCTGACCACCCGGGAGTTCACCGAGCAGATCCGCCGGGTCCTGCGCCCCGAGGGGCTGTACGCCGTCAACGTCATCGACCGGGGCGACCGCGCGTTCCTCGCCGCCCAGACCGCGACGCTCGGCACGGTCTTCACCCACGTGGCAGTGGTCGCGGAGCGCGGCGGCCTGGACTCCCCCGCCGGAGGCAACCACGTGCTCCTCGCCTCCGACTCCCCCCTGGACACCGACGCCCTGGCGGCGGCCCTGGCGCGCACCCCCGTCCCGGGCGGCCTCGCCGACGGGGAGCGCCTGGAGCGGTGGCGCACCACCGGGACGGTCCTCACCGACGACCACGCCCCGGTGGACCAGTTGCTGACGCCCTACCTGTGAGCCGGGGCCGCCGTGCGGGGAAGGCCCGCGGTCGGCAAAGTTTTCTGTTCCTGACTCTCTGCGCTTGTTTCCTCGCCACCCGGAGCCGGATATCTGTGGGTCCAGGGGTGCATCCGCCGCTGCGGGGTAGGGCTGGCACTACTCGAAGTGGGGGGTTCTCCGTATCGATCAGGAGGGCTCCCGGTCCGTAACGTCGTGGTCACAGGGACACCGCCGTCACAGGAATCGAGGAGGAGCACCATGAGCAGCACCGCGGAGGTCCACCGCCGCGCTCCGGAGGTCACTCCTTGACCTGGGCGGTCCTCCTCGCGCTGGCAGGGGCGTTCTGCCTGGCGCTGGGCTCGGCCCTGCAGGAGCGCGACGCGATCCGCGCTCCCGGCGCCAGCGTGGCCCGGATCGGCTTCCTGTGGCACCTGGTGCGCCGCCCCCGCTGGCTGGCCGGATCGCTGGCCGCGGCGGCCGGGGTCTGCCTGCACCTGGCGGCGCTGAGCGCGGCGCCGCTGACCATCGTCCAGCCTCTCGGGGTCAGCGGGCTGCTGTTCGCGATCGTGCTGTCGGCGCTGTTCACCCGGCGGCGGGTGCGGCTGGGGCAGTTGCTGGCGGGACTGGCCGTCATGGCCGGGCTGGCCGGCCTGGTCACGCTGTTCCCGCACAGCGCGGACTCACCCGTCCTGCCGATTCCGGTCGCCCTGGCGCTGACCGGGTGCGTGACCGCCGTGGGGGCGGCGGGCTACCTGGCGGCCCACTGGCTCCCCGCGGGGGCCCGCGCCGTCCTGCTGGCCGTGCTCGGCGGCGCCGCGCTGGGCACCACGTCGGCACTGGCCCGTGTCGTGGCCGCACGCGCGGCGGCCGACCCGGTCTCGGTGCTCGACTGGCTCACCCTGCTGGCCGTGGCCGTCGCGGTCTTCGGCGGGCTGCTGCAACAGAACGCCTACCGGACCGGGCACTTCGCCGCCGCCTACGCCACGCTCCTGGTCGTCGACCCGGTCGTGGGAGCGGGCATCGGCGTGCTGGTGCTCGGCGAGAGGGTGCCGACGACCCCGTTCGACCAGGTCCTGGCCGCGGGTGCGGCACTGCTGGCCATCGCGGGGACCGCCGTGCTGGCCCGGGCCAGGAACCGCAACCCGGAGGCGCTCCGACCGGCCTCCTCCCCGTCCACCGATCTCGTTCACACCACGCCGGGAGAATCCAGTTGACCTCCATCGACCAGCACACGGCCGCCCGCCGGACCGCCGGCACACCGAAGCGGCAGCGCATCCTCATCGCCACCGACACCTATCCGCCGGACGTCAACGGAGCCGCCTACTTCACCTACCGGCTGGCCACCGGGCTGGCCGAACGCGGCCACGACGTGCACGTGGTGTGCGCCTCGCCGTCGGGGCCGCCCCGCGTGGAGGCCCGGGACGGCGTGGTGCTGCACCAGCTTCGCTCGGTGTCGGTCCTGGTCCACCCCACGATGCGCACCGCGCTGCCGCTCGGGGTCGGCGGCCACGTCGCCCGTCTCGTCGACCGCTTGGCGCCGCACGTGGTGCACTCGCAGAGCCACTTCACCATCAGCCGCGCCGCCGTCCGCTGCGGCCGTCTGGCCGGCGTCCCGGTGGTGATGACCAACCACTTCATGCCGGACAACCTGTTCGCGCACGCGCACGTCCCGCACCGGCTGCACGGCGTCGTGGGCTCGCTGGCCTGGCGGGACATGATCCGGGTGGCGCAGACCGCCGACTACGTCACCACGCCCACCCAGCGCGCCGCCCAACTGCTGGCGGACAAGGGGTTCACCCGCCCCGTCGAGGCGGTGTCCTGCGGCATCGACCTGGAGCGGTTCCGGCCGCGTCCGCACGAGCGGGCGGCGGCGCGCGCCCGTCTCGCCCTGCCCGACCGCGAGACCGTGGTCTTCGTCGGCCGCCTGGACGAGGAGAAGCGGATCGACGAACTGGTCCGGGCGCTGCCGGAGCTGCTGCGCCACCGCGACCTCCAGCTCGCACTGGCCGGGACCGGGCAGCGCCGCGGGGAACTGGAGCGGCTGGCCCATGCGCTGGGCGTGGCCGACCGGGTCCACTTCCTCGGCTTCGTGCCCGACGAGGACCTGCCGCTGGTCTACGTCGCCGCGGACGTGTTCGCGATCGGCAGCGTGGCCGAGCTCCAGAGCATCGCCACCCTGGAGGCCATGTCCACCGGGCTGCCCGTGGTGGCGGCGGACGCCCTGGCCCTGCCCCACCTGGTGCACCCGGGCCGCAACGGCTACCTGTACCGGCCCGGGGACGTGGCGGAGCTGACCCGGCACCTGCTCGCGGTGCTGGAGTCGCCCGAGCGGCGCGCGGCCATGGGCGCCGCCAGCCGGGAGATCGCGCAGGCCCACGACCACCGCCGCTCCCTGGACCGCTTCGAGGAGATCTACGCCGAGGTCCGGCCCGGCCCCCGCGGGCTGTCGCGGCGCGGCGCCCCCGCCGTCCCGTTGCGGGACACCACGGTGGCGGCCTGACCTCGAAGCCTCCGGATGGCCCGGTTCCGGCATGCTTTCCGCACTCTTTGCCGCACTGCCCGTTGGGTGCCTGATGGTGGTGGATAGCCACTGAGACGTGTGGTTCGTCAGAAAAGGTCGGAATCGGGGGTCTGACGCGCTGGACGCGCTGCTCGCCGAGGTCAACCGTGCCGAACTCCGGGCTGAGACGTGCAGCCGGGCGCTGGCGGAACGCGACCGCGAACACTCCGCTCTGGAGGCTCGGCTGCGCCGGTTGGAGGCCGAGCTCGCCGAACTGCGCCAGGCCCGCATCGAGGCGTACTCGCGCTGGTGGGAGACGCGGGAGGAACGCGACCGCGCGCTCCACGTGGCACGTCGGCTCCGGCGGCGTCTCGCCCGGATGAGCCGCCGCCTGGCCGCCCAGCCCTCCCTCACCGGTGGGGCGGGCCTGCCGTCGGGTCCCGTGGCCCTGGGGCCGAAGCGGGGTCAGGAGACCTGAAGCGCCTCCCCCAGCGGCCGCGGGAACGGGCTGGCCACGGTGACGTCCGGGAAGCCGCGGTCCCGCCAGGCGATGACGTGGCGCGCCAGCATGCAGAGGCGGTCGTCGGCCCGCTCGGCCCGCTCGGGGGAGAACACCACCGAGGGGTGGTTGCGCAGTCCGCAGCTCTCGTGCAGGTGTCCGGTGCCGGCCAGGGAGTAGCCCGCGGAGTAGCCCGCCAGCATGCCGGTGTCCAGCGCGGTGAGCAGCGCCTCGCGGTCCACCAGGTCGGGGCTGGACAGGTTGATCAGCACCGCGCCCGGGCGCATCCGGGCCAGCGCCTGCGCCCCGACCAGTCCGCGGGTCCCGGCGGTCACGGGCACGTGCAGGGAGACCACGTCGGCGGTGGCGAGCAGCTCGTAGAAGCCGGTCCGGGTGACGCCGTACGGCCAGCTCCGCAGCCGCGACCCGGTGCCGACGACCCGTTTGAACAGGGGGAGGGCGAGGTCGGCGAACCTGGTGGCCACCGGCCCCATGCCCACCAGCCCGAGGGTGAGGTCGCAGGCCCGCAGCGCGCTCCGGAAGCAGGTGAGGCGCTCGGTGGACAGGCGGCGCAGTTGGGCCAGGGCCATGCTGAGGGCGCGGGCGGCGGCCTGGTCGACGTTCTCGCGGCGCGGCGGCAGGCAGACCCACAGTCCGCGGCGCTCGGCCTCGGCGACGTCGATCCCGGAGCAGTACTGGTCGGTGGTCATGACCAGGCGCAGGGTCGGCAGCGCGTCCAGCAGTGCGGCGTCCACCCGGGTCTCGTGGACGATGAGTGCCACCGCCCCGGCTGCCTCGGCGGCGATGCGCGCGGGGTCGCTGGTGCCCAGCACCCGGGCCCGGAAACCGGCCTCGGTGAGCAGGCGGATCGCAGGCGCCGGATCGTGGGCGCCGGTATCCGTGATGGCCACGTACGGAGCGGTCACGGCCACCTCCTACGGACAGCACGGTCGTGCGACAGTCAACAGCCCAAAAAGTACCTTTTGCCGCCGGAGGAAACCAGCGCGCTCCGGTGCCTTCCGGGAGCGATCCCGCAGTTGGGATCGCTCCCATTGCGCGGATCCCGCCCTCCAGGAGGGCAAATATGAGATAACCGTCACACCTCAGAAAGCATTCGATTCACTACTGTGCGCATTCACAGGCGGTTGCTCCGCTTTCCCCGCCCCCACCGGAAAGCGCACCCGTCTCCCGGAAACGCCCGACTCACCGGGCACCGGATTGCTTTTCGCTCCCCCGGGGCGGCCGGAGATCACCCATCCGCCCTCCCGCACGCGAGCAGGGCGACGGACCACAGCAGACCGCCCCCTCACCACCGTCGATTCGCCATCCCCCACCGCAATCACAGACACGTTGAGTAATGTTTCGATCTCTCGTCGTGAGATTTTGAGGTCGGCGGCGTCCCCTTCCATCGCAGACGCCACCCACCGCTTTTTGCTACAGCCAACGAGAGGTCACGATGCGCAAACCCCATATCCGGTGGGCCGTGCTGACGGGCGCGGCCGCCGTCTCCCTGGCGGCGTTCGGCTTTCCCGCCCTGGCCACGGCCACCGAGGACGCGGCCCCGTCCGTGCAGAGCGCCCACCAGGAGTCGACGTACCTGATCGGCGGATACCGGGTGACCTACCTGCCGCCCGGACTGGAGCAGTACTCCTCCGACGCGACGGCCTCCACCGAGGGCGACAGCCGCACCGCCCGGCTCACCTGGCTGGAGAACGGGACGGTCCGCGGCAGGGTGGACGTGCGCGACCACGCCGAACACCGCACCCTGGCCGAGGTCCGCGACGCCCACTACAGCCACCTGTCCGCGCCGCGCATGACCACGGTCAACGGCCACCCCGCCTACCTCTCCGACGTCGACGGCGAGGTGTTCTGGGTGGACGAGCACGGCACGGCCCTCGGCGTCTTCCTCGACCCCGCCCGGTGGTCCTCGGCCGAGCTGATGGCGATGGCCGAGGGGATCTCGCGGGACGAGAACGCCGGTTCCACCTTCTCCGTCACCCGGAGGACCGGCCGCACGGCGCTCGAGTTCCTGCGGGGGCAGGACGGCGGCTCCGGGGACGCCGAGACCGCGCAGGACGCAGAAGAGGAGCAGCCCCGTCTGCTTCCCGCACCCGCCGACGCCCCGACCTACCCCTCCTCCGGCCAGCTCCCCAGCGACCGGCGGGAGGCGGTCGTGCGGTGCCTGGCCGAGGAGACCGGGACGTCGTCCGACCGTGAGATCCCCACCGAGGGCAGCGTGTCGGGCCCGTGGGGAAACGCGTCCTGGAACTCCGGGCTGTGGGCGCTGGTCCCCCAGCCGGAGCGCTCCTCCGCCATCGGGGAGTGCGCCCGCCGGACCGGGCTGGACCGCACCCAGGTCCAGGAGGTGGCCGACGGCTCCGCAGACTCCTCAGGCCAGGACGGCAGCGGTCCCGCCCGGGAGGAGGGGTAGCGGCCCCGCGGAGCACGCCGCTGCGACGGCGACCGGACCGCACCCTGCGGGCGGACCTCGAAGGTCCGCTCGCAGCCGTGTCCGCAGCGCTCACGAGGCAGGCACCGCGCCGGGGCGGCCGCCCTCAGGCCGACCACCCCGAAACGGGGTCGAGCAGGCCCAGCCGCTCGGCGTCGGTCACCGGATCCCGTGTGCTGCGCGCGCCGTAGCCGACGAACAGCTCCCGGATGCGGACCGCGGTCGCCTCGTCGATCCCGCGGACCCGGTCGAGGAGGCGCTCCTGATCGGTGTCGAGCAGCTCCCGGCGCGCCTTGTTGGGACCGCCGCCCCGGGCCGCCACCGCGGTGGCGGCGAACAGGTTGAGGTATCCGAGGCGGACGGTTCCGGTGAGGGGGTCGGTGTGCCGGACCGCGTGCAGGGGACCGGAGCCGAACCGGAAGGGGACGCCGTGGTCGAAGCAGGCGACGACGGACGCCGCGACCTCGTCGGGGTCGGCGGGCTCCACCCCGTCGCAGCGGATCCGGACTCCCAGGCCGGGCACGCCGGCGATTCCGGCGATCCCCTCACGCGCCTCGCGGCCCGGGCCGAACTCGACGTAGACCGACCGCCGTCCCGGCGACGGGTCGGCACCGGAGGTCCTGCGGGCGAACAGCCGCCGAGCGCGCGCGGCGTGGGCCGCCGTCGCCCGCAGGTAGCGGGCGGCCTTGCCGAGGTCGGGACCGGAGGCCCTGATCTCGTAGTGGGCGACGCGCACCCTGGGGTCGCGGACCACGCCGCCGGCCATCTCCTGGTCGGTCTCCGCGACCAGCCCCACCTCGACCCGCTCGTCGGGGCCGAGGTGGGCGCACAGCTCCTCCAGCGCCCCCACCGGGCACAGCAGGCGTCCGGTGTGCATGGGATGTCCCACGACCCGGTCGGCCCGGTGCCGCGCCAGCGCCTGCCGCACGGGCAGCGCGGTGGGCGGGAACAGCCCGGCGTCGTCGACCAGGCCGCGCAGCAGGATCGCGACGGCTCCGCTCATGGCGTCCACGGCGCTGCCGGCACGGCCCACGGCCGGGTCCCGGAGCGCCGTCCTCCCTTCCCGTCCGTCGAGGACCGCTCGCGCGGTCTGTTTCCCGGTCCGGTCGGAGCCCGTCCGCGCTCTTCCCGGTTCCGGCCGACGTTCCCCGCGCTGCAAAGTTCCTCACATCAGAAAACCGACACTTCTTTGCAAAGTTCGCAATAGGGATTTCGAACATATATCCCCACAACCTGCCAGGAGAAGCACGGTCCACCCCTGTCACCTGCGTCTCGGCGGCCGGTTCCCTCCTTCCGGCTCCCCCAAAGCACGCCCGGAGGGCGACCGGAACCCCGGACCGGAACATCGGCTCCGGAAAACGTCGGATATTGGCTGTAGCCCACCGCGATTTCCGCTATTTTGGGGACTGCGGTCGAGGTCCGGAACACTCCGGTGAGGAATCACCAGCTTCCGACGCCGTGGGCACAGGCGCTTGCCCCGGAGCCCGCGACCGCCCAACCGAATACTTTGCGCAGGGACGTCCTCGTCGAACGCCCCCTCCCCCGGCGAGGGTTCCTGCCTTCCCCCTCCTGCCGAGCCAGCCCTCCCCTCCCGGTTGGTCTCAACGTCAGGAGGCCGAAGGGGACCACGTCGGCGCGGCGTGGTCCCCTTCCCCGTTCGTCCCCGCCCCTCGGCGGGGTCCCTGTCACTGGTCGGCCACGTGGACCCGGACCACTCCGGCCATCCTGTCGGTGCGCACATCGGTCACCTTCACCACGTCACCGCTGCGCGGCGCCTCCAGCATCTTCCCGTCGCCCAGGTAGATGGCCACGTGGGAGATGTAGTCGGGGGCCGTGGGATCGCTGCGCCAGAAGATCAGGTCGCCCCGGCGGGCGTCGGCGTAGTCGATGTGCTCGCCCGCCCACCACTGGTCGTGGGTGACCCGGGGGATCTCCACCCCGGCCTGCCGGAAGGCCCACTGCACCAGGCCCGAGCAGTCGAAGCCCTTCCCGGGAGTGGTCCCGCCCCACACGTAGGGCACGCCGAGCTGGCTCTCGGCCGCGGCGATCATCCGCTCCACGATCTCCTCGCTGACCGGCACGCCGTCGGCGTCGTAGGGGCGCGGCCCGGAGGACTCCTCTGCCAGCACCTGCAAGCTGACGTCGGGGCCGAGGACCTTCCTCAGGTCCTCCCGGAGCTGCCACAGGTCCGCGCCGGGCGCCGAGACGATCAGTCCGTTGCCGCGGGGGAAGCCCAGCTCCTTGGCCGAAGCCCGGGAGATCAGCGCGTCGATCCCGGCCACCCCCGAGGTGGCGTGCGTCCACACCTCCTTGTCGACCGTCCCGTGCGCCCCGGCCATGGCCACGGTGCTGCCCAGCTCCAGGTCCCGCTGCTTGCCCGCGTCGTCGGAGAGCGCGATCCGCCCCTCGGCGATGCCTTGCCAGATCTCGTCCGACTTGGCGGAGGGGGCGGGGGCGTAGTTGCGGAAGGTGGAGGGGTTCACCCCCAGGACGGACATGACCACGCCGTCGATCCGGATGCGGGCCGCGTCGACCACCTCGACCGACCGCACACCGTCGATCGCGCGCACCCGCTCGACGAGGTCGGGGTCCAGGGACTCGGCCGCGACCGCGAAGTACTCGCGGGAGCGCGCCTCGTCGAACGGCGCCACCCGGACGTCGCGGTCGAGCCGTCCGCTGTCGGCGACCGGGGGAGAGGGGTAGGAACCGGAGGAACCGGTCGCCCCCGAGGGGAGGGAGTAGGAGGTGGTCGGCGGCCGATCCGCTCCGCCGGGCCCGGGCTCGGCCCAGGCGGGAGAACCCAGAGCGCCGAGGACCACCACGAACACCACGGTGGTGCCCGTGCCGACCGTCAGCCGTCGCCGTACCGACACACTTACGCCTTTCGGATATTCGGGGTGTGACTGCTAGCTCCTACCAGAATGCGGGGAGAAGGAAATTGTTTCAAGTCACAACAACAAACGGTCAGTAAACACCCCATCGCGATACGAACACGACGGGAGGGGCGGCCGCCGCGGAACTCGGACCTCTCGACGGCGGCGGCCCGCTCTAGGACTCGTCGAGGCTGACCCGGTTGACCAAGGGCTCGCCCGCCGCCCAGCGGCGCAGTTGCTCGTCGACGAACCGCTTGGCCAGGGGGTAGAAGGCGGTGGAGCCCCCGCCCACGTGCGGGGTGACCAGGACTCCCGGGGCGTCCCACAGCGGGTGGTCCGCGGGCAGCGGCTCGGGGTCGGTGACGTCCAGCGCGGCCCGCACCCGACCCCGTTCGGCGAGCAGCGCCTCGGTGTCGACCACCGGGCCGCGCCCCACGTTCACCACGAGGGCGTCGTCCGGCAGCGCCGCCAGCTCTGCCGCACCGATGAGCCCTCTGGTCGCGGGGGTGAGCGGGGTGACGACCACGACGATGTCGGTCTCGGGCAGCAGGCGGTGCAGCTCCTCGACGCCGTGCACCCCCGAGGCCGGACGGGCCCGGCGGGCCAGGCGCGTCACGGTGACCTCGAAGGGCCGCAGGCGCTCCTCGATGGCCGCGCCGATGCTGCCGTAGCCCACGATGAGCACCCGGCAGCCCGCCAGGGAACGGGTGTAGTGCGGGTCCCACACGTGCGCCCGCTGGTCCGCGGCCCACCGGGGAAGGTCCCGCTGCGCGGCGAGGACCAGCGCGACGGCGTGCTCCGCGGTGCTCGCGTCGTGCAGCCCGCGCCCGTTGTACAGCCTGACCCCCGGGGGCAGGTGGGGCAGGGCGTGCTCGTAGCCGGCGGTGAGCAGTTGGACCGCGCGCAGCCTGGGCATCCGCCGCATCAGCCTGACCTGCTGGACCCGCCCGTAGGGGACGACGTAGAAGACGACGTCGTCCAGCACCTCGGCGGGAGGCTCGCCGCAGCCGTCGTAGACCTCCACGGTCAACTGTTCCGGGGCGTTCTCCCGGTTCTGCTCCCAGGGCACCAGGATCCGCCCGTCCACTCCGACTCCTCTGTTCCGCTGCGTTCCTCGTCCGTGCATGTCCACGGTTCCCCGACGCTATCAGCAGCTTCCCGGGACAGGTCCGTGCGTAACCGCACTTCCGGAGGGAACCAGAAGGGTCCGACCCCGCGCCAGGACGGCGCCCACTCCCTCCGGAGGCCCACTCGTGCTCGTGATCAACAACTCCCGGTCCGGAAGCAACGGAGAACGGCAACTGCGCACCGCGGTGGGCGAACTGGCCGTCGCGGGCGCCGACGCGGTGGAGGTCGTCTCCTGCACCAGCCCGGCGGACCTGGACGCCGCCCTGGACACCGAGCACGAGATGCTGGTGGTGGCGGGCGGGGACGGCTCCCTGCACGCGGTGGCCAACGCACTGCACCGCCGCGGCGGGCTCGGCAGCCACACGGTCGGCCTACTGCCGCTGGGCACCGGCAACGACTTCGCCCGCACCCTGGGTGTTCCTCTGGAGCCCGAGACCGCCGCCCGCGCCCTCCTGACCGGCACGCCCCTGCCGCTGGACCTGTTCGTGGACGACACCGGCGAGGTGACGGTCAACGCCGTGCACCTGGGGGTCGGGGCCGACTCCACCCGCGAGGCCGCCCGGTGGAAGGAGACGCTCGGCCCGGTGAGCTTCCCGGTCGGCGGCCTGGCCGCGGGCTGGGCCGCCGAGGGGTACCGCATGCGGGTGACGGCCGACGGCGAAGAGGTCGTCACCCCCCGGCACAGGACGCTCATGGCCGGACTGGCCAACGGCCGCTTCGTCGGCGGCGGCGCGGGAACCCTCGACCCCGGCGCCCGGCCCGACAGCGGCGTGATCAGCCTGGTGGTCTTCCGCCCTCGCGGCTTCTGGCGGCGCGCCGCGCACGCGGTGCGCCTGCACCGGGGCACCCACCCGGTGGAGCCGGACGTCCACCACCGCCTGGCGCGCACCGTCAGGGTGGTCAGCGAGCCGCTGACGATGAGCAGCGACGGCGAGATCACCGAGGAAGTGACCGCGCGCACCTGGCGGGTGCTGCCGGGCGCGTGGCGTTTCGTGGTGCCGTCGGCGCGGGATTCCGCCTGACCCCTCAGCGGGTCAGTTCGTAGCAGGCGATGGCCGCCGCGGCGGTGACGTTGAGGGAGTCCACGTCGCGCGCGGCCATGGGGATGCGCGCCCGGACGTCGGCCTGGGCGATCCAGCGGCTGGACAGCCCGTCGCCCTCCGTTCCCAGCAGCAACGCGTACCTGCCGTCGCCGTCCACCGCCTCGGCCAGCGGCACCGCGTCCGGCGCCGGGGTGAGCGCCAGCAGGGTGAACCCGCGCCGCCGCAGGTCCTCCAGGCCGTTGTACCAGTTGTCGAGACGGGCGTAGGGGAGGGTGAAGACCGCGCCCATGGACACCTTGACCGCGCGCCGGTACAGCGGGTCGGCGCAGCGGGGGGCCAGCACGACGGCGTCGACGCCCAGTCCGGCGGCGCTGCGGAAGATCGCCCCCACGTTGGTGTGGTCGACGATGTCCTCCAGAACCACGACGCGGCGTGCGTCCGCGACCACCTCGGCGACGCCGGGCAGCGGTCGGCGGTGGAAGGAGGCGAGGACGCCGCGGTGCAGGTGGAAGCCGACCAGGCTCTCGGCGACCGCGTCGTCGACCACGTACACCGGCGCGGAGAACTCGGCGGCCACGTCGTCGAGCACCGTCCGGCGGCGGCGGGTGAGCAGCAGCGAGCGGGGGCGGTACCCGGCGCGCAGCGCCCGGCGCACCACCTTCTCCCCCTCGGCCAGGAACAGCCCGTGCTCGGCCTCCAGGCTCCGGCGGAGACTGCTGTCGCGCAGCCGCACGTAGTCGGCCAGCCTGTCGTCGGCAGGGTCGGCCACCTCGATGACGTTCACGGTCCCCATTGTCGCCGACCGGGAGTTCCCGGACGTCCGGCCGTTCCTAGTCGAACGGTTCGACCAGCGGCTTGAGGCGCTGCCAGCGGGCCTCCTCGCAGGAGCCGGCCCGGGTGACCTCGGTGTGGATCGCCACCCCGTTCCAGGTTCCGCTGACCACGGCGCTCTCGGGCCCGTAGACGTCGTCGGTGCAGATCGCCCCCGGGTCGACCTCCTCGAAGGGGCCCGCAGCGTCCTCCTCCTCGCTGTTGGCGGCGAGCTGGGCGCACGCGGCAGGGTCGGCCAGCGGGTCGCCGGTGCAGTCGAGGTGCTGCTCGTAGGACTTCTCGCCGTCGTCCACCCGGATCTCCAGGCTCGCCACGGGGGCCTGGGGCAGCTCGGAGAGCCCGCTCATGGTCTGGGCCGCCGCCTCGGTCCGGATCGCGGGCGCGGCCACGATGGAGGCCCCCACCACAGCGGTGTAGACGATCGCTCCGCCCAGGCAGAGCGAACCGAGCACGACACTGCCGACCGTACCGAGGGAGTTCCAACGAGCGCCCAGTTTGGACATGGCCATCCTCTAAGAAGTCGAGCGATTCCGAGTGACCGCGGCGAACCCTCCGTCACGGTCGCTTCATCCCGCGACCCCCATCACGGCCGGACCGGTCGGGTGTGCCCCAACGCCCCCGGCACAAACTCCGCAACCGTGCGCATCCAGCCGCGAACCCCAGAAAATCAACTGGCGCGAGTGGTTCGCCATCCTAGCCCCGTTCCTCGGAGGCGGCACACCTGCTCTGCTCCCGAACCGGCGTCCACGCGGGGGCGTGCCCGCCGCCCCGCGGTCGGCGCCGGACCGGGTTCCCCATCCTGACCGGGGGGAAGGGGCCGCGCCCGCGCTTCTCCACCAGCGAGACAAAGGTCACAGAAGACGGCACCGCCCACCCCCGCACTGCGGGGTGGTCCAACCACAGCCGGAGCCCTCCGCCCACCTGCCCCACAAGTCACATTTCAATAACACAGCGTGCCCTTGTCTCATACCTCCAGTAAGCGCTAGAACGACCACATAGCCCCCGAAAAAGGGGTAAACATTCGCAAACTTCTTAATCTCCCCTGCTGGCGACCGGGCATCCGCCCCGGCCCACCTGCCCGTCAGCACCCCCGGCTTGAGTACCGTTCTCCTCCAAAACCCGTCGGTAACAAACCCCGTGAGGTCACCTTGGGACGCCACCGCGGAAGCAGCGCAGACGACACCGCCCCCGACCCCCGCCGCCGTGGGAACCGGCGGCGCCGCCGCGGCACAGGGCGCGCCTTCGCCGCGTTCGCCGCTGCGCTCGCCGTCCTCGTCGGCCTCGGGGTCACCGGCTACTTCGTCCTGGACGGCCGCCTGGGCTGCGGCGGCTCGACCCCGCCCCTCCAAGTCGCCGCGGCCCCAGAACTCGCCCCCGTGCTCACCCGGCT
>Ga0065720_1019788_pt1 | contig 20101 bp, 17 predicted proteins | sample Thericmetagenome_FD_59107 | JGI IMG/M metagenome (GOLD analysis project Ga0065720, IMG submission 59107) | Thermophilic microbial communities from the Joint Bioenergy Institute, California, USA of rice/straw/compost enrichment - eDNA_2 v2... | ecosystem: Engineered > Solid waste > Grass >...
GCGGCGGACCAGCGTGTCGACGTCGCCGTCCAGGGTGGCGGAGAACAGCAGGACCTGACCGCCGGGGCGGACCTGGTCGAGCAGGCGGCTGACCTGCGGCAGGAAGCCCATGTCGCACATCTGGTCGGCTTCGTCGAGCACGGTCGCCTCGACCGCGCCGAGGGAGCAGGCGCCCTGCTCGACCAGGTCGGTCAGGCGGCCGGGGGTGGCGACCAGCAGGTCGACGCCGCGGCGCAGTTCGCTGATCTGCCTGCCGTAAGGGCTGCCGCCGACCACGTCGCCCACGCGCACGCCCAGCACCCGGGCGTAGGGCCGCAGGGCGTCGCGCACCTGGTGGGCGAGTTCGCGGGTGGGCACCAGGACCAGGCAGCGGGGCCGTCGGGGCGCGGAGCGGGCCCGGGCGGCCCGCAGCAGCACGGGCAGGCCGAAGGCCAGGGTCTTGCCCGACCCGGTGCGCCCGCAGCCGAGCACGTCGCGGCCCGCGAGCGCGTCGGGGATGGCGGCGGACTGGATCGGGAACGGGGTGGTCAGGCCGTTCTCGGTGAGCTTCGCGACGACCGCCCCGGGCAGTCCGAGTCCACCGAAGGAGGGGCGTGCGGCAGTGTCCGTCAAGTGACGTCAACCTTCCTCATGGGTCGGCCGCGTTGCGAGGAAGGCTCGGGCCGGGTCAGGAAGGGCCGCGACGGTCGCACAGACGCGTCGGGTGGAGACGCGCCACGGGGGTTCGGTCCCCGGCGCTCGCAACGGCCCGGCGCGCCGGATGCGCGCAGCAGAACTCGGCCGTTGCGCCCAACATACCAGTCCGGTTCGGGCGGGCCGGTTCCCGGCGGCCGGTCCCGGTCATCGGGAGTGCGCGGCCAGCGCGGCGAGCCTGGCGAGCTGCGCGGTGCGCTCGGCCGCGGCCTGCGTCTCCAGGTCGTTGCGTCCGGCCTGGAGCAGCAGTTCCTTGGTGGCCCGCGCCGCGTCTGCGGGCACCGCCAGCAGTTGCGCCACCAGGTCGTCGACGGCGGTCTCCAGTTCGGCGTCGGGGACGACCCGTTCGGCCAGCCGCAGCCGGTCGGCCTCGGCGGCGTCGATCGTACGGGCGGTCAGGCACAGCTCGACGGCGCGGTTGACGCCCACCAGCTCCACCAGGGGCTTGGTTCCGGTGAGGTCGGGAACCAGGCCCAGCGCCGGCTCCTTCATGCAGAGCTGCGCGGTGTCGGACAGGATGCGGATGTCGCAGGAGAGCGCGAGCTGGAATCCCGCGCCGATGGCGTGTCCGCGCACCGCGGCGACGGAGACGAGGTCGGCGCGCCGCAGCCACAGGAAGCCCTCCTGGTAGGAGGCGATGGTCTGCTCCAGGGCGGCGGCCCCCTCGGGGCCGCGGGACAGCAGGGTGAGCGGTGTCGGCACGCCGTCGACGTCGCCGGGGCGGAACATGTCCAGGTCGATCCCGGAGGAGAAGGCCGGACCTTTCCCGGTGACGACGACGATTCGGACACCCTGGGGAAGGGTGTGGCCGATTCGGGCCAGCTCGGTCCACATCCGGCCGGTCATGGCGTTGCGCCGGTGGGGTCGCGACAGCGTGATCCGTGCGACTTCTCCGTCGACCGCCAGCTCCAGGCCGGCCGCGGCCAGTTCCTCCGCCGTGGGTGCCGTCATCTGCGCCATCGCACGCCTTTCACCCGTGGGGCTGCGAGCCCACCCGCTTCCTACCGATCAGTAACATAGCAGTCCGCGGGGCGGCGTGCCGCGGAGTCACCTCCGGCTGCGCCGGGTGGCCCCTCCTCTGCCGCGCAGGGTCGCACCGGCCTCGGTCAGCAGCCGGTGCACGAAGCCGTAGGACCGGCCGGTGGCCGCGGCCAGGGAGCGGATGCTCTCACCGTTGTCGTAGCGCCGCTTCAGGTCAGAGGCCAGATCCGACCGCTCGTCTCCGGTCACCCGGGTGCCCTTTCTCAACGTCTCGGCCACGAGTACCTCCCGATCTCTCGGCACGGCAACGAAGTCGCTCCTGCCATGATCAGACATGGCGGCTCCAGTGGGCTACCCATTGAGACCGGAAAACCACGTGCATCGCCGCCGGACCGTGTTTCGGTCCTCGCGAAACCAGGTCCGAAACAGCTCAGGCCAGCGCGATGAGGTCGGTGAACTCCGCGTCCCACAGGTCCTCCACGCCGTCGGGGAGGAGGATGACCCGCTCCGGCTGCAACGCCTCCACCGCGCCCTCGTCGTGGGTCACCAGGACGATCGCCCCCCGGTAGTTGCGCAGCGCACTGAGGATCTCCTCCCGGCTGGCCGGGTCCAGGTTGTTGGTGGGCTCGTCCAGCAGCAGCACGTTGGCGCTGGAGACGACCAGCGCGGCCAGCGCCAGCCGGGTCTTCTCCCCGCCCGAGAGCACCCCGGCGGGCTTGTCCACGTCGTCGCCGCTGAACAGGAAGGACCCCAGCACCCTGCGGGCCTCCACCTCGGGCAGGTCCGGCGCGGCGCTCATCATGTTCTCCAGCACCGTGCGGTCGGTGTCCAGGGTCTCGTGCTCCTGGGCGTAGTAGCCCAGCCGCAGCCCGTGCCCCCGGATCACGCGGCCGGTGTCGGGTTCCTCCAGTCCGGCCAGCAGGCGCAGCAGCGTGGTCTTGCCCGCACCGTTCAGCCCGAGGACGACCACCCGGCTGCCCCGGTCGACGGCCAGGTCCACCCCGGAGAAGACCTCCAGCGACCCGTAGGACTTGCTCAGCCCTTCGGCCGCCAGCGGGGTGCGCCCGCTGGGCGCGGGGTCGGGGAAGCGCAGCTTGGCGACCCGTTCGACGGTCCGCTCCTCCACCGACTCCAGCAGCCGCTCGGCCCGCTGGAGCATCTGCTGGGCCGCGCGCGCCTTGGTCGCCTTGGAGCGGAACCGCTCGGCCTGCTTCTGCAGCGCCGACGCCTGCTTCTCGGCGTTGGCCCGCTCCCGCCTGCGCCGCCGCTCGTCGGCCTCGCGCTGCTTCAGGTACGCCTTCCAGCCCATGTTGTAGACGTCGATGACGCTGCGGGTGGCGTCCAGGTAGAACACCTTGTTGACGACGTGCTCGACCAGGTCCACGTCGTGGCTGATGACGATGAGCCCGCCCTGGTGCGCCTTGAGGAAGTCGCGCAGCCAGACGATGGAGTCGCCGTCGAGGTGGTTGGTGGGCTCGTCCAGCAGCAGCGTGTCGGCTCCGCTGAACAGGATGCGGGCCAGTTCCACGCGCCGCCGCTGCCCGCCGGAGAGGGTGCGCAGCGGCTGGGTGAGGATGCGCTGGTCCAGGCCCAGGCTGGAGGCGATGGAGGCGGCCTCGGCCTCGGCCGCGTAGCCGCCGAGGACGTGCAGCCGCTCCTCCAGCCGCGCGTAGGCGCGCACCCCCTGGTCGCGGATCTTCGGCACGTCGCTGGCCATCTTCTGCTCGGCCTCGCGCAGCTTGCGCAGCACCTCGTCGATGCCGCGCGCCGACAGGATGCGGTCCCGGGCCAGCACGTCCAGGTCGCCGGTGCGCGGGTCCTGCGGCAGGTAGCCGATCGTGCCCGACGTGGTGACCTTCCCCGAGGCCGGAATCCCCTCCCCGGCCAGCACCTTGGTCAGCGTGGTCTTGCCCGCGCCGTTGCGGCCGACCAGGCCGATCCGGTCTCCGGGTCCCACCTGGAAGGAGGTGGGCTCCAGCAGCAGGCGTGCACCCACACGGAGTTCGAGGTCAGAGGCGATGAGCATGAGTCTTCGAGGGCTTTCTCGCTACGGCTGCGGAGTGGGCCGGGCACCCGGGCGCCGCGGTCGGCGGCGGAGGGGAGGGGCCTCGGTCCGGGGAGGTCGCACCCGACAACCCTAGTCGCTGCGGTGCGCGGGAACCGCCGGTCCTCTCGCTTCGACGGCTCGCGCACACCGATTATTCCCCGGCGCCGCCGGTGCGGCGCTCCTCCGCCGTCTCCCCGCCCTCGGGGCGTCCGGTCGGCCGTGCCGTGACCGGGGGCGGGACGGCGGGGCGGTCCGGGCCTGTCCCCTCCGCCTTCTGCACTTCCTGGGTGTGCGCCTCGGCCGTGGCGAACGGCCGGTTGCGCAGCAGCGCGGCCAGCACCGCGGCGATCGGCGTGGCCAGGAACGCCCCGGTGATGCCGCCGATGATGGACCCCACGGAGATGGAGAGCAGGACCACGGCCGAGGGCAGTTCGAGGGAGCGCCCGTAGACGCGGGGGGCGATGATGTGGCTCTCCAACTGCTGCACGGCCAGCGTCCCGGCCAGCACGACCAGCGCCATCCACAGCCCCTCGACCACCAGCGCCACCAGCACCGAGACGAGTCCGGCCAGGAACGCCCCGATGATCGGCAGGAACGCGCCGATGAAGGTGAGGATGACCAGCGGCATCACCAGGGAGAGGTCGTCCCAGAACACGAAGAGCAGGACCGCGCCGATGCCGATCGCGTCGATGAGGCCGACGAGCGCCACACCGCGCACGTAGCGGCCCATGACGTCGTAGGTGACGTCCCCGGCGACCCGCAGCGCCTGGCGGGTGGGCAGCGGGAACAGCGAGCGCACCCACCGCATCAGCTCGTCGCCGGAGTGCACGAAGTACACGGTCAGCACGATGACCAGGATGAGTCCGACCAGCACCTCGCCGACCGCGACCGCACCGGCCCAGGCGCCGCTGATCAACTGGCTGCTGTTGCGCTGGATCCACTCCTGGGCCCTGGCGACCCAGTCGTTGATCAGCCGGTCGTCCATCCCGAAGGAGGAGGCGAGCTGTTGCAGGGTGGTGATCGACTCGTTGATGCTGGCGACGATGGCGTCGAAGCCGGAGACCGCGGGCAGCACGATGAGGGTGACGACCCCGCCGAAGACGACGACCGCGCCCAGCACGCTGACGGTCGTGGACAGCCCCCGTCCGAGCCCGCGTCTGCGCAGCCACTCGGTGGGCGGCATGAGCAGCGCGGTGACGAACACCGCGAGGATGACGGGGATGACCACCACCCGGATGTAGATGGCGCCCCACAGGATCAGCGCGACCACCACGCCGATGACGAGCAGCCGCCAGGCGGCGTCGCTGACCTTGCGCAGCAGGTCGTCCTCCACGTCGGGGACGGGCGGGGCCTCCTCCACCACCACGCGGACCTCCCGCTCGGGCAGCCGTATGCGTCCGACGCTCCTCCCGAGCGGCCATCCGCTCGGCCATTTCCAGCGCACCCCGATCCCCTCTTCCCGATTGTCGTGTCTGGGCCCCGCGTGCCCCGTCAATGGTGGCACCTCTCGGGCTGCGGCGTCCGCGGTTCGCCCGGAGAGTCAGATACCCCAGGTGCTGCGCTGCGATCCGACGGGCACCACCTCGTTGCCGAACGGCGCCAGGGCGACCGGGATGAGCTTGAGGGAGGCCCAGGCCATGGGGATGCCGATGACCGTGACCGCCAGCGCGAACGCGGTGGCGACGTGCTCCAGGGCCAGCCACCATCCGGCCACGATGATCCAGATGATGTTGGCGACGGTGCTGCCGGTGCCCGCTCCGGGCTTGCGCACCAGCTCCCGCCCGAACGGCCACAGCGCGTAGCCGGCCATGCGGAAGGAAGCCACGCCGAAGGGAATCGTCACCACCAGGACGCAGCAGATCAGTCCAGCGAGAGCGTAGCCGACCGCCAGCCAGAATCCCGCGACGAACAGCCAGATGACGTTGAGAACGAAACGCAGCAGGGCCACGAGGCACACCTTTTTCTGTCCGGTTCTGCGCTCTCCGGCCGCAATCGCGCGCGGCCGGGCTTCCACGGGTATGACGGCGGGGCGCCGACCGGAGTTCCGGATCCCCCGGACCGCCCGTTCCCGGCCCGGAGAGCCGCGCCCGCCGTCCGCGGCACGGACCGCCGGACTGTGATCCGGTTATCAGACCCGCACCCTGGCCGGGGACCGGGCGCCCGCATACGATGGACGGTACTCGGGTCCGTGGCCCGGGTCATGCACATCTTCAACCGGGTCCCGGACTCGCTCCGGGGCTTCCGGGCCGAAGATCCGATTTCGATAACGGTTGGGCGAGTAATTTCCCCACCCCCGTGCGAAATCGGGACCGGGGATGGCATGATTACGTACCGGCTCGCAGGGAGAGCGTTTCCATCGCCTCCGCAGCCTTCAGCGTGAGCACTCGCCGGTTCCGGCGAATCTGTGCCAAGTGCTCTCAACCTCACGGGAACACCTGAGCGGAGCACAGCGTTACTGCTGTGCTGGGTGTCTCACGCGGCTTTACCCGGTTTGTTCATCAAGCTTGCACACAGCTTACAGCGATTTCATGTAGAGGTGGTTCAACCATGTCTCAGGTACGCCGGCAGGCCACGCTGCGCCCCCGCCCGAGCTGGGGGTGGCAGGATGCCGCCGCGTGCCGGGGCGAGGACCTTGTGCTCTTCTTCGGCCCCGACGGCGAACGCCAGCCGGAACGGGAGATCCGCGAGCGCAAGGCCAAGGAGATCTGCGCTCACTGCCCTGTCCGCACCGAGTGTCTCGACTACGCGATCTCGCGTCCCGAGAAGTACGGCACCTGGGGTGGACTCAACGAGGACGAGCGCGCGTCCGAGCGCCGGCGTCGCATGCGCCGCGCCAACGCAGCCTGATTCTGCCGCCCCGGCTGGGAGTACTCTTCACCGTTCCCTCCCACACCGGCGATATCGCCCGACCCCGACGGTCGTTCACCGTGGCGCCCTGACGCTTCGCGTCAAGGGCGCCACGGTGTTGTTTCCGGCACTTGGCCGGATCCGGTCACAGGTGACGGTCGAACCACTCGGCCGCCTGCACGCCGACGCGGCGCCACTCCTCGGGACGGTGCAGCAACTGCTCGGCGCCCGCCACCGCCTCCAGCGCGGTGGGCGCGCTCACCTGCGCGAGAGTCCACTCGGCGAGCTCGCGCACGAAGGAGTCGCTCCCCTGCACCAGGACCAGGGTGGGGGCGCGCACCCTGGCCAGCGCCTCGTCCGCCAGGTCGACGCGGCCCCCGTGCGTGACCACCGCCGCCACCTCCTCCGGCCGCAGCGCGGCGGCCTCCAGGGCTCCCGGGGCGGCCCGTCCCGTGCCCAGCAGCGCGACGGGCGCGTCGGCCACCGCGGGCGTGCGGCGCACCCAGTCCACCCCGGCCGCCATCCGCTCCCCCAGGAGGCCGGGGTCCACCTCCTCGGTCTCGGTACCGGTCTCCTCCGGGGTGAGCAGGTCGAGCAGCAGGGTCGCGTACCCCGCGGCGCGCAGCACCGTCCCGATGGCCTGGTTGTGGGGGGTGAGGCGGCCGTGCCCCGAGGCCAGGACGACCGTGCCGCGCACCACCGAGGGCACGACGAGCTCCCCGACGAGCTCGGTGCCGTCCGCCTCGATGCGCGCCCGCTGCCGGGAGTCCCCGCTCTCCCCCAGGTCCCGGTGCTCGGCCAGCAGTGCGGCCGCCTGTCCCTCGTCCAGCCCGCCGGAGTCCCGGTACCAGTGGTCCAGGGAGCGGAAGTGGTCGGGCACGGCGAGCGTCACGATGCGGTCGGCCTCGGCGCGCAGGTCCTCCACCGCCTCGGCCGAGGCCACGGGGAGGGCCAGCACCAGCCGCGCCGGTCGGTGGCGGCGCACCATCCGCAGCGCCGCGCGGGCGGTGCCGGCGGTGGCCGCGCCGTCGTCCACCACGACCACGTCGCGGTCGGTCAACTGCGGCATGGCCCGCGCCCCCCGGTAGGCCTCGCGCAGGTGCGCGACCCGGACGCGCGCGTCCGCGACCGCGCCGGAGAGCCGCCTGCGCGGGATCCGCAGCCGGGCCAGTGCGGCGTCGTCGTAGCAGACGTGCCCGTCCTCGGTGACCGCGCCCAGCTCCACCCCGGGGTGGTCGGGCAGGACGACCCGCTCCACCACCGCCACGTCCAGCGGGGCGTCCAGCAGCCGGGCCAGTTCCGCACCGACCCGCACCCCGTTGCCGGGCAGCGCGACGACGACGGGAGCGGCTCCGGCGACCGAGCGCACGCGTTCGGCGAGCCGGTGCCCGGCCGCAGTCCGGTCGGGGAAGGGCAGCGATACGGGTAGTGGACTCACAGCGACCACCGCAGACTCGTTCGGGCAAGCAGAGCGTTACTGCCCTACCCGCTCCGCGGTGCCCGTCAACCCCTCGGAGTCGGTTGTTTTCCCCTGTCAACGGGTAAAGAAGTGGTGATCGGCCCCTTGGTCCCCTCCGCCGCGGACGCCCCGTCCGCCAGCACCGACATCACCAGAGCGTCGTGGCGGCGCCCCTCCCACAGCAGGGCGTCGCGCAGTCGGCCCTCGACGGTGAAGCCGCAGGCGCGGTAGGCGGCGATGGCGCGCATGTTGAACGCGTAGACGCGCAGCCAGACCCGGTGCAGCCCCACCTCCTCGAAGGCGTAGCGCAGCAGCAGCCGGGTGGCCTCCTGTCCCAGGCCGCGCCCGGTGAACTCGATGGACGACAGCGCGATGCGGTAGGCGGCGCTCTCGTTGTGGACGTCGATGTCGGTCAGGGACAGTCGGCCGTAGAACCGGTCGTCGGGGTTGCCGAGGATGGCCAGGTCGAGCCGTTCGTGGTCGTCGGCGCGGGTGCGGCACCACTCCTCGACCTCCCGCCGGTCGGGGAGGCGGTGCGTGCCGGTGAGGCGCCGGATCTCCGGGTCGAGCATCGCGGCGTACAGCGCGTCGGCGTGCTCGGGTGCGAGGGGGACCAGCCTGACCCGCTCCCCCACGAGCACCGGCTTGCGTCGCAGCACGCTCACGTCGATCACCGAGGAAGGCCCCCTCACCCGTGCCGGAGGTACGCAGACCTCCTATCTAGTGGCGTTCGGGGGATTACGCAACCTCCGTGGAGGGGCCTAGGATCACCCGGAGTGATCTGCGCTGGCCCCGGCGGTGCGGGTCGCTCCGTTCCAACCCTGCGCTGGAGGCCCTCTTGTCCGATCATCCGCCGATTGCGTCCGCGCCCGACGCCGAGGCACGGCGCGCGCGGCTCGGCGTCGCCGGGCTGTTCACGGTCAACGGGCTCGGCTACCCCTCCGTGGTGCCGTGGCTGCCCGCGATCAAGGACAACCTGGAGCTGTCCAACGCCGCCCTGGGCACCGCCATCGCCACCATGCCGCTGGGGGCGCTGCTGACCGGGATGCTCGCCGGGCCGCTCATCGCCCGGTTCGGCAGCGGACGCACCGCGGTGGTCTGCGGCCTGCTGTCGGCGTGGATGCTGCCGGTGGTCGCGCTGGCGCCCAACTGGTGGGTGCTGGCGGCGGCGCTGTTCGTCATCGGCTCCGCGGACACCTGGGCCGACTCGGCGATGAACGCCCACGGGCTGCGGGTGCAGCGCCGCTACGGCCGCAGCATCTTCAACACCTTCCACGCGGTGTGGAGCATCGCGGCGGTCACGGGCGGCCTGCTGGGGTCGGCCGCGATCGGGCTGGGCGTTCCCCTGCTGCTCCACCTGGTGGGAACGGCGGTGGCACTCACCGCGGTGTCGCTGGCCTCCTCCCGGATGCTGCTGAGCGGCCCCGAGCACGCCGAGCGCGCCGACGGTCACACCTTGGACGGCTCCCGGCTCCGGCCGACCGCCAGGGCGCTGGGGCTGGTGGCGGCACTGGGCGCGCTGCTGATGCTGGCGGGCGCGGTCGAGGACGCGGCGGCCTCGTGGGGCGGGGTCTACCTGCTCGACGAGATCGGCGCGGCGTCCTTCCTCGCCGGACTGCCGTTCATGGCCTGCCAGGCGATGATGACGCTGGGGCGGCTGGTGGGCGACCGGCTCACCGACGCCTTCGGAGCGGTGGCGGTGGCCCGTACGGGGCTGCTGCTGTCGGCGGCGGGCCTGGGCGGTGCGCTGCTGCTGCCGGGAGTGGCGACGGCCGTGGTGGGCTTCGCCCTGTGCGGGCTGGGCGTGGCCACCCTGTTCCCGCTGACCCTGGCCGCGGCCGGGGAGGTCCCGGGGGTGCGCAGCGGTGACGGGGTGGCCGCGGTGTCCTGGCTGGCGCGGCTGGGCTTCCTGGCCTTCCCGCCGGTGGTGGGCCTGGTCGCCGACGCGGTCTCGCTGCGGGCCGGCCTGGTCCTCGTCCCGGCCGCCGCGCTGGTGGCGGCCTGCCTGGCGTGGAGCCTGCGCCCGCAGCAGCCCGCGGGAGGCGGCTGACGCGGCGGCAGGGCGGGGCGCCCGGCCCCGCCCCGGCCCGGTCAGGCGCAGGTGTCGAGCATGGCGGACAGGCCCTCGTAGTCCTGCTCGGACACCGGCAGGTCGTAGCGGTACAGCACGTCGATGTAGAGGACGGCGTAGGTGCACTGGAAGCCCTCGTAGGGCTGCCACTCGCCGGGACCGGAGTCGCTCTTCTCCCGGTTGGCCGGGCCGTCGGAGGCCAGCAGGTTGCCGGGGTCGTTGGCGAACTCCACGCGGGTGTCGCGGTCCCACCGGCTGGCGCCCATGCGCCAGGCCAGGGAGAGCGGCACCACGTGGTCGATCTGCACCGCCTGCGGCTTCTCGGAGGTGAACTCGATGGTCGCACCGGTGTAGGGGTCGTGCAGCGTGCCGGAGAGGACCTTGCAGCCGTCGGAGGCGAGCTGCACGTTCTCCAGGTCACGGGCGAGGATGTCGTTGCGGGTGGAGCAGCCGTTGCCGTCGGTGTCGATCCATCCGCTGCCGAACTCGTCGCGGTCGTAGTCGCCGCGCGGGGCGGGTTCGGCGATCGGGATCTCCTCCAGCCGCTGCCGGGCCTCGACCGCGTCCGCGTCGCCTTCGGGCGCCTGCGACTCGGCCGTGGCGGGCACGTCCGCCTCGATCTCCTCCAGTTCGGCCAGCAGGTCGTCGAGGGCCTGGCAGCCGGTCAGGGCGAGGACGGCCGCGGCTGCGGCAGCCGCGAGGCGGAGGCGCGTTCTTCTGTTGTGCGATGCGGGGGGCATGCGGGTCTCAGTCTCCTGTCTGTGGTCGGGGGGTCGTGGCCTGCTCCGTCACGGCGGTGGAACCGACCGGGGTACGGGGGGCGGGCTCCTGCGTGCGGACCGGCTCTGAGCTGGGGAGAGTCCGACGATCAGGTTCTTTCCCCGTCTCCGGCTCGGAAACCCTGCGCTCCGGTTCGGAGTCGCGCGCCAGGCGTTGCAGGGCCTCCTCGTGGCGTTCCGCCAGGCGCTTGGCCCTGGCCTGGCGGCGTGCGGCGAGCGCGGCCCTGGCCTGGGCGGTCTCGGGGGTCGGCCACAGGGCGTCGATCTCGGCGTTGAGGGAGGATCCGGCGAGCACCGCCACGGCCATGAGGTACAGCCAGATCAGGATGACGATGGGCGCGGTGAGCGACCCGTAGAGATCGGCCTGTCCGAATGAGGCGTTGAGGTAGAACCGCAGTCCCACCGCGCCGAGCAGCAGGATCAGCACCGCCGCGGCCGCGCCGGGCAACTGCCGCACCGGCGGGGTCCGCACGGGCACGCTCAGCGTGTAGAGGGCGACGATGCAGACCAGGCAGAGCAGGCCCACCAGCGGCCAGTAGGACAGGTGCAGATAGCCGGACGCGGCGGGCAGCAGCGCGCGGACCACGTCCGGGCCGGCCACGATGACCGGCAGCACGACCAGCGCGAACAGCAGCGCCCCCAGGTAGGCGACGAAGGCGAGCAGGCGGCGGCGCAGGTAGCCGCGGACCCCGTCCAGTCCGTAGGCGATGGTGATGGCCTCGATGAACACGCTCATCGCGCGCGAGCCGGACCACAGCGACACCAGGAAGCTCAGCGAGAGCACCCCGCTGCCGGCGCCGTCCAGGAAGTCGTCCACCAGGGGGGTGACCGCGGTGTCCACCGTCTCGGCGGTCAGCACGGTGGCGGCCAGGTCCAGCATCCAGGCGCGGATCTCCAGGACCGTCTCGCGGCCGAGCACCGAGCTGAGGCGGCCCAGCGCGCCGACCAGGCCGAGCAGCAGGGCGGGCAGGGACAGCAGGGAGAAGAAGGCGGACTCGGCGGCCAGGCCCAGGACGCGGACCCGCATCGCGGAGCGCACGGTACGCACGACCAGCGTGGCGGCGGTCCCGGAGCGGGGGTGGCGGTCGGGCCAGGTCTCGACCGTCTCGCGGACCCATTCCGGGTTCACCCATTTCGGCAGCACTCTTCCGAACATAGCCGAGCTGCCGGTACACCCCCAGGAGTGGGGAGGACCGTCGTCGTTTCCACGCCGTTCCGTTGGCGGTCCGTGACCGGGACCGCCGCCCCGGCCTCTTGTGACACGCCTCACGACCTCTTTTTCCCCCCTGCCGGGTAGACAAATGTTTCAGGGTCATGACATTGTCGTTGTCATGACTGCTGCCATCGACCCCATGCTCTGCGTGCGACGCCACGTGGATTACCTTCGGGTCCGCAGCGCCATCTGTCGCAACGTCGCCTGATCTCTCAGCCGCCTTGTAGCAGTTCCGCCTTCGGGCGCGCTCGGCGCCGACGTTGCCCCTCCTTCCTCCGCTCCGCCCGCCGCGTGGGGAGTCCGGCCGGACGGGCCTCGGTCCGAGGCGCGCCCCCGACCGCAACCCGACCGCGTTCGACCGGACTCGCAGAGTCACGGTCCGCGCCCCCGGTGGACGTCACAGACTCGGAGGACCAGCGATGCCGTCCGCATCAACACCGACCGGCCGCCCCGTCAGGAAGACGACGCGCCCGCGCCGAGGCGAGGGGCAGTGGGCTCTCGGCTACCGCGAGCCGCTCAACAAGAACGAGGAGACGAAGAAGAACGACGACGGGCTCAACGTCCGCCAGCGCATCATCGACATCTACTCCAAGCGGGGCTTCGACTCCATCGACCCGGCCGACCTGCGCGGACGCTTCCGCTGGTACGGGATCTACACGCAGCGCGCCCCAGGCATCGATGGCGGCAAGACCGCGGTGCTGGAGCCGGAGGAGCTCGACGACCGCTACTTCATGATGCGGGTGCGCACCGACGGCGGGCAGCTCAACGTCGCCCAGTTGCGGGTCCTGTCGGAGCTGTCCACCGCCTACGCGCGCGACACCGCCGACATCACCGACCGGCAGAACATCCAGATGCACTGGGTGCAGATCGAGGACGTTCCCACCATGTGGGAGCGGCTGGAGAGCGTGGGGCTGACCACCACGGAGGCGTGCGGTGACACCCCCCGCGGCATGCTGGGCTGTCCGCTGGCCGGGATCGCCGCGGACGAGATCATCGACTCCACCCCGCACATCCGCCAGATCGTCGCCGACCACATCGGCAGCCCGCTCTTCTCCAACCTGCCGCGCAAGTTCAAGACCGCGGTCGACGGCTGCTCGGTGCACTGCACCAACCACGAGATCAACGACGTGGCCTTCGTCGGCGTCATCGGCCCCGACGGCAAGCCCGGCTACGACCTGTTCGTCGGCGGCGGCCTGTCCACCAACCCGATGTTCGCCCAGCGGCTCGGCGCGTTCGTCCGCCCCGACCAGGTCAGCGAGGTGTGGGCGGGGGTCTGCTCGGTCTTCCGCGACTACGGCTACCGCCGCCTGCGGCACCGCGCCCGCATCAAGTTCCTGCTCAAGGACTGGGGTGTGGCGAAGTTCCGCGAGGTGCTGGAGAAGGAGTACCTGGGCTACTCGCTGCCCGACGGCCCCGCTCCGGAGCTCGACCCGGGCACCCGGCGCGACCACGTGGGCGTGCACCGCCAGAAGGACGGCCGCTTCTACGTGGGCTTCGCCCCGCGCGTGGGCCGGGTCAGCGGCACCCTGCTGGGCCGCATCGCCGACATCGCCGAGGCGCACGGCTCCGACCGCGTCCGCACCACCGCCGACCAGAAGCTGGTGATGCTGGACATCACCGAGGACCGGCTGGACTCGGTCGTGGCCGCGCTGGAGGCCGAGGACTTGCAGGTCAGCCCGAGCGTCTTCCGCCGCCAGACGATGGCCTGCACCGGCATCGAGTACTGCAAGCTCGCCATCGTCGAGACCAAGCAGCGCGCCATGCACCTGATCGACGAGCTGGAGCGGCGCCTGCCCGACTTCACCGAGCCGCTGACCATCAACGTCAACGGCTGCCCCAACGCCTGCGCCCGCACCCAGATCGCCGACATCGGCCTGAAGGGCCAGTTGGTCGTCGACGCCGACGGCAACCAGGTGGAGGGCTTCCAGGTGCACCTGGGCGGCGGCCTCGGCTTGCAGTCCGGGTTCGGCCGCAAGATCCGCGGTCTCAAGACCACCGCCGAGGCCCTGCCCGACTACGTCGAGCGGGTGCTGCGGCGCTTCACCGAGCAGCGGCAGGACGGCGAGACCTTCGCGGAGTGGGTGGCGCGCGCCGACGAGGCGGACCTCAAGTGAGCCGCCGGACCGGGAGCGCGGAAGGGGGCCTGGGCCGTGAGTGAGCGGGCCGCCCCCTACTACTGCCCCTACTGCGGGGACGAGGACTTGCAGCCGCACGAGGGCGACGGGACCAGGGGCGAGGGCTACGCCTGGGAGTGCGGCTCGTGCGCCCGGGTGTTCCGCGTCAAGTTCGTGGGCCTGCGCGCCTCCGCCTTCACCGACACCCGACACACCACGCCGAGCGGGGAGGAGAACCGTTGAACGTCACGGTCGACGGTGCGGCGTTCGCCGCCGAGGCAGCCGCGGAACTGGAGGAGGCCAGCGCCACCGAGATCATCCGGTGGGCCGCCGACACCTTCGGCGACCGGCTGTGCGTGACCTCGTCGATGGCCGACGCCCTCATGGTGGACCTGGTGTCCAGGGTGGTGCCGGGGATCGACGTGATCTTCCTGGACACCGGATACCACTTCCCCGAGACGCTGGGCACCCGCGACGCCGTCGCGCAGACCTACCCGGTCAACCTGATCACCGTGGAGCCGACGCGCACGGTGGCCGAGCAGGACCGGGACCTGGGTCCCCGGCTGTACGGCCGCGACCCCAACCTCTGCTGCCACCTGCGCAAGGTGGAGCCGTTGCAGCGGGCGCTGGAGCCGTACGACGCGTGGCTGACCGGGCTGCGCCGCGACGAGGCGGTGACCCGCCGCAACGTGGGCGTGGTGCAGTGGGACGCCCGCAAGCGGAAGATCAAGGTCAACCCGATCGCCCGGTGGACCCAGGACGACGTGGACGCCTACATCGCCGAGCACGGGGTGCTGGTCAACCCGTTGCAGTACGACGGCTACCCCTCCATCGGCTGCGCGCCGTGCACCCAGCGCGTCGCCGAGGGGGCCGATCCGCGCAGCGGACGCTGGGCGGGGACGGGGAAGGTCGAATGCGGTCTCCACGTGTGAGCGGCCGCCGGACGCCCTCCCCCAGCGGGATCCCCCTGGTCGCCGTGGCGCACGGCAGCGCCGACCCCCGGTCGGCGGCCACCGTCGAGGCGCTGTTCGCCCGGGTGCGGCGGCTGCGTCCGGGGCTGGACGTGCGGGTGAGCTACCTCGACCACGTCGCGCCCGACCCGCACTCGGCCGTGGCCGAGCTCGCCGCGGAGGGCGCGGGCGAGGTCGTGGTGCTGCCGACGCTGCTGACGGCCGCCTACCACAGCAAGGTCGACCTGCCCCGGGAGCTGGAGCGGGTGCGCCGCGACTACCCGTGGCTGCGCGTCCGCTACGCCGACACGCTCGGCCCGCATCCGCTGCTGCTGGACGCGGTGGAGCGGCGCCTCGCCGAGGCCGGAGCCGCGCCCGGCCCCGGCACGGCGCTGGTCCTGGCCTCGGCGGGGTCCAGCGACGCCCAGGCCAACGCGGTGGTCGAGGCGGCGGCGCGGGAGCTGGCCGCACGCGGGCCGTGGCGCGAGGTGCGCGCCGCGTTCGCGTCGGCGTCCTCCCCCTCCCCCGACGAGGCGGTGCGTGCGGCGCTCGCGGCGGGGGCGGAGCGGGTCGCGGTGGCCAGTTACCTGCTGGCGGCGGGCTTCTTCGCCGACCGGGTGCGCACCCGGTCCCTGGAGGCGGGGGCGCACGTGGTCTCCGCCGCGCTGGGCGACTGCCCGGAGCTGGCCGAGGTGGTGCTGCACCGCTACGACGCGGCGCTGCGCGCGGAGTACGTCTCGGGTTCCGCCGTGCGCTGAGCCCGATCCGGTCGCGCGGGGCGCCCCGGTCCGGAAGCGGACCGGGGCGCCCCGCGCTGGTGTGCCCCTCTTCCGGGGCGGGGCCGCGTCGGGCGCTCCGCCGGCTCCGGGAGGCCGACCGCACGGGCGGCAGCGGCGCGGCGCGCCCCGTCCGGCTAGCCTGGGTGTCCGGCGTACCCGACCGGGAAAGGGGGTCTGCGTCGGTCATGGCACCCACGCACGAGGTGTTCAACCAGCCCAGTCCGCTGGCCGACTACGACGTCTCCGCCGACCCCGCCCTGTTGGAGGGCCTGGAGCGCGAGGGCGGCGGCTGGGCGGTCGAGCAGGTGCGCGAGCTGGGCCGGCTGGCGGGCAGCGCCAGCGCCCGCTCCTGGGCCGAGCAGGCCAACACCTGCACCCCGGTGCTGCGCACCCACGACCGCTACGGCCACCGCATCGACGAGGTCGACTTCCACCCCGCCTGGCACGTGCTCGTGGACACCGCCGTCACCCACGGGCTGCACGCCGCGCCGTGGGCCGAGGACCGGGCCGGGGCGCACGTGGCGCGGGCCGCCAAGTTCTTCGTGTGGAGCCAGGCCGAGGCCGGGCACGGCTGTCCGATCTCCATGACCTACGCCGCCGTGCCCGCCCTGCGCCACGCCCCCGACCTCGCCGCGCGGTTCGAGCCGCTGCTGACCGCGCGCGTCTACGACTTCGGGCTGCGGCCCCCGCACACCAAGCGGGGCCTGCTGGCGGGCATGTCCATGACGGAGAAGCAGGGCGGCTCCGACGTGCGCGCCAACACCACCCGCGCGGTGGCCGCCCCCGACGGCACCTACCGGCTGCGCGGGCACAAGTGGTTCACCTCCGCGCCCATGGGCGACCTGTTCCTCACCCTGGCCCAGACCGCCGAGGGGCTGACCTGCTTCCTGGTGCCGCGGGTGCTGGAGGACGGCTCCCGCAACGCGCTGAGCATCCAGCGGCTCAAGGACAAGCTCGGCAACCGGTCCAACGCCTCGGCGGAGCTGGAGTACGACGGCGCGCACGCCTGGCTGGTCGGGGAGCCGGGGCGGGGGGTGCGCACCATCATCGAGATGGTCAACGCCACCCGGCTGGACTGCGTGATCGGCTCGGCCGCCGGTATGCGCGCGGCACTGTCGGAGGCGCTCCACCACGCCGCCGAGCGCCGCGCCTTCGGAAAGCGGCTCGTCGAGCAGCCACTGATGCGCAACGTGCTGGCCGACCTGGCCCTGGAGTCGGAGGCCGCCACCGCGCTCATGCTACGCCTGGCCGGTGCAACCGACCGCGCCGTGCGCGGCGACGCGCGCGAGGCCGCGTTCCGCCGCCTGGCGGTGCCCGTGGGCAAGTTCTGGGTGACCAAGCGCCAGGTGGTGCACGTGGCCGAGGCCCTGGAGTGCCTGGGCGGCAACGGCTACGTCGAGGAGTCCGGCATGCCCCGGCTGTTCCGCGAGTCGCCGCTCAACTCGCTGTGGGAGGGGTCCGGCAACGTCACCGCCCTGGACGCGCTGCGGGCCATGCGCCGCGAGCCGGACAGCGTCGAGGCGTTCCGCGCCGAACTCGCCCTGGCCGAGGGCGCCGATCCGCGGCTGGACGCGGCCGTGCAGCGGCTGCTGGCCGACCTGGCCGCCCCGGAGTCCGCCGAGTACCGGGCCCGGTCGGTGGTGGCGGCGATGGCGCTGTGCCTCCAGGCCTCCCTGCTGGTGCGGCACGCACCGGCGGCCGTGGCCGACGCCTTCGTGGCCTCGCGGCTGGACGGCGGGTGGGGCCGTGTCCCGGGCATGCTGCCGGCGTCCGCCGACACCGCGGCGATCCTGGAGCGCGCCCGGCCGCGCCGCTGACGGCGCAGGCGGGCGGCACAATCGGGTGTCGATGGCCGCGCGCAGGCATAGACCGTGCGCGATGGCGGAACAACTTCTCCGTCCGCGACCCCGCAGTGCAGAAGGACAGCGACGCCCATGGTGGAAGTCTGGCCCGGCACCCCCTACCCGCTCGGAGCGACCTACGACGGCTCCGGGACGAACTTCTCGCTCTTCTCCGAGGTCGCCACCGGGGTGGAGCTGTGCCTGTTCGACGACGACGGCGCGGAGACCCGGATCGAGCTGACCGAGCGGGACGGCCACGTCTGGCACGGCTACCTGCCGGGGGTGGGGCCGGGGCAGCGCTACGGCTACCGGGTGCACGGCCCCCACGACCCGGCGCGCGGCCTGCGCTGCAACCCGAACAAGCTGCTGGTCGACCCCTACGCCAAGGCCATCGACGGGCGGATCGAGTGGCACGAGTCGCTGTTCGACTACCACTTCGACGACCCGTCGCGGGTCAACAACCACGACAGCGCCCCCTACCTGCCCAAGTGCGTGGTGGTCAGCCCGTTCTTCGACTGGGGCAACGCGAAGCGGCCCGCCGTCCCCTACCACGAGACGGTGATCTACGAGACCCACGTGCGCGGGATGACCGTGCGCCACCCCGAGGTGCCCGAGCGCCTGCGCGGCACCTACGCCGGCATGGCCCATCCCGCCGTCGTCGACCACCTGCGCGCGCTCGGCGTCACCGCGGTGGAGCTGATGCCGGTCCACCACTTCCTGCCCGAGCACGCCCTGGTCGCGCGGGGCCTGACCAACTACTGGGGCTACAACACGCTGGCGTTCCTGGCGCCCGACAGCGGGTACGCGGCGACCGGCACCCGCGGCGAGCAGGTCCAGGAGTTCAAGGCGATGGTCAAGGCCCTGCACGAGGCGGGCATCGAGGTCATCCTCGACGTGGTCTACAACCACACCGCCGAGGGCGACCACATGGGGCCGACGCTGTCGCTGCGCGGCATCGACAACCTGGCCTACTACCGGGTGCGCGAGGACGACCGGCGCTACTACCTCGACTACACCGGCTGCGGCAACAGCCTCAACATGCGGCACCCGCACTCGTTGCAGTTGATCATGGACTCGCTGCGGTACTGGGTGCTGGAGATGCACGTCGACGGGTTCCGGTTCGACCTGGCCTCGGCGCTGGCCCGGGAGTTCCACGACGTGGACCGGCTCAGCACGTTCTTCGACATCGTGCAGCAGGACCCGGTGATCTCCCAGGTCAAGCTGATCGCCGAGCCGTGGGACGTGGGTCCCGGCGGCTACCAGGTGGGCAACTTCCCGCCGCTGTGGAGCGAGTGGAACGGCAAGTACCGCGACACCGTCCGCGACTTCTGGCGCGGCTACCCGGTCCTGCCGGAACTGGCGTCGCGACTGTCGGGCTCCTCCGACCTGTACCAGGCCGACGGGCGCCGCCCGGTGGCCTCCGTCAACTTCGTCACCTGCCACGACGGCTTCACCCTGGCCGACCTGGTCTCCTACGACCGCAAGCACAACGAGGCCAACGGGGAGGACAACCGGGACGGCACCGACGACAACCGCTCCTGGAACCACGGCGTGGAGGGGCCCACCGACGACCCGGAGGTCACCGCGCTGCGCCGCCGCCAGGTGCGCAACATGCTCGCCACGCTCATGCTCAGCCAGGGCGTGCCGATGCTCTCGCACGGCGACGAGATCGGCCGCACCCAGCACGGCAACAACAACGCCTACTGCCAGGACAACGAGATCGCCTGGATGGACTGGGAGCTGGGCGAGGAGCAGGAGGAGCTGCTGGAGTTCGTGCGGAGGCTGTCCCGACTGCGCCGCGGGCACCCGGTGTTCCGCCGCCGCCGGTTCTTCCAGGGCGACCTGTCCGGTCAGGGCCGGCAGCGCGACATCGCCTGGCTGCGCCCCGACGGAGGGCTCATGGCCGACTCCGACTGGGGTCGGGGCGGGCGGGCGCTGGGGGTGTTCCTCAACGGCGACGCCATCACCGAGCCCGACCGGCTGGGCCGCCGGGTGCGCGACGACTCGTTCCTGCTGCTGTTGAACGCGGAGGTCGGCAGCGTGCGCTTCACCCTGCCGGACCGCAGTTACGGCTCGGCCTGGGAGACGGTTGTGGACACGGCCGAACCCGGCGTGACCGGTCGTCCCCTCCTGTTCGCGGGCGGCGGCGTGACCGTGGTCGACCGGGCGTTTCTCGTGCTCAGAAGGGTGGGGGAGGCTTCGGGGGACTGAGGGGTCCCGCTGTTGCCGGACCGCGGGCGCAGGCTCCGGGATCCTCCTGCGCGGCCGGTGCATCCGACACGGTGCGGGGCGGACCGCAGGCGGGGCGGGCCGGAGAGGACGGCTCC
>Ga0065720_1003314_pt1 | contig 20097 bp, 14 predicted proteins | sample Thericmetagenome_FD_59107 | JGI IMG/M metagenome (GOLD analysis project Ga0065720, IMG submission 59107) | Thermophilic microbial communities from the Joint Bioenergy Institute, California, USA of rice/straw/compost enrichment - eDNA_2 v2... | ecosystem: Engineered > Solid waste > Grass >...
GAGCCGTTACCGCCACGCTCGACACGGTGGCGGAACGCGCGACCGCGGCTGGGATTCGCCCGCCGGCGATAGTGATCGTCGGTGAGGTCGTCAGGGTCGGCCAGGAGATCGAAATGGTGCGAGCGGAGCGTATTCCGTGAACCCGGCTGCGAACAGGCCCACGGGGCGGACCTCCCCGAACGGCGACGCCGAGGCGTCCGGCGAGCGGACCATGACGTTCGAGGCCCTGCCCGACGACGAGAGCCCCGAGGCGAAGGAGCGGGCCGTCCCGGAAGGGGAGGTCGTGAGCCGGGACGCCGAGGCCGACGCCCCGGCCGCCGCCGATGACCCGGACGAGAGCGCGGCCACCGGCGCCGCGAAGGGCGAGTCCGCGGCGGAGGGCGCCCCGGCGGACGCCGATGCCGGCGGGCCCGGCGCGGACCGGGGTACGGCGGGCGCGGGCGACGAGCCCGTCGACGCCGCGGCCGCCGCGGCCGTCGTGGCCGGTGGCGACCCCGCCGGGAAGCGCGAGGACGCGGAGGCCGCGGGCGACGCGGGGGACGCGGAGGGTCCGAAGCCTGCCGGCCCCCGGGGCGGCGATCCCGAGAGCGCCGGGTCCGGGCCGTCCGGGGACTCCCGGGCCCAGGACGCCGGGGAGCGGGACGCGGAGGACGCCGGGGACCGGGACACCGAGGACATCACGGACGAGGCCGACGAGGCCGACGAAGAACAGACCAGCGTGATCCCCGTGATCACCGACGAGGCGGCCGGCCGCGTCTCCGCCGCTCGCGAGACCGCCGGCGACGGCGCGGAGAACCCGGACGAGCCGAACCCGGGCAGGCCTGCTGCGGAGCAGGCCGGGCGGCCGGATGAGCAGGCCGCGTCCTCGCCCGCCGGGCAGCCGTCGGCAGCGAAGGCCGCCGAGCCCGCCGCCCCGGCGGACCCGGCAGGGCCGGCGCGGCAGGCCGTACCGGGGGGAGCGCCGGACGCCGGGCCGCGGCAGGTGCGGGCCGAGGCCGAGCCCCGCGCGGCGGCGCCCGGCACCGGAGCGGCCGCGTCGGCGGCGGAGCGGGAGCGCCCGGCGGCGTCGGCGGAGCCCGCGCCGCGGGCGCACGACCCCGCGCCCGGCTCGGCGGTGTCCGGACCGGGACCCCACGCCGGACCCGCGGAGCCCGAGCCGGAGCCGCGCCCCGGCGCCGGCCCGGCGATGTCCGGCCCCGGGGATCCGCGGGTGCGGGCACCCGGCGGGCCGGGCGCGGCCGGGCCCCAGGGGTCGGGCCGGCGGTGGGGCATGCGGGAGGTCCCCGTCCCCGAGCCGGTGTCCCGCGCCTTCAGCGCGGCCCTCGCCGAGCTGCGCGAGAGCATCATCGGCCTGAACTTCGGGCTCGACCTGCCGGGCGCGGCCGAGGCCCGCAAGGTGCAGGCGGAGATCCTGTCCCAGCTCGGCAACTACGTGATCCCGCGGGTGCACGTGAGCACCGCCCCGGCGCTCATCGTGGTCGCGGGCTCCACCGGCGCGGGCAAGTCCACGCTGGTGAACTCGCTCGCCGGGGCGAAGATCAGCGCCACCGGCGTGCGGCGGCCGACCACCGGCACCCCGGTCCTCGTCTGCCACCCGGACGACCGCGACTGGTACGCCCGGGGCAGCGTGCTCAGCGGGCTCACCAGGGTGACCAGGCCCGGCCTCGCGCCGAGCGCGTCGAGCTTCGTGCTCACCTCCTCGCCCTACCTGCCGCAGAACGTCGCGCTGCTCGACACCCCGGACATCGACTCGGCGGTCGAGGAGCACCACGAGATCGCGCACCGCATGCTCGACGTCGCGGACCTGTGGGTGTTCGTCACCACGGCCGCGCGGTACGCCGACGCGCCCTCCTGGCATCTGCTCAAGCTCGCCAAGGAGCGGGGCGCCCGGCTCGCCATCGTGCTCTCCCGGGTGGAGCCCCGGGCCCGCGAGGTCGTGCTCAAGCACTTCGGCCGCATGCTCGCCGACTACGGCCTCGGCGACGTGGACCGCTTCGTCATCCACGAGACGACCGTGACCGACGGGCGGCTCCCGGACGAGGAGATCAGCGAGCTGCGCACCTGGCTCGCCGAGCTGTCGGTCGACGACGACCGGCGGATGCGGGCCGTGCGCAGCACGCTCGAGGGCGCGCTCAACAGCTTCCGGGTGCGCATCCCGGCGCTCGCCCGGCAGCTGGAGGCGCAGGTCGCCTTCCGGGCCGAGCTGCGCACCGACGTCGACGCCGCGTACATGGCCGCCCTCGCCGAGATCGACGAGGCCACCCGCAACGGCTCGCTGCTCCGCGGCGAGGTGCTCGCGCGCTGGCAGGACTGCGTCGGATCCGGCGACATCCGCAACGCCCTGCACCTGCGGCGGCCCGGCCGCTTCGCGGGGAAGACGCGACAGGAGGCGCCGATCCGGCTGCGCGCGCTGAAGCGGGCGCTCGGCTCCGGGCTGGAATCGATCATCATCGCCGCGGCGCAGCGCGCGGCCGAGGACGTCGTCACCCGCTGGCGCAACCGGTCCCCCGTCGGCGAGCGGCTCGCCGCCACCCCCGGCCTGGGCAAGGCGTCGGAGGAGCTGGTCCGGCGCGCCGGCCAGGCGGTGAGCGCCTGGCAGGACCACCTCACCGAGCTGGTCCGCACCGAGGGGGTGACGAAGCGCTCGATCGCCCGGGTGCTGTCGATCGACGTGGACTCGCTGGCGGTCATCCTCGCCGTGGGGCTGCTCGGCTACGAGTTCTCCGATACGGCCACCGCCGCGGCCGGATCGCTCCCGGAGCGGTTGCTGCGCGGGCTGCTCGGCGCCGAGTCCCTGCGCAACATCGCCGCGAAGGCGCGCAGCGACCTGCGGGCCCGCATCAACATGCTCTTCGACGAGGAGACCGTGCGCCACGTCCACGTGCTCGACAGCGCGGGCATTCCGGACGAGTCCGCCGCGACACGGCTCTACCAGGCCACCTACAACCTTGAGGTCGCCCGATGACTCCAGGCACGACGACCGCCTCCGCACAGCACGGGCTCGGCGCCCGGCTGGCCGCGCTCGCCCGGATCGTCGAGCTCGGCCCCGGGCGGGTCGATCCCGAGCTGCTCGACGAGGCAGGCCGGCTCCTGCTCCGGGCCGGTGACCGGCTGCGGCTGTCCGCCGACCACACCGTGGTCGCCCTCGCGGGCGGCACCGGCAGCGGGAAATCGTCGCTGTTCAACCGCATCTCCGGACTCGAGCTGTCGCCCACGGGCGTGCGGCGGCCCACCACGGCGCGCACCCACGCCTGCGTCTGGGGACTGGAGGGGGCCGCGCCGCTGCTCGACTGGCTGCAGATCCAGTGGCGGCACCGCTTCGCCCGGGCGAGCGCGCTCGACCGGGGGGAGAGCCGGCTGCACGGGCTCATCCTGCTCGACCTGCCCGACCACGACTCGATCCGGGCGCTCAACGACAACGAGGCCGAGCGCCTCATCAAGGTCGCCGACATGGTGGTCTGGGTGCTCGACCCGCAGAAGTACGCCGACGCGTCGATCCACCGGCGGTACCTGAACCAGCTCGTCGGGCACGAGGCCACCACCGTCTACGTGCTCAACCAGGTGGACCGGCTCGCCCCCGAGGAGCTCGTCGAGTGCGTCGGCGACCTCGCCGAGCTGCTCAAGCGCGAGGGCGTGGAGCACCCGCGCCTGGTGTCCACCTCGGCGCTCACCGGCCGGGGCATCGANGGGCTGAAGGGCGTGCTCGCCGAGGCGGTGTCCCAGCGCCGCGCCGCCGTGCAGCGGATCGAGGCCGACCTCGACCAGCTGCTCGCGGAGCTCACCAGGTCGATGCCGGTGCCCGACGCGGTGACGGTCCCGTCGGCGGTCGACCCGGCGCGGCGGGAGGCGCTGATCGGCGCGCTGTGCGACGCGGTCGGGCTCCGGGCGGTGGGCGAGGCGATGGAGAACGTGTACATCGCCCGGTCGGCCGACTGGATCGGCTGGCCGTACGCCCGGTGGGCGGCCCGGCTCCGCCCCGACCCGCTGAGCAGCCTGCGCCTCGGCGACCTGCGGGAACAGGCCGGCGACCTGGTCGCCAACGGGGTGACCGCGCAGCCCGCCGAGGTCGCCAACGCGGTGCAGGCCCTCGTCGACGGCCTCACCGACGGCATGCCCGAGACCTGGGCCGACGGGGTGCGCGACGCCGCGCGGTCCGCGTCCGGCAACCTGCCGCAGGTGTTGTCGGAGCAGCTCTCCAGGCTCGCCCCGCGGCCGGACCAGGTGCCCGGCTGGTGGAAGGCGATGCGGGTCTGGCAGTACGCCCTTGTGGGGTTGTTCGTCATCGGGGTCCTCTGGGCCGTGGCGATCCTCGGGTACGGCGTGCTCGGCGTGGCGGAGGCGCCGTCCGAGCTGCTGGAGGACGTCGGCGTGCTCCCGTGGCTGGGGCTGATGGCGGCGAGCGTGCTGGGGCTCGGCGCGCTCTCCTCGCTCGCCGCGCGCAACTTCGTCGTCCTCGGCGCGGCCGCCGAGCGCGAGCGGCTGGAACGCGAGATGCGGGAGCGCGTCGCCGCGATCGCCGAGGAGTCGGTGATCAAACCGGTCGAGCGGGAGCTCCAGCGCTACAACGAGTTCTTCGCGGCGATGTCCGTCGTGCGCCGCTGACCCGGCCGTCGCGCGGTTACCGGCGAGTATCCCCAGAATGGGATTCCACTGCGCGGCGGCCGGCGTGGGTGCGAGATCGTTGCCTCGCCGCAGGGCGCACCGCCCTGCGGGCCCGGCACGCGTGCGCGGCCGGCCGGAGAGCAGGAGGCAAGAGCAGGAGGCGACGATGAACGACATCTACGTCACGCTGACCGGCAACGTCACCCACGACCCACGGCAGTTTCCCCTTCCGGACGGCTCCCGGGTCACCTCGATCCGGGTGGCCACCTCCCGCCGCTATCTCGACCGGCGCACGCAGGAGTGGATGAGCTCGCCGCCGTCCTTCTACTCGGTCCGCTGCTATCGGAGCCTCGCCGACAACGTCGCGCAGTCGATCCGGCGCGGCCAGCCGGTGGTGGTGCACGGCCGGTTGCGCATCAGGGAGTTCGAGCGCGACGGCGAGCGCCGATTCCTCGCCGAGATCGAGGCGAGTTCCGTCGGCCACGATCTGAAGTGGGGCATCGCCACCTTCGAGAAGCCGCTGCGCGCGGTCCGCGCGCCCGCGGCCGAGCACGAGCGGGCCGCGTTCGACGACGGCATGGAGGACTGGGCCGAGGACGGCCATGCCCTCGTGGCCGGCCACCCGGGCGACCACGCCGCCGGCGGTACCGGGGTGGCCGCCGACGCCCCGTGGCAGGGCGAGGCCCGGCGGGTGGATGAGGAGGGCCTGGCGGCCTGAGCCCGCGGCCGGGTGTGGCCGGATCGGGCGGTCCGAGTCCGCGATTCGGTGGGGCGGGCCGGATGCCGGAGCCTGCGTCGGCTGCGACCGCCACGGGGAGGGGACGACCGGTGGTGGGGGAGGGGGCATCGGCCGGTCCGGGGCTCGCCCGCGGCGGGGACGCGTCCCAGGGGCTGGCCGATGGCGCATCTCGGGGTGATCACGCGGATTCAAGTCCAGATGACGCCTAGCGTCATGGGCTGCTCCTTTCACTCGATCCGCTGCCGGAAAGGCGGATCCACACAATGCAGCCTATCGGTTCCCATCGCGCGTCGCACAGTCCGCAACTATTGTGTTACACATCGGAGTCGTCGCCGCGGCGGCTCGTGACGAGGCGATCGATGTGTTTGGGGGATGAGATGGTGGCCGCCGATCAAGTCTCAGCCAAGCCGCGTGGCGTCATCACCGCACGTGCCGGCCGGTGGCCGCTGCTGGGGGAGCGGCGCGCCCTCGTGTGCTACGTCTGCTGCGTCGTGGCGCTCTATCTCGCCGCGCTGTCCGCCGCCGTGGCCACGACCCGGATCGACGGCGGCGATGTCGCCACCTTCGCGGCCCTGCTCGCCTGCGGTGCGGTGTGCATCGAGGCGAGCCGTCGCCTGGGCGTGCCCGCGGGCGTCTCCCGCGACCTGCTGTCGGCCTGGTGGCTGCCGGTCGCGTTGCTGCTGCCCCCGGCCTACGCGCTGCTCGCCCCGCTCCCGGTGCAGCTGCTGCTGCAGCTGCGGGTGCGGGAGACGGTGATCTACCGCCGGGCGTTCAGCTCGGCGGCGATCGGGCTCTCGGCGGGCGCCGCCTCGGTGGCGTTCCACTCCCTCACCACGCCGGGCGCCGGCCTCGTCCCGGACGTGAACACGACGGTGCCGGTCGCGATCGGCTGCGGGGTCGTGTTCACGGTGCTCAACACCGCCCTGATCGCGATCGCGGCGCACATGAGCGACCCCCGGACCCCGTGGAAGCAGGTGCTGTGGAACCGGGAGAGCGCCACCCTCGACCTCGTCGAGCTGTGCCTGGGCGTGCTCGTCACCATCGCCTTCGCGCTCACCCCGTGGCTGCTGCTGGTCACGCTGCCGCCGATCGTCCTGCTGCAGCGGAGCCTGCTGCACGCCCAGCTGCAGGCCGCGGCGCGCACCGACGGCAAGACCGGGCTGCTCAACGCGGCCGCCTGGCAGCGCGAGGCGGAGACCGAGATCGTCCGGGCCCGGCGCACCGGCGAGACGCTCGCGCTGATCATCCTCGACATCGACCACTTCAAGCAGGTCAACGACAAGCACGGCCACCTCGTCGGGGACCGGGTCCTCGCCGGCGTGGCGGCGACGCTGCGCTCCCAGCTGCGGGAGTACGACGTCGTCGGCCGGTTCGGCGGCGAGGAGTTCGTGGTCCTGCTGCCGAACACCGAGGTCGTCGAGGCGCGCAACGTCGCCGAGCGGCTGCGCACGCACGTCGCCCACATGGCGGTCCCGGTGAACGACGTCGCGATCACCGTCACCGTCTCCGCGGGGGTCGCGGTGATGAACCTGCACGGCGAGGACCTGCTCGACCTGCTCGCGGCCGCCGACCTCGCGCTGTACCGGGCGAAGGAGCTCGGCCGCGACCGCGTCTGCCTGCCCGCCACCGGCCACTCCCCGCCCGACCACCGCCGGCCGCGGTCGTGAGCGTGATTCCACCGCCCGCGTCGGCCGAACCGGCGCGACGGCGGGCCGAATAGCAGTGGCGAGGGACCACTAAGCTGGGGGACATGCCGGAGTACATCTACACCATGCAGCGCGTGCGCAAGGCGTACGGCGACAAAGTTGTGCTGGACGACGTCACGTTGCACTTCCTGCCCGGGGCGAAGATCGGCGTGCTGGGGCCGAACGGCACCGGGAAGTCGTCGCTGCTGAAGATGATGGCCGGCCTGGAGCAGCCGTCGAACGGCGATGCGCGGCTCATGCCGGGCTTCACCGTCGGCATCCTGATGCAGGAGCCGCAGCTCGACGAGTCGAAGACCGTGCTCGGCAACGTCCAGGAGGGCGTGGCCGAGACGCTCAAGCTGCGGGCCCGCTACGAAGAGATCGCCGAGAAGATGGCCACCGACTACAGCGACGAGCTGCTGGCGGAGATGGGCCGGCTGCAGGACGAGCTCGACGCCCGCAACGGGTGGGAGATCGAGAGCCTGCTGGAGCAGGCGATGGACGCGCTGCGCTGCCCGCCGCCCGACGCCGACGTGACGAAGCTCTCCGGTGGCGAGCGTCGCCGTGTCGCCCTGTGCAAGCTGCTGCTGGAACAGCCCGACCTGCTGCTGCTCGACGAGCCCACCAACCACCTCGACGCCGAGAGCGTGCAGTGGCTCGAGCAGCACCTGGAGAAGTACCCCGGCACCGTCCTCGCGGTCACCCACGACCGGTACTTCCTCGACAACGTGGCGAACTGGATCCTCGAGCTCGACCGCGGGCGCTGCTACCCGTACGAGGGNAACTACTCCACCTANCTGGAGACCAAGGCCGCCCGGCTCAAGGTCGAGGGCCAGAAGGACGCCAAGCGCAAGAAGCGCCTCGAGGCGGAGCTGGAGTGGGTGCGNTCCAACCCCAAGGCGCGGCAGGCGAAGAGCAAGGCCCGGCTGCAGCGCTACGAGGAGATGGCCGCCGAGGCCGCGAAGTACCGCAAGCTCGACTTCGAGGAGATCCAGATCCCGCCGGGCCCGCGTCTCGGCACCACGGTGATCGAGGCGAAGGAGCTCACCAAGGGCTACGGGGACCGCCTCCTCATCGAGAACCTGTCCTTCTCCCTGCCCCGCAACGGCATCGTCGGCGTCATCGGCCCGAACGGCGTCGGCAAGACCACGCTGTTCCGCATGATCACGGGCAGTGAGACGCCGGACAGCGGGTCGATCACCATCGGCGAGACCGTCAAGATCTCCTACGTGGACCAGAACCGGGCCGGCATCGACCCGAAGAAGACGGTCTGGGAGGTCGTCTCCGACGGGCTCGACCACATCAAGGTCGGCAACGTCGAGATGCCCTCGCGCGCCTACATCGCCGCGTTCGGCTTCAAGGGTCCCGACCAGCAGAAGCCCGCGGGCGTGCTCTCCGGCGGCGAGCGCAACCGGCTCAACCTCGCGCTCACCCTCAAGCAGGGCGGCAACGTGCTGCTGCTCGACGAGCCGACGAACGACCTCGACACCGAGACCCTCTCGTCGCTGGAGAACGCGCTGCTCGAGTTCCCGGGCTGTGCGGTGATCACCTCCCACGACCGCTGGTTCCTCGACCGGATCGCCACCCACATCCTCGCCTGGGAGGGCGGCTCGAACTGGTTCTGGTTCGAGGGCAACTTCGCGGACTACGAGAAGAACAAGATCGACCGTCTCGGCGCGGACGCGGCCCGCCCGCACCGCGTCACCTACCGCAGGCTCACCCGCGACTGAGCCGCGCTCCGGCGGGCGTCGTCTCCGGCACCCCGGCACCGTGCCCCTTCCGGCACCGTGCCGGGGTGTCCCGTCTCCGGCTACCTGAGCCAGGCGGCGGTGTCCGGAGGCAGCTCGCCGCCGGTGACGGGCCCGCTGGCGAGGAGCACCTCGCGGTGCGCGGGCAGCGGCACCGGCCCGTCCCCGCAGTTGAGCACGCAGGTCAGCGGCCCGCGGGTGAAGGCGAGCACCTCCTCGGGAGTCTCCAGCCAGGCGATGCCGGGCGGCAGCGACCCGGCGAGCTCGCGGCGGAGCGCGAGCAGCCGCCGGTAGAACGACAACGTCGACGCCGGGTCGGCGAGCTGGCGTTCCACGGTGAGCTCGGCCCACTCCGGCGGCTGGGGCAGCCAGGGCTCGGCCGCGCCCTCCGGGGCGAAGCCGAACGGCGGCCGGGTGCCCGACCACGGGATCGGGACGCGGCAGCCGTCCCGCCCCGGCACCTCGCCCCCGGTGCGGAAGAAGGTGGGATCCTGGCGCACCTCGGCGGGCAGGTCCGTCACCTCGGGCAGGCCGAGCTCCTCCCCCTGGTAGAGGTAGGCCGAGCCGGGGAGCGCGAGCATGGTGAGCACGGCGGCGCGGGCCCGGGCGAGGCCGGCGTCCGGTTCCAGCGAGCCCTCGCCGTACCGGGTGACGTGCCGGACCACGTCGTGGTTGGACAGCACCCAGGTGGGGGCCGCGCCGAGGGCCGCGAAGGTGTCGTCGATCACCGTGCGGAACGCGGCGGCCTCCCACGGGGCCTCCAGCCAGGCGAAGTTGAAGCACTGGTGCAGCTCGTCCGGGCGCACGTACCGGGCGAGGTCCTCGGCCGAGTCCGTCCACACCTCGCCGACGAGCATGCGGTCGCCGTCGTAGCCGTCGAGCAGCTTGCGCCACTCCCGGTACACCTCGTGCACCTCGGGGCGGCCCCACATCGGGGCGTCGGCGCGCATGCCCTCCGCCTCCGGCGGCACCGACGGCAGGCCCTCGGCCTTGTACAGGCCCATCGCCACGTCGATGCGGAAGCCGTCCACCCCGCGGTCGAGCCAGAACCGCAGGATGTCGAGGAACTCCTGGTGGACCTCGGGGTTGCGCCAGTTCAGGTCCGGCTGCTCGGGCGCGAACAGGTGCAGGTACCACTGCCCGTCCGGCAGCCGCGTCCACGCCGGGCCGCCGAAGACCGAGTGCCAGTTGTTCGGCGGCTCGTCGCCCACGCCGTCGCGGAAGATGTACCGGTCCCGCTCGGGCGAGCCGGGCGGCGCCTCCAGCGCCTGGCGGAACCAGGGGTGCGCCGAGGAGGTGTGGTTCGGCACCAGGTCCACGATGATGCGCAGGCCGCGGGCGTGCGCGTCCGCGACGAGCCGGTCGAACGCGGCGAGGTCGCCGAAGCGCGGGTCCACGTCCCGGTAGTCCGCGACGTCGTAGCCGCCGTCGACCATCGGGGAGGGGTAGAACGGGGTGAGCCACACGGCGTCCACCCCGAGCTCGGACAGGTACGGCAGGCGTCCCCGGATGCCCTCCAGGTCCCCCACGCCGTCCCCGTCGGCGTCGGCGAAGCTGCGTACGTAGATCTGATAGACGACGGCCTCATGCCACCAGGGGATGGTCTCCATGGTGCAGGGCTGCCCGCGTTCGGCCGATGCTACGCGTGCCGCCCCCGAGGACACCCCCGGCCGGACCCACCCGGACCGGCCCTGGCCGGCACCGTCCCGCGCGGCCCGGCCCCGGCCCGCCTCCGGGGGTCATCGCCCTAGCTCGGCGAGTTGACGAGGCTGTGCGCCGCGTAGACGAGGTAGTCCCACAGCCGCTTCTCCAGCTCCGGCGCGAGCTCCAGCGACTTGACCGCGTCGTGCATGTGCTTGAGCCAGGCGTCGCGCTCGGCCTCGCGGATGACGAACGGCATGTGCCGCATCCGCAGCCGCGGATGGCCACGCCGCTGGCTGTAGGTGGTGGGACCGCCCCAGTACTGGATCAGAAACAGCCGCAGCCGCTCCTCGGCGCCGGACAGGTCCTCCTCGGGGTAGAGCGGACGCAACAGCGGGTCGGTGGCGACGCCCTCGTAGAAGCGGCGCACGAGCCGGACGAACGTCTCCTCGCCGCCGACGGCCTCGTAGAAGGTCACCTCGTCGGGGGTTGCTGGCTGCTGGGGCATTCCTCGGTTCATCTCCGTGAGGTCTGGTTACTCGCTGGCTGCGAACCGGCCCGGTCGCCGCCGGCACGGTGACGCGGGCGTCCGGAGCCTGCTCGCGTGGCGAATCGTCACCCGGGGCCGTGCGGGGGAGACGCCGGACGCCCGTGCGGGCGAGGGACGGGCCCGGCCGCGCCGGGCGCTCCCCGGCGCACCGGCGGGCGACGCGGCGGCCGGTGGCAGGGCCTCGGTGACGGGACGGCTCACGATGTCTCACCCGGGAATCGCTGCGATCTCGTGGACGATCTCGTGAACGGTGACAGCCACCCTCCTAGGGTACGGCCTCGCCCGGACCGGTGGCCGCCGGGCGGTCCCGGGTGCGCGCGGCCCGCACCGGGACGGAGGATCATCCACCCGAGCCCGCCGCACGCCTAGGGCGCGGCGGCGAAGGCGATGCCCTTCTCGTCGAGCGCGCGCTTGATGCGCACCCGCAGCTCCCGGGCGACCTCGGACTGCTTGCCGGGCACCGTCTTCGCGGTCACCCGGAAGATCAGCGCCGAGTCGGAGATCTGCTCGACCGCGTACACCTGCGGCTCCTCGACCATGACGAGGTCGCGGATGCCGGGCTCCTCCCACAGCCCGTCCGCGATGTCCTTGAGCAGCCTGCGCATCTCGTCGATGTCGGCGTCGTACGGCACCGGCACGTCGACGAGCGCCCGGGACCAGCCCTGCGACTCGTTGCCCACCCGGGTGATCGTGCCGTTGCGGATGTACCACACCCGGCCGTCGGCGTCCCGCAGCCGGGTGATGCGCAGCGTGATCGCCTCGACCGTGCCCGTGGCCACGCCGGCGTCGATGATGTCGCCGACGCCGTACTGGTCCTCCAGCAGCATGAACATGCCGGAGATGAAGTCCTTCACCAGCTCCTGGGCGCCGAAGCCGAACGCGATGCCGAGGATGCCGACGCTGGTGAGCAGCGGGGTGAGGTTCATGCCGAACCGGGCGAGGATCATCAGGCACGCGGTACCCATGATCAGCACGGAGGCGATGCTGCGCAGCACCGAGCCCATCGTCTCGGCCCGCTGCCGGCGCCGCTCGGTGAGCAGGGCCTGCGCCGCGTCCTGCGGCTGCTGCGCCAGCCGGCCGCGCAGCCGCTCGGGGAGCACGCCCACCGCCGCCCTGCGGGTGAGCCGGTCGATCAGCCGGTGCACCACCTTCCGCAGGATCAGCGCGCCCACCAGGATGAGGACGATGATGATCAGCCACGCGGCGAACGGCGCCCAGCCCTTGGGCAGGATGTTCTCCACCAGCGGGCAGATCACGTCATCCGAGTTGTTGCAGGTGGCGAGCACCGCGTTGGCGACGTCGCTCGCGTCCGGGAGCACCAGTTCCGTCGGGTCCGGCGTCGGCTCCGGAGTCGGCGTGGGTGTCGGCTCCGGCGTCGCCACGGGGGTCGGCTCGGGGGTCGGAGCCGGCGAGGCCGATGGCTCGGGGGTGCCGGACGCGTCGGGCGTCGGCGTGAGTGTGAACAGCGGCAGGAACACTTGCTGAGCCCTTGGGGGATCGGTTCGGTCGGCGGTAGGTCATTCAGTCGTCAACCATAGTGATACCGCCGACCGAACCGGCCGCCGTCATCCCGCGCCGTCGGCGGGACGCCGGGCCCCGGTTGCCAGGCCGCACTCCCGGACGTCCCGCGCATGGCGGCGGCCCGGCCGGCGGGTGCACCCGGAACACCCGCCGGCCGTTCCTCGCCGAGGGGGAGGCTCCCCTCGGCGCCGTCCGGCCCGGCCTCGCGGGCCGATCCGGACGGGGCTCGCAGATCCCTCCCACGACCTCTCCGGCAGCGCCCGGGCAGGTCACCGGGCGCGGGCGGGCGGCCGTCATGTCGGCGGCCGCCACGTCCTCACCGGCCCGCGGCGGCCGGTGAGGACGAGGTTCACCGGTGCGATTCGAACGTCATGCGCCGCGGATACGCGTGACCTCGGCGGCGCCCGTTTCCGACGTTTCGGGTCAACCATAGGGTATATTTCGGCCATGCATTTCCGCGGATATCGCAGCAGATATTCCGGCAATAGTCACTGGAGCCGACGAAGCGGACAGCCCCCCGGCCGACCGGGGCGCTCCGCGCCGCCGCCGCGCCGGCTCCAGGCGATCCCCGGTGCCTAGTCGCCCACCGCGGCGAGCACCCGGGCAACCTTGTTCGCGGCACCGGCCGGGTCGTCCGCCCGATGCATCCGCTCCCCCCAGGACCACCAGTAATAGTCGGTGGTCGCCTGTGGTCGGCAGGTGACGTTCTCCGCGAGGCTCGTCGCCTTCGGATTGATCACCCGCACGAAGGCGCGCCCCGACGGAGTGCGCACCACGCGTGCGTGCAGACCACGCTCAGCCAATTCCGACACCAAGCGCTCCAGATGACCGAAGCCGTCCTCCTGCACCTTGTGCCCTCCTTGTCCAGCGGGTCCTCACCGGCCCGCGCAGTTGATTTCCGGTCGGCTCAAGATGGACCGAGGGCGGCGAATGGCGCAACGGGCCGTCGCGACGGCCTCGGGTGGGCGATACTGCAAGGAGCGGTAAAGAAGCAGTCCGCAGAAGAACGATCCTTAGCCGTTTTTCGCAAGAGTTGTTCCACGTTCGGCCTCGCCTGGTCCATTATTCTCTGTAGGCGCAGCGCGACCCGTCAGTAACGCTGCGTCAAGGGTGTGGGAGACCGGGCGGGAGTCGAACCGGGGCGGGCCGCGTGACCGCCCGCAGGAGAGGGGCTGTCATGGCCGTGGCAGGCACAGTCGGTGACGACGGCGGCACCTCGATCAGCAGGCCGACGGAGAACCGGATCGTGACCGGCAGGCACAGGGAGACCGAGCTGGCGCGGCGGAGCCGGGCACGCGGGCTCGCCGCCGGGCGGAGCATTCCGCAGATCGCCGACGAGATCTACGAGTTGTGCGGGCCTCAGTTCGGCACCACGCGCATCAAGTCGCATCGCCTGGCGCACGGGATCGCGCTCGCCGACGTCATCGAGCAGGTGCGCGCGCTGTTCGAGCGCGACGGCAAGCCGGTCCCCGGCATCGGCGAGACCCTGCTCTCGGCGTACGAGAGCGGCCTGAAGCGGCCCGGGCCCGAGTACCTCCACTACCTGTGCACGGTCTACCGGGTCGAGCCGGTGGCCCTCGGCTACGAGGGCCCGTGCATCTGCGGGCACGGCCATCGCAACCCCGGCTCCTCCCGGCCCGGCGAGGCCGAGGAGCTGCGCGCCGCGGCGGTGCCCACGGTACGGCGGGAGCCGCCCCCGCCCCGGGCCGCCGGCGAGGACCCGGGCGGCGGGACCGACGAGGACGAGAACGTGCTGCGCCGGACGCTGCTCGAGCTCATCGCGGCGGCGGGCACCGGCGCCACCCTCAACCCGGAGCTGCACAGCAAGGTCTTCGGCGCGGTCGACAACATCCGCAGGCGGATGGACGACACGCTTGTGCTGGCGACCGTGTCCCCGGCCATGCTCGACCAGTGGGAGGAGGCCATCCAGGGCTTCGGCCGGCAGTACATGAACACCCCGCCGCTGCAGCTGCTGTGCGACGTGCTGCTGGAGTTCAGCTCGGTGCGCAAGGCGATGGCGCACCGCCAGCCCATGGAGGTGCAGGACCGCCTCTGCCAGATGGCCGCGCGGCTCGCCGGCCTGAGCGGAATGATCATGATCAACCTCGGCGACCACCGCCTCGCCCGGGCCTTCTTCCGCACCGGCAGGACCGCCGCCGACGAGACCGGCGACCGGGCGCTGCGCGCCTGGGTGCTCGCCCGCGAGTCCCTCGTCCCGCTCTACTACGGCGACCCGCGCGAGGCGCTCAACCTCGCCAGGAAGAGCCGCAACCTCGCCGGCCAGATGCCCTGCGCCGCCCAGGCGATGGCGCCGATCGTGGAGGCGAGGGCGCTCGCCATGCTCGCCGGCGGGGGCCGCAAGGACGTGGTCGACCAGGCGAAACGCGCCCTGTCCCGGGCACGCGCGGCGTTCGCGCAGATGGCCAGCGACGCGCAGGAGGACATCGCCTTCGGCTACACCGAGCGTCAGCTCTACTTCCACCAGGGGGACGCCCTGGTACGGCTCGGCCAGCCGCTCGAGGCGGACCTCATCCTGGAGCAGGCGCTCGCCAAGTACGAGCCCTCGGAGTGGCTCGACCCCACCCTGATCAAATTCGACCGGGCGAGGTGCAAGCTGCTGGAGGGCGAGGTCGAGGAGGCGATGGAGATGGCCCTGCGCACCTGGCAGAGCCTCGACGACGCCTACCGCACCGCCGACATCGTGGTCCGCCGGGCGACCGACCTGGTGAAGCAGGCCGAGCAGATGCCCGGCGCGAGCGACATCCCCGAACTGCAGGCGCTCAAGGAGGCCATCATGCAGCGCAAGGTGACGAATGCATGAGCTTCCGGATCCGGCGTTACCGCTGGTCTGACCTGGAGGCCGTCACCGCGCTGCATCAGATCGGCCTGGCGCAGGTGGGCCTCGCCCCGGGCGACGGCGTCTACTACGACGACGACTTCCCGCGCATCCACGAGATCTACCTCGACGACCATGGCGAGTTCCTCGTCGGCGTGCTCGACGGCCGCGTCATCGCGATGGGCGGGCTGCGCCGGGTGACCGGCCAGGAGGCCGAGGTGTGCCGCATGCGGGTCCACCCGGAGCACCAGCGCCGCGGCTACGGCGAGCGCATCCTCCTCCGCCTGGAGGAACGGGCCGCCGAGCTCGGCTACCGCAGGCTCCGCTGCGACACCACGGTGAACCAGATCGCGGCGATGGCGCTCTACCGCAAGCACGGCTGGGTGGAGACCGGGCGCAGGCCCGTCGGCGGGCTCACCGTCGTCTACTTCGAGAAGGATCTCCGTCCCGAGGCGGGCGATCCCGGCCGCACCGCGATGAGCGAGAACGTCTAGCCCGCGTGGCGTCATCCCGGCGTCATCCCGGGGACGCCGCGGCGGCCGGGCCGTGATCCGCCGGAGCACGGCCCGGCCCCGATGCCGGCCGCGGCCGGAGCGGCGTCCGCCCGGCCGCGACCGCGCGTCAGCCGGTCCCGCCGACGGTGAGCCCGGTGTGCGTGGCGAGGAAGGCGAGCTGGTCGGCCATGAGCTCGACCCTGCGGCTCACCGACCGCGCCGCGTGCCCGACCTCGGTCTCGTTGCGCAGCAGGATCGGCCGGTCCGAGGAGGTCGCGTGCTGCAGCGCCGCGCACATCTTGCGCGCGTGCAGCGGATCGACCCGGGTGTCCGACTCGAACACGGTGAACAGCGTCGCCGGGTACGGCACGCCCTCCTTGACGTGGTGGTAGGGCGAGTAGGCGAGCAGCCAGCGGAACTGCTCGGGATCGTCGGCCGAGCCGTACTCCACGTTCCAGGTGGCGCCGAGGCCGAACCGCTCGTAGCGGATCATGTCGAGCAGCGGGGCGGAGCAGACCACCGCCGCGTACAGCTCGGGCCGCTGGGTGAGCGCGGCCCCGACGAGCAGCCCGCCGTTGGAGCCGCCGGAGATGCCGAGCAGCTCGGGCGTGGTCACCCCGGTGGCGATGAGGTGCTCGGCGGCGGCGTGCAGGTCGTCGAAGACGTTCTGCTTGTTGCCGAGCATCCCGGCCCGGTGCCACTCCTCGCCCTCCTCGCCGCCGCCCCGCAGCTGGGCGATCGCGTAGACGCCGCCCGCCTCGGCCCAGGCGAGGATCGACGGCGAGTAGGCGGGCGACATCGACAGGCCGAAGCCGCCGTAGCCGTACAGGATCGTGGGACGCGGGCCCTCGCCCGGCCGGGAGATCACCAGCATGCGCACCTGCGTGCCGTCCTTCGAGCGGTAGACGACCTGCTCGGTCCGCACGTCCGGCACCCGGACCGTGCCGGGGGACGACGCCCACAGCGTGGTCTCGCCGGTGCGGGAGTCATAGCGGTGGATCGCCGTCGGGGTGGTGTTGTCGGTGTAGGCGAACCACGCCTCGTGGCCCCCCTCGGGGCGCTCCACGATCCCGCCGATCGCGCCGAGTCCGGGGGTGGGCACCTCGCCGGTCCGCTCGCCGGTCGCCAGGTCGTGCACGGTGATCTCGCCGATCGCGTGCCGGGTCCAGCCGACCAGCAGGGTGCCGGTCTCGTCGAGGATCGCGTACGACGACAGCACGGCCTCGGCGTCCTCGGGGACGAGGTCCCGCCAGTGCTCGTGGCCGGGCGTGGCCGGGTCGGTCACGCAGATCCGGCCGCGGGGCGCGTCGCGGTCGGTGAACACGTACAGCCGGCCGTCGCGGCCGAAGTGCAGCCAGGTCTGCGCGTCCACCCCCTCCTGCACGGTGACCAGGTCCGGCGCCTCGGGCGCGGACGCGGACAGGTCGGCGATCCACAGGTCGTTGCGGGGCGCGGTGCCCCGGGACGCGGAGACGGTGAGCCAGCGGCCGTCGCGGGAGACCGACACGCCGTAGTACTCGGTCTTCTCCCGGCCGTCCCCGAAGATCATCACGTCCTCGTCGGGCGAGCCGCCGACGCGGTGCAGGTAGACGCGGCGGTGGTACTGCTCCTCGCCCTCGGGCACCTCGCCGGGCGGCAGCCGCCGGACGTAGTAGAACGCCTCGCCGCCGGGCAGCCAGGCGACGGGGGAGTAGCGGCAGCGGTCGATCGGGCCCTCCACGGTCTCGCCCGTGGCCACGTCCATGACGTACAGCCGGGACTCCTCGTCGCCGCCGACCGAGAGCTGGTAGGCGAGCAGCCGGCCCTCCTTGTCCGGCTGCCAGGAGTCGAGCGTGGTCACGCCGCTCGGGTCGATGGCGATCGGGTCGATGAGGGCGCGCTCACCGTCGTCGTCGGCCACGTACAGCACGCCGTGCTCCTGGTCGGCGGCGCGCCGGATGAAGAAGTGCCGGGTTCCGCGCCAGACGGGCGGGCTGATCGCCCCCGACCGCATCAGCTCGGCGACGCGCTCGCGAAAGTGCCGGCGGATCGGCAGGCCGGGCACTGCGGCGGCGAACAGCTCCTCCTGGGCCTTGAGCCACTCGGCGGTGGCGGGGGAGTAGCGGTCCTCGAGCCAGCGATAGGGGTCGGGCACGGGGGTGCCGTGCAGGATGTCCACCACATCGTCGCGGTGGGCGGACGGGTACGGCGGTCGTGTCATGCCCGTAACCCTAAGCGCACTTCGCCGCGGCGACGCGGGAGCGACAAGTGGTGCTTATGTCGCCGTAACCGATAGGCGTAAAAAATGCCGAGAGCGGGGATTAGAGGTATCAGACGCCTCTCCCGCCATTTCCGGCCCGAGCGTTATGGGGTGGCGAGAGAGCAGTTGAAAGCGCCACACTGGTGGAGGGCGGTGCCGTGGTGATCATCCGCTGGACCGTCCGGCGGAGGTCCTAGTGACGGAAGCGTCAGGGCCCGATACCGGGCCGCAAACGGAGTCGTGCGGAGGAGGCACGGCTCCCGAGGTGACGCGCTTAACTGGAAAGGCCCAGTGATGCGCCAGGTGCTGCTGCTGAACGCTACGTACGAACCGTTAACCACGCTCTCCCTGCACCGCGCCGTGGTGCTGGTGCTCAGGGAGAAGGCGGACGTCGTCCACCGGGACCGGAAGGGCGCCGTCCTGCGGTCCGCGAGCCGCACCGTGGACGTGCCCTCGGTGATCCGGCTGCGGCGCTACGTCCGCATCCCGTACCGGTCTCGCATCCCGCTCACCCGGGCGGCCCTGATGCGCCGGGACGACTTCCGCTGCGCCTACTGCGGTCAGCGGGCCGAGACGATCGACCACGTCATCCCCCGATCCCGCGGAGGCACCCACACCTGGGAGAACTGCGTCGCTTCGTGCATGCCGTGCAACCACCGCAAGGCCGACAGGCTCGTGGAGGAGCTGGGGTGGACGCTGAGAGTCGCCCCGGTGGTGCCACGAGGCGCTCACTGGCGGCTCATCGGCGCACAGGCCGACGGAGACCCACAGTGGGCGCCGTACCTGGAATCGGCGGCCTGACCGCACGGCCACATGACACGCGGCGCTGAGGCTCCGTACGACCCGGGGGTCCGTACGGCCTCGGCGGTGCGGCCACCTCGCGGGCGGGGCGTGAGCGGACGCCCGCCATAGCGCGCCTCGCCGCGGCCGCGGCGGCCGGATCCGGGCCCTGACCTGGGGACAGGACGGGGCGGAGGCGCGAGGCGGGTCGTACCCTGGTGCCATGCCGCGATACGACTATCGTTGCCGCGCCTGCGGCTCCACCTTCGAGCTGTCCCGTCCCATGTCCCAGTCGGACGACCCGGCGGTCTGCCCCGCCGGGCACGACGACACGGTGAAGCTGCTTCCCACCGTCGCCGTGACCGGCACCGCGGCGGCTCCCCGCTCCGGCGGCGGCGGTTGCTGCGGCGGCGGCTGCTGTTCCTGACCTCCCCGGCGGGCCGCGCCGGGTGCCCGGCCGCCGGGCCGGGCCTGGTGTTCCCCCGGTGCCGTCCGGCGCCCTCGTCGAGCCGCACCGCCCTTATCGCTCGGCGGCCGGTGCCGGCGGACCCGGGGGAACACCTCGCCCGGCCGCGTCCGGGCCGGCGGCGCGGCCTCGCGTGCCCGGCCCCGGCGGTGCGCCGCGGCCGGGCACGGGTCAGTCGCGGCGCACCTCCGCCATCACGATCGACGCCACGCGCTCGACCGTGGCCTCGCCGGTCGTCCGGCCGGGGTGGCCGTCGCTCAGCACCGCGATGAGGGTGTCGCGGCTGGGGGAGGAGATCCGGCCCGCGCTCGCCACGCTCCACCGGCCGCGCGCGTCGCGCAGCCGGCCGTTGCGGAGCGCCACCCGGTCGGGCCGGACGGTCGCGGCGCCGATGCCGCGTGCCCTCCGCGGCGTGTCCACGGTGAGCAGGGCGGCGGCGAAGGCCCGGTTCCGGTCGCTCACCGGGCCGCTGGGGGAGGTGAGCAGGTCGAGCACGCGCAGCTGGTCGGTGGCGACGCTGCGGGTATGTTTCCAGTGGCGTCCCGGCCCGGGCGTGGTCCGCTCGATGCCGAGCCGGCGCAGCGTACGGCTGAGGCCGGTGCGGCCGCCGACCGCGGTGTAGAGCCGCTGCGCCGCCCGGTCGTCGCCGAATCTGATCATCCTGGTGGCGAGCCTGCGCTCGTGGGGGGTCAGGCCGTGCACGCGCTCCTGACCGCGCAGCAGCAGGGCCAGGAGGATGTCGATCTCGGCCACGTCCGCGAGCCGGTACGGCGTGCGCTCCCGATACCGGTAGCGC
>Ga0065720_1003402_pt1 | contig 20087 bp, 18 predicted proteins | sample Thericmetagenome_FD_59107 | JGI IMG/M metagenome (GOLD analysis project Ga0065720, IMG submission 59107) | Thermophilic microbial communities from the Joint Bioenergy Institute, California, USA of rice/straw/compost enrichment - eDNA_2 v2... | ecosystem: Engineered > Solid waste > Grass >...
GGGCGGCCCGCCGGCGGGCCGATCGGCGGGCGGCCGCGGAACCCGTCGTCGCGGAGGCCCCGCGGAGACCCGGGGCGAGTCCGGTCCGGAGGCGGGCCCGGGCCGGCTCGGGAGGCCTCGCGCACGCCCCGCCGTACCGGCCCCGAACGGCCGTAAGGGTGCCCTCACCCGCCTGAGCGGGCGAAGACACCCTCGGCATCCCCCGTTAGTCAACCGGGGCGCCGGCGACCCCCGTCCGACGCTCCGGTCCCACCCCTCTCGGCTCTCACGATCTCTCGTGATCGCCTGAGAAAAGNCTGGCCCAACCCGCTTGCAACTCACTTAAAGGATGGTTGCCACGTTTGCTGACAAATGTGAGCAGAACGCGAGGACGCAGGTCAGCCGTGGTTCGCCGCGGCGTCCACCTTCTCGCCCTCCTCGGTGCGCACCCGGCGCACCACCACGGTGCTGATCCGGTTGCGGCGGCCGGCGAGGCTCTCCGCGGTGAGCACCAGGCCGTCGATCGTCGCCTCGGAGCCGGCGATCGGCACCCGGCCGAGCGCGTGCGCGAGCAGGCCGCCCACCGTGTCGACGTCGTCCACCTCCAGGTCGGCGCCGAACAGCTCCTCCAGCTCGTCCACCGGGAGCCGGGCGGTGACCCGGGCGGCGGTGCCCTCCTCCAGCCACTCCACCCGGGGGGCCTCCTGGTCGTACTCGTCGGCGATCTCGCCGACGATCTCCTCCAGGATGTCCTCGATCGTCACCAGGCCGGCCGTGCCGCCGTACTCGTCGATCACGATCGCCACGTGGATCTGCCGGGCCTGCATCTCCCGCAGCAGGTCGTCGATCGGCTTGCTCTCCGGCACGTACGTGGCCGGGCGCATGAGCGTCTCCACGGTCTCGCGCCCGCCGTCCTCGCCCCGCTGGCCCGTCTCGTGCAGGCGGCGCACCACGTCCTTGAGGTAGGCGATGCCGATCACGTCGTCCTCGTTCTCGCCCACCACGGGGATGCGGGAGAACCCGCTGCGCAGCGCGAGCGAGAGCGTCTGGTTGAGGGTCTTGCCGCGCTCGATGTAGACCATGTCGGTGCGCGGCACCATCACCTCGCGCACGAGCGTGTCGCCGAGCTCGAACACCGAGTGGATCATCTGGCGCTCGCCCGGCTCGATCACCCGCCGCTGCTCGGCGAGGTCGACCAGGTCACGCAGCTCCGCCTCGGAGGTGAACGGGCCCTCGCGGAACCCCTTGCCCGGGGTGAGCGCGTTGCCGAGCAGGATGAGCAGNNNGGGCAGCGGGCCGAGCACCCGGGTGAGGCGGTACACGATCGGGGCGCTGGCGAGCGCGATCGGCTCGGCGTGCTGGCGGCCCAGGGTGCGCGGCGACACCCCGATGATCACGTAGCTGACCACGATCATCACGGCCGCGGCCGCGAGGTACGCCGGGCCCGCGTCGCCGAGCAGGTCGATGAAGAGCAGCGTGGCGATCACCGTCGCGACCGTCTCGCAGCTCAGCCGCAGCAGCAACAGCAGGTTGAGATACTGGGGCGGGTCGTCGACGATCATGCGCAGGCGCTCGGCGCCGCGCCGTCCCTCCCGGGCGAACTCCTCCGCGCGCACCCGCGAGATCCGGGCGAGGGCCGTCTCCGCCCCGGCGAGCAGGCCGCCCACGAGGACGAGGAGGACCGCCGACAACAGCCACCAGTTCGCGGGATTCACCGCCCCTGGCGCACCCCCCGCCACGACTCGAGCAGCTCACTCTGTAAGCCGAACATCTCGGCGTGCTCCTCCGGCTCGGCGTGGTCGTAGCCGAGCAGGTGCAGGATGCCGTGCGTGCAGAGCAGCTCCAGCTCGTCCTGCGCGCTGTGCCCGGCCTCGGCCGCCTGCCGCGCGGCCACCGTGCGGGCACAGCACCACGTCGCCGAGGAGCGCCGGATCCGCCGGCGCGTCGGCCTCCTTCCGGGCGCCGCCCCCGGACCCCGGGCGCAGCTCGTCCATCGGGAAGGCGAGCACGTCGGTCGGCCCGGGCTCGCCCATCCACTGTTCGTGCAGCGCCGCCATCGCCGGCTCGTCCACGATCAGGATGGAGAGTTCGGCGAGCGGATGAATGCCCATCTCGCCGAGCACATGCCCGGCGAGCGCCACGAGCGCGGCCTCGTCGACCTCGACGCCGGACTCGTTGGCCACCTCGATGCTCATGACCTGCCTATCTTCCCCTTGGGCGCCCTTTCGCGCCCTTTATCGCACGTGGCTCCTGTTCCCGCAGGTCGGCGTCGTAACGGTTGTAGGCGTCCACGATGTCGCTCACCAGGCGGTGCCGTACCACGTCGACGCTGGTGAGCGTGGCGAAGTGGATGTCGGCGATGCCGTCGAGGATCCGCCGCACCACCCGCAGCCCGCTCTCCTGCCCGCCCGGCAGGTCCACCTGGGTGATGTCACCGGTGACGACGATCTTCGACCCGAAGCCCAGCCGGGTCAGGAACATCTTCATCTGCTCGGGCGAGGTGTTCTGCGCCTCGTCCAGGATGATGAACGCGTCGTTCAGGGTCCTGCCCCGCATGTACGCGAGCGGAGCGACCTCGATCGTGCCCGCGGCCATCAGCTTCGGGATGGTCTCGGGGTCGAGCATGTCGTGCAGCGCGTCGTACAGCGGGCGCAGGTACGGATCGATCTTCTCGTACAGCGTGCCGGGCAGGAAGCCGAGCCGCTCCCCCGCCTCCACCGCGGGCCGGGTGAGGATGATCCGGGTGACCTCCTTCGCCTGCAGCGCGCGGACCGCCTTCGCCATGGCGAGGTACGTCTTGCCGGTACCGGCCGGGCCGATGCCGAACACGATCGTGTGCTTGTCGATCGCGTCGACGTACCGCTTCTGGTTAACGGTCTTCGGCCGGATGGTACGGCCCCGCGCCGACAGGATGTCGAGCGAGAGCACCTCGGCGGGACGCTCGCTGCTCATGCGCAGCATGGTGATCACTCTCTCCACCGAGTCCGGGGTGAGCTGGGCGCCGGTGCGCAGCAGCTCGACCAGCTCCTCGAACAGGCGCACGACGGCCCCGCTCTCCTCCGGAGAGCCGGTGACCGTGATCTCGTTGCCGCGGACGTGGATATCGGCGCGGAAGGCCTTCTCGATGACGCGCAGGATCTCGTCCCGCGAGCCGAGCAGCCCGACCATGGACTGCTCCTCCGGGATGACCACCTTGGCCTGGGTCCGGGTAGGGCCCTTCGTACGCGGCGGCGTGATATTGCGTTCTACATGTGATTCGGACATGGGCGGCCGTAACGGCCAGCTCGCCTCCCGGTGCGCGCCTCACAGGTTTCTACCGTCATGTTATCCACGGTCGGCTCGTGGGGGCATCGCGTTAATCCGCGCCCCGGCCCTCCGGGCCGCCCGGTCCGCCGCCGCGCCGATCAGCCCGGCGGCCAGGTCAGCGACCGCCCGCCGAGCACGTGCAGGTGCACGTGGAACACGGCCTGCCCGGCCGCCGCGCCGGTGTTGAACACCAGCCGGTACCCCGACTCCGCGATGCCCTCCTGCTCGGCGACGGCGTGGCCCGCCTTGAGCACCTCGTCGGACCAGCCGTCGTCGGCCGCGGCCATCGCGGCGGCGTTGGGGAAGTGCTCCTTGGGGATGACGAGCACGTGCGTGGGCGCCTGCGGATTGATATCGCGGAAGGCCAGTGCCCGGTCGGTCTCCAGGACGACGTCCGCCGGGATCTCCTTTGCGACGATCTTGCAGAAGAGGCAGTCGGTCACCCGCCGAATCGTAGCGACAGGCGTTGCCAATCGGTAATACCCTGGAGGCCGCGCCGAAAGATCCTCCCGGATAGGGTTGGACTGCGACACTTCATCGACGGCGTAGCAAGCTGGCGTAGCAAGCTCTAGTGTCGGGCGAGGACACCACCGGGCCATGCCCCCTAAAGAACCGGATGAACGTAAACCTCCTGGAAAGGCCACGCGTCCAACTGATGTGACCACCGAGACCCTCGTGGCTGACCGGTCGATGGGGGCGGTGCCTGTCGGGTGGGATGCCGACATGGCCGTGACCGCGCTCTACAGCGCGCACTATCGGTCGCTCGTCCGTCTCGCTGTGTTGCTGGTGCGCGATGTGGCCTCCGCCGAGGAGGTCGTACAGGACGCCTTCGTCGCCATCCACGGCGCGTGGCGGCGCCTGCGGGACCCTGACAAGGCACTCGCCTACCTTCGGCAGTCGGTCGTGAACCGATCGCGCTCAGTGCTGCGCCACCGGGCGGTCGTGGAGAAGTACGCCCCCAAGGGGCTGCCCGACGCCCCCAGCGCGGAGAACGGCGCCATCGGCGAACTGGAGCGTTCCGCCGTCATCGAGGCGTTGCGCGCGCTGCCCGCCCGTCAGCGCGAGGCGCTGGTGCTGCGCTACTACGGTGACCTGTCCGAGGCCGAGATCGCCCACGCGATGGGCATCAGCAAGGGCGCGGTGAAAAGCCACACGGCCCGGGGCATGGCCGCCCTACGGAACGTACTGGAGCAGTTCACATGACGGAGTTCCCCGACGAGTACGGCGAGATCCTGCGCCGTGCCATGCGTGCGGAGGCGGACTCGGTCGTGCCCTCTCCGGACGGATTGGAGATCATCCGCAACCGCATCGCCCAGCGACGCGGCCTGCGCGGAGTCTTCTGGTGGCGGGCCGCGGCCTCGGCGGTCGGGGCGGTCCTGGTGGCCGCGTCGATCGTGATGATCGTGCCCGGGTTACGCGAGCAGGCCACGCCCCCGTCGCAGGGGATCACCGAGATCGGCGCCGAGACCGACGCGCCCGAGGGCCAGTCGACCAGCCGTCCGCCGAGCGGACGCCCGCCCGAGGTGTCGTCCACCGGCACCGCCGTACCCCCTCCGCCGTCGCGGACCGAGCCGAGCGCGATCCCGAGCGCGACCCCGAGCGGGAGCGCCACGCCCTCGGCCACGCCCGGCACGGCGACCCCGAGCAAGTCGCCGACGAAGTGCCCCTCCCCGGGCGCGAAGCACGGCGGCACCCCCGATCGTCCGTCGTCCTGCCCCGGCTCGGCGACGCGGACGCCGACCCCGACGCCCACACCCACGCCAACCGAGACGGAGGAGCCCGGCTGCGGCCAGGTGGAGTGCCCCGCCTCGGACGAGCCGCCGGCCGACTCCCCCGGTGAGACGGCCGATCCCGAGCCGACGCTCAGCGCCGGCAACGACCAGGAGCACGGGCCGGGTCAGGAGTAACGGGCCACGGGCGACCGGCCACCGAGGGCCCGGCCGTCACCACCGGCCGCAGCGGGCGAGCAGCACGGCCGCGGCCGCGACCCCGGCCGTGGAGGTGCGCAGCACCGTCGGGCCGAGCACGGCCGGCACGGCGCCCGCCGCGCGGAACAGTTCGAGCTCCTCGGGGGCGATGCCGCCCTCGGGGCCGATCACCAGCATCACGTCCCCGCCGGGCGGCGGGGTGAGGCCGGACAGCGGACGCTCCGCCTCCTCGTGCAGCACGACGGCGAGGCCGCGCTCGGCCACCGCGCGCAGCCGCTCGGCGAGCTCGGCCGAGGAGACGGGCTCGGTCACCTCCGGCAGATGAAAGCGGCGGGACTGCTTGCCCGCCTCGCGGGCCGTGGTACGCCACCGGGCGAGCGCCTTCGCCGCGCGGTCCCCCTTCCACCGCACCACGCTGCGGGCCGCGCTCCACGGCATGATCACATCCACGCCGGTCTCGGTCATCATCTCGACGGCGAGCTCGCCCCGATCGCCCTTCGGCAGCCCCTGGGCCACGATCACGCGCGGGCTCGGCGGGGCCACGCCGTACCGGGCGTGCACGGTGAGCAGCAGCGCGTCCCTGCGCGCGTCGCGGACCACGCACTCGGCCACCGTCCCGGCGCCGTCGGTGAGGTCCACCCGCTCGCCCGGCCGCAGCCGCCGCACGGTCGCGGCGTGCCTGCCCTCCGGGCCGTCGAGCAGGATCTCGTCGCCCGCCAGCGTCTCCGCGGCGGCCAGGAAGACCGGAACGCTCATCTCCGCCGCCCTCGCGTCCCCTGCGTCACGGCGGCAGCCTAGCCACGCCCGGCCCGCCGAGTCGAATCGAACTTCTCACTTTCGGTAGTCAACCGAATCGTTCAGGTAATAGCGTGTCCCCGTACTCTCCCGCCCTCTGGCCCCGCCGGGACCGGCACCGGACCACTCCCCCGGTTGGGTGAGAGGGCTCCCGGCACACGCCGCCGGGGGACGGCGTCCCCGCCGGGTCCCATGCGGAACCGACGTCGGCCGAGCACGGCCCGGCCGCAACATCGAGCGCAATCAGACCGCTACATCGAGTGAGGTTGACCAGTGGCCATCCGGGGGCGACCACCCGTCGCGGCACATCCGTGCAGTCACGAGGAACGGGCAGGTCAATGGCACGTCTGATCAGGATGCCGCGCACCATCCGCGCGAGACTCACGTGGATCCTCGCCATTCCGGTGACCCTGCTGCTGGGGGTCACCGGGGTGGAGGTGGCCGCGCGCTTCGACGCGCGCGCCGACGCGCACACCGCGGCGCGCCAGGTCGAGCTGGTGCTCGCCGCGCAGGACCTCGTGCACGAGCTGCAGCGGGAACGGGGGCTCACCGCGGGGCTGCTCGGCGGCGACGTCCGCTTCCGCGGGGAGCTCGACCAGCAGCGCCGGCGGGTGGACGAGGCGCAGGCGCGGCTCCGGCCGCTGCTCGCCGACCCGGAGCGGCGCGGGGTGCCGCGGCTGCGGGCCGCGCTCGACCGTCTCTCCGGCCTCGGCGGGCTGCGGGCCTCGGCCGACACCGGGCAGACGAGCCGGCAGGACGGCTTCGCCTTCTACACCGCCGCGATCGGGGCGATCAACGACGCGCTGTTCGACGCCGACGCGGGCCGCGGCGATCCGGCGCTGCGGCGCGAGCTGGAGGCGCTGTGGACGCTCGGCCGCGCCCAGGAGGCCGCCGCGCAGGAGCGCGACACGCTCACCGGCGCGCTCGCCGCCCGCGGGTTCGCGCCGGACGAGTACGTGCGGTTCATCGAGAGCCGGGCGGCGAAGGCCGACGCGCTCGCCCGGTTCACCCGGATCGCCACCCCCGCCCAGGCCGGCGCGATCGGTACGGCGCAGCAGTCGCGGGCCGCCGCCNCGATGGGGGCGGTCGAGCTGCGGGCGGCGGCCTCGCCGCGCGGCCGGAACCTCACCGTGGCGCCCCGGGAGTGGTGGGGCGCGGCGAGCGCCTTCCTCAACGACCTGCGCGAGGTGCGGCGCTCGGTGGGCGAGGAGGCGAGCACGCGGGCGCGGCAGGCCGAGGCGCACCAGGCCCGCTGGCTCGTCGTGCTCGCCGTACTCGGGGGCGTGCTGCTGCTCGGCGTCCTCGTGCTCGGCCTGGTGACCTCGCGGTCGATCCTGCGCCCGCTGCGCCGGCTCACCCGGGAGGCGAACGACGTCGCCGAGCGGCGGTTGCCCGAGGCGGTCGCCCGGATCCAGGCGACCGGCGAGGCGGCGGACTCGGCCGCCGAGGACGAGCCCGGCGCGGGCGAGCGGCAGGACGAGTTCGCCGAGGCGGCCCGGGCGCTGCGCAACGTGCACCGGACCGCGCTGCGGCTCGCCGCCGAGCAGGCGGTGCTGCGGCGCAACACGGCCGAGTCGCTGGCGAACCTGGGGCGCCGCAACCAGACCCTCGTGCGCCGCCAGCTCAAGTTCATCAGCGCGCTGGAGCGGGACGAGTCCGACCCGGCGGCGCTGGCGAACCTGTTCGAGCTCGACCACCTCGCCACCAGGATGCGGCGCAACGCGGAGAGCCTGCTCATCCTCGTGGGCGAGCGCATCCCGCGGCCCGCGGCCGAGCCGGTGGCGATGGGCGACGTGCTGCGCTCGGCGCTGGCGGAGGTGGAGGACTACCGGCGGGTCGTGCTGCGCCGGGTGGACCACGACGTGATGCGCGGGGCGGTGGTCGCCGAGGTGGCGCACCTGCTCGCGGAGCTGATCGAGAACGCGCTCGTGTTCTCGCCGCCGGACCAGGACGTGGAGATCCAGGCGAGGTGCGACGCGACCGAGTACCACATCGCGATCGTCGACCAGGGCGTGGGGATGAGCCCGGAGGAGCTCGTCAACGCGAACGCGCGGCTGCGGGGCGAGCAGAGCTTCCTGGGGACGCCGACCCGGCAGCTCGGGCTGTACGTGGTGGGGCGCCTCGCCGAGCGGCTCGGCATCAAGGTGTGGCTGCACGACTCGCCGCTCGCGGGCATCACCGCGCGGGTCGTGCTGCCGGGGGACCTGCTCGTGCGCGACGGGACGGCGGCCGGGGCGCACGCCCCGGCCGAGGGAGCATCCGCCGCCGCGCGGGCGTCCGACGGGGCGGCGGCGGACGCCGAGCCGTCGCCGGTGCCCGCACGCGGCGTCGTGCCCGGCGTCCCGCCGGCGGGCACCCCGGCGGGCACACCAGCAGGCGCAGGGGCGGGCACGGCGGCGGAGGCGTCCGCGTGGCCGGCCGTCCCGGCCGACGAGGCGCCCGTCCCGCCGGGCGCGGCGGGCTCCCCCGCCGCGGCCGCCGCGCCGGGCGCCGCCAAGGCCGCCACCGCCGAGTTCGTCGCGGTGGTACCGGTGCCCGAGCCCGCCGAACCTCCCGCGCCGGGGACGCCGCCGGCGGCCTTCCCGCCGTTCGTCGCGCCCGCCTCGACCGGCTCCGCACCCGCCGTACGGCCCGCGGCACCCGCCGGCGACCCGGCTGTGGATGCCGCCTCCGGCCCGGCCGCCGACTCCCCGGACGCCTCCCCGGCGCCCGCGCGGCCCCCGGCGCCGCCCACGCCTCCCGCGCCCCCCGCCGCGCCTCAGCAGCCCGCCCCGGCGGCCTCGGCCGGCGCGTCCGCCCCTCGCCCGTCCGCCGCGAAGCCCGCCGCGCTGCCCTTCCGGCCGCCGATCCCGCTGCAGGCGAAACCGCCGTACCGGCTCTCGGTGCGCCGTCCCGTCGCGGCGGGCCCGGCGGCGGCCGCAGGCCGGGTGACGGGCGACGGCGAGACGGCGCCGAACGGCATGGCGCGGCGCACTCCGCCGGAGCGGCCTCGCGGCGAGGACCCGGCGTACGGCGGCCATGACGAACCGGGTCAGGAGGACCCGGTCGACCGGGTCCGGTCGATGATCAACGAGTTCCGCGCCGGCGCCCGCTCGGGCGAGCAGGTCGGCGCGCATCGGGACGACCAGTGAGGCGGACCGCGATGGCGGGCCGGGACACCCTCAGCCCACCAGGCCGTGTCGCGGGCGGCCGGCCGGTCGCCCGGCAGGCGCCCGGGCGGGCGGCGAGCCGGGCGGGCGCGTGAGGGCGGTTCGACGCGGCGGTCCGCCCGGCCCCTCCCCTGCGCGGGCCGCAGGGGCGGTGCGCCGGGCCGTCCGGGCACGGGCGGCCGGGTGCGGGTCGTGGGGGGCGTGTCCGGCCGCGGCTCCGGGCAGGCCGGGACGTCCGGCGCCCGGCCGATCGGGGCGGTTCCCCGCCGGAAAGCGGCGAACGCCTGTGCGGGGGCACCGCCTACCGGTACCGTGGCGAAAGGGCTGACGCTCGTGATGAGCGCGAGTAATCGGGGTTTCCTACTGATCTCGGCCGATCCCGGTACTGCGGCGCGCGGCGCGTCGATCACGGCGTGCCGCGCCCTGGGGCCGGCCCGATGAGAGCACGACGCTGAGCAGGCGAGTGGGGTAACTGCGATGAACGACGGCTGGAACGAGTGGGGTCCGCGGGTCCCCGACCCGCGCATGATCGGCTTACGCCGGGCGACGCCCGCCCGCCCCGCCCAGGAGTTGTTCCCGATATCACCCCGGCAGCAGCACGGCGACATACTGTCCGACCCGCCCGAGCAGGACCACCGCGCCGGGCATCACCCCGGCCCCACCGAGCGACGCCCCGGACACCCCATCGGACATCCCACAGAACATTCCCTGGAAGCCCGCCTGGAGCGCCCCGTGGAGCACGGCTTCGGGCACGCCTTGGGACACGGTTTCGGGCACGGCTTCGGGCACGGCACCCCCGCCGGGCCGGCGCCCGGCCACGTCGCGCATCCCTCGGGCCACCACGGCGGGCCGCCCGCGCCCCCCGCCGGGGGCGGCGCGCACGTCCCGCTTCCGGCGCCCGTGGCGGACCGGCGGGTGCGCCGGGCGGGCGACCACCCCGGGCGGCGGACGCCTGATCACCACGTCCGGTGGGGCGATGGGGCGCGGTACGGCCACGAGCGGCCGGTGCGCCTCGGCGGGGCCGCACCGCCGGCCGACGGGCTGATGGACGGGCCCACGATGAAGGTGAGCACGTCCGGGGAGATCGTCCGGCCGTTCATCATGACGGCGGGGCGCACCCGGCCGCTCGACGAGCGGCTGCGCATCGAGACGCTGTTGTCCGCCACGCCCGCCGCGCTGAACGCCCCGCTCGCCTTCGAGCACGCGCACATCGTGGAGTTATGCCGCGAGCCCCTCTCGGTCGGCGAGATCGCCGCCGGGCTGCGGCTCCCGGTCGGCATCGCCCGCCTGCTCATCGCCGACCTCGTGGCCGAGCACTACCTCGTCATCCACGCGCAGATCGTCCCCGGCGTGCGCCCGCCCCGGGAGTTGCTCGAACGCATCCGGGCAGGCGTCCGCGCCCTCTGATCGGGCGTCCTCGGGCCGCGCCCGTCGCACGTCGCACCGGTCTCGCCGGGCCTCGTCGCGTTCGCCGCGCTCGGCCGCGTGACCGGTGCCGTCCGGCGATCGGCCCGTCGGCGTGGCGGACCGTTCCGGTACGCCGGCGGGCGGCCACGGCCGCGGGATGACGGTCCCAGGCGACGGCCGCAGACGACGACCACAGACGAGACGACCGCAGGCGACGGCCGCGGAGCATCGACGAGGTGTGCGACGCCCCGGCGGGCGCTCAGATACCGCCGCCGGGGTGTGGCGACCGCGAAACGCGGCGCGTCCTGCCCGCACCGCCCGGCGGCGCGGTCAGCGCCTCCGCCACAGATCTCTTCAACGACCGTTGAACGCGTCCCGCAGGCGGGAGAAGAAGCCCTGCTGCCCGGGGGCGAACTTGCCCGGCGGGTGCTCCTCGCCGCGCAGCTTGGCGAGCTCCCGGAGCAGCTCCTCCTGGGCGGCGTCGAGACGGGTCGGGGTCTCGACGTTGACGTGGATGAGCAGGTCACCCCTGCCGCTCTCGTTGAGCCGCGGCACGCCCCGGCCGTACAGCGGGATGATCTGGCCGGACTGGGTGCCGGGCCGTACGTCGACCTCCTCGGTGCCGTCGAGCGTCTCCACCACGAGCGAGGTGCCGAGCGCGGCCGCGGTCATCGGCAGGTGCACGGTGCAGTGCAGGTCGTCGCCGCGCCGCTCGAAGACCGGGTGCGGCCGCTCGACGATCTCCAGGAACAGGTCGCCGCGCGGGCCGCCGCCGGGGCCGACCTCGCCCTCGCCGGCGAGCTGGATGTGCGTGCCGTCCTCCACGCCCGCCGGGATGCGGACCTTGATGGTACGGCGGGTGCGGACCCGGCCATCGCCGGCGCACTCCTGGCAGGGGTGCCGGATGACGGTGCCGTAGCCGCCGCACTGCGGGCACGGCCGCGACGTCATCACCTGTCCCAGGAACGAGCGCGTGACCTGGGAGACCTCGCCCCGGCCGTTGCACATGTCGCAGGTCTCGGGGTGGGTGCCGGGCGACGCGCCCGACCCCTGGCAGACCTCGCACAGCTCGGCGGTGTCGACGACCAGCTCCTGGGTCGTGCCGAACGCCGTCTCGGTGAGGTCCAGCTCCACCCGGATCGTGTGGTTGCGCCCGCGACGGGCGCGGGAGCGGGGGCCACGCGACGAGGTGCCGGTGCCGAAGAAGGCGTCCATGATGTCGCTGAACGGGAACCCCGCCCCGAAACCGGCCGTACCGGCACCCGCACCCGCGGCCGAACCGAACGGGTCGGCGCCCAGGTCGTACATCTTGCGCTTGTTGGCGTCGGAGAGGACCTCGTACGCCTGGTTGATCTCCTTGAAGCGCTCCTGGGTCGCCGGGTCCGGGTTGACGTCCGGGTGCAGCTCACGGGCGAGCCTGCGGTACGCCTTCTTGATCTCTTCCTGAGAGGCGTCGCGGCGCACCCCGAGGATGGCGTAGTAGTCCCGCGCCACTTATGACCCCGCCAAGATCTGTCCGACATAGCGCGCGACCGCGCGCACTGCACCCATGGTCACCGGATAATCCATTCGCGTCGGGCCCAGCACGCCGAGCCGGGCCAGTTCCTTGTCGCCCGCGCCGTACCCCGCGGCCACGAACGAGGTACCGAAGAGTCCGGTGTACGGGCTCTCCGAGCCTATCCGCACCGTGAGGGCGGCGGGGTCGCTCGTCTCGCCGAGCAGGCGCATCAGCACCACCTGCTCCTCCAGCGCCTCCAGCACATCGCGCAGGCCGACGGTGAAGTCGGCCGCCGCGAGGTTGGCGGTGCCGGCGAAGACGATTTTCTCATCATTGCGATCCACAAGTGTCTCAAGGAGCACCGAAAGAATCGTCGCCGCGACCGACCGATCCTCCGGCGGGAGGTGCTCGGGCAGGTCCGCCACCGTGTCGGGAACCTGGCTGAGCCCGCAGCCGTCGAGGCAGGCGTTGAGCATGGCCCGGAGGTGCGCGATGCGGTCCTCGTCCACCGGGTCGGGCAGCTCGATCACGCGCTGCTCCACCCGGCCCGTGTTGGTGATGAGCACGAGCATCACCCGGCGCTCGGTGAGCGGCACGATCTCCACATGCCGGACCGTGGACTTGGTGAGCGAAGGGTACTGCACCACGGCGACGTGCCGGGTGAGCTGAGCCAGCAGCCGGACCGTGCGGTGCAGCACGTCGTCGAGGTCGACAGCACCGGCCAGGAACGTCTCGATCGCCCGTCGCTCGGCCGCCGACAGCGGCTTGATCTGCGAGAGCCGGTCCACGAACAACCGGTAGCCCTTGTCGGTGGGCACCCTCCCGGCGCTGGTATGGGGCTGGGTGATGTACCCCTGCTCCTCCAACACCGCCATGTCGTTGCGGATGGTCGCGGGAGAGACGCCGAGGTTGTGCCGCTCCGCGAGGGCCTTCGACCCGACTGGCTCGTTGGTGGACACGTAATCTTCGACTATGGCGCGCAGGACCGCCAGTTTGCGGTCATCGAGCAACGTGTTCACCTCCTGGCCGCTTCGGTGTCCACTTGCAACACCGTGCTTGGCACTCAGTGTTCCCGAGTGCCAAGTGTACGGCTCCCGCCTCCCAGGTGCGATAACTCATTGTCCCCCCGCCGGGGGCACGAACGTCCGTCCCGGTTCGGCGGGGGACGGACCCGGCAGGGCCGCGGGCACCGGTGCGCGGCCGGCGTCCGGGTTGCGCAATCGGTATCGCGCGCCCGTGCCGGACGCCGATGACTTGCGGGCGAAAGCCGTCACACTCGGATTATGAGCCAGTCGAACGACCCCCGGTCCCAGACGCCGGGCCCCCCGGGTCCCCAGGGCCCGCACGGCTCCCCGGGCGCACCCGGTCCCCAGGGCCCGCCCGGCCCGCAGGGCCCCGATGGGCCCTTCGGCCCGGGCCGCCGCCCTCCGGGCCCGCCGCCCGGCACGCCGTACGGGCCGCCACACGCTCCCCCGCGGGGTTCCGCGCACGCACCCGGTCCAGGCTCCGGGCAGGGATCCCGGCCGGGCGCTTTCCGGCCGCCGGGGACGGAGATCCGGCCGAGGCGGGTGTGGATCCTCCTCGCCTGGGTGGGCTTCGCGGCGAGCCTCGTCATCGCGTACTTCGGCCTGTTCCACACCGTGGAGTCGGGGGTCACGGAGGCCGCCCCGCCGCGCACCTTCGCCAGCGGCGAGACCGCGACCTTCGAGCTCACCCCGGAGGACCGGCCCGTGCTGTACGCGTCCACCACGGGGCTGGTGAACTTCACCTGTGAGGCCACCACCGCCTCCGGCGGCCCGGTCGCCCTCACCAGACCGGGGTACCGGGTGTCCTTCACCGCGGGCGACAGGATCTGGGAGTACATCTTCGACATCGGCGTGACCGCGCCGGGCACCTACCGGATCACCTGCCAGGCCCCCGCCTCGTCCGACATCGTGTTCGGCGTGGGGCGGCAGTACGGCGGCGAGCAGGTGGCGGAGACCGCGGGCGGCATCCTGCTCTACGCCGGGCTGGTGTTCCTCGCCTTCGTCGCCGCCATCGTGGTCACGGTGCTCGTGCCGGTGCTCCGCAGGCGCAACCGGCGGCGGCTCGCCGGGACGCTGCCGCCGTACCCGCCGGGCGGGCGGTGACGCCTGCTAGCGTGCCCTGCCATGTACGAGGACGTGATCTTCGGACGCCGACGCCGCCGGCGGGAGCCGATCCCGGAGGTGCCGGCCGAGCGCGACCTGGTCGTGGAGGACGCCGAGGGCGGCTTCTGCGGGGCCGTGGTCGCGTGCGACAAGCACGGGGTCACCCTGGAGGACCGGTTCGGGCGGCGGCGGGTGTTCCCGCTGGAGCCCGGCGCGTTCCTCCTGGAGGGCCGCCGGGTCACCCTGGTACGGCCCGGCACCCGCCCGGCCGGCGCCGCGTCCGGCACCGTGGCCGGCACCGCGGCGGGCCCGCGGCGCAGCGCCTCGGGGTCGATCGTGGTCGAGGGCCTGCGGGCGCGGGTGGCGAAGGAGAGCCGCATCTACGTGGAGGGCGTGCACGACGCCGAGCTGGTGGAGAAGATCTGGGGCCACGACCTCCGGGTGGAGGGGGTCGTGGTCGAATACCTGGCGGGCGTCGACGACCTGCCGGAGATCGTGGCGGAGTTCGGGCCCGGCCCGCAGCGCCGCCTCGGCGTCCTCGTCGACCACCTCGTGCCCGGGTCGAAGGAGAGCCGGATCGCCGAGCGGGTCGCCTCGCCGTACGTGCTCGTGGTCGGGCACCCGTTCGTGGACATCTGGCAGGCGGTGAAGCCGTCGGTGCTCGGCATCCCCGCCTGGCCGCGGGTGCCCAAGGGGGTGCCGTGGAAGGAGGGCGTGCTCGCGGCGCTCGGCTGGCGCATGGATCCGGGCGAGGCGTGGCGGCACATCCTCGGCCGGGTGACCAGCTACCGGGACCTGGAGCCGGAGCTGCTCGGCCGGGTCGAGGAGCTGATCGACTTCGTCAGCCCGCCGGCCGGGTGAGCCCTCCGGGGCCTGCCGATCAGACCAGGTCGCGGATGAGCGCGTCGGCGAGCAGCCGCCCGCGCAGCGTGAGCACGGCCCGGCCGGCGCGGAACGGCCCGGGGTCGAGCAGCCCGTCGGCGAGGGCGCGGGCGACGACCGGGCGGGCCGGCGCGGCGATCTCGTCGAGCGGGAACCCGGTGTCGAGCCGCAGCTGGAGCATGAGCCGCTCCACGGCGCGGTCCTCGGCCGAGAGCACCTCCCGGGCGTGGCCGGGCGAGACGCCCGCGGCGAGGCGGCTCGCGTAGGCGGCGGGGTGCTTCACGTTCCACCAGCGCACCCCGCCGACGTGGCTGTGCGCGCCGGGGCCGACGCCCCACCAGTCGCCGCCGGTCCAGTAGAGCAGGTTGTGGCGGCAGCGCCCGGCGGGCGAGGCGGCCCAGTTGGAGATCTCGTACCAGGAGTACCCGGCCTCGCCGAGCATGGCGTCGGCGATCACGTACCGGTCGGCGGCGACGTCGTCGTCGGGCGCGGGCAGCTCGCCGCGGCGGATGCGGGCGGCGAGGCGGGTGCCGTCCTCGACGATGAGCGCGTAGGCGGAGACGTGGTCGGGCCCGGCCTCGATCGCGGCGGCGAGGGTGGCCCGCCAGTCGTCGTCGGTCTCCCCCGGCGTGCCGTAGATGAGGTCGAGGTTGACGTGCTCGAACCCGGCCTCGCGCGCCTCGCGGGCGGCGGCCGCGGCGCGGCCGGGGGTGTGCCTCCGGTCGAGTACGGCGAGCACGTGCGGGCTCGTGCTCTGCATGCCGAGGCTGATCCGGGTGAAGCCGCCCGCGCGCAGCTCGGCGAGCGTCGCCGGGGTGACCGACTCGGGGTTCGCCTCGGTGGTGACCTCGGCGCCGGGGGCGAGGCCGAACTCGGCGTCGATGACGCGCAGCACCTTCACCAGGTCGGCGGGCGGCAGCAGGGTGGGGGTGCCGCCGCCGAAGAAGACGGTCCGCACCGGCGGCGCGGCGTCGCCGAGCACCCGCCGCGCGAGCCGTACCTCGGCGGCGGCGGTCTCGGCGTAGTCGGCGCGGGAGGCGCCGGGGCCGAGCTCGGCGGCGGTGTAGGTGTTGAAGTCGCAGTAGCCGCAGCGGGTCACGCAGAACGGCACGTGCACATAGAAGCCGAACGGCCGCTCGCCGAGCCCGCGCAGGGCGGGCTCGGGCAGCTCGCCGCTCGCGGGTACGGCGTCGCCGTCGGGAAGCGCGGAGGGCATGGCCGGCCCGGGCGGGCTACTTCTTCTTGTCGCCGGGCGCCTCGGTGGACAGCGCCGCGACGAACGCCTCCTGCGGCACCTCCACGCGGCCGACCATCTTCATGCGCTTCTTGCCCTCCTTCTGCTTCTCCAGCAGCTTGCGCTTGCGGGTGATGTCACCGCCATAGCACTTGGCGAGCACGTCCTTGCGCAGCGCCCGGATGTTCTCGCGGGCGATCACGCGGGCGCCGATCGCCGCCTGGATGGGCACCTCGAACTGCTGCCGCGGGATGAGCTCCTTGAGCTTCTTCGCCATCTCCACCCCGTAGGCGTACGCCTTGTCCCGGTGCACGATGGCGCTGAACGCGTCGACGGCCTCACCCTGCAGCAGGATGTCGACCTTGACCAGGTCGGCCTCCTGCTCGCCGGAGAGCTCGTAGTCGAGCGAGGCGTAGCCGCGGGTGCGGGACTTGAGCTGGTCGAAGAAGTCGAAGATGATCTCCGCCATCGGCAGCGTGTAGCGGATCTCGACCCGGTCGGCGGAGAGGTAGTCCATGCCGAGCAGGGTGCCGCGGCGGTTCTGGCAGAGCTCCATGATCGCGCCGATGTGCTCGGCCGGGGTGAGCACGGTGGCGCGGACCACCGGCTCGTAGACCGCGGCGATCTTGCCCGCGGGGAACTCCGAGGGGTTGGTGACCGTGATCTCCTGGCCGTTCTCCATCACCACCCGGTAGATGACGTTGGGGGCGGTGGAGATGAGCGAGAGGTCGAACTCGCGCTCCAGCCGCTCGCGCACGATCTCCATGTGCAGCAGGCCGAGGAAGCCGCAGCGGAAGCCGAAGCCGAGCGCGGCGGAGGTCTCCGGCTCGTAGACGAGGGCGGCGTCGTTGAGGCGCAGCTTGTCGAGGGCGTCGCGCAGCTCGGGGTAGTCGTCGCCGTCGATCGGATAGAGCCCGGAGTAGACCATCGGCTTGGGGTGCTCGTAGCCGCTGAGCGGCTCCTCCGCCGGGCGGGCGACCGAGGTGACGGTGTCGCCGACGCGGGCCTGCCGCACGTCCTTCACGCCGGTGATCAGGTAGCCGACCTCGCCGACGCCGAGGCCCTCGGACGGGATGGGCTCGGGCGAGATGACGCCGATCTCCAGGGTCTCGTGGGTGGCCCCGGTCGACATCATCATCGTGCGCTCGCGGTGGGACAGGCGGCCGTCGACGACCCGCACGTAGGTGACCACGCCGCGGTAGGTGTCGTAGACCGAGTCGAAGATGAGCGCGCGGGCCGGCGCGCCGGAGTCGCCGACCGGTGGCGGGACCTGCTTCACCACGTGGTCGAGCAGCTCCTTCACGCCCTCGCCGGTCTTCCCGGAGACCCGCAGCACCTCCTCCGGCGCGCACCCGATCAGCCCGGCGAGCTCCTCGGCGTACTTGTCCGGCTGCGCCGCGGGCAGGTCGATCTTGTTGAGCACCGGGATGATCGTGAGGTCGGCGTTCATCGCCAGGTAGAGGTTGGCGAGCGTCTGCGCCTCGATGCCCTGGGCGGCGTCGACCAGCAGGATCGCGCCCTCGCACGCCTCCAGCGACCGGGACACCTCGTAGGTGAAGTCCACGTGCCCGGGAGTGTCGATCATGTTGAGCACGTAGTCGACGCCGTCCGGGCCCTTCCAGGGCATCCGTACGGCCTGCGACTTGATGGTGATGCCGCGCTCCCGCTCGATGTCCATGCGATCGAGGTACTGCGCGCGCATCTGCCGCTCCTCGACCACGCCCGTGAGCTGGAGCATGCGGTCGGCGAGCGTGGACTTGCCATGGTCGATGTGCGCGATGATGCAGAAGTTGCGGATCACCGCGGGGTCGGTGTGGCCAGGCTCAGTGCGCACCGTGGTCCGTTTCGGCAGGGTCGACGACGATCAAGGGCTGGCGTGCCAGCCGCCTTCCATGGTGGCATGTTCGGGTGATTGCCCGGACCGCCACGGTGTTCTCGGAGCTGTCGGGGTGGGCCCGCCGCGTCGCACGGCGCCTCCGGCGCCCCGCCCGCGTCCTCGCCGTCGTGTCGGCCGTCGTGCTCCTGATCGCGGTCGCGGCCGTCGCGGCGCTCCGCCTGCAGTTTACCGGCACGCCNGCGGCGTGGGCGAAGACGACGGGNCACGACGCCCTGTGGCTGGGGCACGCCTGGGTGGACGGGCGGCGGACCGAGGCCGACGTGGCGGCGCTCGCCGTACGGCTGCGGGCGACCGGGATNCGCGATGTGTACGTGCGACTCGGGGCCTTTTGANTGGGATGGCAGGCTCCNGCCGTCGAAGTACCCCAATGCCGGGAACTTCCTGAAGTGGTGGCGGGAGCACCTGCCCGGCGTGCGGGTGTCCGCGTGGCTCGGCCAGGTCGTCAAGAACGGCCTCGACCTGGGCGACCCGGCCGCGCGGCGGCGCGTCGTCGCCGGGGGCCGCCGGCCTGGNNCGGCTCGGCTTCGACGGCGTCCACTACGACTTCGAGCCGGTCGGCGACGGCGACCGGAACCTNCTCGAGGTGCTGCGCGCCACCCGCGCCGCGATCGGGCCGGGNCGGGNGCTGTCGGTCGCCACCCACCAGATCGAGCCGCTCGCCGGCGTGCGCCACCCGTTCCGGCTCGTGCTCGGCCACGACAAGTACTGGACGCCCGGCTACTTCCGGCAGGTCGCCGCCCTGACGGACCAGGTGGCGATCATGACGTACGACTCCTTCCTGCCGCTGGCGGGCCTGTACGGCGGGCACGTGGTGCGCCAGGCCGCGCTCGCCCTGGAGCACGTGCCCGCGGAGAAGACGATCCTGATCGGCGCNCCCGCCTACCACGACCACGGCTGGCANCGCCTCGACGCGGCCGAGAGCGTCGCCGTCGCCGCCGAGGGCGCCCGGCTCGCCCTCACCCGCCACGGCCGGCCCCGGGAACGCTTCGGCCTCGCCCTGTACGTCGACTTCGCCGCGACCGAGCAGGACTGGCGCGAGTACCAGGAGGGCTGGGTCGCCCCTCGGCAGGGCGCCTCACGCGAGGGAGGCACGGAGGGGGCACGGTCCCGCTCCGGCGCCGGTCGCGTTGCCCTACACTGCCGTGAGCGCGGCACGCCGGGACGGCCGTCGCGGCCGCCGGCCGCAAAGGCCCTGTGTCCTGCGTTGATTTGAGCGGCGCAGGGGGCGTTGATACCCTGTATCACTGCGTGTGGTGCGCCCTCTCTGCCCGCGCGTCCTAATCCACCGACTTTCTGACCGAGGCTTCTTCGTGGCGAACATCAAGTCCCAGATCAAGCGCAACAAGCAGAACGAAAAGCGTCGTCTGCGTAACAAGGCCGTCAAGTCCTCGCTGAAGACGGCCATTCGCAAGTTCCGCGAGGCTGCCGACCAGGGCAACGTCGAGGAGGCGGTGGCGCTCATGCGCGCCGCGTCCCGCCAGCTCGACAAGGCCGTCAGCAAGGGCATCATCCACAAGAACCAGGCGGCCAACCGGAAGTCGGCGATTGCCAAGCGCGCCTACGCGCTGCAGGTCGCGAACTCGAAGTAGCCGTTCCGCCGGCCGAGCGCAGGGCGCACATCACCGTTGCGAGCGCCGCGACTCCTTGGGAGCGCGGCGCTTTCGCCATGCTCGAATATGACTGGCCTGTGACATTGTCATAATTCGTCACGAAATCGATATCACTTCTCCGTCGCCGCTCCGCATCGCCTCCATCACCATCCGGGCGTGCTTCTGGCCTTGTGAAATACCGCGCTTACAGTCGTGCTCGGAAGCCGTGGGAAGCACGACGAGCGGAGGCCGGGAATGCGGTGGCGGACGCCGCTGGCGGTGCGGCGGGCGGCC
>Ga0065720_1019789_pt1 | contig 20087 bp, 14 predicted proteins | sample Thericmetagenome_FD_59107 | JGI IMG/M metagenome (GOLD analysis project Ga0065720, IMG submission 59107) | Thermophilic microbial communities from the Joint Bioenergy Institute, California, USA of rice/straw/compost enrichment - eDNA_2 v2... | ecosystem: Engineered > Solid waste > Grass >...
AAAAAAAAAAAAAAAAAAAAAAAAAAAAAAAAAAAAAAAAAAACTTCGCTCAATCGCTACAGTACTCAGATACCTAGCCAACCCATCACCACTTATCCTGATTCTCCAGCTTCACATCCCCCATTTCTATCTCCCTGATTCCCATTATTCCCATTCCTGTTCCTGTACCGTTCCGGAACAAACAAAATACCCAAACCAGTGGGAGGAGAACTCATCACCTCGTCCTCTTCTCTCTCTTCTTCGTCCCCATACTCAGCTCTTAGGCTTCCCACGGGACTCCCCTCCCTAGACGCCGGCTCGGCACGACTCTGAACCCCGGAATTCAATCTCGTACTCGCGGCGCTTACAAGCCCGCTCAAAAGATCACTGACAGAGCCGACAGAACGCCAGTCTATCCACGAGAGGGTATCATCCTCGTTATTGATGATGTAGCGGACCAAATCGCCAGAAGGATCGGAAGCTTCGGGCCACTCCATGTCATCATCAGAATTGTTGGCGCTACTAGGTTCGACATAGATCCACTCGGTTGAATCTTCGCTGTTCTCGTTATCACTTTCGCCAGTGCTGGAGTTTTCAATGACTTCCAACTCACCATTCTCGTTCTCCCGAATGGTGATTGAAACAAAACCTCTGTCATCTCCGTCCCCACTACTAAGCCGCTCTTGAATAGGGCAGAAGTGGCTTTCGCGGCCGGGAGGAGCCACAACCTCCATCGCAGCACTTGTGCTCTAGTTGCCGCTGCCACGACGGGGCTCTGCATCCTCCATGTCATCGGTCACAGAATCCAGATTCTGACGACTTATCTCCTGTTCTAAGCCTCGCTCCAGCTCTGCCGGATTGTGAGCTGCTTCTTCCGTCGCATCATTTGCGGGCTTTTCCGGCTCGGATACAGGCTCTGCATCGGCCATGACCGCATCCAAATCGTCGTCCAGCTGGGCACTGCTCTCCGTGCGTGATCCAGCAGGTTCACTGCTTGAACTCTCTATAGACCAGTGTCTCGCCTGCTCTTCCAAGACATTGAGCCTCTGCATAATTCGGTCTAAGCGGCCATCTTCATTACCCGCCACTCTCGATAATCGGTTTCCACACTCCTGTAACTCGTTGACGAGATCCAATGCCTCCCTCCTCCAAGCGTGGCGGCGGCGGCGGCGGCGGCGGCGTCGAATGTCACGGTCCTCCTGTATGCGTCTGCGACGTGTTTCATGGTTATCATCGTTGTTACCGTTTCTCGCACCATTGACGCGGTTACGGTTACGGCCACGGGAACGGCGACCAGAGCGAAAGTTGGGGCTGCTGGGAGAGCGCAGTGGCGGCGGACCCTGACGGGCATGCGAAGACGATGCGGGCTCTGCGCCGTTGGAATATCGACGTATTATGGGCATGAAAGGCGGAGCGGTAGGGTCCAAGTCCCTCGAAACAGAGGGATTGCGCCGCACGGAGGAATGGTAAGTGCTGTTGGAGGACTGGCCGCCAAGGAGACGATCATTACTGGGATCGTAACGGCGTGGAAGCGGCCTACCGAGACTCGGTCCAGACCCACTTGGGAGGGAACGATGGCCGAGACGAGAGCCACTTGGCGCAGGGCGCTGACTATCGGCTGTTTGGGTCCTGGGCGCATTCAAACTGTTTGGATTCCATTCGCGAGGAGGGAACAACTCTGGATCGAAGTCGGAAAGCCTCCATCGCGGCGGGGGCACCGGCCCAGGGGGCGGAGGTGGCGCTCCCGCAGCTGGCATAGGCCGCTGTATATTCGGGTTTCCTGGAGGGGGCCCAAACGCCGGGGGAACAGTGTCCGGCGGAGGATTGCCTGGCGGAGCAGCGCCCATGGGAATAGCGGCCAGTGCAACACCAAAAGGAGCCGTGCCTGAAGGGACAGCTTCTGGAGGGGTAGGTCCGGGGGGCACAGAACCGGGGGGGCCAGCTCCGTGAGGGAAAATGCCAGAGGGAATCATGCTAGGAGGGATGGCGGGTCCCGAGGTATGGGAAATGGTGCCTAGGGGACCAGTGGGGGGAGCCATGCCTGGCTGCGGGTTCTGGCCTACGCCAGGCCAGCGATTGAACCCGTTACGAGCCAACAGCGCAAAGAGGTTCAGAGATGATTCCAGAGATGCGTCAGCACGAGGACGCATGTTGCCATCGTCATCGGGCGTCGGGGGGTCACCTTGAAAAATGTTCGTCAGCGCGGAGTCGAAGCGCAGATGTGTCGATCAAAATAGGGGACCTACCGAAGCGAAGACCCCGGAGGGCATCACGGTGTTGAATCGGCGGCACAGCCCCACCACTCAATTGTGGAATGCTGTTGCCAGACGGGTTTCCGATGCGATTCTGGCCTTGAGTAATGAGCCGCGCGATCTCGTTGGCAATACGATCCCCATATAACACCCTGGCATCGAACGAGCCATCGACAGAGTTGGGGCGATTGATGTTCAGAGGGCCCAAACCGGCGGTAGTAGAGTTCGCCGGAGGGATATAACTGCTGAGGCTATTGGGGGTGAGACCAGGACGACGATTCGGGCTATTCGGAGGGTTTGGAGGGCCGCGGCGACGACGGGAATAGATGCCATCCGGCTCTCCGTTCCACATGTCGCCGGAAGTTGGATAGGCTAAGCCCTGGTTAGGATCGAAAAGGTAAGGAGGCATGGAGTGAACGTAGATGGAGAGAAGTTATGTGATATACTAATGATAGTTATGTAGGGGTAGGACTGATGACGGCAGTGCCGATGTTGTTGATGTCGGGAGAAATGTCGAGGAGATGAACGTTTTGCGGGATGGATATGGGATATTTCGCAGCCTCAATGGAAGTTATTCTGCGCTTCAGCCATGTGAAAGATTTGATATCGCCATCAACTCGTGGGTTCCTTCCCCTTCGCAATGGCTTAAGGGTTTGGAACTCGCTGAGTGCTTGCCCCAAAAGGACCCGCTGTCAAAGCTCAGAGACAAAACATTATTAGTGACTCTTGCCCCCCACCCACGATGCTGTCTGTATTCACAGCCCTAGACTTAGGAAGTCCGCTGCTTCTTAGTCCCAATTTTTGTAACAATTGCATCAATCTTCGTCTCCAAGAACTCCCCTCTCCGAGCCTCCTTCAGCCAAGCCACATCCACAGGCGGGACCTTCTCCCTCACATAATCAACGAGGCCCTTGGCTTGCGGCGCGCCTTCGCAGATGGCAATGCTTGACACTCTCGGGATCCCGAGAGCCGCACTTAAGCGGTCTTCACATGCCTTCGAGAAGCCGACCAGCCGGACGGCGGTCTCAGCGGGCTGACTACGCGCCGCTAGAGCTACCATTTGAGGGAAGTGGCTATTGAATGCCGGGGATTGGCCGCCGCGGGGGACAAAGACGATTGTGTATGGCTTAATGCCATCATTTGAGTTGTCGACGGCATGAGCAGGAGCATCTATAGACATGGCGTTGTCCTTGTCTTCCTCTCGTACTTCTGAGGAGGGCTTTGGCTGGGACTTGGAAGAGGCCATAGCTTGCAGATTCCGAGAGATCTGGGAGAGACCGACATCCACATAGGATGCTAGCTCTGGGGCTGGGGGCACAGGAGCCGCGGGGGCGTCTTTCTTGTGAGCAGAACGCTTCCGTTTGCCCTTGGATGGAGTGATGAATGTTCTGCGGTAGTTGCCGAGAGGGGCAAGAAGACTAAACTGATGTCAGTCAAAACTCCTTAGATAGACCGGAACATTGACATACTGGCAGAGGAGTTCTAGGATGGCATCTTGATCTTCTTGGTTGATATGTGGCCTAGTGGGCAGTAAGCACATGAGGTTTTCAGACTCTTTTTCCAGTTCATCTTACCACTCAACCGCCGAGTAAGGTGTGTCCAGAGCATGGACAATCTTTTTGCGTTCTGCCATTTTGGCCAACTAACTAAAATGACTTGGGTATGGCGAAGAGATAGAGTGAGCAATGAGTTCTTCGGTCCACCTTCAGCCAGCTTGTAGAGTCTAACCATGGGATGAGACGTGGGATGAAACTAGGCGCAAGAAAAATCTGAACAGCTAGATTCCGTATGATGTTAAACACGACGAATCAGGGAACACCGATGAGTTCATCACGATGGTACGTACAACTGGAACTCGAAGCAGGCTGACCAGATGACGATGCTTGATGGTTGATTTGTGGGAGTGTGGAAAAGCTTCAATCTTGCTGGTGTTTCAAGATATGGCGCAAAAAGAAAATAGTTTGCGACAGAGGCGGTTTCTGGATTATGAGAAGATAAATCTGTGTCTGTTATACTCGCTAGCAGCGATGGTGATGTCTGCAATGGAGTCGAGGAGAGTCCCGTCCGCTGTAAATTTCACGTGAAAAGCCTAATGAAATCTTCAATTCGTGTCTCACGTCGCGTGAGGACGCCTTACAAGGTGGGGTGTAATTACACAGCTTGGCGTATGAGCGATCTGTGATCACATCAGGCCCGCAGTGATCCCTCAAGCCTAAAACCTTCATTTTTCAGCAAGGGAATGGTTAGGCTGGTGTTCTACCACTTTGAAAGCCGTTTGATGACATGTTACTTTCGTGATATCTGTCTTGTAGTGTGCCGGTCGATGTGCCTTGTCGAAGCTTCTACTGCTTCCAGAAGCCTTACACACAGCAACTTCCTGTTGTCAAAGATGGATTACGCACGGTATTTCCATAACTGCATGCACTGTGCTGCTTGAGAGCAGAAGTGGGGCAAAACATGTCAAGCTCTCTGTTTTGATCTTGTGCTGTGCTATGGCTTTCTACGCATTGCATAGAAGTCTAATTAAAACTTCAAACATTGTCCAAGCGTTTTTTTTTTCAATAAAAAAAGTAGTCAGATCATTTTGCTCTTGACTTTTGAACTGTGCTCATTCGCCTTCATCGCCCTGAGACGCCACAGTGCCAGGCTGTCATTCTCTGTTCAACTGCTGTTGCGTGCGCCTGCAACCTTGGAAAGACTGCTCTGATTGGCCAAACCACAATTACGCCCCCACCGCGCTAGGCGGTAAGTTTCCACCCTGGCCCCATCTCCCGCTAGCAGCTCGCCCAGTCTTCCCGTCATCCAACCCACAGCGGGACCCGTGAGCTTGGAACAGATCCCCCGCCGGCTAACCCCGACCGATCGCGAAAAGCTGACGAGACTTCTCATCGCACTCAGCTCCACCTGCACCCGCTCCAGATTTTTTTTCCCCTTCTCTTGTCTCTCGTGCTGGCAGCCGTCTGTTAATCAATTGCCAGCGAGGTGCGTAGCATCCACATTTCGTTTTCTTTTGCTGGTCTTTGGCAGTCTTTCCCCGCTCGTCTACCGTTCACAGAGCGATTCTTTAACGAATGGATGGCAGCCTACCCGGCAGGCTGTGAGCTTCATGTCCAGGACGCAGTCTTTGGCTTCTTGACGGTTTGGGCGCCCACTTACATCAGTGCTCCAACACCAAGCTTTTGCCCACCCACGGTGCCGCTCACCCTCCCCACATCCGACACTCTACGCTGCTGAGCCCCAATTATCTACTCCAACACTCTCCCTCTCTCTCACCTTTCAGAACCAACAGGAAGTAAAACTCCCCGGAAACACGCAATCGATTCTGAGAGGCGTCTTACAGGCGATCTTGGCTTCCGATTGCCTCATTTTCACTTTCCTTCTTTTAACTGGTACGTATGCAAAATTCGCCGTCACAGCCCCTTTTGGCGGGGGACGTCTTTTTGTGGTCGACGAGCTTGGCAAGGACCAGGGGTTCTTTATCGTTATCTTTTGGATTCTCCAGGCATCTTGGAGACGGCAGCTCTGCTAGGTTGCCTGCAGCCTGCCAAACTGCCGCTTCTCAGCACAACGAAACCAGGACAGGCCCCAGAAGACCAGACGCTTGGAGAAGCAAGAATCCAATCCCAAATCGATTCGAGAAGTGTGTCTGCCCTTCAAGGTGCTGCGCTGTCACTCCTGCTAGCTGCGCTGCCCGGTTCCAGGTTCCAGTTGCCGCCTCCTGTTGCGCGGAGTGCGACACAGGTGCTCCACGCACACAGCTCCAGAACCTGGCCAGCTTACCCACAGCAGCTTACCAGCTTTACGCTGCCAGCTCCCTAGGCCAACAACACGTCCCTCCCCCACCTTTTCATGTACATGCACCTATCACAAAACTCCATCCCATGCTAACATCTGCGCCGTCCAGAAGCTGGTCACAGGCTTCCAGGTTCCCCAAGCGGAGCTCTTCCGTCCCGGCCATCCGCTTGCGACTCTGCAACTCTGCGACTCTGCGGAGCTACAGCAGGTTCCAGGATTTCCTGGTTTTCCCTTACCTCTCGCAGCATCCTAGCACTGCTCCTGGCAGCAGCACCAGATGGCTTTCGCTGCGTCTACCGATCCGCCCAGAGACCAAGCCGTATCCTCTGAACCTTGCACGACCCGCCCTAATCCCTTCGACGACGGTGACCTCGCTTCCCGAAAACGCCGCCGCACCTCGCTGAACAGCGACTCGCGGAGCGTCTCCGTCGAGACCCTCGACACCTTTCCAAGTCCGCCTGCCACCGGCAAGCTGGTCGCTGCCGAGTTCAGGCCCTCCTTGGCCATGAAGGTCGATTCTGAAACTACCATTCCTGCCACTCCCAAAGAGCAGAAGCAGTCCGCTCAGCAGGACACCGCTCAACAAGAACCCCAACCTGCTCCCTGCGCGCGACCTTCCGACTCTGATCCTCAGCAGAAGGCCTCGGCGCAACTCCCCAAAAGCGCCATCTCGTTGCCTCCATCACCGTCTCCCGAAACAGCCGTCCCGCCTGCTGCGTCGACAACGACAACCGATGTGGCTCAAATCGTTATGGAAGGCCAAAAGGCTGTCGTGCCGGCTGAGACTCGGGTAGTCGATGCTTCTGCTCAAACAACTGGTGCTCAATCAGGGTCTGAGAGCGCAAGCCCCCCTGTCGAGGTTGTTTCTGTTAACACGACGGACGACGACGACGACGGCGATGGCTTCGAGACTGATGAATCGGTCACCCTGTTGGATGGGGTGTCATTGATCAATGATCCATCTGCCGACTTCCCGTATCATGAACCCTCCGAATCCCCTCTCGAAACAATCATCAGGCTAACAGCCTACATTCCCACTCGTATGTTTCCATCAATTAGTGGCTACTATTGCCTCCAGCTGACCCCTGTTTAGATCCCCAAGTCGCACTCGGCTTTGCAGAATGGATCGATAAGTACCTTGGCTATGTCCATGCCGTCTCATTTCGTGCGGCCGCGGACTCCTATCTCGTCCATAAAGAGATCTGGCAGTGTATCCCGGAGTTGGTCATCTTCCTGGTCAGCAGGAAAGCCCCGTACCCACGCAACCGGGACCTGCGGCAGGCTATCTTCTCGTTCTACCGCGCCTTCGCCAAGCTGGCTGCCCATTTCGTCCAGTTCGACGTTCGACTCCTGCGCTCTGCCTCAGTTCCGGAGCAGCAGCGTATTCAGTATCTCGCTTCGCAGCAATACGTCCAGGCGCTTGCAATGCTCAGCACGCGCGAAGAGATCGCGCTTCATGCTTCTACTCCTGCCAGTGCGGAACGAGACTGGAGCTACTCCGCTGAGGTGACAGTCATCCTTGATCTGTTTCAGCGCCATTCTGAAGTTCAAGGGGGCTCGCTTGCCGCGGTTCGAGAGCTCGCGCAACTCCAATGTGAATATGCATCCCAGTACCCCAGGCTCACTGATCACATTGGCAGCTTGTGTCTGCTCATGGCGAACATGCTGAGGATGTTTGCTCACAACCAGGCACTGCCCGACCGAGTGACTATCCTGTCACGCTGTTACACCCTTTTCAGGACGGTCTCTGCTATGGTTGGCAACATCATCGAGAAGAACCTCAATCATCTCACCCAAGAGGGCGCTGCGAATATTCTCAATTCGCTTGCTGAAATTTACGAGCTCTGCCTCTCCGTTGGCGGTGTTGTCCCTGCCGAGATTCTCAAGGAGTACCGCCAGGTCCAGCCGCCGATACCCGTGTATCACGCTGCTGAGGCGATCGCCCATCACTGGAAATTTACACACTTCGTAAGACTTATCAAATCGGGCCAGATGCAGCTGCGTGTCATGGCTGTCAGCAATATGTGCAACGATCTGATCACCATCTACAACAAGTACCAGGAGACGTTTGGCGATGAGGCCACTGATGCTTATACTCACTTCATTGCCAACTTCCTTATCGAGACGGGGTTGGTTAATTACATTCTGGGCCCGACATGCCATCCCGAGATCACGATCGAGAGCAGCAATATCATAGGATTCTTGCTGGTTTCGAATACATATACCAAGGAGCATACGGATGCCCTCTGGCAGACGGTTACTACGACCCAAGATCCCAGAGTCTCTGACGCGCTGATGCGCATGACGAGTCGCATCACGCAGCTCTACTCGCGCGACGGTTTGCTCTATCTGTGCGACAAGCTCAACACGGTTCCTGTCGAGTCCTTTGGCCCCACGATGCGCGAGTTTTGCGATGCAGTCATTCGCACTATCATCAGTAGGAACCCTGACTGTTTGGTTTCCGACGCTCGCCCCTTCAACCTGTTCATCCGGCTCGTGCGCCAGGCGTCCGTCTTTGGAGCGCAGTCACCTGTCGCATATCCCGAGGTTCAGCAGTTCGCTATCCACAAGCTTGACAGCCTCATGAACCATGGTCCCGGTCTGGAGGGCAGATGGACTATCTACGCCGACTGCCTTGCGGACATCGAGAAGAAGTCGCCGACGACAATGGGCAGTTTGTGGGTTTTGAAACTGGCCACACGCAACTACCATGGCCAGGACCTGCACGACCTGATCACTACGCACGACCTCACTCGTCTCCTCATTGACGAGTTTGAATCCGCGATTGCTGTGGCGAAGAACACAAACTTTCCGGCTGTCCTGAGCGGTGGTCAGAATGTCCCTCGAAGAGACCTGCTTTCGATCTTGATTCACCAGGAGGCACATGCCATGCCTCAAGGCCAGGCTCATCCTATTGCTGGCGAGCACGGGTTGAGACTCTGGAACATGTTGGTGGGCTCCAAGGCGGCTTGCAAGGAGGATAGAGATGCGGCATGGCAGATGCTGAACAGCGCCATGAAGCAGAGCCATGGCAGGAACCCGTTTACCGCGACGTGCTTTTCGGAGTACCTGCCGAACCTTGAGCCGGAGTTCTTTTGCCAAGGCACTCTCGAGTTCGTCTGCGAAGCCGTGCTGCCTCTGGTCAATGATCCGACAAGCATCATTCTCGACGATGAGGACAACCCGCATCATCCTATGCTCGAGCTGCTGTGGCGTATGGCTCTGGCCGCTCCGACCGGCACAATTGAGGCCAAGGCCATCCATACCCTCGTCAACGATGTCTACATAGAGAGTCGGTCGATTCATTCTTTCCCCCACTACCGCGCACGTAAGGTGCACCTGGCACTCGTGGAGCGCTGCGTGCGTCAGCTGTCATCGGCAGCGGCTCGCCTCAGGGCCTTTGCTGAAGGTGCCGTCAGCAGCGGTGAAGGCGATAACATGGTCATCGTCCCCAGTGAGCAGCAGCTCCGTGAGCAAGAGCTGCTCTTCATCAGATCCCTGGCGATTCTTCGCGAGTTCCACCGACTCCATCAAGGCAAGCCGCAGTTCTCTGTCCCTGACATGCGGGCTCTGATCCCCGAAACGCCTAAGGATATTGAGGGAGAGCCGGCAGGTCTTAAGTTCCAGTCTTTCGACGGCGAGAAGCACACGGATGTCATGCCGCTGAACATCGGCAAACGCAACACGGCTGCATCGTTGCTGGCTAGCCTTCGCCAGGCTACCGGTTTTGAGAGTTATCGGATGTATTACCGCGGTCGTCCCTTCGTCCCATCGGAGAGCGATATCTGCAAGTCGCTCGAGGATCTGCAGATTCACAACGGGATTATTCTGGTGAAGAAGGAGCCTGCGCCGCCGACCCCGGCCAAGCCGCGGTCAGGTGCTTCGCCCATTGAAGCAGAGATACTGAGTCACTTCGATGAGTTTTGGGAGTACCTGTCGATGGAGGAGAGTTTGGCTCGCGAGATCTACGGGTTCCTGATCAAGCTACCGGTTGACGAGAAGGCGCTGGAGGTGATTGATGACCCTTCGCGCTCCTACCTCGATTTGTTTCCCCTCGGCCAGCCGTTCAAGTCGCTTTATGCGATCTACGCGCTGCAGCAGTATCTCAAGGCTCCACGGAAGTCGGGTGCTGTTGGCAACACCGATCTTACGGCTAATGAGACTGTGCAGTCTCGGGCGGATGGCATCATTCGTGTCATGTCTGTCCTGGTTCCGGCCATCTCGGACCCCCAGGTCTGCGGCCTGTGCCCGACGCGCGAGCTGCAGATTGAGCTTGGTTCTGCGATGATGAAGCTTCTGCTTTTGCTTGTCAAAGGTGAGTCTAACTGTTGCGTTCCTCATGAGCCTCTGCTGATCGATCCAGATTCCGATTTGCCTTCCTCCGCAACCCGGTTGCTTGATGCGCCTCTTCTCAACCGCCTTGTCGACCTGCTCGCCGAGACTTTGACGGCCAGCAACACGAATAACGCAACTCAGCACGTGATGTTGTGCCTGCAGACCATCCTCGAATCGTGTCCCATTAGTGCGGAGTTCGCGGATGCCTTCTGCGCACATCCCGACGTGCCGCGATTGCTGGAGGATCTCTTGCTGAACGATCCCCGGGATGTCGTGCGCAGGAGCACAGCAGTGTTTATCCGGAATGCGTGCAAGCTTGGCGATGAAGAGTAAGTGCCTGGTCCCTAGCCGAAGATGGATCTGACTAAGGTTTCCCAGGCTCGCAGCTCCCGATATCCCGGCGGCCAAGTTCCGCAATTTCTTCTGGCCCGTCGTCTCTCGCCTGGTCACGCCCGCGATCTCCAAGCCAGAGAAGTCGACTGAGGTCTTGAACTTGTGCTTCGATATGCTCCAGGCGCTGCGGGCATCTCAGTCGGAAGTGGTTCAGATCAGACAGCTGGCCCAGGAGTGGTTCGCGTTGCTGATGAATTACACGACATTTGAGGTGAGTTTGCAGTTAGCGAGCGTTCTTGCTCCTCTGCTGACTTTTGCAGGACGCCACGAAGCCGGAGGTCGTGGATGAAGTTGCCTTTGGGCTCATTCGGATCATTCATGACACAATTCTTGCTGCTGAGACCCGCCAAGAGGTCCTCCCGCCACCGGGCGTTGCGCGCAAGATCTTCTGGAAGCACCTTTTCCCACCACAGGCCGACTCCGAGGAGTATGATTCGTGCCGTCCGATCGTCTCACAGCAGACACGCGCTATGCTTCTTGACATCGTCTTCTCCTCGGTCGAGCACGATCACAGGCAATACCTGTGGCTGCTTGAGGATATGGCCAGCCTCGTCCCCATGTATCCCAACCAGGACGAACTCTACTCCTATGAACTGCCGCAGCAGTTTGAGCGGGAGAAGGCTCTTCGTGGCTCATGCGGCTACCCTGGCCTGCGTAATCTCTCCAACACTTGCTACTTCAACTCGCTGTTCACACAGCTCTTCATGAATGTCGACTTCCGGAGGTTTATGCTTAGTGCGACAGTCCGGGATCCTGAGGGCTCTCAGCATCTGCTCTATCAGACGCAGCGGCTCTTTGCTTACATGCAGAACACGCTGCGTCGCTATGTCAACCCAGAGGAATGTATCTCGAGCGTTAAGACGTACGACGACACCCAGATTGATCCCAATATACAGATGGATGTCGATGAGTTTTACAACCTGCTCTGTGATCGCTGGGAGGGACAGTTCGCAACGGGCGAGGAGAAGAGCCAGTTCCGGTCAATCTATGGCGGCCAGCTGGTGCAGCAGGTTCGCTCGCAGGAGTGCGAACACATCTCTGAGAGACTCGAGCCGTTCTTGGCCATCCAGTGTGACATCAAGGGGAAGAGTACACTGGAGGAGAGTCTTCAGGCGTATGTCGATGGCGAGATCATGGAGGGCGACAATAAGTACAAGTGCTCCACGTGCGACAAGCATGTGGATGCCGTAAAGCGTGTATGCCTGAAGGACGTTCCCGATCACCTTATCTTCCACTTGAAGCGGTTCGAGTGGAACCTGCGCACCATGACGCGCAGCAAAATCAACGATATGTTTACTTTCCCGAACCGCATCAACATGCGTCCGTACACGATTGATCACCTATCCTCGCCCGACGATGATAAGGAAGAAGATATCTTTGAGCTCGTCGGCATTTTGGTCCACTCCGGCACGGCCGAATCCGGTCACTATTACTCGTACATTCGCGAGCGTCCGACGAACGGCAACGCCGAGACTTGGGTCGAGTTTAACGACGACGTCGTCACACCCTGGGATCCGAGCAGTATGGCAACCGCGTGCTTCGGCGGCCCTGAGTACAACGCGCAGTTCCAGCAGGGCAACACCGTCTACGACAAGCAGTACAGCGCGTACATGCTGTTCTACCAACGCTCCTCGTCCCTTTCCAAGAGCCAGGAGCTGCTCCAGTCCACCGGTGCCCTGGCCCCGCTGACAGTCAGCGTCCCTCCTCACCTGCGCGACGTGATCCGTGAGGAGAACAACTGGCTGCTCAGGAGGCACTGCCTGTTCGATCCCACGCAGATCCCATTTGCGTGCGTCCTCTTGTTACACCTAAAGAACATGGGTGGCCCGCATGGCGGTTGTTCGGAGGACCATCGGCTCGAGACTCAGGCGCTGCATATGGCTCTAGGTCATCTTGATCAAGTCGCTTCCAGGACCAAGGAGACTCCTGATTTCCTGCGGCTTCTCGGGCAGATTCGTATCATGGCACTGCAGTGTGCACGCTGCAGTCTGGCCGTCTTCCGCTTCTTCGTTGACTACCCCGATGCTCTTCGCATGCTAGTTCAACGAAATGTTGACGCTGAAGTACGCCAGAACTCCGTCAGTTTCATAATCCAGGTGCTGCAGACAATCAAGAAGCTTGCGCCGAGGCAATACATCGGCGCTGAAGGCATGGAAGAGGAAAGTTCGGTTATTTCTGGCATGATCGGCATCCTTGAGCAGCTGTTTGGATGCTTCCAGGTCAATCTCCGGTCTTGGAACGAGGTGTTTGACCTTATGCTGGAATTTGTCAAGCTCGGACCCGATGAGCTGGCTGCGTTCCTTGAACATCCTTTGTTTTTGAGGTCGCTGCTGCTGATTGTGGTTGCTGACGGCCTGGAGGGCCCGCTGCCTGCGCAGTTCTTGAAAATGCTCAACAACATCTCTCGTCGCCCGCCGGCGCGTCCTCCTGCCTATGAGAGCATATTGTCATTGCTAGACGTGCTGCTGTCGAGAATTCGGCTCTTATACACCGACTCCGGCTACCCCATTGGCGCGGCTAACACCCGTGAACGCGTGCTCAAGAACCCGGACTTTGCAAACCACCCGTTTGATGTGACCAAAGGCGAGACCGATATCCTTCATATGGCTTCGCGCTCTCAGCCCGTCAATATCTTTGTCGACAGGCTCATCGCCATCAATCAAAACCACGAGGCCACTGACAGCATTCTGGCCAACCTCATTCGCCAGTCGCCCCGGATGGAAGACATGATCATGCGCACCCTTGCCACCCGAAGCGTCGGCCACATCGCCCAGCTTAACGTTACCCCCTACCTGCGCGTCGCCGGGTCGGTGTTCTTAAGAGAAGCTCAGAACGCATCCCGGGTCACAACCCTCATGCAACAAGTCTCGCGCGAGTGTTGGTTCCTGCAAAACGCGGAAGGTAAGGCCTTTTTGGATTTTGTCCGCGACACGTTTGAGGGACCAAGGCCTCGCTGCAAGCAGGGCGTCGAACAGGTGTATTCGCTAGCGCTCGAGTTTGTCCCGCAGTGGGCTCCCGGTCTGCTGGGGTACTTTGATATGGACGTCGTTGAAGAGACGGAACAACTCTTGCAAGAAAAGATTTTCCAGTACCGGACGTTCAGGCCACAGCCGCCTCCTTCCAAAGAAGAGGAAGAAGGCGCTCAGGATCAAGCCCAGCCGCAGGACGAGATCGTGCGGTTGCTGGGTGACAAGATGAGACTTACGGCACGGAGCCTCGGGTTCAGGTGCTTGCTCTACCTGAGGGATAACTACGTGCAAAAGAACGCTGAGGTCACGGAGCGCGCGGTCGCGGGCCTGCAGAGGACCATCAAGCATTGCAGCCGGTATTTCAATCTCAAGGAGCCGGGCGAGGACCCGGATGCGCAAAAATTCATGGAGACGAATAACAGTGAGTGGCCCCTTACGTATTACTAACTTGCTGTTTGGAAAAGAGCAATACTGACCAGTTGTGCTTTCTGTGTCAAACAGGCATTCAAGAAGCGCTGACCAAACTCTTGGTGGTTGACGACCTCGAAGAGGAGGACGCTTCCGGTATGTACTATTGCAGCGACGAGTCCGGATGTTCCTTGGCGTCTAGCAACACGGTGGGCTGATGAATTTTTTTTGCTTCTGCTGCGTTTGCGGTTTCTTCTTTTTTTTTTGCTGAAAACAGACTGGGATAATTCGTCTACATGCTCAGGAGTCGGTGTTGACGGCGCTGCCGCGCTCGATCATCTGCAGTTGGTTGGCGACTTGGGCGTCAACATGGCCGTTGTGACAGAGTTGCATGGGGAGGAGATCTAGGTTTCGGGGGATCAGTTCTTCCCTTTTTTATGGGAAGGAGTTTCGAGATTTCACTCTATTATTGGGTTTCGTTAAGGCCTCTTTTAAGGTTGCTTCTGCATTTGCGTTTTTGCTCGGGGCGTTCAGAGACGGATGGTATGATCGGGTCAGGTCGGTCTGGTTGGCTTAAGAACGTGCCCATTACTACGAAAATAAGTAGGATGGGCTTTGGGATTAGGGCTTTATGTGTTCTTTATGCTTTCTCTTCTGTTTTCCGTTTCATTATTCCATGAATGAATCCATTATATGATGGATGGACGGGCGGACGGGAATCACACGCTATGATTGATGAATGGTTACAGACATGCCTACACATCCTTGATCGCTTTGCTTGACTCGGATATCTTAAGGGGTTCATTGGACGTCGTTGTGTGGACAGTAATACTGATGCTGACGAGAGGAGTAGGTTATTCTGGGTGACTACAGGCCAGTGTGGTGCTCACACCGAATCAAAGTCAATGGCGGGCTATGACAGTAAGAGGGCTCGGAGTTGGTCGGCTCTTGTTAGCTTGCTGGTCTCTTTGCTTGGGAGGGATTGTAGATTGAGGTTACGATGGGATTGAAGGGACTACCACTCCATGTAGTTGATAAAACGATGGTTGCTTTAAATGGGTACTTTATCAGCTGCCGAGTAGTTAAGGTTTGGTTTTGTTTGGTATGAATAAGGGTATGGTTTGTCTGGAGCTCTAGGACAAATGTGCTCTCTATTCGCTCTATTCGCAATTGTTCGTTTGATCCGTCTTGACCATGATGCCTATCGGGATGTGTGATACCTCAAACGGTCTGTAAGACGTAAGGATAGCTGAGTTGTGTCATTCATGCACGCTTCCATGCACTTTTATATCGATTGTGTACAGTGTCTTGTGTCGCTCAATGGGGGTATCCTGTACAAGAAATTTTATGTCTAGCCGAGCACCATATCAGTGCTTATTTGCATGCTCAAGCCAGGAGATCGGGCAAATACATCGTTAAACAGGCACATCAATCGGTATTGAAATCCATTTCTCCCGGTTTTCCCCTTGAACCAGTCGTTAAAAGTAGGAAACGAAACGTTATGGGAATGGAACAAAAAGTACTGAGTGAGATGATAAAGTCAGGTGCTGTGGTCTGGCCAGCAAGACTTATAAGAACATAGTAAAGAAACAGCACGGCCTCTGTTAAAGATGAGGTGTTGCCAAGCCTGCAAAGCCATGCTGTGAGTGGGTTGGCAAAGACACATAAGGCGCGATGAATCTGATATATAGATCATCTTGGCTTCTTGCGCACTGCCACGCTCATACATGATGCAGTCGTTCAATCTGGGAGAGATCGCCCAGGTGAGACCTTAAAGGTGTCATGTAAACATCGATACCATTATGATAGGTAATTTGGTCCTAAGGATAATTCGTTTTCTTACAATCAAGCACCTAGAACTTGTCTCAAGCCTCGTCCTCCGCCATAACGGCTGTTGATTGCAACACATCTGACTCCTGCGGATCATGAAGTCTGCTCCTTTCATCAATTACATTCCGATCACAGGCCATGATGGAATACTTTCCCTCCTTGCAAAGGATTCACTCCCTGATGAAGACGATGATCAGGCATCCTCGCCCAACCACACAAAAATAGCAACCCCCGGCAAGTTTTGCCTGTTTCACTGTCGAAGGATTGGAGTGATTTCTGGGCGCCAAGCAAAATAGACGCCGGGCACCGCGCTAGTCGAAGCTTGGTTCTCCGTGGCGCTCCAGTTGTGGACTTCCGCCGATGCGGGGAAGCGCCACGGGGGAAGAGCTGGTGGATCCTGGAATGTGAGGGAGCAGGAGAGGGCTAAAACGGCGGCTTGGCGGGATAGCCCCTTCAGGTCGTCTGTTCTTTCGAGGGAAGCAAGTCAAGGTTTGTCACTGGGATCTTTGCATGTTATCGTGTAAGGCGAGGAAAATTTGTTGAAGACGGCGAGGATCACGATCTTCATCAAGGCTTCAATCTTCAGGTTCCGGTGGTGACAAACGCCGTCAGAATCACAAAGTTGTGTTGACTGGATGCCAGAGATTCTTCCCTGCTTGACACATGTTCCTCACATCTAACGGCATCCAGCAGCGGCAGAGCCATCAACCAGCATGCAGAGTGCCCTCCATCACGCTGCTCCCTCGGCCACCTGAGCCAAATAACATCAGTCAGGATGATTCCAAAGATCTGGAATCCAGCCATCGCTGCTTGGCAGGGACTCTTCCTCGAACCAAGCTCATCACACGCTGCCTCATCACATCCAGTCACAGTGCTGAGTGCTGACTTGCATGCCGCTTTACCAGTGAGAGAATATCAAAACACACACTGGGGGCAGTAGGTAGTTATCTAAACAAGATGTATGCTTAATTTATCTGCCATAAGGACTCGAACGCTACTGCCACCGCATGAAACACGGCTGTTGTTTACCTGTCCTCGCTCGGCGCGTTTCATGACGATGTCATTCTGCCTCTTTGCGTTCCCTAGCCGCCGGGCTTTTTTTGTTTATTGACCCACTTTTTGGCTCTCGAACCTATGGCTATCTCTCTTCTGTAAACGGAAAGGAGCGACAACACATCGCGTCCCAAGCTCTCGGGTCCGGATCCCGCTGTGCCTGACCTGATCGGGGTGCTGGAACACGACATGCTTGGCTTGGTTGCAACTTTAAACTGGTGTGCGCCCTTGCCTTGCAGCGCCTTGTTGCTGTGTGAAACAAGCTTATATGATTGTCGGCCTCTGCCTGAGAAAACTGATATTTTGTTTGTTTCTGTTGCTCTTGAAGAACTTTAAGGCTGTGCTGGTCGACGAGGCTTCGCGGCCTACCTTCGAGACCTTTAGCTTGGGTCTTCGCCTCAACGATCCCCTGACAATAGCAAAGATCTTCCGAAAGGAGGAGATATATCTCCTTCCGTCCATTCCTTCAACCATCAAGCTCACTGTCAACACCATCAACGCATCAACATTACCGTCATTCCTTCGTCCACTTCCCTATCCGACACAGACGATACCATGCCAGCCATTATCAACTCCCCCCCAACCCAAAAACAGCTCCCGAGACTCCCGAAATCCCGCTTCGCCATCTCCCCTCCCCTAGAGGCCGGCCCATCCCCAACTCACCGGCTTCCCTCCAACGTCATCGACGCCCTAGAATACGCCTCTCAGCGCCTTGCTAAGAAAGCAACCCACCACATCACCCTCCTCGCCGTCACACGAGAGTATGAGCTCCCCGAGGCGATGGTCTTCCGGCCTAAGCCATACCCCTCACCGCCGCCAACTCAGACCAAGCAGAATGGTGAATTCGGCATATCCTCGGGTCGGCCCTTCTTCTCGTCTACCCCGGGGAAGAATAACAAGAGCAAGAGCAAGCTGGACGCCCTAAAACAGCTTGTTCGCGGCAGTGGATTGTCAGGGTCCAGCGATGGGGGCGACATCCGTGAAAGGATTGTGCACGTCCATCGGGACGCTCAATACCGTCGCAACAACCCTGGTGTTTCGGGGGCTGTCAGAGGGGGGAATATCTCCCCTGCGTGGAGCGAGGCCTCGGCGAACTCGTCGGTGGCAGACTCGACCCTAAGCAGCCCCAGAACATTGGGCATGAAGTGGCCTGGTAGTCCGGTGTCGTCGATGACGTCTCCGACTACACCGGGGAGCGTGCCGTTAACACCGGCGACCCCGTGGTCGGTTGTTTCGGATGCCGAGTCCAAGGTCGGGACTGAGGAGAGGAAGAAGCCGTTTGGGATCAGGCTCACGTATGCTCATCCGCTAGAGCAGAGCGAGGAGAAGGCGTTGGCGAAGGTATTGGAAAAGGCGGGGAGGAGGTTTAAGGTTGAGTGAGTGCCCCTCGCTCCGTATACAGATTGAAATGATGATAAGGCTGACACACCAACAGCCCCCTCTGGCTCCCAACCCCCATCCCTCCATCCCACCTCTCCCTTCCGGTTGACCTGGTCCTCGCTTCAACAGCTCAAAACGACCGGCTCTTCACCTCTGACCGCCTCACTCTCCTCACGCTAGATCACGTTTACACTTTCCGTGCCGCTCTTCTGTCCTACTCTCGCTCATCATCCTTCCATCAACAGGCCAGCCCTGATCCAAGCCCGAGTTTTGTTCCGCGGATCCCGGCCATGACACCATCCGCTTCTCCCGAAGGGCAGAAGGCCCTCGAGGATGCGGTTGATGAGTTGCGAAAGCTGTTCCTCGCCAATGGAAGGAAGCCACTCAAGAAGGCTACCCTGATGGCTGCATATCGGTGGATTGGACCGCCAGATTGCGTTATGGAAGAAGTCTTTAAGGAGTTTTCGAGGGTTTATCGCAGAGTTTATGCTGCGATTGAAGAGCGTCTGGGTATCTTTGATGATGAGGAATCAGACCAAGATGTGCTCAGCCTGCGGAACGAGGTCGCGGTACCAGTAGTGATGAAGAGGGAGCAGAAGAAGCTAACAAACATGTCTGAGTCTCCTCGTTTGACTCCCATGGTTGAGGAGGTTAGACAAGAACAGCAGAAGCAAGACCTACTGGGGCTGGAGGAGCCGGAGAGGACAGCTAAGGATACTGACACCCTCGACTTTGGGGATATCGAGGCTTGGTACCGCGCCGTGCAAGATATCGTCATTGAGTACCCTGCTCCCCAGAATAAACAACCCCTTTCCCCATTAGCTGGATCGCCAACGAAAAAGGAGAGACTCTTCTCTCCGCGTCCAGCACCCCTCAACCTCAGTCATAGCAACATCCTCCCGACCCCCTCTCCAACGTCAACCTCTGAGCCTAAGCCCGAGCCGCTAAGGCCGAAGGTGAACGATGAAGAAATCCCCCCATCACCAACATCACCGCCCCCAGCCCCAACAACCGCCACACTGCCCCCGTTCCCCTGGAGAGAGATGGTTGAAGAGGCAGAGAAAGAGCGTCAAAAAGAAAATGAGAAACAGCAACAGCGAAAAAAGGACGAAAACTTGGTGCAGAGTAAGGTCAAAGAAATGGGGTTGAAGTTGCAGACCAAGTTTGAGAAGCCCATAAAGAAGTTTGGTGTGAAACAGCAGGTTGTAGAGCAAGACCAAGTTAGGAAAGCCAAGGATGTCGAGGAGGAGGAGGATGGGGATCTGACAGCTCGTCCACTGCCCACCCAACAGGGGACGAGATATGATCCTTGGTCTAATTATGCCACCCCAACAGCGGAGGGGATGAGACCTAGGGGACGAGGAGTCCCGTCTATCGACGGTATGCTTCTGGAAAACCAGGGTTTGAACTGGAGTATGGAACACTACCGTCTTGCGACGGGACAATATCCTATTACTCCAGCAGATGATGAGGATGACGGTGTTGAAAGAGTTGGGCCGAAAACGCCCAACGGAGATGATGATATTTCTCCTATCACGAGGGGAGAGTGGGGCTTTTTAATTGGTGGCGTGAAGAGGCGTTTGGCGAATGTTGGGAGATGCTGAATGATTTCTTCTAGTGTGGATTTTTTTTTTTTTCGGTTTGGCTCGTGTATATAGTTGGATATATACCCACCCCCTTTTTTTTTTTTTTT
>Ga0065720_1003269_pt1 | contig 20077 bp, 16 predicted proteins | sample Thericmetagenome_FD_59107 | JGI IMG/M metagenome (GOLD analysis project Ga0065720, IMG submission 59107) | Thermophilic microbial communities from the Joint Bioenergy Institute, California, USA of rice/straw/compost enrichment - eDNA_2 v2... | ecosystem: Engineered > Solid waste > Grass >...
GCGACCAGACCGCGCGGCGGAGGTGATCACCCTCCACAGCGGACACAGATGATGAGCGTCCGGCGGTGGGGCCCACCCGGCGGAGGGCCCCACCGGCCGTGGGTCAGGCGAGGTCCAGGTTGCGGCGGCGGAATCCGGCGATCCCGGCCGCGACCAGACCGGCCGCGATCAGGGTGAGCAGGACCAGCGGTAGCGCGGTGAACTCGGCCACCGGCATGCGCGGGATGTGCTGGTACGCCGAGAGGTTGAGCAGCCACTGGGGCAGTTGCAGGAGCGAGCCCAGGTACATCGACAGCAGCGACCAGCCGAGCACCGCCCAGGCCAGCCAGGTCGCCCGCGGCCAGAGGCCGAAGACAGCGACGGCCACGGCCGTGGTCGCCCAGAGCGCGGGCGCGTAGGCGAGCTGGGCCGTCAGCAGGTCACCGACCCAGCGCGACTGGCCCGTGGTGGCCGCCGCGGCCAGGCCCAGCCCGAGCCCGCCCATCACGAGTAGCAGCAGGCCGCCGGCCAGGGCGACCGTGACGTGACTGGCGAGCCACCGCGTGCGGGACAACGCGGTGGCGAGCACCGGCTCGGCCCGGCCACCGGTCTCCTCGGCGCGCGGCCGCCGGGCGGCTGCGATGGAGAAGATGGTGGCGGCCAGCGCGATGATCGCGCAGATGAACGACAGGAACGACTCGACGAACGTCGCTCCGCCGATGGACTCCATCATCCGCCGGAGCGACTCGTTGTCGGCGTACGACTCGATGACGTCCGTCACCGAGCCGTAGCTCGTCCCGAGCAGGAAGATCGCGACCGACCACCAGAACACGCTCGCCCGGTGCAGCCGCCAGGCGAAGCCGCCCGCGGTGCCGAGCCAGGCCGAACCGGTCTGCGCCCCGACTCGCGGGGCCTTCAACCCGGCCCCGACGTCGCGGCGATCGACGAGCGTAAAGGCGATGGCCACCAGAACGGCGGCGGCGACGAGGCCGAGCAGCAGCGGCCACCAACGGTCGTCGACGTAGACGCGGGTCTGCTGCATCCAGCCGAACGGCGACAGCCAGGACAGCCCGTTGTCGGCGACGTCGCCGACCGCCCGCACCGTGAAGGCGACGCCGATCACGGCGCCGGCCAGCCCGGATGCGGCCCGTCCGAAGGCGGAGATCTGGGCGGTGAGCGCGGCCACCCCGGCGAAGACCAGACCGGTCACCGTGAACGTGGCCCCGAAAAGCAGCGATCCGGGCCAGTCGATGCTCTCGACGCCGGACGTGCCCAGGCCCACGGCCACGATCAGGCCGAGGACGAGGCTGGCCAGGGCGGCGGTGAGCAGCGCTGCGGCGAGGTGGGCGTACCGGCCGACGGCGCTGGCCCTCACCAGCTCGAACCGGCCGGTCTCCTCCTCCACCCGGGTGTGCCGGACCACGGTGAAGGTCGCCATCAGACCGACCAGGATCAGGACGAACCCGAGGTACTCGTTGGCCAGCATGGCGCCATAGGTGTAGTCCTCGATTCCGAAGCCCGGACCGGTCATCGCCTTCATGGCCGGGTTGCCGGCGATGACGGCGGCCTGGTTCGCCCGGTCCTGCGCGGTCGGGTAGAGGTCGGGGTAGGCATACGGGCCGGACAGCATGAAGCCGGCGATGCCCAGGACCCAGGCGGGCAGGGCGAACCGGTCGCGGCGCAGGTTGAAGCGCACCAGGGTTCCCGTGCCGGCGAGGGTGACGCTCGTGGCGGCCCGAGCGGGAGCGGCTACGGTGACCGTACTCATCGGGCCACTCCCACATTCTCGTCGTTCAGTCCAGCCTGACCGGGCTGTCCACTCCGCTCGTCGTAGTGCCGCAGCATGATCTCCTCCAGCGTCGGCGGCTGGCAGACGAGGCTGCCGAGACCGAAGGCGCCGAGGGCCTTGATCGCGGCGTCCAGGTGCTCGGTGTCGACAGCGAAGCGCACCCGCTGACCGGTGACCGTCAGGTCGTGCACCCCGGGCAGCTCGGCCAGGCCGGTGACCGGCCGTACCGTCTCCGCCTCCACCGTGGTCCGGGTGAGGTGGCGCAACTCGGCCAGCGTGCCCGTCTGCACCACCCGGCCCCGCCGGACGATGCTGACCCGGTCACAGAGCTTCTCCACCTGAGCCAGGATGTGGCTCGACAGCAGCACGGTCACGCCGGACGCCTTCGCCTCGGCGATGCAGTCCTGGAACACGACCTCCATGAGCGGGTCGAGTCCGGCGGTCGGTTCGTCGAGCAGCAGGAGCTCCACATTGGATGCCAGGGCGGCGACGAGCGCGACCTTTTGACGGTTGCCCTTGGAGTACGTCCGGCCCTTCTTGCTGGGGTCGAGGTCGAACCGCTCGATCAGCTCCGCCCGGCGACGCTGGTCGAGCCCGCCCCGGAGCCGGCCGAGCAGGTCGATCGCCTCACCGCCGGTGAGGTTGGGCCAGAGGGTGACGTCGCCGGGGACGTAGGCCAGGCGCCGGTGCAGCGCGACCGCGTCGGCCCAGGGGTCGCCGCCGAGCAGCCGGGCCCGGCCGCCGTCGGCGCGCAGCAGGCCGAGCAGGATGCGGATCGTGGTCGTCTTGCCGGCGCCGTTCGGGCCCAGGAACCCGTGGACGTCGCCGGCGTGGACGGTCAGGTCGAGGCCGTCGAGCGCCCGCACCCGGCCGAACGACTTGACGAGCCCCTCGATGTCGATGACAGAAGCCATGATGGCACCTACTTCGATTGATGATCGGGACGCCGCGGCCGTGGTCCGGCGGGCGGCCCGGACGGGATGGAAGAGAACCGGCGGATCGCCAGGTGGACTGTCCGGTGGCGCTGGGGAGCATCACAGGGAGCGGGCGAGCGGGGAGCGGACCGAGCACGCCGCCGGATGAGGAGCTCCGCGTAGCTGGCCGGAGCGGAATCGGCGAGTGATTCAGGACGTGTCGATCGCGCCGCGCCCGCCGGGTGGGTCGGGCACGTACAGGAGGAACTCGTCGAGCATCGATCGGTTGACGAGCAGGCCCTGGGCCAACAGTTCGATGGCGGGCGCGCTGAACTGCTCGGCGTAGCGGCGGAACAGGGTCCGGAACTGCTCGTCGTCGGCGGCGCTGCCATGGAGGCTGAACCACAGCAGCAGGGAACCCATGGACTGGTACGCGAGCAGTCGGGCGCGCGCGGCGGGATCCCGGCTGGGCCGGACGACTCCGGCCGCCTCGCCGGCGGCCAGGTACTGCTCGGCGTCGGCGATGACGTCGTTGATCAGCGCCGTGGCCGTGGCTCCACCCTCCTGCAGGCAGCGCAGAAGGTAGCGCGCGATCGGTGCGTACTCGTCGATCTGAGCCATCTGCATCCACATCGTGGATGGCGACCGGTCGAGGACCGCCTTGGTTTTCTCCTCGCGCAGGACCTGCAGGGCGTACTCGTCGCAGGCCCGGCGGAGCCCGTCCTTGGACCCGAACCGCTGCACCACGAGGCCGGCGGTGACCCCGGCGTCGGCTGCGATGGTGCGCAGCCCGACCGCGAAACCGTCGCGGCCGAACCGGGCGATGGCAGCGTTGCGGATACGCACCACGGTGCTCTCCTCGCCGCCCGAGCCCACGGGGTCGACGTTCACGGTTGCCAGCCTAAACAAGTGTTTAGACCAGTGCAACAGCGCGGAGCCCCGCGCCCTGTGTCGTGCGGCACGTCCATGTGGCGACTTGCCAGAATGAATGTTAGTCACTAACATTTCGGCCATGACGACCGACGCGGACCCGTCCGGGCGGCGGGCCCGCACGCGAGCCCGGTTGCAGGCCTGTGCGCTGGACCTGTTCGAGCGGCAGGGGTACGACCAGACCACGGTGGCCCAGATCGCCCAGGCAGCCGGGGTCACCGAGATGACGTTCTTCCGGCACTTCGCGGCCAAGGACCGGCTCGTGGTCGAGGACCCGTACGACCCGGTGATTGCCGAGGCGGTGGCGGCCCAGCCTCGTACCCTGCCTCCGCTGGCCCGGGCGGTTGCCGGTGTGCGGGCGGCGTGGTCGCGCCTGCCGCCGCCGGAGAGCGAGACGGTCCGGCGACGGATCCGGATCGCGGCGGCCACGCCCTCACTGCGCGGCGCGATCGCGGCCAACAACGCCGCCACCGAACAGATTCTTGTCGATCGGCTGGTCGCCGACGGCGCCGATCCGTTCGCGGCCCGGGTCGCCGCCGCCGCGGTCCTGGCCGGCATCACCGCCGCCCTGCTCGAGTGGTCTCAGCAGGAGGGGCAGTCGCTCGTCCAGGCGATCGACCGGGCACTGGACACATTGGATGGTCGCCCGACGTGAGCGGCGGCCCACGGGAAGGGGCGCTGCCCGGAGCAGCGGGCGCCACAGACAGAAACGGCGCGGACAGGGGAGGGCGGACCGTGAGTACGGTACGGATCCAGGCGCGTGGCCTGACGAGGGACTTCGGCGGCGGGGCCGGGGTGTACGGCATCGACCTCGAGGTCGCGGCGGGGGAGATCCACGCTCTGGTCGGCCTCAACGGGGCGGGCAAGACCACGCTCATGCGGCTGCTGCTCGGCATGCTGCGGCCCGACGCCGGTACGGTGCTCCTCAATGGGCGGCCGCCGGAGCCGGGCGCGTGGTCGCGGGTGGGCCATCTCGTGGAGACACCGTTCGCCTACGGCGAGCTGGACGGGCGCACCAATCTGATGCTCGCCGCCCGGCTGCACGGGGTGCCGGTGCCCGAGGCCGCGCGGATGGTCCACAGTGTCCTGACCGAGCTCAACCTCGCCCGGTACGCCCGTGTGCGGGCCCGGCGGCTCTCGCTGGGCAACCGGCAGCGGCTCGGTCTGGCCGCCGCCCTGCAGCACCACCCCGAGATCATCGTGCTCGACGAGCCGACCAACGCGCTCGACCCGGCCGGCGTCATCCTGCTGCGCGAGGCGCTCGTCCGGCGGGCCGCGGCCGGGGCGGGCGTGCTGGTCTCCAGCCACCACCTTGACGAGGTGGCTCGGGTGGCCCACCGGATCACCGTGATCAACGGGGGCCGCGTCATCGGTTCACTCGATCCGCATGGCATCGATATTGAGAGATCTTTCTTCGCGTTGGTCCACGCCGACGACGAGCGCAGGGCCCGCGAAGGCGCCGACCAGGAACTAGACGACCAGCAACGGAGGGCGGCATGACCGCGCAGACCCTGGCCATCGCCATCGCCGTCGAGGCGCGCAAGGCGTTCGCCTCCCGCGTGCTGGTGAGCACGGCCGTCCTGCTGTGCGTCGGAGTGGCGGCGATCTCCGCGTCGACCATGGCCGCGGCCCAGGGCGGGAACGAGCAGCTCGCGGCCAAGCTCGGCCCGCTCGCGCTCCAGGGCGGCTGGCCCGGCCTGCTGGCCGTCGCGGCCCAGGTCACCGCGGCCGCCGGGCTGCTCGCCTTCGGCGTCGGCCTGAGCTGGCTGTTCGCCCGCGAGTTCACCGACGGGACGATCACCGGCCTGTTCGGTCTGCCGGTGACGCGGCCGACCATCGCCCTGGCCAAGCTGACCGTCTATCTGGTGTGGACGCTCGCCGTCGCGGTGCTGCTCACCGTGGCGGTCGCGGTCACCGCCGTCGCGGTCGCCGGCGAGTGGCCATCGGCGGCGGCGTGGGCCGGGCTGGCCCGCCTGTTCGCCCTGGCGGTGATGACCGCGAGCCTGCCCGTGCCGGCCGCCTGGGTCGCCACCATCGGACGAGGGCTGCTGCCCGCCATCGCGACCACGGTGGCCCTGCTCGCCGCCACCCAGATCGTCGTCGTGGCCGGCCTCGCCGGTGGCTGGTTCCCGCTGGCCGCGCCCGCGCTGTGGGCGGTGCTGCCCGGCACCGTCTCGCCGGCCCAGTTGCTCCTCACCGCGACCGTGCCCCTCGGGTTCGGCCTGCTGACGCTGCACGCCTGGCGCCGCCTGCAGTTGGACCGCTGATCCCTCGGCGGCGGGTCGGGGGCGACCCCTGAGGGGGACATTCGGGCCCCGAACCGTCGAATCCGGAGCCGCGCATCGATGACGTGTGTTCCGATGCCAACAGACCCGAGTGAGCAGCGGGGGAGGAGCGTCGCGGCCGCGCGGTCCCGTCGGCACCGCACGGCTGTCGATCATGGGGGGCCGAATGACGCTGGAGAAGCAGAGACTGGAGCCGAAGCCGATCGTGGCCCGGCCGTACCCGGTGCGGCGGAGTATCCGTGGCTCGGCGATCGCCCGGTTGCTGCGGACGACCGACGCGAAGCAGATCGGGATCCTCTACCTGATCACCTCCTTCGGCTTCTTCCTGGCTGGCGGCGTCATGGCGCTGCTCATGCGGGCCGAGCTGGCCCGACCGGGGCTGCACTTCCTCTCACCCGAGCAGTACAACCAGCTGTTCACCATGCACGGCGGGGTGATGCTGCTGCTGTTCGCCACCCCGGTCGTGTTCGCGTTCGCCAACTTCGTCGTGCCGTTGCAGATCGGCGCGCCGGACGTCGCGTTCCCCCGGCTGAACTCCTTCGCGTACTGGCTGTACCTGTTCGGCGGCCTCGCGGTCCTGAGCGGGTTCATCACCCCCGACGGCGCGGCCGACTTCGGCTGGTTCTCCTACCCGCCGCTGAGTACCGCCACCCACTCGCCCGGGGTGGGCGGCGACCTCTGGATCGTGGGCTTCGCCGTCTCGGGTCTGGGCACGATCCTCGGGGCCGTGAACATGCTGACGACGATCCTGACCCTGCGTGCTCCCGGGATGACGATGTTCCGGATGCCGCTGTTCACCTGGAACATCCTCGTGACCAGCATTCTCGTCCTGTTCGTCTTCCCGATCCTGGCGGCGACCCTGCTGGCGCTGCTGGCCGACCGTCAGCTGGGGGCCCAGGTGTTCCACCCCGACACCGGTGGGCCACTGATGTACCAGCATCTGTTCTGGTTCTTCGGCCACCCGGAGGTGTACATCGTCGCGTTGCCGTTCTTCGGCATCATCAGCGAGGTCATCCCGGTCTTCAGCCGCAAGCCGCTGTTCGGCTACAAGGGCATGGTCCTGGCGACATTCTTGATCATGGGTCTGTCGATGGCCGTGTGGGCGCACCACATGTTCGCCACCGGCTTCGTCCTGCTGCCGTTCTTCAGCTTCATGACCTTCCTCATCGCGATCCCGACCGGGCTCAAGTTCTTCAACTGGATCGGGACCATGTGGCGGGGGCAGATCACGTTCCAGACGCCGATGATGTTCTCCCTCGGCTTCCTGATCACGTTCCTGCTGGGCGGACTCACCGGGGTGCTGCTCGCCAGTCCGCCCCTGGACTTCCACGTCAGCGACACCTACTTCGTCGTCGCCCACTTCCACTACACGTTGTTCGGCACGATCGTCTTCGCGGTCTTCGCCGGTGTCTACTTCTGGTTCCCGAAGATGTTCGGCCGGATGTACGACGAGCGGCTCGGCCAGGTGCACTTCTGGCTGACGTTCGTGGGTTTCCATACCACCTTCCTGGTGCACCACTGGCTCGGCGACGAGGGCATGCCGCGCCGGTACGCCGACTACCTGCCGACCGATGGATTCACCACGCTCAACACCATCTCGACCGTGGGCGCGTTCATCCTCGGCACCTCCGTGCTGCCGTTCCTGTACAACATGTGGAAGTCGTACAAGGCCGGCCCGATCGTGACCGTCGACGACCCGTGGGGGTTCGGCAACTCGCTGGAGTGGGCGACGAGCTGCCCACCGCCGCTGCGCAACTTCGACCGGATACCGCGCATCCGCTCGGAGCGGCCCGCCTTCGACGCCAAGTTCCCGGACCTGGCCGGCAGCCCGGGGCGGATCACCGAGCAGGCCGTGCACGACCACCGTCAGGGCGGTTCGCCCGCCACGCGGTAGCAGTCGGTCACCACGACCAGCACCATCGCCGGCGCCTGGCCGGACCCGAGCGTCAGGTCGACGAACCCGGCGCGGGCGCTGACCCGGGCCCCGCCGTCGGCGAACGCCGTCACGGGGTCCACTGTGTACCCGAGCGACGCCCAGCCGCGGGCGACCCGGTCGACCAGGGCCCGGTGCTGCTCCAGCGGCACGACGAGCTGGAACGACCCCTCGGTGTAGTGGACGTTCTCCCGGTCCCAACCCAGGCCCAGGTCTCGGCCGTCCGGCCCTCGGCAGGGGATGGGTTGGCTGTCGCCGGTGGTGAAGCCGGCCCACCCGGCCAGCTCGAGGACCTCCTCGGCGTGGCGCCACACGATCTGTCGGGCCGTGCCGTCGTCCATGGTTCTCATGCCGGCCATCCTGAGGCCGGCCGCTGGCCGTGCACGAGCGTCACCCGGTCGTACTGGCCGGTGACGATGTAGGCCTGGTTGAGCAGGCTGGCGCTGTCGGGCCGCCAGTATCCACTGTGGCCGGAGGTGTCGGTCACGAACCGGTTGGCCCCGTAGCCCGGATCGGCGGGTTCACGCCCGTGGATCGGTTCCGGCACGAACCGGATCTCGTCGCTGGCCGACCGGCCGACCCACACGTGCCGCGGGTCGAGGTTCAGCTCGCGGGCGTGGTCGGTGTGCAGGCCCGGACTGCCGACCACCACGAGATCGTCGACGCGCAGCCCGCCGGCCCGGGCGCTCTCGGCGGCGACCGTGCTGCCGTAGCTGTACCCGAGCACGGTCACGTGGCCACCCGTGGGTCCGTCGACGTGGGTGGCCCGCAACCCGTCCACGAACCGGGTCAGCGCGGCGCCCCCGTCCCGCGACGGACCCTCGCGCCAGCCGTCGAGCAGGCTGTCGGGCGGGTCGTAGCCGAGCCAGTAGACGACGCTGACGTCCCCCTCGGCCACGGTCGTCTGGTCGGCCACGCGTCGTAGCGCCGCCGTCCGGGCCACCTCGCCGTGGATGTCGTACAGGTCGCTGCCCACGCCCGGCACGAACACCGCCGTGTGCGCCGAGTGGTCGGGGTCGCCCAGGGCCACGGCCACCCGGCCGTCGCCGGCGCCGTCGATGAGCAACAGGTACGCGTCCGGGGTCGCGGCCAGCCGGTCGCGGACGGCGCGCAGCCCGGCCGGGGCGCCGGGCTGGGCGACGAGGTGATCGAGGTGGGCCCGGTTGGCCCGGTCGCGGTCGGCGGCGGGAATCCCGTCCAGGCGGCCGATCAGATCCGGATGGTCCTGCCGCGCCCACTCCTGCTGCGCCGGGGACAGCGACCGCCACCAGGCGGCCACCTCGGCCGGCGACCGGCCGGCCTGCCGCTGCACCGTGGCCCGGTCGAGCCGAGGCGCGCCGTCGGTTACCGGGTGGTCGGCGCCCGCCGTCCGCGGGTGGGGCGGGGCCCCCTCGATTGCCATCGCCGTGGCCGCATCAAGCCGGCGGGCCTGGGCCAGGATCTCGGCCAGCTCGTCGCGGATGGCGTGGGCGGCCCGGCGCGGGGCCGGGCCCACCGGCCCGGTGGCGGTGACCGTACCGGTGCCCAGATCGACGGTCAGGCCGTGGCTGCGGGCCGAGGCGAGCACGGCGTCGAGGTGTCGCTGCAGCGCGGCCAGGGCGTCGGCGTGCCGGAACAGGGCCTGGGCGATCCGCCGGGCCGGCTCCGCGGCGCCGGCCACCGCGTGGACCTGGGTGCGTACACGGTCGTCCGCGACCGCCAGGGCCAGGCCCTGCCCGGCCGCGCCTACCCGATCCCGGCCGGTCACCAGGTGCTCGGACACGGCGTCGAGGGCGGCGGCCAGCGCCGCCCAGGCCACCGCCGCTGACCGGAACGCCTCGGAGTCGCCCGCCCGGACCTCGGCGAGGGTCAGCCGGCTCATGCGGCCGACCTGATCCGGGCCAGGGCCGCCCGGTCCGCGGCGACGAAGAGGTCCGCCACCGACGCCAGCCGTGTGGCCGTCGCGTGGAGGGTGGTCGCCAGGCGACCCAGGTGGTCGCGCCAGGACTCGGCCGCGGTTTCGAGGCGGCCGGCCGACTCCCACCTACGCTGGCCCGGCACGGTCAGCCGGAACCCATGCTGAACTATTAATTCATCGATATTGATCGCGGCGATACGCACCTCGTCGACCGCGCCGCGCAGGTGCTCCGGATCCACCGCCAGAACCATCGTGACCCCCGTGTGTTGCTCGAGCCGACGTACGGCCACCGGAGGAGCCGACGCCGGCACCCGTCAGGGTCGCGCACCGACGGCCGGTTGTCCACCGCGAGTTGCCGGGGGTGAGTGGTCGAGATGGCTGGCCCGCGTCATCAAGCTGGCCCGCGCCGTCGAGCTATATGGTGCGGGTCATGAAGACGCTGTTCGGATCGGGGCGGTAGTCGGCGAAGGGCTCGCAGTAGGTGAACCCGAACCGCTCGTAGAGCCTGCGGGCCGGCTCGTAGAACGGCCCCGATCCGGTCTCCAGGCTCAGCCGCGTGAACCCCATCGATCGGGCCTGCTCGATGATGTGGGTGAGCACGGCTGAGGCGACGCCGCTGCGCCGCCGGTGAGCGACCGTACGCATCGACTTGACCTCGGCGTGCGTGTCGTCCAGCCGCTTGAGGGCGCCGCAGCCGACCAGCTCGTCGCCGTCCCACACCGACCAGACCGTGATGCCCGGGGCCCGCAGCCCGTCCAGGTCCAGCGCGTGGCGGCTGCGCGGATCCGGCGTCGCTTCCGCCATGTCCGCCAGGTGCTCGGTCAGCAACTTGGCAATCTCCGGCCCGGTCAGGTCGTCCACCTCGATGCGCATGCCCCGACGGTAGGACCGGCCGGTTTCGGGGGTGTTTCTGGCGCGAATGCCTGACCGGCGGCCCGACGGCAGCGCTGGGCGGCCCGGAATCGGCCTTACTGCCCGGGGTACTTCGCGAGGATGTCACGGAGGCGGGCGGCGAAGCGGAGCGATTCGTCGTGGTCGCGCTGCCAGACGTTGCGACCGAAGATGAAGCCCGTGGCGCCGGCCTCCATCGCCTCGCGAGCCCGATCGAGGATCTCCTCGTCGGGCGCCTTCTCCCCGCCGGAGAGCAGCACCAGCGCCCGCCCCGCCGACCGGACGACCGCGGAGACCGCCTCCTGCGGGGAGACCTCGCGGTCGTAGGGCGCGGGAACCCCGGTGCGGCGGTCCGGGCGGGGGAAGTTCACCTTCACCACGTCCGCCCCGAGCTCGGCGGCCACCCGGGTGGCGTACTCGATCTGGTAGAAGGACTCCTTGCCGCCCTTGGCGTCCACGGCCGAGCCACGCGGGTACGCCCAGACGATCAGTGGCAGGCCCAGCCGGTGCGCGTCCTGGCGGACCGCGCGCAGTTGCGCGAAGTCGGCCGGCGCGGCCGGGGAGCCGACGTAGAGCGTGTAGCCGACGGCGTCGGCGCCCAGGCGTACGGCGTCCTCGACGGTGGCGTGCAGGGGCGAGAACGCCTCGGTATCCGGTGGGATGTCGGTCTTGCCGTTGAGCTTGAGGATGAGCGGTACCTCTCCGGCGTAGTCCCAGAAGAACTTCTCGGCCACGCCGATCTGAACCGCGATGCCGTTGAACCCGCCCTCGATCGCGAGCCGGATGATGTAGCGCGGGTCGGCCGCCGCCGGGTTGGGCGCGAAGTCCCGGGGTCCGTGCTCGAGGCCCTGGTCGTAGGGCAGGAACAGGGCGGTGCCGTTGCCCAGCCCATGCCGGAACAGCATGCGGTGCAGCCGGGCTTTCTTGCCGGGCCCGAGCCCGGTCTCCGTCAGGGTGGGGCGCATGCCCTCATCGTCGCGGCCCTCGGGCCGCCGCGGGTCGGTTTTCGGCCAGGCCGGCCGGCCGATCACCGAGGTCGGGGTGGGTGCGCACGTTCTGGCACTGTCCGGTCGTGTCTGGCCGTGTCTGGTCCTGTCCGGCGATGTACAACATCGCCCGTGCGAACCCGGCCCGGCCGTCATGCTGCTTGATGCGCCCTGCGGTCGAAGGGTTGGGACGGACCGTCGACCGCGACCAGGGGGAGGAAGACGGTGGCCTCGGTGACCCGGCTCGGGGCCACCGTCGCTTTCACACCACTCGTCGCAGGACCCCGGTCGCCTCCGGATACGCCGTCTGGGGCTCGGCGGCCGCGTCTGTCCATGTCGGGCGCCGTCGCCCCTCCCGTCCGTCGTCAGCGGCTACGTGAACAGCTCGCCGAGGCTGGGCAGGGCCACCCGGGGCGCGGCCGGGGCGGCGACCGGAGCCGCTGCGGTGGCCGGGTCCGGCGCCGGTCGGCGGTGCTCGTGGATGTCGAGGGTGGCCAGGGCCGGCTCGTCCAGGAACCGGCTGGTCGGGGCGTAGCTGTGCCGATCGTCCAGCCCGCGCCGGTGGTGGGGCATGCGCAGCGGGGTGTAGATGGTCAGGTCGTTGCGGGCCCGGGTCACGGCCACGTAGAACAGCCGCCGCTCCTCGGCAAGCTCGGCCGCCGAGCCGAGCGCCATGTCGGACGGGAAGGCGCCGTCGACCGCGTGGATCAGGTGGACGCTGTCCCATTCCAGGCCCTTGGCCGAGTGCACGGTGGTCAGCGTGAGCCAGTCCTCGTCGCGGCTCGGCGCGTCGGCCATGTCGCTGGTCGACGCCGGCGGGTCGAGCGTGAGGGTGGCGACGTACTCGGCGAGCGACGGCGAGCCGGCGGCCGCGCTGACCAGGCGGTCGAGGTCGCCCAGCCGGGCCGGGTGGTCGGGGTAGCGCGCGGTCAGCAGAGGCCGGAGCAGCTCGAGGACCGCCGCCGCGCGCTCGGCCACCCCGGGATGGCCCCGGGCCGCGGCGAGGGCGGCGAGGGTGGCGGCCAGCGCCGTACGGCTGCCGGCCGGCGCCACCGCGACGGCCTCCGGATGCCGCTGCTCGACGCCGTCCTCGCTAAGGCGGAGAGCATCGAGGATGGCGCGGGCCCGGGCCGGGCCGATGCCGTCGTGCAGCCGCAGCAGGCGGAACCAGGCCAGCTCGTCGCGCGGGTTGTCCAGCACCCGGACGCCGGCGATGAAGTCCTTGACGTGCGCCGCCTCCAGGAACTTGAGCCCGCCGTACTTGACGAACGGGACGCCGCGGCTGGTGAGCTCCACCTCGAGCAGGTCGCTGTGGTGGGCCGCCCGCATGAGCACGGCCTGGGTCCGCAGGGGACGGCCCTGGTCCAGCGCGTCGAGCACGGCGTCGGTGACCAGCCGCGCCTCGGCGGCGGCGTCGGGGCAGCGCACCAGCCGCGGGCGGGGACCGCCCTCACGGGTCGACCGCAGCCGCAGCCGCGGCCCGCCGCCGTCGGGCCGCACGACGTTGGCCAGGTCGAGGATCCGCTGGCGGGACCGGAAGTTCTGCTCCAGGCAGATCGTGCGGGCCGCCGGCAGGTCCTTGCCCAGGGCGATCAGGTGGCGGCTGTCCGCGCCGCGGAACCCGTAGATGGCCTGGGCGTCGTCGCCGACCACGGTCAGGCCGGTGCCGTCCGGGCGCAGCAGCCGGACGATGTCGACCTGGATCTGGTTGACGTCCTGGTACTCGTCGACCAGCACGTGGCTCCACCGGGACGCCAGCGCCGGCCCGAGCGTGGGGTCGCTGAGCAGCGCCCGCCAGCCGAGCAGCAGGTCGTCGAAATCCAGCAGCCCGCGCTCGCGCTTGCGCTCTATGTAGCCCTGGAACAGCTCGAGGATGGCGTCGGTGTGGCGCGTGCACCACGGCGCCACCGAGGCGATCACCTCCCGGGCCGGCACGCCCGTGTTGACCGCGCGGGAGTAGATCTCCACCAGCGTCTCGCCGCGCGGGAAGCGCTGGGTGGGGCGGCGCGGGCCGCCGCCCGTCTCCCCCGAGGCGGCGCCGTTGGCCAGACCGTACTCCTGACGCAGCAGGTCCATGAGGTCGTGGGCGTCGGCCGGGTCGAGCACCGACAGCCCCGGGCCCAGGCCGAGGGTCTCGGCGTACTCGGCGACCAGGCGGTAGGCGACCGCGTGGAATGTGCCGCCCCAGAGCCGGGCCGCCAGGTCGGGCCGGCCGCAGGCGGTGGCCGCCCGGTGCAGCATCTCCTCGGCTGCCCGGCGGGTGAATGTGAGCAGCAGGATGCGCTCGGGCTCGACACCACGGTCGAGCAGCGCCGCGACCCGGGCCACGAGCGTGCGCGTCTTGCCCGTCCCGGCGCCGGCGACCACGATCAGCGGAGCATCACCGTGCGTGGCCGCGGCGAGCTGCGCCTCGTCCAGTCCCTCGTCCCACCGTGCGTCGAACACACGTCGGACCATAGCCGGTGGGTGGCCCGGGGCAACGCCGACACACCGGCGACGCGTCGGCGGATCCGGGACCGCCCCGTCATCAGCCGCGCAGCAGCACCCGCACCGCCCGGTCGGGGCGCATCAGCGTGGGCGGGGCGGCGACCAGGTTGGTCACCCGGTGGAACGCCAACGACAGCGCAACGTCCCGCACGGCCGCCCGCTGCAGGCGCTGCAGGTACCGGTTGATGACTTTCAGCGCCGCCGGCCGGTGGCCCTCAACCCGGGGATGCGAGAGGTCGCCGCCCGTCACGATCTGCCACGGAGTGTCCACGATGGACGATATGGCGCGGAAGAACCGCTGCGGGGATACCGCCGGATCGGCTGCGGCCAGCCGACGCAGGACCGTGGCCTGGATCGCGCAGACGCTCATGCCCTGGCCGTACGCCGGGTTGAAGCTGCACACGGCGTCGCCCAGGACGAGCAGCCCGGCTGGGAAGTGACGCAGGCGTTCGTAGCGACGCCGGACGCTGCCCGGGAACCGGAAGGTGGCGGCCTCGCCGACCGGCTCCAGGCCCTTGACGGTGTCGTACGTGTCCGGGCGGGCCAGGCTGCCGGCGAAGTCCAGGAAGCCCTCCACATCGGTCGGGGCGTGCTCGCCGAACATGCCGTACAGGGTGAGCAGGCCGAGTCCGTTCTCGGCCACGACCAGTGCCCCGCCGCGCGGGACCTCCGGGGTGGGCACCGTGATGATGGCGACGTCGTCGTTGGTCTCGGCGAAGGTCAGGCGGAAGGCCCGGGTGGTGTAGGTCAGGTCCACCCGGACGGACTCCTCGGCCGGGGTCGGCAGGTTCAACTCGCTCAACCACCGCGGCGTGCGGGAGCCGCGCCCGGTGGCATCGACGACGAGATCCGCCTCGAGGTGCCGTTCGGGTTCGCCGGCCGTCTGCACCCGGACCCCGGTGACCCGCGCGGTCGGCCCGGAGCCGCGGAAGGTCGGGGCGATGATGTCCGTGCGGTCGACGAACTCCACCTGCGGGATCTGGCGCACCTGTGCGCGCAGGTAGCTCTCGATCAGCGGTCGGCTGGCCCCGAACGTGGACTCACCGCTGACCACCTGCTTGAGCCGCCCGCGCGGGGTCAGGAAGCGGTTGTGCAGGCCCGGGTCCCTTCGGTGGGCCCCGTGGGCGACCAGCCCGTCGCCGAAGCCCGGCACCAGGGACTCGATCGCGCGCACCCCGCCGGCCAGCAGTCCGTGCACGTGCCGTCCCTGGGGCACGCCGCGGCGGGGCTCGGCGTCGATCGAATCGGGCAACTCGTCCCGCTCCACGACGACGACCTGCTGGTACGGGCCGGCGAGGGCGCGGGCGGCCAGCAGTCCGGCGATGCTGCCACCCAGCACAACGGCGGTGCGGCTCATGGGACGCTCCCTTGTGGACGGTCGGCGGGCCGGTCCGGCTCCGGACCGTGGCGCGAGGGTAACGGCCGGCCACCGGTCGACGGGGACGCCGCCAGACAGCGCCGGACACGGCCGGACAAGACCGGACAGCGCCGGACAGCGCCGGACAGGCTCAGCCGGCGGGTGCGGAGAAGGGCCGCACTGGCGCGGGGCGGGGCCGGCGGGCATCCTGGTGCGCGTGGTGGATCTCGCGGAGGGCCTCGTGGCGCGGTTCGTCGCGGCGAGCGACGGGTTCGGCCGCCGGTTGGGGCTGGTGACCGAGGGTCAGTGGTCGGGGCCGACCCCGTGCACGGACTGGGACGTGCGGGCCCTGGTCAACCACGTGGCCCAGGGCAACCTCAATTACGTCCGGTTGCTCGACGGGGCCAGCGCCGCCGAGTTCCTCCGGCACCGCGACGCCGACGCGCTGGGCGACGACCCGGCCGGCGCGTTCGCCGCGGCCGCCCGCGCATGCGCCGAGGCGTACGCCGCGCCCGGCGTGCTCGAGCGGGTCGTGGACCACCCGTCGGGCCGGCTGACCGGGGCTCAGGCCCTGGCCGTGCGCACCACCGACACCGTCATCCACACCTGGGACCTGGCCCGGGCCATCGGGGCAGAGGACACGCTCGATCCTGACCTGCTGGCCTGGATCGAGGCCAACCTTCCCGAGATCTACGCCGGCATGGCCGAGACCCCGGTCTCGGAGCAGACGACCCACCGGTTCTTCGCCGCGCCCAGCGGCGACCTGCCGCCCGACGCGACCACCCAGGACCGCCTGCTGCACCTGTTCGGCCGCCGCCTGGCCTGGCGCCCCTGACAGGCGTCCTGGACGGTCAGGCGGCCGCCGGCTCCTCGTCGACGGCCGGGCGCGCGGCGAGGCTGGCCACGAGGTCGTCCACGGTGAGCAGGCGTACGGCCGCGGGGTCCAAGCCGGCCGGCAGGAGCGCGTGGACGGTGAAGCCCGGCCCCACCGGGACATCGGCTCGGTACAGGATGGCCAGCCCGGCGCTTGCCGGGTCCGGCGTGGTCGGGTCCGGCCCGGTGCCCGCGGCCAGTCGCTCGACAAAGGACGATACGGTCTCGTCCGGCCGACGGGTGAACGCGGTCAGGGTGTTGCGGTCGCGGCGCAGGATGACCGTACGGGCGCGGGCGGGCGCGTGCCACAGGGCGACCTCGCCGAGCCGCACCCGGGCGGGGGAGGCGAAGTAGTCGGTCAGCGCCGAGCCCAGCAGTCGGCAAGGGCACGCGACATCGATATGTGGGCGCCCCCGGTGGGCGGCGGTCACTGCCGGTCGCGTTCGGCCGGGCGGAAACCCGTTTGCCATAGCGGGTTGCGGCCGTAAGGCTTGGGGTTCACCTGGGGGGCCCGGCCGTGAATTTGTTGCGTGATCTGTGGAGCGCCTCTGCCGGGCGTACCGCGGCGGTGGCGCTGCTGATCGTTCTCGGGGCGGCGGCGCAGGCCGGATCGGCCCCGCTGGCCGGTCAGGTCCTCGCCCATCGGTCGGCTCCCGCCTTCGCCGCGCTGGCCGTGACGCTGGCCACCGTCGTCTTCGCCGACGTGGGCGTCGGCCTGCTGCTGTCCCGGCTCACCTCGGACTGGGCGGCCCGGGTCCGTCGATCCCTGTGCCGGGTGGCCTTCGGGCAGGAGTTGCCCAAGCTGGAGACCACCCCGGTCGGCGAGCTGCTCGATCGCATCGACAACGACGTCTACAACGTGGGTGCCCAGGTCCGCGGCGAGATCCGCAGCGTCGCGCAGTTCCTGACCACCAGCGTGCTGTCCATCCTGACCGCGCTCATCGTGTGGTGGCCGGCCGGGGTCGGCATGCTGGTGATCTCCGTCGTCCTGGTGCTGTGGCTGCGACCGCGCCTGCGGGCCCTCGGACCAGCCCGCCTGGCCGAGGAGGAGGCGTGGTCCGACGTCGCCGCCGTCACCGAGGAGGCCATCCACGGCCAGGACGATGTGCGCACCAGCCTGGCCCGGCCGTACGTCCTGGGGCTCTTCGCCCGCCGGGCCAGCGAGGTGCTGGCCCGGGGGCGCCGCGTGTGGCGGCTGACCGGCGAGGTGTCGGTCATCGCCTCGACCGTGGTCCGGGCCGCGGTCGTGGGTGTCGCGGTGGCCGGCGCCTATCTGCTCACCACCCGCGACGCCGATCCGGCCCGGCTCACCGCGATCTGGCTGCTCGTGCTCTCGTTCTGCGCCACGGTGGAACACCTGAGCCGGCTCATCCCGGAGCTGCAGACCGCGCTGGGGTCGTGGCGGCGGGTCGAGCTGCTGCGGGCCGCCCAGCAGGAGCCGGTCGGCGGGGTGGCCCCGGTCGACGGCGACCTGGAGGTTCGGGGGCTCACGTTCCGGTACGCCGACGACGGGCCGGCGGATCCGTCCCGGCCCGCGGTGCTGCGGGACGTGACGCTCACCTTCCACCGGGGACGGTCGTACGCGGTGATCGGCCGGACCGGATCGGGCAAGTCCACCCTGGCCCGCATCCTCACCCGGGCCGTGGACGTGCCGCGCGGCACGGTCTTTCTCGGCGGGACCGACCTGATGGATCTGGACCTGGCGGCGCTGCGGCGGTGGGTCGCGATCGTGCCGCAGCGTACGGACATCATCGCCGGCACGCTCGCCGAGAACGTGGCCCTCTTCGATCCGGCGCTGATGGACCGGGTGGGGCCGGCCCTGGACGAACTGGGCCTGACCTCGTGGGTGGCCGACCTGCCCGATGGCATCGACACCCGCCTCGGTGAGGGTGGGTACGTTCTCTCCGCCGGACAGGCGCAGCTCGTCGCCTTCGCCCGCATCATGGTCCGTGACCCGCGGATCGTGATCCTCGACGAGGCGACGGCGCGCATGGACCCGGTGACCGAGGCCCGGGTGCAGCGGGCCACCGAACGCCTGCTGGCCGGGCGCATCGGCATCATCATCGCCCACCGGCTCTCCTCCGTGCGCCGGTGCGACGAGGTGGTGGTGCTGTCCGACGGCGTCGTGGTCGAGGCGGGACCGTTGCGCGACTCGCAGCGGTTCGCGGCGCTGCTGGCCGCCGCCGAGGACGGCGGCCGGGCGGGCGAGAACGGCGGCCGGGCCGGCCTGGACGGCTGGTCCAGCCCGGACGATTCGCCCGCCGCCGGGGTCGCGGTTGAACTGTCCACCGTGGACGGTAGCCGGCCCGGGGACGCCGGCGTACCGGTGAAGGCGGACCCGCCGCCGCTGCCGCCACGGCCACCGGTACGCACCCTGCGGGAGATCATCCGGCTCACCCTCAACGATCCCCGGTACGGCGTCACGTCGATCGTTCTGTTCTTCTGGATGTCGCTGCTCGGCACGGACGGGGTGGTGCTTCCCTTCCTGTGGGCGCACCTCGTCGACGGCGTCGGCAGCGTCGTGTGGCCGGCGCTGGGCATCGTGGTGGCGAGCCTGCTGCGCACGCCGGGGCCGTACTACACGTCGCGGTGGTTCCCCGAGTGGTGGGTGCGGCAGATGCTGCGCATCAACCTGCGGTTGGTGCACGGACAGACCGGGCCACGCCGGGTCAGCAACCACACCCCGGGTGAGGTGGTCGCCCAGGCCGGGGACACCGAACGGGTGGTGTTCCTGGCGGACAACACGGTCGACCAGGTCATCGCGGCCGGCCTCATCGTCGCGATGACCGTGGTCTCGGGTAGCTGGGTTCCGGCGCTGTTCTACATCGCCACCATGGTCATCTCGGGCGGCGTGGCCACGCTGTTCGGGCCGATGCTGGAACGCGCCGGCCGGCGGACGGTCGCGGCCCGGGCCGCCTTCGCCTCCGTGCTCGCCTCCTGCCTGTCCGCGGCGCGCACCATCAAGCTCAGCGGGGCCACGGAGCCCGTTCTCGGTCACTTGGCCCGGCTGGACCGGGTGCGCAGCGACCGCCAGCAGCGGGAGATATCCATTCAGGTATTCGCGCGCTCAACCCCGGCGATGATCAGCGGCCTGCTGCCGATCGGCGCGTGGGCGCTCTATCTCGCCGGCAGCCTGAGCGCCGCCGCGACGCTCGTGGCGGTCTCGACGCTGGGCTCGGCCCGGTGGTTCGCCTGGACCACCGCCTCGCTCGTCTCTGGGATGCCCTCGGCCCGTGTGTGGACCCGTCGGACGGTCGAGATGGCGGGCGAGACGGCCTACTCGGCCTCCGTGCCCGGCGTGGATCTGTCCGCCGGCACCGGCCCGGCGCCGCCGGCCGTACCCCGGCGTCCCTTGCACACGCTGGAGTTGCGGTCGTTCACCGCCATCCACGAGGACGGCACGGTCGGGGTCCGCAACGTCGACCTGACCGTCCACCGTGGAGAGTTGGTGCTGGTCGTCGGGCCGGTCGGCTCCGGCAAGTCGTCGCTGCTGCGGGCCATGGCCGGGATCGTGCACCATACCGGCGACCTGTGCTGGAACGGTCACCGGGTCACCGAACCGGAGGTGTTCCTGCGCCCCAACCAGGTGGGGTACGTCGGCCAGCTGCCGCGGGTGCTCACCGGCACCGTGGCCGACAACATCGAACTGGGCCGGGAGGTCGACCTGCACGGCGCGCTCGCGGCGGCCCAGATGCGCCACGACCTCGCCGCCGCCGGCGACCCCGACGGGCACGCGCTCCTGGTCGGGCACAAGGG
>Ga0065720_1019783_pt1 | contig 20076 bp, 15 predicted proteins | sample Thericmetagenome_FD_59107 | JGI IMG/M metagenome (GOLD analysis project Ga0065720, IMG submission 59107) | Thermophilic microbial communities from the Joint Bioenergy Institute, California, USA of rice/straw/compost enrichment - eDNA_2 v2... | ecosystem: Engineered > Solid waste > Grass >...
TTCCTGCCAGGATTTCAACAATGAAAAAAGTTATTGCTATTTCTCTCGCTCTAGTTGGCTTGAGCAACGCCACCTTTATGACCACTCAAGATCCTTGGGAGTTTTGCCCCAGATCAGTGAAATGCACTCCTGAACAAAGGCTTGTTGAGGACTGCTCCCATGATTTTACTGGCCCTGTTGTAGGTGTCACTCCCGAAAAGAACTACGAGTTCTTCATGAATCCATGTAGCGCCTGTTCCTTCGAGCAGATCTACAAATATTACCAGGGGAGTTTCTGTGATCCTGAGAAATATACTGAAGATACTATGTGTGCTGAGATCTATAAGCCTGTCTGTGCCATTTATGGTGAAAGTGGAGAATTCAGGGAGTTCGGAAATGAGTGCTCGGCTTGCATTACTGGACAAACTAACTTCTACATGGAAGGAAAGTGCCCAACACTCAAGGGAACTCACATTCAATTCAATTAATATAGAGTGTCCAAGATATTAATGGTGTTGATATTATATGATATATTTTTATCTTTTTAACAAATATCAATAAAAATTGACGAATAAGAATAAGTATCATATGAAGAGACAGTGTTAATCAAAAATAATTCTCAAAATTTATCAACATGTTTTTTTCTTTTTTTTTTTAGATAATACCTTTCTGAACTTTTTGATATATGAATATAGAGTATATACATTTTTGTACGGATTAATAGTAAGTAGATATCATTATACATGATAAACGAATGAGATTTACAAGTAAGAATCCAACGTTCTATATTTCGTTAATACGAATTGATTAAATCAAATAAGTTCAGCGTAGGTCTTAGACCTAGGTATTTTTATCTAACTTCATCAGAAATTTCTTCAACATTTAATCTCTGTTTTAGTAAATTCTCTTTCACTTTCTTTAGATGGACCCAATATGCATAGGCAGCAATAACAAGTAGAGCACCCCTAATCATCTTAAGACATATTTCTTTATACTTACAGGACAAACAACACAACAATTAGAGTTGTATGATTACGCTCCTTGGTTGGTGGGGGTTCCTTAAAAGATGCATCATCAAAGGCGCCCAGAATAGGATTTGCAGTGAGATCAGACATATCAGTGAGAAGGACTAGATATTTTATTTTCTATTTAACAATTCATGCCTGCTTCATAGTAATATCTTCCAGCTGTAGCTTGCTCTTTCAATTCCTCAGTTATAGTCACTGGGATTGTTATTGTTTGGTTTCCTAGAAATTTCGAGACAGATATATCAATTTTTACCTACTGCCTGCTCTACTGTGATCGGACTTGAGGAAAAATTTGTAGGAATAGTGCTCTGCTTAAAATCTATGAAGGCGACATGAAGCCTAGTATTTTCAGGAATTAGGCTCAATTTCAGCTGTAAGTTCAATATTTCTCATAGACTAAGTTACCGTTGGTGTCTCTACAACGTATGTAAAGTCTTTAGGTTTTTGAGGCTGCTGTGTGATTTCCCACCAGGTGTATTTGACACCTTCGTAGGCCCATCGTGGCTCGCTGGGTCTCAACGAAATCAAGAATCTATGGATTAATTTCAGAAAAGTCCTTATTACTCTAGGGTCAAGGTGTCGCCAACATTTACTTTGTTACAGGGAGGGACCCCTCCATATTCGTTGATATAGCTATTATCATTTGGTCCTCCACAGTCATTCTTATAAGTTAGCTGAGTAATTTCCGCAACAGGAGCGTTGAAATTCTCACAGCGTCTCCCATAAAAGTCAAAAGGACAGTAACAGGCATTAGTTATAGTTCTTGTAGTTGCCTGACAGTTGGGATTGGTTGGCCCATTATTGTTGTAATACTCTTCCGTGGTCACTTGGCCACCATAACAGTTAAAAGTAGTTCTGGTTGCTGTAACACTAACCCCTCTGCCGCAGGAGGTTTGAAGCATACGGCCTTCTCTGCTTTCATTATCATCATAATTATCATACTCCTCATCTAATATATCCATATAAGTTTGATCTTTAGAGGGAAAAGTTAGAGGCTTCTGGGAGGGTTCTTCTAATTGGGTGCTGGAATGGCCAAAAAAATTTCTAAGCTGGTCTGCAGTTTCTCTTATTTGTTCTTGATATGTATGAATGAGATTTAAGTATGGCTCAGCGATCGATTTGGCGAGATAACTCCATTCGGATGAGGCTGCGAGTTGAAGATTTATAAAAAGAATGGCCATAAATGCCATGGTTTGTACCCTGGAAAGGGTAAACTTCATCTTTTCTAGGTCTCTTTGGTTTTATTTTTTTTAATTAATTTAGGAACAGTTCTCTCACTCATTCAAGCCCAAACAATTCTCAAGAAATTGGCACTAATAAGACTCTCTAGATAAATCTGGCACAAGAAACTCAGTTAATTAAAGATATAATATTCTCGACAAAAATGAATGCAACATTAAAAAAAAAAGCACAGAGAAATATAAAATGGTGAAGGTATATATTTTAAAATTGTCTTAGTAAACTTCATCATTAATCGCTTCAACATGCATCTGCATTCTCCTCTTTTTCTCTATTTTTCTCGGTTTAACAATCAGAAAGTAATATAAAGTAAGAGCAAGGAGGACTCCCCTAAAGAATTTAACACCATAAACTCTATTATTACAGGACAGCAAATATTATAATAAGAGTCTTTCTGCTTTTCTTCTTAATTGGAAGCGGTTCTTTATATCCTGCCACCTCTAGAACTCCTATATCACCTTTATCAGTAATAACTGAACTTTGATAATGCACATCTACATATTTAATTCAGAAAGCAGAGGATTACTTGCTTCAAAGTAGTATCTTCCTGAAGTAGTAGATTCCTTCAAGGCTTCGTCAATTTGTAGAGTCACAATAGCATTTTTAGTGCCTAAAAACTGTTTAATTATTTATCACTTAGTACTTGATAGCTGGTTTGCATCCAAAACAACAGAAAAATTCCTTGATAAGGTCATATATCGAAAGTCAATGAATTGAATATCCAGAGTCATATCTACCGGTGTCTTTGTTAATTTCACCTAAAATGATAAATATTCTTTCAGAATAGTACGTCTGGTCCTACAATTTCATAGACAAATGGTGAGGGAGGTGTCACAGGATCCCAATAGATCATACGAGGAATCTTAATGCCCTCATACTCCCATGTTCTGTCGTCAAATTTCAAGCTCACTTGATACCTAGCCACAATGAGTGCGAGATTATAAAGAACTCTTACTCTAGATTAAAAGTATCTCCTACTTCTGCTGTCACACAAGGTGGGTTCCCTCCATAAGAATATATATACTCAAAGCTGTCCTCACCTGTACAATCTCCTAAAGCATTTACTGGCCTGAGGTCTGCTCTGAGAGGAACAGGAACTTCACAGATCCAACCATAGAAATCCATTGGACAATAGCAGATGTCAGCATTTCCTTTGGTAATTCTACAATTTGGATTACTGATTCCTCCTGACTCCTCGAATTCCTCCTTAGTGATGAGCCTGTCATTACAAAAGTACAGAGTGTAGTTTGAATTGACAATATGGCCCACATTGGAACACAAAGGGCTTTGGAGGATGCGTCCCTTGCCATCCTTTTGGCTTAGAATTTTCTCATTAAATATCCCATCAAAAGAAGGCGAACTGGTTTCCCTTGTTACCTGGTATTTTTCTTCGAAGACAAGTTTTTGCATGCTCTCAATAACTTCATTAGTGGTGGACTTAGAGTGGCCTTTATGTGGAAATATGCTGAAAATTTGTTGAACGAACTCTTGGTTTAGGCCTTTATAAAGGTTTGAATACGGCTCAGTAATGGCATTTATATAGTGGCTGAGCTTGTTGCCTATTACGGAAGGAAAGAACGTGATCAAAATGCATGAGCAGAAGAAGATTAGAGGTCTGAGCATAATTTCCTGTTCAATTTTTATTTTATTTTAAAGCATAGAGACAAAATAGAGAGTGAGTTAAAAGTCCTCTGGTTACTGTGTCTTCTGAAAATGGTTACAATAGAATCTAAGAATCGAGAATATATAGGTTACATTATTCTGTATTAAGGATATTGTCAGCAAAGACCAGTAAGAGAACATGACGACCAAGATATTCAATAAAAAATTTTGCTTATATGTCTCAGAAAGGTGCTAAGAATGATTATTCTAGCGCACTTCATCAGATATAGACTCAACATTGAGTCTGGCCAGTCTCTGTCTTTCTTGGATCTTCTGCCTGTGAATCAAAAAATAATACATTGAAATTATAGCAATTGCTCCCCTTAAACTTTAATTTTTGTGAATTCTTTTCTTACAATACTATTAGGAGAATAATTAAGGGTTTATTGTCTGATTGTTTGACACTCTGGGGTTCTTTATATCCTGCTTGTTCCAGAGAACCCATGTGACCATTTTTTAGTGTAATATTAACAGCATTAGATCCAACATCTATATACATTAGAATTAATAGGTTAACAATTTACTTGTTTCATAGTGATATCTTCCCCCGATAGCTGTCTTCTTGACTAATTCATTAATAGTAACAGGGACTATAGCATTTTGGATTCCTATATTGCTTAATTAAATGATAATAGCTTTTTTTACCTTTAAGCTCGGCTTCAGTCAGAGCAACACTAAAATCGATTGTTCTGGTCATGTAGTTAAAGTCAATGAAGGAGACACTCAGGGTAGTATTCGCAGGTATGTGAGTCAAATTGATCTAAAATAATAACTTTCATTTGGTATTTGATTACTTTGGGTGTCTGAATAGCATAGTTAAAAGGTGGAGGAGGAGTGAATGGGTCATAATAAGCATTTCTTTCTTTGATTCCCTCGTAATACCATTGCTGGTGGCTAGAAGATGGGGACAAGCTTATTTTATACCTATTGTGATCAAGAAAATTTAGGAGGTTTTCTTACTCAAAGGTATGGACATCTCCTTCAACAGTCTGTGTACAAGGAGCCAACCCACCATGGGGGTCGAAGAACTCGTAACTATCCTCAACTTGGCATTCATTATACTTATGGAGGGGCTCTATTTCTGCAGCAATACTAATATGCACTTCGCAAAATTTTCCATAATAATCATAAGGACAGTAGCAGAAGTACCAGTTATCTATGCTGAATATTCCGCAAGCAGGATTTGTAGAACCGCCTTTGCCCTCATACACCTCTTTGTTTACAACAACACCATCACAGAAGAAGAAATGCCTAGTTGTAGCGACAGGCACACCATGAATGCAGAAATCAGTCTGCAATCTCCGTTTATGCTCATCTGCAGAGAGCTCTTTGAGATAGGTTTTGATGTCTTCAACTGTTTTAAATTCATCTGCGGAACTTTTTCTTGTTTCCGAGTTGGCGGGCTCAGAGATAACAGGAAACCCCTCTTCCTGATCTTCAGATTTAGAACTCTTTGTCAGATACTGATATATTTGGGAGCTTTGTTGCCTAATTTCTGAGTCAAGTCCTTCAATGAGATCTGAGTATGGCTTTGCGAGTTCTTTAAGAAGATGAGTCATCTCATTAGCCAGTGTAGGGGCTGACAGGCTCAAGAGAAGCCATGCTAGAAGGAGAAATGAAGTGTTTGACATGTTTTTCAGGTGCTGGTAAGGTTATTGATTGTTAATTTTCTTGAAATACAGACAATAATAATACATACAATGAATCAGAGTCAAATTCACTGAATTGCCAGTGCAAATACTGTAACAGATCAAAATCTAAATTAGGAAATTAGGGCCATGTTAATTAACTTAAATAGAGTAATTTCCGCTAATTTAAAATTGTATATTTATTTCTATTCTTAGAAACGACTCTTAGATTCAGAAAGACACTACTTGACTTGTTTGAGTCTAAATAAAAGAATTTTGATTTCGAGGTTTATTATATATCGATATCTTACTAGACAGAATTTAAATAAGAAGGCATCATTCTAATAGAAATGAGCAGCTATCGGAGCAAATAAGAAAAACCAAACGTAATAAGCGAATATTTGAACTGCTCTTGAGGACTGATCCTCTAATTTTGACATAACACTTCTTTGTTACGACTTATTTGCTCCAAACTTCATATTTTCTGTGTTTACATATATCCATATCCGAGAGTCATTTTCTATATTTTCTAGAACTTTCTAACAAGCCCTGCTGCCTAATGAACTTCTAATCACCACAAATCCCTGCCTATGGTGACTGCCAAATCTAAGCCAAATTTATAGCCTCCTTATGCTTCAATCAATAGCTCATAACAGGATTTCTTCGTGACTCCGCAAGTGCCTGCGAGTCTCACCTTAATTTTTGTAGGATTGACTTAAAGTTGCCTATATATATTGACAAATTCACTTTTTTCTCCATCTAGGCTACTTGCACTTGTCGGAACTGGTGGTCACAAGATTCCTTGTTTCCTCTGATAGGAGCCGATATACTGTGCTAGATACCTTCAAGCCAATTGGTAGGTTGAAGGAGAGGTTTATGCCCCAAAATTGGGGGTTTTTGTATTGTGACTCACAAAGAGTATTGCGATCTTTCTGAAACTCTATAAGATGTGTGGATACACGAGCTGATTGGATAGTGGTTGTCTCTCTTGATTATCGGTGTATTTTGGCGCTTTGGAATGAAATTAAAATTGTATAAAAGTAATGAATAGTGTTTAAATTTCTTCTAAAGCACTTGATTATAGAAAATACTAACCCTGCATATCCTTTCTTACCATTAATTCTCAGGATCTTGATTTCCTCAAAATAAACAGCTACCAGCCCAAAAAACAGTTTCTAGGATTAGGTTGAAGTGTAATAATAAGGAATTCAAGCAGAATTTTAGAAAAGCCTTAATGCCTTCTTCAACCAACCAGGTTTCTTGAAAGAGTATCCTTATATGAAGACAAAATTTCGAAGTGGAGTCTTAGAGCCTCATTCAGAAATTACACAGATGAAACAGAAATTTCAGTAAATCAAATTTTTATTGTTGAGTTGCCGGATTTACTGACTTCTTAGAAGGAGACAGCCAAGAAAACTTAGAATATTGTTAGGGCTGAAGTCTACTCTCTTTCGTGATGAGTGATTCTTAAAAACAATAAATTGTTAAAACCCGATGTAGAATTCCTAAATATGTGCTCGATTAGTCAAGAGGACTTTTGATTTCTAAGTGAGTAAGAGGATAAGATATAGATATGAATAGTTCAAGCCTTTTGAGCTCTAACCCTCTTTTCATAAAGAAATTAAATATATAATCTAAAACTGTCTGATCAGTTTGAATTTTCTAACACTTAAATGTTCACTTTTTCCCCTTTTCTTTTCACACAAGAAGGAAGATAAGTCTGTCTTAAGGTCTATTTGAGTTACTATAGGTCATTACTGCTCAGGAACTAAAGAATGGTAGTCACTAATTGTGGAATATTGAGCTAGAAACCACTTAAGAAAAACAATAAGTTACACTGTATGAGAAAAATTGACGTTGTATGAAGGGAGATGAAACATATTTTGAGGGATTTTGCATTGTAAATGCAAGGAATGAGATTGATATCAAAGAAATAAATTATGTTCACATTTTACAGCGATTAATAGTTCTAGAACCTTCTAAAGTTAGAAATTTCTAGATTTGTAATCAAGAGTTCCAGAACCTTCTTTCGCTTATATAAAGAGGGCGATCAGGCTAACATTTATCAACAATAATCAACAACACAAATATCACAATCAAAAATGAGCCAAAAATCTAACGTAGCTATCGGAATTGACTTAGGAACAACCTACTCCTGTGTAGCAGTCATGAGAAAAGGAAAAGTCGAAATTATTCCAAATGAACAGGGAAATAATACCACTCCATCCTATGTTGCTTTCACCGACACAGAAAGACTCGTCGGAGACGCTGCCAAGAATCAAGTTGCCAGAAACCCCACCAACACAATTTTTGATGCCAAGAGACTCATCGGAAGAAAATTTGATGAGAAAATTGTTCAAGATGATATCAAATTATGGCCCTTCAAAGTCGAAGCTGGCCCAGATGGTAAGCCTTTAATTGTTATCAAGACAAAGGGAGAGACCAAGAAATTCCACCCTGAACAGATCTCTTCAATGGTCCTCCAAAAACTCAAAGATAATGCCCAGGATTACCTTGGGACTAAGGTCACTGATGCAGTTATTACAGTCCCTGCTTACTTCAATGATGCTCAAAGACAAGCCACAAAAGATGCTGGAAGAATCGCTGGACTTAATGTGATGAGAATTATCAATGAGCCTACCGCTGCTGCTATTGCTTACGGACTTGACAAGAAAGGTCAAGGGGAAAGAAACGTTCTTATCTTTGATCTTGGAGGTGGTACATTCGATGTCTCCCTCTTGACAATTGAAGATGGTTTCTTTGAAGTTAAAGCCACTGCTGGAGATACTCATCTCGGAGGTGAAGATTTTGATAACAAATTGGTCGAATATTGCTGTGCTGATTTCCTCAAGAAGAAGGGTCTTGATATCAGAGATAACCCACGAGCCCTCAGAAGACTCAGAACCCAATGTGAAAGAGCCAAGAGAATCCTCTCCTCAACCACTGAGGCCACAATCGAAGTTGACGGACTCTATGAAGGTGAAGACTACGTGACCACAATCACCAGAGCTAAGTTTGAGGAACTTTGCATGAGCTACTTCCAGAAGTGTCTAGCTCCAGTGGAACAAGTCCTTAAAGAAACTGGAATGTGCAAGAACCAAATCCATGATGTTGTTTTAGTTGGTGGATCCACTAGAATTCCCAAGGTTGTCCAGCTCCTCACTGAATATTTCAATGGCAAGGAGCCCAATAGATCTATCAACCCTGATGAGGCTGTAGCATATGGTGCTGCTGTACAAGCTGGTATCATGAAAGGAGAAGGAGAAGAGCTTGTCGTTGTGGATGTTTGTCCTCTTTCTGTTGGTATTGAGACTGCTGGCGGAATCATGACTGTGATGATTCCCAAGAACACCACCATCCCCACTAAGAAAACTCAGACCTTCACAACTGCTGTTGATAATCAAACTTCAGTTTTGATCCAAGTCTACGAAGGAGAGAGACCTCTTACCAAAGACAATCATCTTCTTGGAAAGTTCACTCTGAATAACATTCCACCTGCTCCCAGAGGAGTTCCTCAGATCGAAGTTACCTACGAAATCGATGCTAATGGTATTATGAATATCACTGCTGTTGAGAAAGCCGGAGGTCATACTGAAAAAATTACCATCACCAACGAGAACGGAAGACTCAGCAAGGAAGATATCGAAAGAATGATCAGAGAAGCTCACGAGAATGAACTCAAGGACCAAGAAATCAAGAGAAGAATTGAAGCCAAGAACGACTTAGAAAGCTACTGCTACAATCTCAAAAACAGTATTAATAGTGACCTCAAAGCCAAGCTCAGCACCCAAGAATACGAGACTTTAGATAATCTCATCAAAGGAGCCCTAACCTTCATCGAGAATAACCCTCAAGCCCACCAAGAAGAATTTGAAGCCAAGAAGAGGGAAATTGAACAGGTGTTTGCTCCTATTGCTCAGAAACTTTACCAAGGAAACACTTCAAGCCAACCTTCGGGCTTTGAATCTTCTGGATTCCAAGAACCAAAGGTTGATGATGTTGATTAAAGGAAATATACTCTGAAAAGGATGAATGATTGATTCATCTGTAAATACTTTTAATTCATCCTTCTTATTATGGCTTACATATTGTAAGCTTTATATTATTGCTATTTAAGTTATAAAATCCAAATACATAAAAAAGTAATTCAGTCTCGAAAATATTTGTATCGTTGATTTTCAGAAAATAACATTTTTAAATTGGACACAACAAATTACTGTTCATAACAAAATAAAATTATCTTGTAAACTGTTCTAGAGTTCCTCGCCTGAGAGAAAATTGTAGGGCTGAGGAGATTGAGAGTGAGCTTGCTCTATAGAACCTTCAAAAAAATAGTCCAAATCATTACTTCCCACAATCTCCTGATTATAAGTAATGAACCCATCAGGATTACTCAAAGTAACTTGATTGTTGGGGATTTAAACAGTCTGATGCATATAGCCTAGGAAGCTCGATTTAAAAGCATCATTCAATCTGAGAAATTCAGTCTCAAGCTTAGAAATTTTTTGCAGAACCTCATTGTATTTCTGAGCTAGACGGTCATACTCTTCTCTTGATACGGGCTCTAACCTAGGATCACATTTTTTAGCATCCTCTTGGGCTATCTCGTTCTGGATTCTATCCGGAAAGTACAACTTTGACAGGCGCTCGTGCTTGTGAAGGAATTTGTAGGTGGTCTTGTCACTGATAGTCTGAGACCTCCTTTCGATTCCATTCTTTATGCAGAAATCTGTGATTAGTTCCTTAATAGGATCGGCATTCTCAGGCTTTCCATGAGTCTGAAGATAATCTTCAATTATCTTGACAAGTTCCATTTCCTGTGCGAATGAGAGGAGACTGTTCTTGTGGGTCTCATGTTTCTTAGGCTTTTGCTCAGGTTCCATTGAGAGGAATAATTGATCTATGAGATTACAAGATAAAAATGTCCCCGGCATTTAAAGAAGTAATTTAAAACTGTTTACCTTCGTCTTACCGAAGAAATCCAATAGATACAACGCAAAGCGCATAGTTATTGGTACTAGATCGTATAATTTATTGATTGCAGGCTACTATTCAGCTTCGCAGTCAAAGGCGACTCACTAATCTTGTACTAAATATATAATGAAATTTTATTGGATTTTCTTCGAAGAAATTAGATTTCTGGCTTTTAAAAGCTTTCTTTAGTGTATTTTATCAATTCTGGTAACGACGAGTAAATGAAGATTGAGGGCTAAGTTCGATGGCTGATACACCTTTGAAGGAATAAGCAAGAATATGAAAGAATTCAATTTTGTTGAAGCTGGATTGATAATATCAAAATTTAGATAAACCAGGCTCATTACTGACTTCTCTAAAGCCTTATTCTGTCATCAAGGCTCATTTACTCCCTACAATGATTTCTAGAATATGTTGGATAATTATTTTCATATATTTTAAATAAATATGCCAGATTCAAGCTCTATCTCTAAATAAAGCAGTCTCTGATAAAATTTGTATTTCCAGTTAAGAATTTATCGAGATGGGGTTCAAGTTATAGGGATTAAATTCTTTTATAAATCAAGAAATTTTATGAATTCTGGAATCGAAAAAACCCTAGCATGTAGTATTGTGCGTTATAAAACAACACTCTAAAGACTAATATTCAGGAAAAAGTTCAGTAGTATCTGATCTTTACTCCATGATAAGAAACACCATCATTAAGCAGATAAATCATAAGAAAAAAACAAATTTGATAATCCAGAATATAAACACAGAAGTTTCTTGATTAATTCTTTTATTGTTCCTGAAGCGCGCTGGTTGATATATTTAGACTCAGCATATTTAAGCCAAGTAACTTCCTAAAAAATTATAATTTGCACCTTACCAAATACAGCCAAGTAATGAAATCTCTATTCGCATTAGCATCCTTAGCAGTCTTGGGCCTGAAAGATACCGCTCAGGCACAACAAACCGGTCCTGAATGGTGCCCAGTTTCTCACAAATGCACCCCTGAGGAAAAAGCAGCTGAGGCATGTATTGAAATCTATCAACCAGCGTTGGGAGTCTATGAGGATAAGACTTATCAGTTGTTTGGAAATGGTTGTATCGCCTGTGTCGAGGATGGCATATATAAGTACTATCAAATGAGCATGTGCGATCCAAGCTATGAAGTGGGTGGAATTTGTACATTGGAATATTCTCCTGTTTGTGGTCTTACTGAAGATAGACAGCTCAAGGAATATGGTAATAGATGTGGTGCCTGTACGAGTGGAGAAGTCGAATCCTACTTCCCTGGCCATTGTCCTAACAGACTAGCAGGCCCTCATGATGCATAAATATTCATCTATCAATCCTTTTGTGATCTGTTTAACTCTATATAAGATTCTATTCTATCTCATATATGATTAATAGTTCCTTATCATCACTAATCTCAGAACTTTATTCAAAGTTTGGCTGGATGGATATTCCAGTCAACATCATGATTAGTTTTTCCTGTATAGTTTGTTGATATACAACAGTATTGCCATTTTTTGCAACAAGCCTTTCTTGGCAAGCAAAGCAGCTATATGAAAGAATTTATAGCTCTTATCTTTGTATTCTCTGATGACTTGAGAGAATACTTCGAAACGGTTTGTTTGTCTTGTTTTACAGACATCTCTAGAGTCTTTTCCGAAATTGGACTCTGCCCTGACACCTACCAAGGTGTAAAGCCTGCATGGAAATATACTCTCCTCGAACTTCGTAAGGTTAGACACAGACTTTAAATGTTTACTTGTAATTAGTAATACATTTCGTTTATGTAAACTCATGTTATATGAAGTTTGAAGTGTTTACTTATAGAGAAGATGTAACGAATTTTCTTGAATTCGGGTGATCGATCATAAATGAATAAAGTGGATTATAGAACTTGTTATAAAAGTTGATAATTCATTACTAGTAAATATAAAATTAGGACATATTGGTGGAAATATTCCTAATAGCTTGACTCAAGTACACCTTCAAGTCATTGAAGAGTCTGGTTCTTTGGTTTTCATCGTTCATAACCCTTTCAAAATTAGCATAATCCTCTCCTAACGCTCTAGCAGTTTCCTTAGCAAACTTCTTCATATTGCAGTGAGATGTTTCCCAGTAGTGATGATGGTCATGATGACCATGGTGGCCGTAATGCTTGTGGTGCTTCTTCCATTTCTTGTGCCATTTATCATGTGTTCCATGGCTCTTGCTCCTGCTACGACTTGAGCTGCTTCCACTGGAGCTGGAGCTTTTGCTTCTATGTGACGATCCACGAGAATGACTTCTAGAATGGCTTCTCTTTCCTTCACATCGCTTATGGTGCTTCTTATGATGTTTCTTGTGATGCTTTTTGTGGTACTTCTTATGCTTCTTCGAATGACTTCGACTTCTGCTTCTGCTCTTGCTCTTACTCTTACTGCTTCCACTACTAGAACTGCTGCTGCTGCTGCTAGTGCTACTGCTCCTACTACTACTACTGCTCCTTAATTTTCTTCTCAAGCATTCCTTCTTAAATTTTCCATGGGAAGGTCCTCTATTTTCAGAAGTGCCTGGCTTTTCAGCTTCGATCTCGCAAATAGCTTCCTGGAATCCTTCAAGGCTGTCAAGAGCAGATTTCTTTGGCTGGAGAACACCTTTTTCTTCAAGAGATTTCCTCTTGGGAATCCTAGGTAAGTTAATACCACAGACCTTTTCCTTTTGGAGCAGCTTCTCAGCAAGCTCATCCACCTGGATTATTGTGTAGGTCCCGTCTGACTTCCTGAGTCCTAATTTCCTAAAATCAGCACGGAGAGACTCCAAGGCAGTATAGATCTCTTCAGCTGGACCTACGAGCCTCAAGTAAAACATTCCAAGGGCTCTCAGATACTTAAAGTCTTCGTTGGTAATGAAAGTGTAAACTACTTCCTTGTCTAAGTTGAGCTGCAGCATCTTCAATAATAGGCAGAAGAAAGGGGTTGCTCTGCCTGTTGAGCGAATGATTCCACCTATGTATTCAAGCTTTTCAGCCTGGGCTTTGAGTGTAGAGGCGTTTAAGGTGATACAGTGCTCTTTCCAGTAGGGACTTGAGTAAATCTTGGACCTAACATTAGTCTCAATTAAGGACTGGAGATTATTACTATTATTGTTTTGAGAGTAGGTTATGCTGTTCATTTAGTGAAAAGGGCTGAGAAATATCCTGTTTTGGTTGATATATTGCAAATAATTTTCCAAAAATTATGGGTCAGAATATTATTAGGCTGTGAAGATCAGTATATAAATTGATTATATATTAGAATCGAATTCAATAAACAATAGGAAAGTAGGGCTCTACAAAAAATTAAACCCAAAATTTAAAACTAGCCTGCTAATAAATACTCACATTAGACAAATCTCGTTTAACTTCTTTCACTGATCCTAATGACATATATCTATTATTTAAATCTGATTTTAACAGAGTACAAGGCAGAATATAAAGAAATTGAATTCAGAGCAATCTATTAAATATCTATACTGGTTCGCAAGAGTATTTATGTTTTTGGGCGACCTTTTCCCGATACTACATAAAGTCACAAGGGCTAGATACTTGAATGCACAAAAAGTTCAACAGGTAGTTTATAATCCAAGCCTAAAGTCTTTGAAGTAGATTTCGGTTTAGCCCTAATGCTTTATACTAGAGCGTTCAAGTCAGACCAAAAATGCACTTGAGTTTCAAATGAGAATTATGTCAAACGCAGTAATTTCAGTTTAATCATTTATGTAATTGCATTGTTAAACCACAAATTTAAGTCAAATCATACTTATCCTATTAAGATCTCTGAAAACCCTAAAATTGATTATGTTTAGTTATAGAAGAAGAGGTTTTGACTTAGAGGGATAGAATCGTAAGGTTTAAAAGTATATCAGTATATTCTGAGCGAACATATTAGAAATATATAGAGATTTAAATATAAAGTTCTTTCATTCAACAACAAAGAAATGGAAAGATATATGCAAGGTGAAGGCTTCAGCTAAGTTGGGTAATTCCCATCCTATTTTTTGAATCCTTAGTCGTCTTGGAAAAGAAGATGATTAATTTCGAGTCTATATTTAGCCTTTGCCTCTTCCCAAGTCATTTGATGCTTTTGTCTTGTATTGTTGATTCTTGCAACTCTTTCTTCAATGAACCTTCTCAAAGAAAACTGAGATTTATGGGCACTTTTCTGGGGAGTGGCCTTAGTCTTGCGGAAAGTCTTCAAGCATAACTTCCTTTCCAATTCAAGAGCTAATTCCATTTCTCTTTCTACAGTATTAGGTGGGGTACTAGGACTGTTATTAAGAGCCTGAAAAGTATTCCACATCATCTCTTGATCAGGATGGAGGTTCAATAGAGGACCATTAGGAATGATAATTTCAGCTTGATTGTAGCTATATTGAACAGGATTCATCACTAAACAGTCAGTCATCTTATTAGGGAATTTTCTCTCTTTTTTCTTTGTGGGGACTTGTATTGATTATAGTAAGAACTGAGAAGCATTTATAATCCTAGGCAAATTAAATCTGGTCAGTTCACCACAGAAACTCACTTTTCCTTCTTAACCTGCTAAAGTAGAGCTCTGGCCTTGTTGGCTAGGAAGAGGTGGAGGGAACTCATCGTTTCTAACTGAGACAGATCTTATCAGACATTGATTTTGCTCAATTGGTCGGTTTGTCAGTCTTTTTCCCTTAATTTGTTGATTAAATCTGTATAGACCTTTCTTTACTACAGTGATCAGACTAGATCAGAAGAATCTCAGTTTTAGTCATGTGGATGAGAACATGCTGTAGTATATTGAAGCTAAGGTTTCCACATCTAATCATCTCCTCTACATGCCTAAACCTCAACTAATCTGGCGTTTTGGGTAAAAACAAATTCTCAATATGAATTATCAATGGGGAGGTCAAATTAGTGTCTCATTCTTAGGATTTAGGTTTTATCGGTATGCATGATGAGAGATCCCGAGCTATTTTCTTTTAAATAAGCCTTTTAGATAGAGCTTAATTCATCAAATTTATACTACTCAATTAAGTTATCTTGCTTTCTTTCCTATGCTATAGCCTTTCCACTAAGATAGATCCTCTGAAATAAGTATTCATTCCTCCCAATTTATCAAGAAAAACTTACTAAAATAGAAACAAATTAGTCGCTTTGAAACTTTCAGTTGGAAACTCTTTTTGTGAAGAGTAGTGAACCAATGATATTCTCACGTATATCTTTTGGAAGGGACGTAGTGGCCCAGACATCACATGGAGTAACTCATCATGGTCAAGAATATTCTCGTTAGGTATCAAGATTTTTTCTGATCCGAACAGGCACTAATCTTAAACTAATCTTATTTTCGTTAGAAATTTGCCTTAATCACTGATCTGAAAAGAATTCAGCCACAGTGAGATAGTCTATTGATTATTTAAGCCATTCACTTGGCATTTTATAATCATAAAACATTCCAAGAAAAAATAACAATCATTCATCAAGCATCCATGAAAAGTGTCTTCAGATCTATTGAAAAAATCTTCTCACCTCCCATCGTTCCCGAAGGAGATGGAGCAACAGTCCGCAGAATTATCGGTACTTCCCTTCTCAAAAGACTCGATCCCTTCCTTATGCTTGACCATTTCAACGTCAAGCTCCCCGCAGGCTTCCCAGACCATCCCCACAGAGGATTTGAGACAGTCACCTATATGCTCAAGGGAAGCATGTATCACGAAGACTTCAAAGGCCACAAGGGGTTAATTAACCCAGGGGACTGCCAATGGATGACAGCTGGTAAAGGTATTGTCCATGCTGAGATGCCAGGCTCTAAAAATGAAGTCTCTAATGGATTCCAACTCTGGATTAACCTACCAAACAAGGAAAGACTCTGCGATCCCCAGTACCAGGAGATCCCCAAGGACAAGATCCCTGTAGTCCAGAAAGATAACACCACCGTTAAAGTTATTTCAGGAGAGTCTCTAGGCACAAAGGGTCCTATCTTTCACAGAACTCCAACATTCTATCTCGATGTTGAGATGGAGGCCAAGGGAAAGCTTGAGCAGCTCATTCCCAAGAATTGGAACGGATTTGTTTACCTTTATGAAGGATCTGCCTTCTTCGGCTCTGAAGAACTCAAGGCCTCGGATGGACAAGTTGTCCTCTTGAAGAAGGAAGAGCCTGAGACCCTCTTAGTCCAGACTAAGGATGACAAGGCCAAGTTCATTTTTATTGCAGGCCAACCTTTGAATGAATCTGTAGTCCAATATGGTCCATTTGTTGCTGGAACTATGAACGAAATTTATCAGACTTTCGAAGACTATGAAGAAGGAAAGAACGGCTTTGAAGGTGCAAAAGAGTTTGTTTCTAAGATTAGTAGTATGAGCCAACTATAATTTCTCTATATCTAAGGAATTTATGTACCATTTCCTTATACATTATGTCTTTCTCATATTAATTTGCTTATGACATAAGGGCCCTTTACCTATAATTCACTCTCTTTAACTAACCCCTCTTTAGTGATCTCTCAAGATCAGCCTTTTAGAGTTAACACCCTGAGTAAAGCTATCATTAACTATCCTAGCTATCCTGTAATTTCGTGATTCGATCCTCAAATAATTGGTCTTATTGAGCTCCCAGAACACCTCTGTAGTGCTGCACTAAATCTCTAAATCACAGGAAGCAATTTAAGAACATTAGGATTTTTTAACTTTTATATTGCGCCATAATGTCGCAAAATGAAGTTCAGCGGCTAATTTTTTCATGACTTAGGAGTCGTTTATCTATAATCCAGTACTTGACCATTCTATACATATAAGACCTGGATAAGGTTACACTCGTATATGGGATTCTACAATTTCATAATTAGAATATCTCAGTGTTCTCCAACTGATAGTCAGCTGATTCATATAAGACATACTTCTGATTAATGGACTTAGGGCCTCTGCGCCCTTCTTGGTAATCTTTTCTAAGTTAGCTTCTAATACAAGAGTTTGAATTCTTTTGGCCTTCACACTTCTAAGTAGGTCGACTAATTCCTCGTCACCAAATTCATAAGATCGTAGTTTAATCATCAAACACGTGAGTCTATTGAGTTCCCACAATATGTTCTTAAGTATTGAGGTTAATTCTCCTTTTTTAAACCCTGAGAGCTCCTCAGCTTCAAACGATAGAGTAATTAGAGCCGCAGATTTCCTTATGGGATCGTTTAAGAGTTTGAATACTTTAGGATTGACCCAGCCGAACCGGAGCTGTAGAATTTTCAAGCTCTGTTGTTGAGAAATGAAATTAGCAATTGCTTCAATATCATTCACATCATTTGGATTGAAAGAAATACGAAAATTAAGAGTTTCTAAGCGGGTAATGTTTTCCAACTGAGAAATGAAAATAGAAGCGGAGCCTCTTTGATGATTGTTGGCATAGAATGTAAGATCCTTGAGATTCGTGAGAGTTCCTATTGTTTGTCCAAGCTGCGTAAAGACTGGGATCTCTATTTTTTTGTCTATAGTTTCAAAATCAATTTTGAGGGTTGAGAGATTAGGATTGCTTTGAATTATCCGATAAATCATCTTGAATTGTGATTGAGGGAAGTATCGATTCCCGCAAATGATCTGCAGGGTTTCTAGCTGCTTATCAGTAATGAGCTCGAGGATCATCTTCAATTCATATTTGCTCATATCCCCTTTGCTATAATCCAGCTTGATAGATTTGAGCTCTGGTAATATATCGATCAAATCGGCTTGTTTACTGCCTAAACCTCTGCCTTTTTTGCACTTGTCAGCGAATATAAATTCTAGATTCTGAAGCTTTTCTAATTTACCCAGCTCTCTCAATAAATTGTCAAATGAGATTTGCAGACGACTCAGACATTCAAGGCTTATCTCAAAAGAAGTTAGGTCACAACATTCTGTAAGTCTGCTTAAATCCTTATTAGTTTTGATGAGATATTCAGTTGGTAGGCATAACTCTTTTAGACTCCTTAGCTGTTTAAGATAGCAGCAAGCATCAACATCAGCCTTCAGAATGTGAGGCATGTTCAGGTTGAATTCTCCTTGGATTATAAAAGTATGAAGTTGCTGAAATCTTCTTAAATTCTTGTACATATCGAGAGTCATGATGTTGGACCCCTTGCCCCTTAATGTTATGAAGGCTAAGCTTCTAATCCTACTGGGAACATACCATCTAAAAAATTTTCCATAGGTTAAATTATGCCTGACACTAGTCATAGGCCCATAATATCTAATTTCTGAGTTTCCAATAGCTATTTTCATGTGCCTGATCTCTCTTTTCTTTACTAGGAACTTCCTTAAAGTGTGTAGGTATCCTGCATGTAAGGTGACTTTATTGAGGTAGCGGAGGGGTCTCCTGAAGTATGTTTGATTAGACTTTGAGTAAAATTTGGCATATTCCATCTCTCCAATAAAGTTATTCATGACAGATAAGGTATGAATATAGGACTGTTTCACAGTAAGATATCTGGAAGCTCTTAGAACATCTAATCCTGTCATCATCTTGAATATTACCTTCACATATGCTCGAGGAGTACGTATTTGAGCTATCCCTGCAGGTGGGAGGTCTTCAACAATAGGAACCGGTTCCTTAATAGCCTTGATACCCTTTTTTCTTTTCGGAAGCATTTGAGATTAAAAGTGTATTTTATTTGATTATTTATATTAAATAAAAAGTTTTATATAAGATTATCAGACTTTATCAGTTCTTTCTTTCCTTTTGTGAAGGATTCATAAAAAGGGGACAAATGACTCAGTCATGAGACTATAGAATTAAATCATGAAAACTATGTATTAATCCTTGTTATCTAAGAATTACATCAAGATAAATGTCCATCTGAGCCATTTTCTCATGTGGAATGACTAAGGGATATCATACAAAACACTTTCAATTAATTAGATTTAGCATGGCCACTATGTGGGATCTCCTTCATAATCAAATTTCTCTTGGCAAGTAGATATTCAATTTCCTTAGCCTGGACAAAAATAAACAAAAGAGTAGCCAGTCCTGTCAAGCTTGTTAGCAGGGTATGCTTGATACTCTCTGTTATATGAGCAGTCAACACCTGGTAATCCTGTTCAGAAAAGTTTAAACCCTGAGCTCTGACTTCCTCATTGAATCTTGCAGCAGCCTCAGGTCCTGCCTTTGCTTCCAATTCCTTATTCATCTTAACAACTGAATACAGGCGGTCAATTAATTCATAGTTATCCCACATCGTCTTAAGCTCATAGATAGTCAAAAGTACCAGAGCAGCCATGCAATATTTTAGGAATCTAAGTGCTAATTGGTGCTTGTTCATGCTTCTATTTCTCTTTGCAAGCCATGCGATAAAGAAGGTAACCAGCCTAAAGGCGTAGTAAACAAAATAAATAAAAGGGAGCACGCTGGGATGCTGTGCTGCATTTTTTGAATCCACAGCAGTGGTCCTTAGGTTGAAAATAAAGACAAGATCCAGGCTTCCCATCGCGAGCATAAGGAGCATGTAGATGTAGAAGCCGTCTAATTTAGAGTCAATTTGTCCAAATTGCAATGTCAGAGCAATTTTAGAGTTTAGAGCGCCTTGATTCAGGCCTCTTAGCAATTCGAATTCGTCTTT
>Ga0065720_1019792_pt1 | contig 20065 bp, 10 predicted proteins | sample Thericmetagenome_FD_59107 | JGI IMG/M metagenome (GOLD analysis project Ga0065720, IMG submission 59107) | Thermophilic microbial communities from the Joint Bioenergy Institute, California, USA of rice/straw/compost enrichment - eDNA_2 v2... | ecosystem: Engineered > Solid waste > Grass >...
AAAAAAAAAAAAAAAAAAAAAAAAAAAAAAAAAAAAAAAAAAAAAAAAAAACTATAACCCATGCTGCCCCTAGTCAAAGTTTCAGTGACGAAAGTTCCCTCTTCTCCGACACCGAGGCCTCCCGCCAAAGCCGGAGCTAAAGCCAGAACTTCTCCCCGAATCGTTGCCGTTCCCGTCCCCACTTCTCAATCCCGACCCGATCCCGATCCAAGATCTTCCCCTTACCTCAGTACCAAACTTACACCCATTCCCATCCGCCTAACCACTCGTCGCCGTCTCAAACACACCACTCTTATCCTGAAACCCGTTGCAGTACTGCGTACATCCATTCAGCTCACCCAGACGCCGGAGCCGCCGGCGGAGAGTTCCCTGCAATTCTCAAGAACGGCCAAGTCGAGGCAGGAGGAGAGGTTTTCAGCGAGGTCCGGGGCGTTATTTTGCCCAATGAGGAGGGCATACCCACAGGCGGTGGTCAAGGAGTCTAACATCGGAATATCAGCAGGGATGGCAAGGTGAAATCATCAAGGGACACAATACTTACGGGCATGATCAGTCACATCCTTTACGAAGGCGATTTCATCTTTGTGATGTCCCAGCCAGTCTGTTAACATGGGTGTCAGTGCCAAGTCCCAACCAGGGACATAGCTGTCAAACAAGCCGATTTTCCATCTGCCCAACTCTCCTCATGAAGACCATAGCATTGACGTTGTCGGGATCAACACCATCACATCCAAGCTTTAGCGGCTAGGGAGATTTTCTTCTTCACAAGGTCACGACCGGTCTGGTTTTTGATGTTAATTCAGAACTCTTCCGGCCAATCTTTCTGCTTCTTGCCCAGAAGCCCCCTGTAGGCAGGTTATCGCCAACCGTGTCGAAATTGCAGTCGCTCTTTTGGGCTAGACCGGCATTGAAGTAACAGAGGAAGATCCGATTGAGATTGTCTTTCTGATCTCTCTGTTAAAGAACTGGATGTGTCAAAGCATAGAGCTCAAGGATACATACCCTTTATGCAGTCGACAATATCTGGGTAGCGGGCAATGCTGTAAAAGATCGATATTCTAGACAAGGGCGTCGACAGACTGGAGAGGTTTGTTGACATCAAGCGACTTCTGGATCTCAGTCTGCCATTTTACTCCAAGTCTCCATCCTGGAGGAACCTTGACCTGAGCCACCACCGAGCTGGCCAGCGCTAACGGCCCGAGAATGGAACGCCCAAACTTCGTCAGAGCTGATTCTCCTGAGTAAATGATACAGTTGTTCCAATCCAACCCGAACCGATGTCCAGATCACATGGCCATTTTTTGTAGATTTTCGCAAGTGCTGCCGGCTCTTCCAACTAATTTATTGTCCATTATCTCAACAGTCGTGAAGCTGTCGACATCCTTCAACTCCACTCTGTGGTATCGAGGTGTGGGCTATTACCAGGGGCACGCGGCGCGATTCCGGGCCCAAATGACACCCGGCCCTCCAGCAATCCTACTTTCATCCGCCCGCTGGAGAGCTGTCATGCCAAGACCTTGGAGTGCTCCTCCATCGATCCTACACAATGCCTGTAGGATGTAGACATAACCATCCTCAATCTTTCCCATGGAAAAGATGTAGGACCTTCTGGGTGTTGGAGTCTTAAATTCTAGCCTGCGAGAAACACTCTGCTCGGATTAACCTGACAAGACCCCATAAGACTCAGGCAAACTATTAATTATTCAATCGGTTGACACTTCGCTTCAAAGGCCCTGCAAGAGCATCAGAGATCATCATGGGCAACGGAACCACCTAGTGTATGTAAGACATCTGAGATAAAAGGAAGCGAACTGGTCCCGGCAATCCAGAGCTCTTAACTTTCTCGTGATTTCCTACAGATCGTTTAAGGTCTGTTTTGCCCGAACTCCTTCGTTCACTCTCATCATGAAATGCGGAGAACGCGATCGTCAATAGGCTGGCATCCCTTGACTTCGAAACTTTTTGTGGGGGGAACCACAAATGCCGTCCACTCCAGACTTTTTCACTAGCAATCCAGACCCTCTTAAACAGTTTGAAACGACGAATCCTCGAACCTTCGCCAAGCCATCAAACGAGGACAACCCAGACATGAATCACAAGCCGATGGAGTCTTATGCAAGGCTCATCCTGTGATGTGCCTGCCAAGACCAGCGGCATGGTGTGGATCATGGACGTCTGCGATGCAACGACGCGTTGATGATCACATGTTGATTTGGGAAGATTGAGACTGTGGAAGATCTGAAACATCAGCGATGGCTCGTCTGCATGTTTGAAGCCAATATTTCTGTGGAGAAGGGAAAGCATTCATATGTGAGTCCAGTGCCCGGTTGATTTGCCGAGTCCGTGGACAGAGGTCATCACGAGAAGTGTCAACTCTACACGGGAACAAAAATATCTGTAAAAATGTAACGGATATGTCTGGCACTTGACTTTTGGTGTGGGAAAATGACGACGAAGGCGGGCTTTCCAGTGAAGTTTCTTCTTCAATTCCCATCCAATTGAATTGCCAAGTCCCTTTGCTCGGACAGCTTGTGCTTTGTTTCTCAGTCAAGGAGAGCTTCGTTAAAATGTGAGCATCAGTTACATAGCCAATCTTTGAAGATTCCAACTTGATTCGAACATGTGCAATGGACTGGACTTTGTGAGATCTACGGACGATGAGGACATTGGTTCGTGTCCTGGTTCACTGACTGGGATATGGGATCGATCTAGATAGCTCACGTCGGATGTCGTGGTGTCAGCACACCTATCCTTCTCTGTCGGTAGGTGGAAAACTTGAGGAGATTAGGCCAAGGGGAAACGGAACGAAGATATAGCGAACCTAGAACGCAAGGCATTATTACCTATTGGATATAAAAGAATGGTGTCCATGTTGCTGTGAGTAGAAATTAGGTTAGCAGGTAATCCCATATAAATCCACACAAGACGGGAATCTTCCACCAACATAATGGGGGTCGTAGTTGGATAAGGAGGTGCTAGAACCCTCGCCACCTCCCGTGCTCAAAGAGGTTCTTAGGAGGCATAGTCCACTAACTCTTAAGTTGTAGTTTGATGCGTATATATCACGTGTGGTTGCATACCAAGCGTAAATATGCTGAAAAGCGCCTAGAAGATATCCGCCTTTGCGAGTGTTTATGGGAGTGCAGACTCTTTGTCGACAACAAGGTTGGTGATAGATACAGTCAGCTCAACGCTGTTGGGAGAGAGACTATTTCAACGTGGATGTGATAGTGAGAGAAGACGCGAGCACAGCAGTCAGTGGGAATAGAAGGTCGGCAAGAACACAGGACAAAGGGACACGGGTACATATCACAGAGGACAAGCACGATGGACGGCAGGATGATTTGAAGACCTTTCTATTCAACCCCATACCCGAACATGACATATACAAGAAAACCCCGGGGTATTTGACCAGAAACCGAACCCAATCCAATGCAATGTATGCATTTCTCCCTGCACTTTATGCAGTTCCATAAACGCCGAACATCCCAAGAAAGCAACCCAAAGACAATCCCACGACGAAGCAAACCAGAGACCCAAACACCGTATCATAATCATAATCCTTTTATCATCCCATCTCCAAACCCAAAACACCCCACAAAAAAGCAACCCACGATATGAAAAAAAAATTCCCCAAACACCACGCTCATCACAATTTCAACCCAACAAAAAACAACCGCAAGCAAAGAAGCTCCTAGCGCCCTGCCCTCCGGCTCTTCTCCCTCTCTTTCTCCAAATCCCCCCGTAAATTGGCCATCTCCCGCTCGCTAGCGTCAAGACGCCGGCGAGCCTCGCCACGGTCGAGGAGGCGACCCTCCCTCTCCATCCTCAGCTTGGCCTCCAGGTCCCGGAGGCGCAACAGCCACTTACTGTCTGTTGTGGAGCTCGGGACCAGGGAACCAGAGCCGGAGGCGGTGGGGGCCGGGTCGCCGTCCTCGGTCACGGCGGGCAGAGCCTCCGTGCCAGAGGAGGCCCGCGTCGGAGTTGCGGGAGCTGGCAGAACCAGACTCCCTTTGGTGCTGGACTTAGGGACCTTACTCGCCGCGCCCGTCACCTTGTCTTTGCCCTTTGGTCCCGTTGGGACCGCAGGAGCAGGGCTCTCGGCTCCAGCCGGGTCTGGAACCGACGAAGAGGAGGCAGCCTGCGCCGCGCGCCGAGCCTCAGCAGCAGCACGCAAGGTGTGGTTCTCGACCTTGAGCTGCCGACACATGTCATCGACGCGGGTCATGCGGCTGTCGACCTCCAAAGTGCGTGATTGGCCGATCGGCAGGAGACCGGCGGCAGTCGCGGCACGAACGATGCTCTCGAGCCTTTCGATCCTCTTGGTGCGATTCTCGAGAAGAGTCTGGAGGGTTTGATAATCTTTCGAGATGCTTGCTTGAACCACCTTGGTCTTGGTGAAGAAGCTGGCGACCATCCCTTCAATGGTGCCCACCGCAGCAAGGAGGTTCTTGGCAAAACCTGGGAACATGGATGAAAGAGACTCGAGGCTCGGCAAGGCGCGTCCGTTGATCAGGCTGTTGTTGTGGATCCAATCACTGCCACAGAGGGCGGACAACCGGCGCCACAAGGTCAGTAAGAGGGTGTTGCGTTCAGTAAGCTGCTCCTTAAGAGAGGCTTCCAGCTGTGCGATCTTCCTCTTGTCTTGAGCCCTACCAGCCTCAAGCTCCATGATGCGTTTGTCCTGGTCGGAGTTGGTGCGCATCACGTGCTGATGCGCCTGCTGTGAAGCCTCGAGCTGGGACTTGGTGGCGCGGTGAGCCTGCCGTTCCTTATCCAGCATGTCTCCGAGTTTGCGAGTCTCGAGTGCCTGCGACTCGAGAAGGGCATCACGTTGCTTAATGAGACGGTCCTTTTCGGCCAGGGTGGATTTGGCGTTGTTGAGGTCGCGGACAGCCTCCTCAAGACCACGTTGGATGTCGGCGATCTTCTCGAAGACAGCAGACTTGGTGCCGTGCAGACAGCCGAGCGCGGAGCGAATCCGATTGTCAAAGTCGAAGAACTTTTCCTTCCAGTTGTCGGCTTCAACCTCTTTGTTGGACAAGTTCCGGCGAAGTCTCCTAGCTTCGTCCTTGGCCGCGGCCGCTTCGCGGTTAAGCTCGTCGATGATCTTCTGGACCTCTTCCTTCTCCCGATTGGAATCGGCCTCACGCTGACGACGCTCAGAAGCAAGTGTTTCGTTCAGCTCACGAACGCGTTCCCTTTCATCGCGGAGAACCTGCTCAACATTTGCGAGAGAGGCTTCAAGTTCACCGATACGCATCTTATCAGCTTCTTGCTCCTCCCGAAGAAAAGAGATCTCGCCCTGAGAGGACTCAAGCTGAACAGTGAGACGGTTGTTCTTCTCGTTAGCCTCGAGCAGCCGGGCCTCAAGCATCTCGAGCTCCCTCTCCAACGCAGCGTTATCCTGCCTAAGACGCTCGGCCTCGCGAATCCCTGATGCTTGTGTATCTTCCAAGCGCACAACCATTTCGCTGAGCTCCCTAACCTTAGCTTGGTACGCGTCATACTGTTCGCGAAGGGTGGCATATTCAAGGTCGAGTTTCTCGTGCTCGGCCGCAAGGTTTTCCTTATCAATAGCGAGCTGTTCGTTCTCGAGGCGGAAGCGGTCAAGGTCGGCCTGAAGTGCTTCGACCTGGCTTTCGAGGGATGTAACAAGCTCGGCGTAAACCTTATTTTCCTCCGCAACAGCCTTGTATCCCTCCTCCAGGTGCTCGTACTCCTGGATGACATCATCACGCTCTGCGTTGAGGGCCATGAGGTCGCGTGCGGCGGCCTGTGCTTCTTCCTCGAGAGTGGCGATTCGCTCCTCAGCCTTGTTCTTGGCATCAGTGAGGATCTCGATGTCGTTCATGTAGGCCTCCAACTGCTGATGCAGGTCACGATTCTTGAGACGGAGGGAGTTGATCTTGTCGCGAAGTTCATCGAGCTTCTCCTCATAGCTCTCGCGCTCTTCGTCATCAAGCGGAAGGGCACTGACGCGGGTCACGCCGCTGGCGCGAGACTGCGGACGTTCGTGAATACCAGCGCGAGACGCCGAGCGCTCAAGAAGGCTGTCGACGGTGGATGGAGCCGGGGCACCCCGGCGCTGAGCAAGCTTGAGATCCTCGATCTCCTGGTGTAGGCGTTCGATTTCGCGGTTCCTCGAGGTCAGCATAGAGCTCTGTGCTCCAACTTCGCGGCGAAGTTCAGCATTTTCGTGACGAAGATGGTCCGACTCGCGACGGAGATCCTCAATGAGAGTGCTGCTCTCTACAGAAGGAGCGGCGCTATACTCCTGCTTGAGCCGGAAAATCTCCTCGCGAAGGCGACGAATTTCTTCGTCAGCCTGTTCCCGTCTGGCTGTTTCTTGCTCATGCAAGTCCTTCCATACATCGGCTTCCTCCTGGCGATCATATTCCTGGCTGAGACGCTCAGTGGCTTTGTCGCGCAAAGTGCGAATGACCTCGGCCATGCGTTGCTTCTCAGCAGCAAGCTCAAGCTTCTCCTTCTCAAGCCGCTGGATCTCTGTAGTGTGCAGCTCGACTTGCTCACGAAGATATATTAGCTCCTTGTCGCGTTCTTGGGCCTCCTGGTCAGAAGCGTTGCCTTGCTCGTTGTCGGACTCGGTTCCCTTGACGGTATCCGAAGATGCAGCTGCCTCTCTGAGCTGTCTTTCCTTCTCGTGCTTCTTGATGCAACGCTTTGCAAGCTTGAGCTCACGCTGGAGGATCTGGTTGGTTGTTTTCAATTCGACATTCTCGGCAATGCATTTCTTGACGTTCTCATCGGAGAGCTTCTCGAGACGCTCATTCAGAAAGTAAATCTTAAGCTTCAGACCGAAGTTCTCCTTGACAAGACGATCAATGGTGACTCCCTGCTCCTTCAGAGTGAGCGTGCGGCTGTGAGCAGGGTCCTTGTAAGTGTCACCCCAGAGAGTGGTCCGCAGGGGAGTGTCGTGCTCGCGCTTGGATAGGTACTCCGCGGCGACTGCATCTGGCACCTTGACGGCACTAACGTGACGAGCGAGAACAGTATCAGTGGGAGCAGCAAGCGCTGAAGCGCCAGCTGTCTTGGGAGTGGTTGGCGTGCTAGGTCTCTCCACCTGCTTCTCGACTTGCTTCTCGACCTGCTTCGCGGCCTGCCTCTCGGCGTCCTTCTCGGCATCCTCCGTCTTACGGAGCCAATCTGGAAGGCGGTAAGACACGGCCTGCTCGCCATCACTGTTTACGGAAGCGAGACTGGAGGGACGAGCGGTGGGTGTATTGGTGTCACGAGAAACGGGGCGACTGAGCTTTTTCCCACCAGCTCCAACAGTCGCGCTACTTCCGGAATCAGAGCCCTGCGACGAGACAGATGACCTGTTGCTTCCAGAGCGCTTCTGACGATGGGAAGTGGTGGAGGAACGGCTGGGGGCGCGACCGGCATCAACCGGGCCAGCCTGTATCTGTTCATCATCACCGTTCGTATCAACCAGTTGCACAAAAAAAAGGCAGAACAGGTAAACGTACCTCAGTGTTGGTTACATCATTATCGGAATCATCATTAGTCGGGACAACAATGGAGGCCCTCTTGGTGGGCTTCTTGGTTGGAGAATCATAGATAAAGGTGTCATGGTTGGTGTTCTGCGAGGAATTCAAAGGCGAAAAGGGAGATGCGAGACTGGCCTCCATCTCGGCAAGATGCTCGAGGACAGCGCGCTCGGCCTGGGCATCTGCGTGGCGGTTATCTATGCTGGGAGACTCCAGGTAGCTGCTCTCGTACGTCATGGTCGACGGCTCGGGACGGAGGTCTGGCATGTTGCCAGAAAGAAGGGACGAACCACGATCTGAAGGGCTCGAAACACGGTTGGAGCCACCGCCTTTTTCATCCATTTTGTCCATGATTGCAAGAAATGTGACAATATGGTTGTGGTTGCAGTAACAGCTGAACTGGTGAATGAAGCAAGAACGTGAGACGCGTTCTAAGGATGCGAGTTTTTTGCTGAATCAGATGGTGCGATGCAAGATGCATGCGTGTGCAGAAAAATAGCTGGTAAGCTGTGTGCTGAGCAAGAGCGAGATGCTATGATGGAATTGTGCGCGCAGATTTGTAGCAGTAGCTGTCACGAGATGGATTCGTCCCAGACACAATGTTGATGGAAGAAGAGAACGAGGAAGGACGGACAAGGTCGGGGGAAGTTGTAGCGCCAGTCTCGCGGTGGAGGCCGGCGCGCTGCCCCACTGCCCCACTCACTCCCCGCGAGACGCGTCGGTCGCAGTCGGTTGCTCCATATTACAGGCAGGAGCCAGCCAGTCGGGCTCCTTCCTTCGGCGTTTTAGGTCCCCAATACCCCCTAAATGGTTAGGCTCAGGGCCAAACGGTGTCCCGTGCCTGGCCCCGCTGCAACAGTCACCGCACGGACCATATCATTAAGGGACTTTCTGCGCAGTTTCCGATGGAATGATCCATCAATAACCTTGAAATCCCAATGAATCAATTCATCAATTTTAATCTCGAGCATTTATAGTAATGAAGTTGATCTACAATTTAATGGGGGTACTGCAGAGGAGTATAGTCAGATACAAAGGACAATCACACTCAATGCGATTGTCCAGATGGCCCCACTGTGCCTGTGGTCCCTGACCCTTTCTGGTGATCTTTATGGCTTGTCGACTTCATGATTTTCCCTAGAAGTTAAGTGGAACCATAAATCCCCAGTGTTTTGATAGCTTCATCAATTTTACATTTGTCTGTCCGTTTAATCGTTACTTTTGAACAACTTCCCACAGTATCATCAATTTACTGTCCTTGGCTGGCATCGCACTTTCCGCTCGCATGTGACAAACACACAATAACTCCAGTGACGTCACATTTTTTCACTGATCCACAATGCGCGACAAGCATCCTCGACATAAACCCTCAACGCAGATCTTCTGTTGTGAAAGGGTACCAGTATGCTTGTGTTTTGACATGAAGGCACTGGCCATCCCACTTTCACAGGGTGCAATATTGCTGCCACCAATACAATACAATATGTGCAGATAACTTTAATACAATAATAATTACAATAATCCGTGGGTAAAGGACCTGCACAATCATTTGAAACAGGTAATGCTCGACTGAGTCCATGTTGCGCCTGCAGGGCAGAGTAGAGTATTTGGAACGTAGGCAATGCGGTAAAAAATTAGTTTGCTGCTTAATCCGGTAATTGTATCAAGGTATCAACCCTGGAAGTTGTTTCTTACAAATACCCTCGCATTGAGGACAAGATTCATCTCTTACCCAAAATACACGTAATCATAAACCTATCTTAGAAGCAACCGAGGGGTAACATTTTGGCAACCGGCTTTCTCCTGCCGAACCATATATGTTAGCAATATGTGTCCAAGGTGCTGTTTGGAAGGTGTGTTGCTGGCAAGGACACTAGTTCAAGATACTGGATAGCATTATATATGCAGGTATTCCGATTACGCATACATTGGAGTCAGAGGAGTTTCCAAAATCCATCATAGCATGATACAGCTTATCAGCCTTGCTGTTGGCAGCCATACGGGAGCTAAAGCTAAAAAAATCCCTTCAATTCTCAAGTTTTATTGCACGACCACCTGATCAAGTTTGTCTTCAAAGTCCTGAAGACGTATCGATACGGTTATTGAAAAGCTGATGGGTATCAGGGAGTTTCAGTCGGACAGACTCTCCCAGCATTACCTCAAGAAGTTGTGGTAGGTAATAGCCCTTCTTCTGGGCCAGAGGCCTGGTGTGGAAACCTCTTACCGATAGAGGAGTAACGAAGAGAGTCTTGTTCCTACTGTAGTAGGAACGCCATGCGTTTTCTCCGTTGCCACCTCTTTGCATGACAGCGTCTATGCCGTATGTTCTCCAAAGGAAGTCCGATTCCATAGCAAAATTGGTGTTGTTGACGAATTGATCTATCTCTGGGGACTCAGGCTTACAGCCTCTCTTTCCAGGGCACAGACTCACATTCCAAGGAATCAACTTCGCCATACACCCCGCTCCTCTTACAGCACTAGTTGTGGTATTCTGCCCACAGGTAAGTAATCTCATGATGGAGTTTGGTGCTTTGTCGTATGTTAGCGGTCGGGAATAGATCGCAAAAAATAAAAAAGTCTTACAATGTCAAGATGCGAAAAGGATATATAGTCAGCGCCAATACCAACTCCTGCTGCACCCAGGCAATGCGTGGTTCACGACTGTGCCGTCTCACTGACCGGAAATACCGGCGACTTCGGAGCAATCGTTGGAGTTGTGAAGAGGCTAGGGTAAGTGACCGAGCGTCTTTCCAAATGCTACAAGAGTTCTGCCTAAAAGATGTAAGTTAACACGAGGTTCCCTAGAGAAAACGTTCCCGGCATCCGGAGAGTACAATGATCTGTCGGGAAAAGGATCTTAAAGACAGCTCGAATGACACCCGACGACCAGTGGAGGGCTGCTGTCAGCATCAGCAAAAAAAAGATCAGGACTGTCTAGATTATGTGAGTCCTTCAATAGAGAGTGAACCAGATCCATTACAGCAAGATTGACAAGGGGGGATGGCATCGCAACAGCTGTCAAAGACTTGCATCGATAAACAATGCCGATGCATCAAGGAATCTCAGACACTCAGATGTGATGGCAAATGCAACGGAAAGGTTGAGACATTGGGTCAAACTCATTGTGCTACCTGCAAGGTAAGCTGAAGGGATGGAAATGTCCAGGAGTTGCCTTGATCTCGGCACCGGCCCACTGACTCAACTCCACCATACAGATATTTGGGTGTGACGATCCGGCATCGGCCACAACCATCTTGGAAAGCTTGATTTCAACAGAAACAACCGAGAAGGACAAAGAGCTATGCTCTATACCTGAGAGACCACAGCCGTCTAAGTTCAGGTTTTCCCATCCTCACATCAATGTCCAACCAATACCCTTGGACCTCCCAATCCCAGGAGCCCCAAACAAGAGACGCCATATACCTACCGATGAATTTGACTCTGATTCTGATTCTGAGCCGGAATGTCCCTGGTTCAAGCGCCCTCAATGCGTCTCTCCCGTCACTCAACGCGTTGCTCGGATAGCTTTGAAGAGAAGACGTTTTCTACATCCCCCGGTTCCCTTCAACATCACAGCTCGCCGCGCGAGCAGTGCGTCAAATAATCAGTTCGTTGTCGAGGTAGCGAGTCGGTGCATATGTGCGGCATCTAAAAACGAAAAGTCCAATTGGGCTTGTAGGGCTGAAAAATGTGGTACCATGACGGCTGAGTCTAGATACTGCCGAAGATGCTTGGTAAGTGGACACCGTACTTCTCGAGAAGCTGTCTGTATCCAGCGTGACTAACATTGACTGACGGTATTAGATTTCAGGCTGTTGGTAGGGGCGATATCTTGAAGGCAAAAACATTTTCGGCTCAAAACCCATCTTTGTGTTCGACAATGATCACTCGGGATCCGCGCAAGATGTCAAAGCAAACAAGAGACCCGCACTAGTCAAGGGGGATGAACCGTTTTGGAAGAGGGCGAGGTTATTGGTTGATGAACAGGGGGATGCCTTTGTTGAACGGAAAGATACCTGGGAGAAGAGGATAGTGAGGCCGTCAGGCAAGGACATTGAGAAAGGCACAGAGGCTACTTGAGGGCTTTAGGTACTAGTGTATATTGCTTACTTGCATTCTTATAACTACAGCAGCGTACGTAGTCCATCTGGAAGAATACAACTGGTTAGCGAACTATTTGGGTGCTCCTTCGATGTTATGCAATGCATCTTTTGGATCCTAAATGACAGGATATGGATATGATGCCAGGTATTGTTGGGGTCCCTGAGAGAAGTAATCGGACTCTGGCCGTCCGGCGGGATGACTTAATGATGTAAGCTTATCTTACCGTTGGCTCAGGGGTTTGATGACTGGATGTCAAGTCCTGGAGTGGTTTTGTGCCGCAGGATGATACAAAGCACAGACAAAGGAAAACTGTGCTCAAAACTTAGTCGAACTCTAGTTAGGGAAAGGAAGAGAGATTATGTCCTAATCTCGACAATGAGATAAAGGCTAGCGAGATGGCCACTTGTTTGGGGATTTCCGCAGGGGCCAACCTCCTGTGTCAGGCCTTATTAAGGCCTGAGTCCTGAGGAGAAAGGTATAAATGGAGACAATACTGAGGAGACAGTGATCGTAGCTGCAGCCCCAGCTGTGTGATCCAAAATTTGAAAGGATAATCATCAATATACGCCCCTGCGAACATTTTCGATCCTAAAGATGGGTTGCTTCAACAGCAAACAAGTCAAGATCTCAACCGAGAACATTCCTCGACCAGCACGGCCTAATCGCCGAATGGAGAGCGTTCACACGGGTAAGGTTGATGGGAGACCAATGATATTCTGGACAGTTGACGCTGACTTGCAGTTTCCGCCGCACTTGTAGTGACCACTGTGGTTAGAGAAGGAAGACAAAGGCTTCCCGACTTCCCTACCCCAGGAGCGCCAAAGCGGAGGAAGCCTGGTTCTCTGAGAGCATTTATCAGATAGGCTGGTGGGAAGATGGTTAACATGTTATGATGCGGATGTCTTTTGCGAGAAGACATGTGGAGACGGCGGTCCAAGAGGAGCTGGGATAACCGACATGCTTAAGATGCGGCTGCTCATGAGTGTTAAGAGTTGAACGGAATAGTGATTCGTTAGGTTCGAAATATCGTTGTCGAGATGAACTACCGTTGCCCAATCATTACAGATGGTACAAATATTTCCACATCTCCACTCCGTGCTGTTGACTGGATCATGCCGTCCTTTCAAATCCTCCTATCCCAACGGACGCCAAAACTCACCGAACCCTATCCCAAAATTCCCAGAAATTCCATATCATGTTTCAGAACATTACAACATCGACTGAAAGCCATCCTGGTATCCCAAAAAAGCAAAACAGGCTAGATAAAATGACTGGCGTATTCGAGCAAAGCATCATGCGTCATCCACAAAAACTGAATAAGCCATCACCATGATCCAAAACAAAAATATCTGTCCAATAAGTCCAAAGGCAAACACCGCTTGCCAGCTCTGGCACACCGACTTCTGCTGTAGCCATGAGCGGGTGACGTCTGACTCTCCTTTGGGCTTGGGATCGCGGCCAAAAACGTAGATGTTGCAGCGGGAGCTGATCGAGTTCCTGGGTCCCCAGAGCTGGATGGAAATGACAACTAGGCCGACCAGCCACATGACAAATATGATAAACGCGCCCACCATGACGATGCTGGGAAGCAGACGCCGCTGGAAAATCAACCACAGAAGGAGAAATATGAAAGCTATCGTCAGACATGCGACCGTGATATAGTAAGGGTAGTACCTGTGAGAGCTTGTTAATGGCGGTGTGCATGACGATTGAACAGGAAAAAGGGGTGGAGCATACCATGGTATTGGCTGCTCGAGAACATGCAGGGTCTCTACGAATGTTGCGAAGACGCCAATAATCAGGCATGAGGCGGCGAGCATGATAAGCATCCAGAAGTTGAGTTGGATGGCCGGCCAGTGATATCTGTGAACGCGCTCGACTACCCGGCGCTCGTAGACGAGCGAGCTACTGCCGGAAGTGACTGTCGACGCCATAATACCGGCGGGGACAGCAGCGTCGGCGACGGCGGGGTCGGTGAGAGGATCGTGGTGTTCTGGTTGGACCTGTCAATCTGAATGTCTCCAACTGCTTGGTTTTCCCTTCGTTGGTAAGTTTGCGGGGTACGATCGCAGTTTCAGTTAAAGTTAAGCACCGTTGGAGAACGTGCGACCGCAGTCGTGACTTTGCTCCCTAGCTCACACAAATCAACTGCGATGTCCCACGGGCGCTCAACAACAATGTCTTTGTTGTCGCAAGCGAACCTTCAATCTGCCACCCCAAAATTAAAAAAAAAAACCCTCAATAAAACTTTCGTGGGTAAAGTGAAGATTCCAAACGTCAAGGACGCAAACGCAGCCACGTTGTGGCAGCCTGCGGAGTTCACCTGGGACGGACCGGCAGCGCTATCTGTTGGGTTCCAAAGCGATCGTGGTTGCTTGTTTGCTCAGTGATCGAAGCATCCCCACACTATGGTGGAGCGAGGCTGGGATAGCAACCGTTCGGTGGCTGGGGTCACAATAGAGTTGGCGCACCTTGCTGGCCTGGAAGAGTACCCAGATAAAGGGAGATAAAAGCCCATAGAGGATTTTATTGAGTGTCTAGAAGACTACTAGGACATATATTGACGGCTTTTGTCCGGTAAGATAGAGAGTTCTGTTGGATCTGTGCCTTACCACGCCTGTTTCGAATCTTGCACGTTGACGTTGTGCTTGGGATCTCCGTTGGGGGGCACGGCGGGCGGCAGCTAAAACGTGGCTTGGCGCTCGCTTTTATCGCTTGGCTGGGCCCAGTATCAGCATCCACAGGTGCGTGTCAGCAAAGAAGGCAGACGAGTTCGATTCGCTAATGCCTTGATCAAAGCCTTAGAGCAGACAGGCATTTTGATAGGATGGATTGGGAATGGAATTGGGGTAAAGAATGCCGTGACACTGCGCATCCTGTCGACCCATACAGATTCGTAAATCATGGGAAACTTGGGTATCAAGTCAAAGCCGTTTGGATCGAGTGACACATCAGCATTGGACAACTCAGACATTCATCAACGTTGCCCCGCTGTTCCAAGGTCTTGGGAGTCAGCAGCAACCTGTGCGTTCCTGCGTCTTGTTCATTGCAGGCTTGAGGATTTGGCAGGCGGGGTAAGGGGAGTTTGTAGTCTTGGCAATTGGTGGCTGGACTTCGGCACCAAGGGATATGGACGGCCGGAACCTTGAGTGAACACCAGCCAAGATCGCTACAGATGTTACTTTGCCAACGTTAATGCCTTATCTCCATGCAGACTCAAGCCCTATCCTGCCGATAGGCCCATGGATAGAACCCTGAAAAATCTTTCTGTCTCATAACGATATGCCATTTTGTATAATGTTACTCTATGGGAATGAAACATAACACTAACCCGATGTGATGTACTCCGTACTCTAACTTGATTGCAGACTTCGTCGAAAACCCATCTGTTAATGCGAAATGAACCTGCTCCAAACTGCTTCCTTGAAAATGTCGATCCAACCGAATCCTTCCTCGCCAGAAACGTGCCGTTGAGCTTACCGTAGATTTCCAAGAATATAACAAATGAGACCAACGCACGAGGGACGCGACACTGCGCCGCGTACCTCGCCACCCCCAAATTTCACACCGCCAAGCCTCAACTGGAGGCCCTCAGAGGAGGCTCTCGCCAAGGGCGCAACGTACCAGAGAGCAACCGGTACGGATGGTCTCGTGGGCGCCAAGGTCAGTTTCAGGAGCCAACTTGGGGTTGACTTCAACCAGGTCGACAGCGACCAGCTGACCGGTAAGATGGACGGACTCGCAGATGTAGTCACCCTCGCGTAGGGTCAGGCCGCCGCGGACAGGAGTGCCCGTGGATGGCGCCCACATAGGGTCAAGGGCATCGACATCGAAGGATAGGTGGATGGGTGTGTCGGCACCAATGTGGGCCAGAGCCATCTCCATCACGCGGCCAATACCATAGCTGATGGGAGAAAACAATCAGTTAATGGATCCGAGATGTAAGGGATGAGGAGTGGAAACCTGCTTACCGATCAACGTCAAACATGCTAAAGGCCTTGACACCATTCTCGCGCAGGATCCGCTTCTCCACGGGGTCGACATCACGCAGACCGATGTACACCAGCTTCTTAATGTTCAGACGCTGCTCCTCCTTGATCCAGCCGAAGAACTCCTCCTTGTCCTCCTTAGCAAGGCCGGTGAGGAATGCTAGCGGCATGCCATGAATATTGCCGCTGGGGCTGCTCTCGGGGGTGTTGATATCGGCATGCGCATCAACCCAGATAACCGCAATCTCCTTGCCGAGCCTCTCCTTCACTGCCTGAGCGCTCCCAGCAATTGTGCCAATCGCGATACTGTGGTCGCCACCGAGAGTGAGGACCATACGACCCTCACGCGCGTGGGAGTAAACCTGCTCCGCAATACGGCGCGTCACGGCAGATACGGCACGAGGGTTCTTCATACCGCGATAAGGAGGATCCAGCTCAGGAGAGGCCGGGATGAGGTCAGAGTAGTTGTGGACTGCGTCATGACCGTGCAGGTTGTAGCCCAGATCGTCATGGAGCGAAGCGAGGAGACCGGCCTCAATCAGCGCACTGGGCGCGGCATCAACCCCAGCCTTGCCCTGACCGCCAGCAAAGCCGACTGCGACAATCCCCAGGTCGTGGGGATGTGAAAGGAATTTGGAGGGAGTCATAGAGGTGTTAAGGGGAGTGTTAGAGTCCACGGTGTAAGTCGCTGGTGCGGGGGCAGAAGTGCCATTCCCGTTGGCAGTCTTGGTGGTAGCAGGAGCAGCACCCGCAGGTGCACGGTCGTCCAACACAGAGGGGGACATCGAAATAGGTGAGTGTGTAGAAGAGTTTGATGAGAGAGTGCTATGTATCCAACTTCTTCTTGAAGACTAGATCTTATGGGCTGGTTGTTAGTAGCTGTTTTTATCATAGGAATGACATGGGAACACTGTCCAGTCTCTTTTCCCAGGGCGGCATAAGTTCAGATGAATCATAGACTATCAGGAGTATGGAACATAACTGAGCTGGAGATACTCACCGTTTTAAGACTCCTCACGTCTTTGTCACAGATGGGCCACTGGTTTACTAAGTTCAATCAGGTGCAGAGCAATGCCGCCCTTTATACAAACGAAGGGCTGGCCAAGGATCGAATAAGGACGTAGATTAAGGTTATCAGCGATAGCAACGGCTGGCCGGTGCGAAGATAAGCTTTGCTTGTCTTGACGCAACAGACCAGGAGATGACGTTAAGAGATGAATCTGGTTAAAATGACAGTAAAATGGAGATGCAACGCAAGATGGCCTCCTTTATGTCTTTAACAAGCACACCCTCTCCTTCTTAACACAGCCTCCCAGATAAGGGCATCGCCGATCTTATATCTCTATCTCTATCCTCCACAAGAGCGGAAAGAAAGCAACCCTGCTGTCCGAAAAGACAAGGAATCACGTAATTCGTCTGTTTGCTACCTGCTGTCGCTGCCAGGAGCATCCTGGCAATCAGCGCACTCGGTCTTTTTTTCCAACATATTTTTGCTCCGTGCCCCTTAACACGTTTCTCACTTCGAACCCTCAGATTTCTGCAGCCGGAAATTCTCGCACCGGACTATCGAGCTCCTGGTGCTCCTGGGCAGGTGCAAAAAGGTGTGTGAGTGGGCTCTCCTCGGAGTCGACTGCCGTTAAGTTATAAGTGCGATTGCAGTTAACGGCAGGAGCCTTACAAGTGTTGCGTTGCGGCGCTGCTGCACTGCTGCACAGCCCTGGCCTGCCAAGCGGATACCGCCGGCAAGAACCGGCCCACTGAGCTTTACGCGCTATATCAGGTGCCAAGCTCCCTGACGGTTGGTTGCAGTGGACAAGTGCCGGCGCCACTCCAGCTGGAACTCGGATTGTTTGGGAGCCCCCTTTTAGGCACTTTGGCGTTGTGGTGATGGAGGTGTCCCGCGGGTTCCACTTCTTCTCTCTCTGCTTCTTTTCTTCCATGCACCAATCCCTGCATCACCCAGACACCGTGCCGGATGACCGATGTTATGCTGGGCACGAGACCACAGTGTTAGGTAAGAGATTTTGCCAGCACTCCCTCCAGCTTTGTGCAGAGATATAAGTGCTTGTTCACGGGGCACAAGTATCTCGGGATGAGGTGTGTGTCACGAGGCTGTGCTGGAACTCTCGTCTGGCTGGATAGGCTGAGTAAGAGTCGGTCTGAGGAATCATGTTCGGAGTCACTGGGATCAATGGACCAAGAATGTTGACAGTTAAGAGTAATGGTGAAAGGGTTGATGAAAAGATCAGATAACTGTGTAGTCAGTCATCCCGACCCCTTGTTCTGATAATCAAGTCTTGCCATTAGACCAGATGCAATGCAACCATCCTCAACCCATAATCAAACCACCTATATGGCCTTGATAGTCAGTTAAAATCCGTATTATATTATTTTAGCTCAAGAGAAACCAAAAAAAGTTCCCGAGAGAATCCTGATCCTATCATCGAGCCAACTATCCATTCATCCACCTATGTCCCACCACAACTTAAGCCTCAAGCAGATCTCCAACCCACCCCATCACCTCTCTCCGCTCGTCACATACTCTCGCATACTCCAGCATCAACCTGAGTACGTAGATCAGCATATCTTCCTTCCGAAGCACCTTCGAGGCCCATTCCCGTCCAGCCAGCGCGATCTTCTCGGCGTTCTTATCCCTCTTCTCTCTCAGCTCCTCGTCTTTCTGCTTGTTTCCTGTGATGCTCTTGCCCCCGAGGAAGTACTCCACAATGCCGAACCAGTCTCCAAATCGGTTGTCCATCGGCACGAAGTGCTTCCACGCCACGAGCCGGCTGTCATGCCACTCGCGCCACAAAGTTGCCTTAACTGGCAGGCTGGTGCTTCTCAAGAAACCCAGGTACCTCCCGCTGAAACTGTTACCATCCACGTCCGGCAGAATCTTGTAATGATATTGCTTGGCCAGATCAAGCCCCTCAACAGGCTTGAAATAGGAGCCGGTGTAGTTGCACGAATGTTTAAAGCCTTCGTATGCGCAGAAAAGATCTGTGAGACCGATGTCCGACCAGGAAGCCACCCAGTCCGGGAGTTCGTTGGGACGAGGGACTGTAGGGTATTGCTGATAATCAGGGAGGTCAAAGTTGTTGGGAAACAAAGCGACTTGCTCGTCAGCCGGATAAGTGTAGGAGGTTTTGGAAAAAGCCGCGTCGGTGGCAAGCTTGAGGGCAGTAGCATTGTTCATAGCTACAAACCGATGACGCTGGAAGGCGCGCCAGTTGGTCTCGTTGTTGCGTCCGCCGGTGCCGACGCCGCGCCAAACGACCTTGGGGATCTTCTCGGACCAGGGCGTCGCGGCATCCTCTTCAGGGCCCATGAAACGAGAATTAGCGTCCCAGTACATTGGGGCGGGGAGAAGAATCTCGTTGTTGACAGCCAGCTTGGAGCCGCCGAACATAGGGAAGAGCGTCTTGGTAGCCGAGACGGATAGGGGCCGGACGAAGATGCCCTCGAGGGCTTGTAGGTCGGGTTGGTGGCAGAAGAGAGTGCTGAGTGTGTAATTGGCAACATAACCATCTCGCATGTGTGCCAAAGATGATGCCGGTGCCATCTGAGGCTTCGAGTAATCGGTGATCAGCTCGGCTTGTTGCGCAGGACTGTCTGGCGGGCAACCACGACGTGCAATCTTCCAATAGTGCTCTGGCAAGAAGGTAAGTCAGTTTAGCATAAGTAAGCAAGGAACACAGCAACCAGGCCTGGAACATACTATCCGTGGTTTCCCAAGCCTTGTCGGCCAGCACTTCATCTTTTTCTGGCCCTTCTCCTGGCGGAGGCCTCTTTTCAAATTCGGTGATGACGCTCCCTACGTCAACGATCTTCCTTGTTTCTGCTGCTTTGATCATGTACTCAGTCATATTCTCCCACGGAACAACTATCCGGGGCTCATCCATTGCATTCAGGGCTATATCGATATCCGGTAACAGGTGCTCAATCTGCTTGAGCATGTCCAACCAGATCTGTGTCCAAAACCAGTTGCTTTCCGTGCTAGCCTTTCCGTTTCGGACATGGATACGCATCTCGAATTCCCAGGCCGCTTTGCGAATCTGGGCTGGGCTCAGCGCCCAGAAGGGTTCCAGGTCATGGTAGATCTGGTCCCAAAACTCCTCAACGATGATCGCATTATGTTGTGTCGCAAACTTCCACCACTTGTCGAAATCGGGAGGTGGGTGCCGACCACGGCGCTGGCGATAAGCTGCAGCAGCCTCTGCAAGCGTTTTTGTTTCCTTGGCGAGCTTGCGCTCGAATTCCTCGTCGGCTTGCTGGATCAGTCGGTCGATGGGGTGTTCCCCCCGGGCATAGTTGTAGGACCATAACGACCTTGATGGAAAACGATCTGGACCGCTAAGGGCAAAGAAAAAGAGGACAAAGAAAAATGCCGGTATCAAGTACCGCAAAACGGCGGAAGGACGTCGAGGGAATGCCATGGCTAAAGAAGCATTTCGCAGATTG
>Ga0065720_1019791_pt1 | contig 20061 bp, 17 predicted proteins | sample Thericmetagenome_FD_59107 | JGI IMG/M metagenome (GOLD analysis project Ga0065720, IMG submission 59107) | Thermophilic microbial communities from the Joint Bioenergy Institute, California, USA of rice/straw/compost enrichment - eDNA_2 v2... | ecosystem: Engineered > Solid waste > Grass >...
TTTTTTTTTTTTTTTATTTCGGACATTTGCTAATGACTTGCAACGAGTTGCCCGACATCCTCTGTTGTTGAGCGCCTGCCAAATTCTCACCCACACGGGACTCGACAATCTTGGAGAGTTTTTGGGCAGATCTCACTTCATCCTTCTTTGGGGAGCGCTTTTGTCATGTTCGCCATCTTGTCATTGCTTGTTCCTGGTCTCTGCACTCTGATTCCCAGATTCTTTCCAAGCCACATGTCCTGCACATGCAAGCCATGCTGACAGATCTGCCTATGAAAGCGCGGAGAACCCTGCTCGCCACGGCACTGTACAGACGGGTCCAACAGCACCAATTTTCTCTGTTGCCCTCCTCTTCGTCTTAAAAGACCTATCCTAAGAGGGAATTAAGCTTATAACACACCATTTGCAACTGCTAAGGAGGTAGACTTAGTCAGAAATAATAAAATAAAGGGAAGCTGCATATCGTTGGGAGTTGCACGGCGACGCACTTTGGCGATCCGCACGAGCTCAGAGTGCGTAGCACGGGTCAATCCTGGTATCTAAGTTGCCGTTGATTGGCTGCCCAGATGGGATGAGATGAGTTCAGGCGGTTTTGGTGGACTTTCGGATCGCGGGCATGCGGGTACCTGCTGTTGTTGCCGCGGTCATGGGCTTAAAACCTTGGATGATGAAATGAAGCTCGTTCTCCACAGAGATTTGATCAGATGTCTGTAGTGTTGACGCCATTACGTGTTACGGTGAAAGAAAAGCGCGCCGTAACTCTGTAACGGTCAGTAATGGATCCTGGAGGACGCATGAGAAACTGGGGCCAGGAAGCATCCGAAACTTTTGCTGTCATGACGGGAAAATTCTATCTCATCAACCGACTGATCGATATGTCGAGGCAGTGCCCGCGCCAGCTTTTGCAATTGGATTTGAAAGCATGTAAAGAACGGTGACTTCGAGTTTTCGACTGCCATACCTAGAACGCTCTTGTTGTCGTTTCAGCAGTGCCGTATCCATACCACGTGCAGCGGAGAAAGCCTCGTATTTAAGTCCCACGAAGTCTGCGGTGTACGGAATCTGTAAGAGCAGCCAGCGTGGCGACACTATAGGCACTGTAAAACCATAGACTCTTGATAGGTCGGCCAGAGCAGATTTCGCTCGGGTGGCCAGCAATGAACACATACATCAAAGGCTCTGCTGAGCTTGTCCAATTTCCACTTGTTTACCCTCCTGACCGGGCTGGAGCCCAATCGTTGTTCTGGAAAAGGAGAAAAGGCCACCCGTTTTTAAGAGGTCGCCGCCGGCTGTGGATTGCACCGTTGAGTGGGTCCGCGCTGCGGGAAGCATTTCAGGAACAACCCGGGGTTACTAACAATTTTGGGCCTAGCGCACATCATTTTTGGCACACCATGTGTCCCAGCTTTCTCCATTTTGGCATTGGGCGAGGCCCCTCGATTGGTCTGGGGCCCGCCCCATCTCCTGAGCCCTTGTCGTTCCATGGGTCATCTTACCCATGGATCCACTTCCCCGTTCGCAGGCTGCTTCCCCCTGCTGTCTTCCCCCTTCCTCGGCCAAGCCTGGTGCGAGACGTGACACTGGGGCAGTTGCACTCAGCACCTCGCTCACACTTTTGCTTCCCAGCCCTGACCTCGACTTTTCCAACTTGACACTCGGCACTCGACCGCTCTTTGAATTGACGCGCCACGACAACAAACCACATTTTGTTCTCCTCGCTGGCGTTCACCCCGCAGAGGTTGGACGAAGGTTGTTTGTTGTCAGGCATCTGCCCAGGCAACGGCTGCGGCACCCAGAGGGCGCACCAGTGACCACTCAAAGTATCCGTCCAGATTACAGCGCATCTTCTCCTCGCCCGCAAGCCCCCCTGCGAGCAAAGAAAAAGAACATCAACGCTTGCCCTGGATTCTGGCCCTTCAGCGTTCATATGGCCAGTTTCGACGTTGGTCTTCCAGTTGATTGAGAAGCTTGACGTTTTCACTGTCGACAACTCCCTGACCTCACACTCATCGCCGTCTTTGATCGACTTCACGTATGCTTGAAGCCACACAACACCATTCCTTTGCCAGTTGCAGCCCGACTTGGTCAAGCAGGTTCATGCAAAGCAGAAACTTTAATTTCAGGGCTTAAAGCCGCTCGTCATCGCTTTGCGGGGTGTCTGTCTCTTCGCGGCGGCGACTCTTGTGTTCTCTCCCGCGACTTCACCACCTCCTTACTGCGCCGCTTCCTGCCTGCGGAGGGCCTACTTCTCACCCCAAAACTCGGCGAAACTTCAGGCTCTTTCCTCCTTCTCACGGTTCTAGGGGTCCTGTCGCTGTGGCTCTCTATTGGGGCCGATCGACTGCACCATGTCTTCGAACCGACCAGATGCCCTCGATCTGAGGTCAAAATCCCAAGCTTCCATCTCACGCCCACTCCGATCCCCCCGTCTCCATGTTGCCGGTGAAATCCCTCCCGAACGCTCACCACTTGAGGAGCTGGTCCATCATACTGTACTGCTTCAGCGGCAATTGGAGGAATCTGCAAAGAACGGTCGGCGCATAAGTCGGCTACCTCCCTTGACTCCAGAGAGCCCTTTGATTGTCCAGACCAGGTCCGAATATTATCGGTCACGCTCCCAAGACTCTCATCACAACGACGACGATAATCACAGCGTTCTCGATAGGCATGATAATGGCAACAGTAACCACTTAGGCCTCGGCTTGAGGACGGAGGAGGTCGATGTCAACAACCGGCCGAGATCCGTGCATCCAACCCTCGGACAGATCGACCCGGTCACTGATCAGTCGATCCCTGTGCCAGCTATACCAACTCAGTTTATGGATTCCTCCAGAGGCAGACAGCCGAGTGACGCTGGTGAGAATGGCGGTTACTTTGGCGTCGGGGCACGGCGAGAGCAATCTCCCGGGCCAATCGAACGTAAGCCTTCTGATCTCGAGAAGGTTATAACGAATCAGTCCGGTGCAACAGCCAATCATGACGGCAGTCAGAAGCCATCGCCATCACCTGCTACTGGCCCTTGCTTAACCAACTCACCTGAGAGATATGGGGGCAAGAGCTCGTTTGACGGCGGCAACCTGGTTCCTCCCCGGCCGCTGTTCACCAAGCGCAGCTCGAGCTTACAGTCCTCCCCCCTCGAATCAACCGATGAGGAATTCAATAGCTCGCTAAGCACATCGATGCACTCGCAGAGCTCACGCAAGTTTTCCACTAGTAGTGGTGTTATGTCCCCTGCTTATGGCTCCTTTGGGCGTTCTCCTTCCAGTGCCTCGGACGCTTCTATCCTGCCCCGACCGACTTTCAACTTTTCACGACCTCTCAGCCGAGCAGGAACGCCGAGCTTTGATACAAGGCCTGATATGGTAGCACCGCCGGCGCGGCAGGCTTCCTGCGACAGCCATACCTCTTTTCTGCCCGAGGAGAACGTGTGTACGCCTGTTAGCACCCGCAGCGAGGCAAACCGTGAAATCAATGGAGACAACGAAACTTCACCAGCACCGTCACACATCTATTCCAAATTCAACTTGCCTCGTGGAAAGTCGGTTCAACGAAATATATTTGAAGATATGAATGGGGCATCGTCCTCCTTGGATGAGCAAGTCCCGTCGTCGCCGACCCAGAAATCCTCAACCTATCCACTGGTCGGGCAACCGCCACCGTCGCCACCGACTCGCCCTTCGAGCTCTGGAGGTGTCAGACAGACCGACGATGAAAATTCTAGGCGGCCGTCTTCGGAGAGGAGCAAGCTTCACGATGTTCCTGCATGCCTCCGACCTGCTCAACAACCGTCGCCCAACCCCAGTCGACCATCGACTGATGATACTCGCCCTTCCATGGACGAACCCAGAGGGCGATCCACGGCCCCGAGGCCATCGTTATCGGCCGCTACCAGTGACTCAGCTAGTACCATCAAGCCCAGCCACCACTCCTCGAATCCCGTCGGGCCTGCTATGGCTGAGCTTTCTGCTGAAGAGCATGTCAGCAAGGCTATTGCCCTTCATGAGAACGGCTCCCTGCAGGAATCGACATGGCATCTGCAGCATGCTGCCAAGATGGGCCATCCAACCGGCATGCTACTCTATGCTCTCGCCTGTCGTCATGGTTGGGGCATGCGTCCAAACCCGCGAGAGGGTGTTGAGTGGCTGCGTCGTGCGGCTGAGTCGGCTCATCTAGAGATCGCTGAGGATGAAGAGATGGTTAAGGAAGGAAAACATGTGGACTCGGCCGAGCGTAAGACGCGTAAGGCGCAGTTTGCGCTTAGCATCTATGAGTTGGGTGTGAGCCATATGAATGGCTGGGGCGTAGAGCAGGATAAGGCATTGGCATTGAGATGTTTTGAGATCGCTGCATGTAGGTTCTTCTTCTTCTACCCCGTTTCTGTCTGTATTGCGGAACCTCTTACTGATATGTGGCAGCTTGGGGTGACGTCGACGCGATGGCCGAAGCTGGATTTTGCTATGCTCAGGGCATTGGCTGCAAAAAGGATCTTAAGAAAAGCGCCAAGTACTATCGTGAAGCTGAGGCCAGGGGCATGAGCATGGTTGGGAACAGTTGGTTAGTGCCCTTCTGATAGCTAAGCTAATGTGACCAGGACTAAATTAGAGATTCAGGATCCATAAGCCGAAATACGCGGACGATCCTCCTAAAGACCAGCAGCGCTCCAAATCCAGGACAAGGAAGAGTATCTTCAGCCGGAGGAAAGATGCGTGAAGCAAAAGAGCCAACCCAGCCACAGCGTTCGTTTTATCGTTCTTCACTTCAATCTCGACCTGTTCGTTTTTGCGCTCTAGGATGCCTTGACGATTATGAGCAATAGTCTTGTTACAGTTTCTTTGGCACGATACCACTATTCTTCATACCCAGTTTGGTTCGCCGCGGCGTTTCCGGGAGTTGATTCTGATACTGTTTTGACAGTTTGCGGATGTTTGTGGCAGGCTAGGTCTCGTTCGCTGTCAAGCTCATTCTTGAGCTTTCACTTGCTCTGGATTGTCTTTGTTCCTCCTCAAATCAACAGGGGAAGGGGTCCAATCTACTTGCAAAGGTGTACCTTTTGGCTGTATTTTTCCCTAGTTCCAGCCTCTGGGATTATTCATCGGGTGATTTTGCCTTTCACTTTTATTTCTGAAGAGGGATATTGGCAGGAGTTTATTAAAAAAAAGAGAGATGCCGGGAATGGCATATGTTCTTATTCTTTTCTCCTGTGTGTGATTTGGACATAGGCGATAAATGGGTGGGAATTTCGGTGAACAGAGTTAGCAAGCTCGGCACATTCGTGACGGTTCCGGTTTCCGTTCTGTCTCTCGTTCATGACCCATAATCTCTCCTTTTTTTTCGAGATAAGTTTGCCGGCAGACGTCAGTAATATTAAAATACTTTAGGGGCGGGCCTGAAATTAGACACAAGCTAGCTCTTGTGAATCAAATGTCACATGGCTCAAGAGAAGACAGGTCTCAATCTCATGCCTTAACACCTCATGCTTGGCTGTTGAATCTTGATATTTAGTTGCACACAAGAGCCGGTTGGGGGATAACGATCACAGGTTGCACATGAACCTAGACTGGATGTCATATCGCCATGGCATTTGCAGTCATTTGAGATACGGTAAACGTAAAGCCATCCCGGGCGTGCTTGCAACCCCGTAAATGGCTGTTTCCTTGTCTGTTGGAACGTACACTGCGACAGGCGTAGGCCGCCAGCGTACGCTCGAACCTCCTATCCCACTTAAACTCACAGCTGGGGGACGCCCTCATGTGTCGACCTCCATCTTATCGCCGCTCTCTTCAGTCAGATCATGAATTGTCACATATTTGGTAATATCTTCCTTCTTGATGACTTGCTCGTTGAGCACGGCAGTAGTCCCCTTGGGGAACTTGTAGCTTCCAAGCTTCTTGGTGCGTTCGTTGGGCTTGAGGTAGTTGCGCATCAGAGTCATCTTTTCTGCCGTAATGACGGCCACGTCCACGTTGCTGCCAGACCCCAGGTCGTTCCAGATACCTGCCTCAATGGCATCCGAGCACAGCTTAATGGCCTCCTCGCGTGTCAGGCTTGGCTTCCACTGCGTCTCGAAGACAGCCATAGCCGCCAGCGAACCTGAACCCATTGTCACGTAGGGAAGCTTGTCCGTCGAACCGTGCGCATGCACCGTGAACAGATGCGTGCCAGTTGGGTCGACGCCGGCCACAACGAGGTACGCGCCGATGTAGCCCTGATAGCGGAACAGGTGCTGCTTCAGCATCGTCATGGCTGTCACCACGCGCGGCTTACGCCCCGTTGACAGCGCGTGCAGCTCGATCTGCGAGCTGATGAGCGCCGTCGTGAACTCGGTGTCGGCGGCGGTACCGGCGCCCGCGCACCAGATGTTGGGGGCGATGTAGTGTAGCTTCTCGCAGTTCTTGTCGGCGACGATAGGACCTGAGGTTGCACGTGTGTCGGCGGCAATCTGGTACGGCAAGGCCGGGGCCAAGGGTCAGTCATCCCAACCGTTCCGTTTTGTGGGGTTTGTGGGGTGTGTGTGTGTGTGTGTGTGTGCTGTGGTGTGTGCAGGAGGGGCGGTAGATGTGTGCCCCGCGCGAGTGATGGATGTTTTGTTAGGAGCTGGGAGAGGGACGCACCACTACGCCGCCATCGTATATGCACCCGACAATGGTTGTGCCTGTGCTGGTCGCCTTCGGCAGAGGGACACCCCGCTGATGGAGAGCGACATTGCGATTGTAATTGGAGAAGTCGAAGCCTGGCATGGTGTTGGGGGGAGGAAGGGAGGAAGGGGAAACACTAGAGAAGATATCAACGCCGGGAGGGCGGTCGTGATGAGCTGGTACTGCGTCCGGCTTAGAGCTGGATGTATTATGGAGGCCGTAAGCTTGTGTGTGTTGTCAAGTTTCTGGTATGTGGTTTCGAAGTACAATGCAGACGTGATGTTTGTTGTTGGGTCGTCTGGAGGGGGAGGTCGGGCGCTGTGTGTGGTTGATGCTGTGCAGTGCCAGGCGGTTTTGGCGGGACGGGAGCTGATGACGAGGCTACAGCTGCCTTCTGCTGCTCTTTGCCCTGGCCTTCACTTCACCACGCCCAGCTCCCAGACGCGCTGACGGGGTGTTGCCTGGCTCCACCAAATCCATGGGCTGCGGGATGTCGACGCCAGGTGCTTGGCAGATGGCCCAAGCTTCCTCTCCACAAGCAATAGGTGACGAATAGCGGCTAACTCAATCGGGAGGACGCGAGCGTGGTAGGGTGTGGGTTGTTGTTTGGTCCCACATTTGCCGGTTATTGGCCACTGGTCGTTGGTTCGCTGCTGGCTTTGGTGTTAGGTGCTGCTGCTGGCGGCGGGAGGGCGGCAGGCAGAAAAATCGTGGATCGGGTCGCGTCTGCCAGCTTTTCATTGTTCAGCAACCACCGTCACAGCCAGACAACTCAAGGCTCAACTGGACGGCCAAGCAACACCAACTGGAACGACGACTGAGTCGCTTGCCGACTTTGCCCGCCAATTCCCTGTCCCTGTCCTCCTCACCCCCGGCAACCCAGATCTCCGTCGGACTTGAGTATCGGTCCCCCGTTCGCCGTCGAGAACGCAGACGCCGAAAATAAAAGACATTCGCGTCTGCCGCTGCGGCCAGCAGCAGCATATTGAAGTCAAAAATCAATTTGCCTTGTTTAGGCACTTTCAAGTTAGCTGAATTGATCATCCTTTCTATTCGAAGGCGCATCTCGACGCCAACTCTATCCATCGGCTTCTTCAGGCTCCCGTCTATCGATTTGTTCTGCTTCAACATCGCTTGCTGCCATTGAGTGATCGACCGTGAACCGTAAACTGCGAACCGCGAACCGCGACTCGCAACTCACAACTCGCTTTCGCCGGCTGCGGATTCCCCAGCTGCCCCAATCGACAACACATCTCGCCAATGACTAGCGCGGCATCGCACAGCTGAACATCTCGCTTCGAGGGCGGCGAAACTTGCAGCAGTCATCATGGCTTTTAGCTTTGGAAATGCCGGAGGGGGCGGCGGCGGCGTGACGCAGGGCAAGGACCTTGAGGTCATACAGACAGAGGTGCGTGTCTCTGGACATGAGTGAGATTGTTGACTGGTGTCAGATGTGCCTTGTCTCGTCGTCTCTGCTGACCGTGATTGCTTCCTAGGGTCTTGGATTTCTCGCTCTCGCTGGCGACGCGAAAGTCCAGCTGACCTCAAAGTGGTCTCCCCCGCCGGCACCGACCGCGTCCCTGCTCAGCATCGCTTCTCGCAAGGGCCTAGTTGCTGCCGCTGGCCCCGATGCTGTCCACGTCGCCACAACCGAGTCGGTGCGGAAGGCCTTCCTGGCCGAGAAGAACGGGGATAGCGAAGTGCGGCCGTTCAACCCCGAGGCGAAGCTTCCGCTGCCGCTTCGCATCTCGCAGCTGGCCTTCACAGCTGACGAACAATATCTCGTCCTTTCTGCCGAGACGGGCGGTGGTCTTAGAGCATACGATGTCAACTCGCTCACTCAGGGAAACACCCAGTCTGCTTTTGAGCTCGCCACCAACGGCGAAACCCTGCGCCAGCTGGCCCCCAACCCCATGCCTGAGTCGGCCGCTTTCTGTGCCATTGTCACGACCAATGGCAATCTCTACATGGCGAATCTAGCCGAGAGGACGCTCGTCTCGGGGCCGAATGGGCCGACCCTGCGTTCCCAGGTCAGCTGCGCCGCCTGGAGCACCAAGGGCAAGCAGCTCGTTGCTGGCATGGCGGACGGTTCTATTTACCAGATGACGCCTGATGGTACGGAGAAGGCCCACATTCCCAAGCCGCCTAATCTCGGCGACTACCATGTCTCCTCAGTGGTGTGGCTAGAGAACAACGTGTTTCTCACTATCCACAATCCAACCAATTCGACCAACCCCGACGACAAGACCGTCTACCACGTCATTACCAGGCAACAGTCGTCAGGCAGCCCCCCCAACTTTACCTTCCAGAAGCTGAACGATCCCGTCGAGCCATTCGTTGCCGACAAGACTCCCCATCACACCGTTCTGCGACTGAAGGACTTCCCGCCTAACCTCCAGGACCTGCTCTTGGTTTCGTCGACTGCCGTCGAGACTATCGGCTTGCTCACCCGGTCCAAGACACCCTTGGCGACTGACAAGCCGGCAGACGCCATCACCAATGTCTTCACAACTACCGAATTGGCTGACGACTCTCGGCGCGCGCAGCTGCCGATGAGTGAGGATATGATGGAGACTTACCCTATTGGCGTCGCGCTTGATCTGTCCAGCAAGGAGAAGGTCTACAAGCCGATTCCGACAGATGAAGAAATTGAGTATTCCCCTGGCCCTCTTCCTGGCTTATGGGTGCTCAACAACGAGGGCGTCTTGGCATCGTGGTGGGTTGTATACAACGAGTCGATTCGCGCGGGGACAACGTATTCAGGAATTGGCGGCAGCAGCGAAGTCATTCCTGCGTCTCCAGCCCCAGCGCTCGCATCCTCGACAGCCCCTGTGCCGGCGTTCGCGTCGCCCGTTAGCAAGCCTACATTCGGGTCCCCGAGTCCGGCTACACCGGCCTTTGGAGGTCCGTCGGCCTTGGGAACCAAGGCTTCACCGTGGGCCACCGCTGGAGGCGCCGCGTCGTCCACGCCGACATTCGGCCAGCCTAGTTTTGGCAAGCCGGCAGCGCCCGCATTTGGCCAAGCTTCGTTCCCCGGCTTGGGGCAGAAGGTTTCTCCGTGGGCCACAGGTTCGACGGCCAGCGCGGCACCGGCGTTCGGACAGTCCGGCTTCGCAAGTGCTGGCACGGCCCCTGGGAAGGTGTTTGGCAGCAGTTTCACCGCCCCGTCTTCGGGAGGGTTCGCCAGCTTTGCTACCAAGAGCGGCTTTGCTTCACTTAGCGCTCCCTCAGGCGGTTCTAGCATCTTCAGTTCTAAGCCTGGTGCACCACTGACTTCTGCTGCTCCCGAAGTGTCGATGGACACCGACACAGCCTTCCCCCCTCCGAGCACGAAGACCGACAAGCCCGCTTTTGGGTCGTCGCCATTTGTCCTGGGAAGCACGTTCAAAGCGGATCCCACGGCCGCTCATGATATTGAGAAACCGAAAGAAGGCGAGAGCAAGTCCCTCTTCGACACTGGGTTTGGCCTCTCGCTTGAGGATGCGGCCAAGCAGCCTGCTAGCGCCGCCGAATCGAAAGATGAGGAGATGCGGTCTACTACACCTCCTCTTCCCCCGCCGACTGAGACGAAGCCCAAGTCGATCTTTGAGTCGACGACCCCTACGACTACTCCGGCACCTCAAAAGTTCGAATTCAAGACGACGACGCCATCTGGATTCTCAACTCTGCTCGGCAGCACCAAGCCGGTAGCCTCGAGCATGCCCAACATTTTTGCTACGCCTAAGCCGACTTCTGCGGAGAAACCGAAGTCTATCTTCGATACACTCAAACCCAAGGAGGAGAGTAAGGAGAATCTTCTCAAGGCTTCCGAGCCACCACTTCCTCCAGACACCACTAGTAAGGCGGTCTTTCAACCGGGTTCTTCATCTTCTGAGTCAGCAGAAAGCTCACCTGGAGCAGCAGCGAAGGCGGCGTTCAAGGTGGGCAATGATGAGACCCCGAAGCCCCAGAAAGAGCTAGCTCCGAAACCTGAAGCGGTGCCGTTGCCACCGGACTTTGTTAAGGCCAAGCCGAAGACTGAAGCCAAGGAAACCAAGGCTGAAGAGCCTGCTGTTTCCCCTAATCTCCCAGTCAAACCGCTAGCAAAGAAGGCGGAGCCCATCCCTGCAGTTCCTGAAAGCGCCTCTGAAGAAGAACAGGGGCAGGCAGAAGAAGAGGAAGCTGAATCAGGAGAAGAAGAAGAAGAAGAAGAAGAAGAAGAAGAAGAAGAAGGAGAGGGTGAGGAGGAAGAGGAGGAAGAGGAGGAGGAGGAGGAGGAGGAAGGAGAAGAAGGTGAGGAGCAGTCAGAAGCTGGCAGCGAAGGCAGCGGTGTTGACGTTGCGAAAGACCTCAGCCCAACAGCCAAGTTTGGCAGCATGACGCCTGGCTACACGCCACACACCTCGCTTGGCGGGATGGCTGAAAGCACATTCTCGACTATCTCCCGCTCCGAAGTAGCAGAGCAGTCGCGGCCATTGTTCGGAGAGATCACTAAGAATGCCCCTCCCCTGTTCCCTGCGGCTGGCCCGTTACCCGTGAGTCCTCGGTCGCCCAGCCCGGTCCGTGGCGTAGTTAGGAGCAGCATATTGAGACCGACCGAGACTCCTCGGCCCGTTGACACCACACCGGTACCGTCACGAAAGGGCCTGCTCCAGAAGACTGCTAGTTTTGGTATGTCGACAGGTCAGAAGCCTGCAGTCGACCCTAATGTCAAGGCCCAGCGCAAGCTGGCTGAAAAGCTCAAGGCAGAGGAGCAGGTGCTCGTGGACCCGGAGGACGAGGGTATTCAGCAGATCTTGCAGTCTAAGGTCGAGCCGACCCTACGAATGAACGAGTTTCTTGCCGTCGACACAAAACTTGCGCCGATGAAGCCTGGCCGTGACGATGTGCCCAACGCCTGCGAGACACTCTGGCGCGACATTAATCGCATGATTGACCGTCTGGGCCTCAACTCGCGCTCGCTGCAGTCCTTCATCCTGGGTCACACTTCACACGGTAAGCCGGGCGGCAGGCAAAAGGATGACCTTGAGAAGCCGGATGACTGGGTTCTGATCGAAGCATACGACCTTGGTGATATGATTGACAACAAACTTGCGCGGGAGCTCGAAGCCGGTCGCATCAAGGACGTTGAAGGCACTATGGCCGCAATCCACAACCTTGGGCGAGACCTCGCCAAGTTGCGCGCCAAGGAGGAGGATTTGCGTAAACTCTTCAATGCGCAGGTCGACCCGGATCAGATCGCTCTGACCAAGGCCTTGCCGCTGAGCGCGGAGCAGCTGGCGCAACAGAACGAGCTGCGCCGTTCGTACGCCTCCTTCTCCAAGCTGCTTACCGAGGCTGAGGAAGCGCTCACCGTACTCAAGGCCAAGCTTGCGTCAGCAAATGCGGCGCGCGGCCGTCGTGGCGCTGGCGCCGCTCAGGTACCAACGGTCGATGCTATTATTCGTACCATCAACAAGATGACCAGCATGGCAGAGAAGAGATCGGGCGATATTGATGTGCTCGAGAGCCAGATGCGCAAGCTGAGGATCGGGTCTCTGGGGCCAGCTGGTACTCCGAATGGGAATGGCGTTGGCGCGGGCACAGTTGTCCCCGCTACCCCTGGTGGCGGTGGTCGTAGTCGCGAAAGCTCGCCGTTTGTCACACCCCAATCGTCGCGGCGGGCAATGTTCATGTCGCCCGGGTCTGTGGGCACGGCGACGCCACGTGGTCTACTTGCTGCCACTGGGACACCGTCGCCGACGAAGAAAAAACTGAGCATGTACACCGCGGAGGAGAAGAGGGAGCTGAGGGCACGCGAGGCGAAGAGGAAGGCGACATTGAGAATGCTAAGAGAGAGCCTTGCTAGAGTGGGTCCGAATGTTGTGCGATTGCGGGATGATGATTAGAGCAAACATGGTATCCTTTGAGATGATGCTGGGATTGTAGTAGAAAACGAAAGATTAGTTATCTTAGCTACTTGGGTCCATCAGGTTTAGTTGCCAAGTTGAAAAAGAGATTGCAAATGGATATTTCCCCGATATTTGGTGATAATCCATAAAGTTCGCAAACTAGGCTTTTATTTGGACTTTTTTCTTTCTTTCTTTTTTTGCAAAAGGCAGATAAAAAGTTGGAAGTACGCCGAGACGCCCAAGTTTTGTTCCGTGACCCTACCTAAGCTAAGAACCCGGTCCCTACTTGACACTCAGTCAGATATATAGATCCACATGTACTAGGAGGGTACATCTCATGAACAAAAGCCAGATCAAAATATCCAGGCTCTTCCTAACCCTACTGTCCCTTATTTGGATACCTCTGTTCCGAAAAAAAAAAGCATGCGTTTGCGCGGGCGTATGCGCGCGTTATTAACCTTGACCAAACCTTGTTTCAGCTCCTCTTGTACCTAATCACACACCGTGACTTAGCCGCCAGGAAAATAACCACTAAAGTCAAGGAGCACTCCATGCATTCTCTTCCTCTGACCTGCTCTGCTTCCCCTTCGCAGAAGACGGCGAAATACTATTCGAAGATTCCGTACTGACTTGCCCCTTCGACGCTCCTGGCAGGGCATTATTATCGTCTTCGTCGTCATCGTCCAGGGCGCGCGCCAGCTCGTCCGGATCACGCATCTTAGCATCCGGATCAGCGGCAGCACTCGTCACGCCCTGCTCTACATCGTCATCGTCGTCGTCGTCCACACGACTATCGAACACGCCTTCGTCGGCGCTGATGGAAATCCCACGGGAACCCCACTTTGCACGAGACGGCCGCCCGCCGTTAAGCGGCTGGTGGTTGAACCCTCCACGGCTGCCGCCAAGGGCAGGGGCGCTCTCCTCATCACCACCCTCTCCATCGATCTCCCTAGCAAGCGGCTTTGCGCCAAAGATGCGGCGCAGGAGCCAGCCGCGACGGAGGTCATCCGCATCAACGATGCCGCCGTTACGCAGCTTGACACGTTGACGAGACCAGTAGACCCAGGCAAAGTCGGCATACAACGCGGTCTGCACGATGCCGAAGATAACAGAGATCGGGTTCGGGCGGCGGTCATTTGGATCGAGTTCGCGCAGGAACCAGTTGACCAGGTACAGTGCGCGGTAGGCACCGAGGAAGACGATGTAGAAGGAGGTAATGACGGTCGGCACGGTGGTCTGACGGAGGAGAAGAAGTTGTGGGAGGACGCAGACAGATTCAAGAATTTGAGAGAAGACCCAGAGAAACTGCGAAGTAAAGATTAGCCATGAAGTGAGGATGAGAGGGGAGAAGGGGGGGTAGGGAAAGGACATAGGGGAAACGTACGTCTTGGAAGGACCACAGGTACTTAGGCTCAAAGATGAGCATGAAAAAGGGCGACAGCACCAGGCTGCCAAGCAAGATCATAGCACTTAGCTTCCAGGCAACCTCACGCTCGCGGGTGCGTGGATAGACAAAGCGCATAACAGCGATAGTATAGAAGGACGAGAGCAGGTAGAAGACCTTTAAGCAGTAGTTCCAGGCATGCGTCTCAGTGAAGAGGTCGGTGTATCGGGTGACGAAGACGAGGGCGTAGAAGACCTGGGTCAAGAGGGAGACGCCTGGGAAGAAATGTGTTAGCTGGGAGAGGCCAGGGAAAACGAGGGGAACAAGCCAGCATACTTACCTTCGGAACTCCGGTTTCGATGGATGGAGAAGAGGAGGATGCATTTGGAGGTGACGTGCGACAGGTCTGCCGCTATCCTGAAGAACTGCGGAGATCGTCAGTACATAACGGGGCTGGCGGTTCGAATGGCCGCGTGGCGAACTAGTGAACTAATAATGACGGACAGCTGCCTACCCCGAAGGCCATGTTTGCGGTATGGGACTGGGTGTTGCTTAGAATCGGTCAGAACATTGAAGAAAGAGGGGACAGCGACAATGATGGCGACGACGACGGCGATAGCGATGGAGATGGCACTACCTAAACTCCAGCGGACTTAGGGGTCGAGAAGGGCGCTTAGAGGTAAAGGAAGCCCGAGGACAGAAGTGCAGGCGTCTAAATCTTGTCTGTCAATGTCCACAGTAATGATCGAAATTGTTCAGTACATCAGCGGCGATTAAGTGGCCTCGAAGATGAAAGTCTTTGGTAGGTAGGCTTAAGGCGAGGCAGGACTCGGGAGAACTCAGCTCGGGAACTGGAGCTTGGGTTGGGGTTGGGGTCAGGCTGAGTACACGACGGGCAGGCAACAGGCCGAGCAGCGTAGCAGCCCCAGACTCCAGAGCGGGAAGCAGATAAGACGTAATGCGTCACCGGCTGTCTCAGGGTTAGGGTGCATGACGGGAGCCCCGCGTTCTTGGCGGGCGGGACCAAATGCAGGGTCCACAATCCGCTGGGTTCGAAGTTCTTGGCCGTCCCGTCGCGTCTTTGGGGTTTGGGTTCGGGAGCGAGCCGCGAGTCGCGTCACTCGTCAATGGTGCAGCACAAGCAAAAGCGCAAACACGCAAGCACGCCGAACGCCGACAACCCGGGAATGGTGATGGTGATAGTAATGGTAATGGTAATGGTTGTGCATTACAACAGCGCAGCGTTATCAAACTAACTCAAATATTTTTTTTCTTCCATTCTCAAAGATTAAGAAGATGTCAGACGGAGCAGATGCGACATACCAAAGCATTGAAATATAGGAAACAGTACCACACCTATAGGAAGGATACCTCCCTCCAAACACGCCCATTCGCCCACTCATAACCACCACCATGGCGACCCGTATGCTCCCAGAGTCCCAATCTCGGACGCCTACGCTAGTCCAGAAGACGTTCATGAGCTAACCTAACCCATCGCAGGGGAGGAGCGCATGCGCGACCGCATGCGTGGCGCTGGGTAAGAACTCCTTCTCTAACATTTGGAGGGCTTAACATACAGCCAACAGTCAACTGACCTTGACCATACCACAGACGACACAACGTCGGCGAAATTGATTTCGGCTTCGTCATCCCCGTCGCCGAAGATCCCCCCATAGACGACGACATCGACGACGACGACGATGACGACAACGACGACAACGACGACGACAACGTCCAGCCGTCTTCGCCGACCGCACGCCGTGCCTCCAATCAGCAGCAGCAGCAGTCATTACGGCCAATACCTAATACATCTGCGAAGCGAAAACACTTCGACAGCGACCGCGATGTCATACCTACCCTGCGAAGCTCTCCCCCTCCCCCATCCGTCGCCCCTTCGACAGCCGCCCTAGACACCGCAGTCCCAGTCCATTACCAACAACAAACCTCCCCACAAGACGAAGAAATGCCCGACGTCTCCCCTCAAGAACCCTCTCCTTACGATCAATCCATGCCTGACGCCCCCCCCCTTTCAGCTCCTCACCAGCCGCTGCGCTCCCCCCGTACTCACGGCACGCTCTCCAGCGTTATCTCCCGCACCAAACGCCTCTCCTTCGACCCATCATCTCCCGTACGCGGCCCCGGCCCAGAAGAATATGAGGAGATGGTGACCGAAAGCCCGGCCGACGCCCCGGGGAGCGGCCAGCGACGCCGGCTGCGGCTCGCTGCGGCCGGACAGAGGACGACACCCGTGGTCGGGTCCAGCGCGTTGCTGCATAGGATGCTGGCAGACGTAGACCGCGCGGATGCCGAGGCCGAGAGGTCCGGACAGCTGGGGCTGGAGACGTCCTCGCCTATTGAAAGGCGTGTGGCAACGAGGAAGAGCGAGGTTATGAGACGATCGAGGTCAAGGTCGATGGCTTCGGGAGAGTCACTTAGTGCCGGGACTGAGAGGAGAAGCCCGAGATTGAACGCCAGTACGGCTGCGGGAAGTGAGATGGATGTGAATGGGGAAGAGGGACAGCATGAGGAGGTGGGGGAAGAAATGGAAGAAGGAGAAGAGGGGGAAGAAGGGGAAGAAGAGGTGGTGGAAGAAGAGGTGGAGGGAGAAGAGGTGGAGGGAGAAGATAATGAACCTGGGTTGGAAGAAAGTGATGAAGAGAAAGAACTGGGAGAGCCAGAAGGAGCGCCAGATGAAGCGATTGAGGCAGGTGCAGAAGCAGACCTTGGGGCGACGGAGGTACAAACAAGCAGCCCTCCAGCCGCACGAGAACGAGAATCCGCACTGCGGAGTCAAGAAGCACTCGTGGAAGGAGAACAAGAACAGGAAGAGGCCCAGGAGATTGACAACGAAGAAGAGGCAGCGCAGCGACTGGGGAGGAAACGACCCCGTCGCACGTCACCAGCAGGCTCTCCTGAATTGGAATTGGAACTTCAAGAGGAGTCGCCGGCAGTCAAACGGCGCCGAAGAAAAGGGGAGCTCACGGACCCGGCACAGCAACAAGAGCCTGCCAGGAGAACGAAAAAGAGAGCCAGACCGGCAGCGGAACCTCAACCGCCAACTGCCAGCTTCCGGACCTCTCCCAGATCCCAGCCTAAATCACAACTTCGACCGTCACCCGCCAGGTCATCGCCCTCACTCTCACCGCAGCCTGAGCCAGAACCACAAACCAAAGCGAAACCCCGGACTCAGCCTGCAGCTAAACCACCGGGGAAGCCAAAAACAAAACGAAAGCCCAGACCAAAGCAACCCCGAAAAACCGGCGGCGATGGCGACGAGGAGGATGCTCCAGAGGACAAGGGCTCAGTTCAAATCACGGTCCAGCGCTTCACCAACAACGATATCCCTCATGCCAAAGACAGCCGAGACGAGCGCGGAGAAGTGGAGTTGGAACCCATCCCCTTCGCCAACGCCTCGGGAGTTAATGCAATCGACGTGCTCAGCAAGTTGTGCGAGGAGCTCATCGAGGCGTACCTCGGCAAGCTGGAGGAAAAGCTGCAGGGTACGGGGAACGATGAGGCAGGGAGGGCGGCGAGGAGAGAACATAAGACGATGTACAGGGCATTGGAGGCATTTGCGGAGGTGTTAAGAACTCGGCTGTTGGAGCATGTAAGCGTTTTTTTTGTGTGAGCGCATATGTTTTGTGAGCCGACGCTGACACAGATATGACCAGACAATTGCGGTCGATACACTTCATTCGCTGCGCAAGCGGCTACGCGCCGCGCAGAAGAAACGGCTAGCATTGAGGGAACAGATCCTGCGGGTGCGGGCTGAGAGGGAACAAGTCGCTCTGCGGATGGATGCGGTGCGCATGAGGCATGAGGCAGAGCGAGAGAAAGCTTTGGTAAGCTTTTTTTTTCTCCTCCCGGTTATCAAAAGTTGAAAACTGACTTTACACAGCGGCACATCTCCCTCTCCACAGCCATGCATGACATCGACATGGCGGTCGAGCAAGGGCGGGCGGCGCCCGAGCTGAGCGCCAGTGAGCAGAAACAGGCTGAGCTGGCCAACCTAGAGCTGTTAATCAGCCGGGTGGCCGATCAGGCATGTTCGCGGAGCGACGGCGGCGGAGCATTGAAGCAAATCAAAGAGTTTAACGCCTTTCTGGAGCGAGCGGCGGCCGTGTTGGAACGTAGGGTGTAGCATGGAGGACAGAGATGCCAGATACCCCCCACCAAACAAAAAAAAATGATGATACGATTGATGATATCCAACCAACCAACCAACCAACCAACTAACCAACTAATCAACTAATCAACCAACCAATCTGTGATGCTGCCAACTAGATGCAAATGCATACGTATATGCTTATGTACACAAGAAGCAGCCCGAATACTGTACATTGGAAAAACAAATAAGCGTATACTGTAAGCCGTACAGCAATAACACTATAAGCAAGCTCACCTCCCCGTGATGGAGGAGACGAAACTGTTCCATTTATCAATTAGCGTATCCTTGCCCTCGGCCTTGCGCGCCTCTCTCTCTTTTGCCTGTTCCTTCCAGATATTATGCACCTGCGTCGCCATCTGCACCTTGGCCTTATACTCGGCCCGCAGCGCCTGCTCCTCGGCCTCCCTCTCCTCCTCAGGTAGCTTTTCCAGTTTCTTCTTCCACGCGGCCAGCGTCTCGGCACTCGGCTCCTCCGGCAGGTCGCCAGTGCCAGTGCTGCCAAAAGCAGTTGCGGCGCCCTCCTCAAACACCGACCGAAACTGTGGGATCGGCCTTCCCTCTCTCTTGGCCTCTTCAATTGCCTTCTCCTGCGCTAGCATCTTCTGGTACAGCTCGTCTGCCCGCATCTGGATCTCCTCATCGACCTCAGGACCCCTTCCATGCACGCTCAGGTACCCCAGGGCCTTGAGCAGCCTGTTCTGTGCATTATAGCAGCGCTCAAAAGCACGCACCTCGTCGCGACACATGGTTGCGCGCGCGGACCAGGAACCAGACTTCATGCAATCGGCCCAGGCGGCCTGCTGGTCGGCGCAGTTCTCGAGGGCAGCGCGGCCTATGGCAGCACGGCGTTCCTTGTAGGCTTCGAGGATGTCATGCAGCTTTTCGGAGTCGGTCTTGGTCTCGGCTTCGACGGCGGAGAGGGGCTTGTAGGTCTTCCAAAGATGGGCGTAGCGGCCGTCGGGGAAGAGGGATTCGGGAGGGACAGGGGGCTTGGAGGGGTCTTGTTGCTGAGCTTGTGGTAATGCTTGTGACTGGGACTGGGACTGGGACTGTGATTGTGATTGTGATTGCGGCTGTGCTTGCGACTGTGACTGGGAGCTGGCGTTGTACTTGATGGGAGACTCGCGTTCGAGGAACTCGCGCAGCTTCGGGTCCAGCTTGCGAAGGGGGTCTGAGTTGGCGTTGCTGCCACCGAACCAGCCGTCGAACCAACCCATTATGGTTTGCGGTTACTTAGAAGATAATTGGGCGGACGCTGCTTGGAAAGCTAGTCGTGTGGATGGAGTGGTGTCCCAAGCTGCGATGATGATGATGGTCCATGAACGACGAATTTAGGCGGTCAGTAGCGGCAGAAATCGGAAGAGTCGACAGGCCGACAGTGGGGGCGGGGAACTTTGGTGGGCTTGTGGGGCAAAGGGGCCCAGCAAGCAGCAACTCCAGCAAGGGATTTGGCTTCGACATGCCAAGACTTCGTCTGGCCTTCCTGGTTACCACCCCACAAGATCCGAAACGAGAGCTCATTACTCCGTTCCATCTTATGTCGCCTATTTTGATCGGATGGAAGCTTCAGTGTTTTTGTTTCAGAATTGAACATGGTTTATACCAATTCCAATTTCTCTAACTGAGCCTGTAGAAGCTTGCTGCAGAGGCCAGAGATGGCTCTGTAGCCGTAAACAATTGACAACAACGATCACGGAGAAGTTAAAAAAAAACAGAAATATGAAAGACTTTCTGCAACATGCCTAAGGTACACGATTATAAACCAAGCTAGAGAGAACAGATGTAGGGATTAGCATCATCTCGGTGCAACCTTCCAATGAGTCCAACAGCACTAGTAAACAAAATCCACCGGAGAATCCCAAGGGGCATATCATCATCAATGCGTCGAGCTGGACAGTGATCGGGATCAAAGCAGGGAAGCACCCGTAAGCCATCTCTGGCCACACTGTGCCTAGTGAGGGTGACCGCCACCTGCGTGCGAGGAGTAATGGCTCGGGTGATTAG
>Ga0065720_1003264_pt1 | contig 20059 bp, 14 predicted proteins | sample Thericmetagenome_FD_59107 | JGI IMG/M metagenome (GOLD analysis project Ga0065720, IMG submission 59107) | Thermophilic microbial communities from the Joint Bioenergy Institute, California, USA of rice/straw/compost enrichment - eDNA_2 v2... | ecosystem: Engineered > Solid waste > Grass >...
GAATACACCATCGGGTACCTCGCGGAAATGTTCCCGAAACCTCCGCGCAGCACACTCGTTGGCTCCAGCATTCATCCGACGCGCGGTGTTCGCGCGATAGAAATGCCGGCTTCGGCCCGGATCGCCGCAGAGTCCATTGCAGCGCCAGGCCGGTCAGATGAGGAGGACGGATGCGGGAACCACTTCGTAGAGCCGTCGCCCGTGGCGTGGCAGTGCTGGGTGCGGTGCTGTCGTGCTGCGTTGCCGCACCAGCCGTCGCGGCGGCCGCCGACACCCCGACCGGCTGCACGGAGCAGCGACTACCGGTTCAGGTCGCGGGTCGCCAGTACACGGTCGCGGGCACGCTGTGCGTCCCGGAGGGTGAGGTCCGCGGCATCCAGGTCCTCGCGCACGGCGGGACCTACACACGGCAGTACTGGGACTGGCCGATCAACTCCGACCAGCTCTCGTACGTGGAGCACGCTCTGGCTGACGGCTACGCCACCTTCGCCTACGACCGTCTGGGGGTGGGCGAGACCGACCGCCCCTTCGGCCTGACCACGACCGTTTCCCACGGCGCAGATGCGTTGCACCAGGTGATCAGCTGGGCCTCGTCGCTGTACGACGACGTCACCGTGGTCAGCCACTCACTCGGATCGGCCATCGCCGTCAACGAGGCGGGCCGTTACAACGATGCCGACAGGCTGGTGGTCACCGGCCTGCTGCACGTGCCGTTCAGCGCGCGGACCCCTGTCTCGTTCGCGACCGACATCACCTACCCGGCCTGTCTGGATCCCGTGACCAAGGGCTACGGATGCGATTACCTGACGTCCCGCCCGGGAGCGAGAGGAGATCTCGTGTACTCCGACACCGCGGACCCGGCCGTGATCGAGTACGACGAGGCGCACAAGTCCGCCATGGCCGCCGGCCAACTGACCAGTGGCATCACCGAGCTGGCACCGGGAACGGCGCCCGCCTCACGGATCAGGATCCCGGTCCTGCTCGCGATGGGCGGGAAGGACTTCTTCTGCGGCGCCCTGCTGCAACCGTGCACCGAAGCCTCGATCCGGGAGAGCGAGTCGCGCTACTACGCCAACGCGGCCAGCTTCGACGTCTACGTGGAACCCACCTCCGGCCACAACCTCGCGCTGCACCCGACGGCCCCGCAGACCGAGGACGCGATCGACGCCTGGATCCGTTCCCAGCAGAAGTAGGGCAGGCCACGCCTCGGCGAGCGGCCCCTGACTCCCGGCTGCGGTCAGGGGCCGGCGTCGCAGATCGGTGAGTTGGTCACTGCGCAAGGCCCGGGTTCGCACGTACCCAGCCCCATGTCGGTCGGCGCCGAGGACGAAGCGCAGTCAGCCTCGCCACCAGGGAGGCAGCTGGTGCGCACAGACCCCGCGCTGGCGCGTCGAACATCCTGGGTCCAGGCGCGGCTCCGGTTTCCTCTCCAGATCAGAACCGCTCCCCGACCGCGCGCCCGTACCGCGTGACGGGACCGGCGTGACGTTCACCGCTCGTGCTTGCGCCGTGGGCCGTGATCTCGCCCGAGCGCTCGGCCCGGGTGGTGCTCATGCGCGAGCACGGGTCCGTCGCGGTCGGCACCGACCTGGCCAACACCGTGCGGCTGTGCGTGTACCTGGCGCGCAACGCCCGGGCGCTCACGGCAGCGCGGCAGCTCGGGCCGGTGGAGCCGCTGTCCGCGGGCGAGATCGCCGCCCGCCGCCGCACCCTGCTCCGGACGGGCCGGAGGTACAGCACAGCTGGCAGCTGGAGCCGCCCGGGCCGGGGCGACCGACTACGTGGCGTGATCCGGATCGTCGGCGTAGGCGAGGGCGTGGCAGCCCTTCATGAACGCCTTGCGCTGAGCGGGCGACAGCGGCGCGAGCAGGCGCTCCTGCACCCGCAGGACGGCCGGCGTGAGGTGCAGCAGCTCGTCGCGGACGGCGTCGGTGAGCCGCAGGACGCGCCTGCGCGCGTCCGCCCCGTCGCGTTCCCGGGCGACCCCAGCCGCGCCGCACGAGCCGCTGCGCGACGTCGGCCATGCTCGACTTGTCCAGCGACGCGAGCTCGCCCGCCGTGCTCTGGTCGATCCCTTCCGGGTGTGCCCAGAGCGCGCTGAGCACCGCGTACTGCGGCGCGGTGAGGGTGCGCCCGACCTCGATCCCCCACGCCACCGTGTGCACCTGCTGGGCCCTGCGGATGAGGTGCCCCGGTGCGTCGCGGAGGGGCAGCACGGCCCTCTGCGGGGNTTCCGGCGGCGGGACGTCCCCGGCGTAGGCGACCAGGCGCAGCGCGTCGACGAAGGACTTGCGCTGCCTCGCCGGCACCGCCTCCAGCAGCTGCTCCTGCACCAGCTGCGCGCGCCGCGTCACCTCGGTCAGTGCCGCCCGCGCGAGCGGAGTCAGGCGCAGGACCTTGCGCCGTCCGTCGTCGGGATCGCGGGCGAGCAGCAGCCAGCCCCGCCCCTCCAGCCGCGCCACGACGTCGGCCGTGCTCGACTTGTCCAGGGACGCGCGCTCACCGGCCGTGCGCTGGTCGATGCCCTCGCCCACGGCGATCGCGCTGATCAGCGCGTACTGCGGGCCCGTCACATCCAGATCGTCGGCGAACTGCCTGGTCCACAGCGTGGTGTGCCGCTGCTGGGCGCGGCGGATGAGGTGCCCGGCGGCCTCGTGCAGCCGCAGCATCGGCCCGGCCTCTTCGGCCCGGTGCCTGTTGTCGATCAGCTCGGTCACCGGCGGCTTCCTCGGCGCAGGGTGATGGTCCGCACAGGGACGATCATACTGCCCGGTAGGGCGCTGGGAGCGCCTGCAACGCATCGAGTTCTCGGTCCGCACACGTCGTGAGCCAGCGCTTCCGTTCGGGTGCAGTCTCCCCGCTCCCGGCCGGGACGGCCACCCAGGCTGCGCAACCGCACGGATAGCATCGGCCGCGGGCCCCACCGATGATCGAGGAGTGTCGATGACGCGTCGCGTGCCGTCGAAGGCGGAGCGCGCCGCGGCCGTCCGCCGGGAGAAGGAGGAGCACTACCGGCGGAGCTTCCACGTGGAGCCGGTCAGCCGGATCGCGGACCGCGTCGCCGAGCAGGTGCGCGACTACATCGTCGAGAACGACCTGGAGATCGGCGCCCGACTCCCGTCGGAGCGCAAGCTCGCCGAGCTCGTCGGCAGCTCCCGCCCCACGGTGAGCCAGGCGCTGCGCAGCCTGGCTGTGACCGGCCTCATCGAGATCCGGCCGGGATCCGGCGCCTACGTCCTGCGCAAGCCGACCACGGCCGTCGGCACCGGCGTGCAGATGATGATCGAGCTCGAGCCCGACAGCATCGACGAGGCCGTCGAGATGCGGCACCTGCTCGAGCTCGCCGCCGCGGACCTGATCACCGCGAAGCCGCAGCTGCAGGTGACCGGGATCGAGGAGGCGCTGCAGCGGCTGCGGGCTGCCCGGGGCAGCGCATCGGAGTGGATCGCGGCCGACACCAACTTCCACGTCGCCTACGTCCGGCTCGCCGGGAACCGCTACCTGACCAGCGTCTTCGAGAGCGTCCACGACATCGTGGTGACCAAGGCGTACGAGCGGTGGATCGTCGCCGGTGAGGCGCCACCGTGGCTCACCGGCGAGGAGTTCGGCGCCCAGATCGCGCTGCACGAGCCGATCGCCCGTGCGCTGCAGGACCGCGACCACGCAGAGCTGGTCACGGCCCTGCAGCGCCATCAGGAGGCCCTCGAGGAGCACATGGGCGTTCGCCGCTGAGCGGGGCGTGCTCAGGCAGCCGTCTCCGCCGCTGCGGCCAGCCGCAGCGGCCGCAGCGCCCGCTCGACACGGGCCAGCTCGTCGAACATGGCCGTCGCCGCAGCTTGCATGACCCCGTTCGGGACCAGTGCCGACTCCTCGTCGAGGAAGTCCCGGACGAACGGGATGGACACCGCTTCGTTCAGCGGAACCATCTTGAGGGTGGTCACCACCTGCTTGATCATCTGAGCGGCCCGGGTGCCCGCCGAGACACCGCCGTAGCTGACCAGGCCGACCGGCTTGTACTGCCACTCGTGGTGCAGGTAGTCGATCGCGTTCTTCAGCTCGGCGTTGTAGCCGTAGTTGTACTCGGGCATCACGAACACGAAGGCGTCCGCCTCGGCCACCTTCTCGCTCCAGTCCCGCGTGTGCTGGTGGACGTAGCGCCGCAGCCGCGGGTGGTGGGGCTCGTTCATGAACGGCAGGTTGACCTCGGCCAGGTCCACCAGCTCGACGGCGAAGCCGCCGTGCCGGCGGGCCTCCTCCTCGACCCAGCGGGCGACGGGCAAGCCGACCCGGCCGGGGCGCGTGCTCGCGAGGATGATCTTCAGATCCGGCGACGTCGGACCGGTCACTGCAGGGTGCTCCCAGGTCGAAGGGCGATGTGCTTGTACTCGGTGAAGTCCTCCAGCGCCGCCAGCCCGTTCAGCCGGCCCTGGCCGCTGTGCTTGTAGCCGCCCTCCTCGAACTCGTCGTAGATCATGGCCCAGTCGTTGATCCAGACGGTGCCGGCCTCCAGCTGCCGGGCGACCCGCAGCGGCTGGTCCACGTCGCGGCTCCAGACGCTGGCGGCCAGGCCGTAGACGCTGTCGTTGGCCAGCGCGACGGCCTCGGCCTCGGTGTCGAAGACCTGCATCGTCAGGACCGGGCCGAAGACCTCGTTCTGCACGATGGGCAGCTTCGGGTCGTCCACCTCGAGCAGGGTCGGCCGGTAGAACGCACCGCTCGCGAGCGGGCCGTCGGTCACCGGGCCGCCCCGGACGACCGGTCGCGCACCGGCCGCGATCGCGTCCTCGACCAGGCCGTCGACACGGGCCACGTTCGCCTTGTCGATCAGCGGGCCCATGTCGCTCGCCGGGTCCGCGGCCGGGCCCGGCACGACCGCCTCCAACCGCTTGGCGAGGGTCTCGCGGACCTCGTCAGCGATCGAGCGGTGCACCAGCAGGCGGCTCCCGGTCATGCAGAACTGGCCGGCGAAGGTGGTGAGGGCCTTCTCCAGCACCGGCAGGGCCTCGGCGAGGTCGGCCGACTCGAACAGGATCATCGGGGTCTTGCCGCCGAGCTCCAGCCCGAAGCGCTTGAGCTGGGCGGCGCCGACCGCGGAGATGGCCTTCCCGGTGGCCGTGCTCCCGGTGAAGCTGATCGCGGGCACGTCGGGCGACTCGATCAGCGCCGAGGCCGCCTCCCGGTCGGCGGTGACGATGTTCAGCACGCCGCGCGGGAGCCCCTCGGTCTCGGCGATCACCTCGGTGAACAGCCGGTTGATCTGCGCGGTCTGCTCCGGCAGCTTCACCACGACCGTGCAGCCGGCCGCCAGCGCCGGCGCCAGCGAGCGGATGGTCAGGATGACCGGCGAGTTCCACGGGGTGATGACGCCCGCCACCCCGACGGGCTCGCGCACCACCATCGAGTACCGGCCGGGCTTGACCTCGGCCGCCCGGCCGAAGTCGGCCAGCGCCAGCGCCGCGTTGTAGCGCAGCTTGGGGGCGACCATGTCGATCTCCAGGGTCGCCTCGGCCTTGACCTTGCCGTTGTCCAGCGACAGCAGGTCGATGAGCTCGTCACGGCGGGCCTCGATGCGGTCGGCCATCCGGTTGAGCACCGCCGCCCGCAGCTGGCGGTCGTAGCGCCAGTCGGTCTCGCGGAACGCGCGGCGGGCGACCTGGATCGCCCGCTCGACGTCCGCCCGGGTCGCCTTGGCGTAGGTGCCGATGCGCTCACCCGTGGCGGGATCGAAGCTGTCGTCGTGGACCTCGGAGTCGGTCCAGGCACCGTCGATCCAGTTCAGCGCGACGGTGCCGGTCGTAGTGGACATAGTTGGTCCGTTCCTCAGGAGGTTGGTGCAGGCTTCAGGGCACGAGGACGACCTTGGCGCCGTCCGTGCCGGCGGCGACGGCCTTGTAGGCGCTGCTCGCCTCGTCGAACGGGAACACCACGGTCCGGGGCGCGTGCAGCACGCCGGCCTCGAAGCCGCGCCGCAGGACGTCCAGGACGTCGGCGGCCTTGGTCAGTGACAGGTCGAGCGTGTTGACCCCGAACAGGGCGCGCTCGTTGCGGTAGAAGTCGAGGATGTTGATCGGCGCCAGGAGGGTGCCGAGGCTCGCGATGACGGTCGCCCGCCCGCCGTGGCGCAGTGCGCTGCTGACCGAGTCGAGCAGGTCCCCGCCGACGGTGTCCAGCGCCGCGTCGACGCCGACGCCGCCGGTCGCCTCGCGCACGGCCTCCACCAGGTCGGACGACGTCGTGTCGACGGTCAGGTCGGCCAGCAGGTCGTCGGCGAGCCGGCGGTCGGCACCGATGACCGTGGCCCCGCGCCAGTGCGCGATGTCGGTGGCCGCCCGGCCGACCGTGCCGGACGCCCCGGTGACCAGGACGGTCTCCCCGGCCTGGAGGTTCGCCCGCTCGGCGAGGGCCAGGTACGCGACCGAGTGGCTGACGCCGACGGCGGCGGCCTGCTCGAAGAACAGGTTGGCCGGCTTGGGGCGCACCGTGTGCTCCGGCACCACGAGGTACTCGGCCTGGGTGCCGTCCCGGGTGACGCCGAGCCCGCCGCTCGTGCCCCAGACCTCCAGGCCGCGCAGGTGATCCGGCCCGTCGACGACGACTCCGGCGTAGTCCCGGCCCGCGGTCCGGGGCGGGGCCACGGCCGGCTGCTTCACGGCGGACTGCACCCGCCCGGCGAGGTTCGCGACGTCCACCGGGTTCACCGCGGCCGCGCGTACCTCGACCAGCACCTCGCCGGGTCCGGGCCGCGGCGTCTCGACGTCCTCGACGACGAGCGCGTCCGGCCCGCCGTACGCGACGATTCTGACCGCACGCATGGGTTTCCTCTCTTCGTGGGATCGATCGAAAGGCCGGTGCACCCGTGCCACCCCCACACGGGCCCGGGTGCACCGGCCGGGTGTGCCCGCCCCGGCGGGCGGGCGCTCAGGACCAGTGGTCGAGCGTGTCGACCTTCCCGGCGAGCCAGTCGCGGCCCAGCGCGTAGAGCGCCTCGGTCCGCGGACCGGTCGTGCCGGGCATGTCGGTCTTGACCTGGTAGCCGACCTTGGTCTGCAGGTAGGCGAGGTGCCGGTAGCCGACGGGGAAGCGGGCGAGCAGCTCGGGATCCAGCTCCACCGTCGCGCCGGGCTGCACCGGGTCGATGCGGTCGCGCTCGTAGATGGGCTGCCGCAGGACCATCCCCCACCGGCCGTCCCGCTTGGCGAAGAAGTCGAAGAACCGGCCGGTGCAGACGACGTCGCACTCGACGCCCTCGACCAGGTCGCGCTGGGCGATGGTCATCTTCGTCTGCGCGATCGCTCGGTCCCCGGCCACCTCGACGGTGGTGCCGCCGTGCGAGTGCAGGATGCTGATCCCCCGCTCCCAGCCTTCGCGGGAGGCCTGGATGAACTCGTCCGCGGTCCCCTGCCACCAGGTGGCCAGCACCCGGCCGTCGGGGTGGAAGACCGTGCGGAACCGCTCCCAGTCACCGGCGTCCCGGTAGAGGATCCAGTTGTCGACGAGGGTGCGGATCTCCTCGGTGTCCGAATTCATGTCCTTCCGCCCGTCAGATGAAGAACTTGTCGGACGTCGGGGTGCCGTCGCGGCGCAGGTAGCCGTTGTGCGTCCGCTCGAGGCGGGTCTTCTCCAGCATCGAGAACGCGTTGTGCTTGGTGAGGACGTCCGCGCCGTTCAGCCGCTCCTCCCAGCGCTGCCCGTTGGACGTGACCCGCTCGAGCATCTTCTTGGTCACGTAGTTGACCAGCGCCGCGAAGTAGTTCTCCTCGACGGCTCGGAACGCCGCCTTGTACGGGCCGTCCATGCCGGCGTGGAAGTACTCCATCGGGATGGTCTCCAGCGCCTCCCGGGAGAAGCGGACGAGGTCGTCGATGTACTCGACACCCTCCTCGACGTCCGCCCGGTTGCCGAGCCGGGACACGTGCCCGCTGACCACCGTGTCGAAGTCGTACTCGAGCACCTGGTGGTGCGCCTGCTCCCAGCCGGCCAGGTTCTCCGAGGAGTCGCAGTCGCGGAAAGTCACCCAGGCCGGGCTGGCGATGTCGATGGCGGCGAGCACCTTCTGCCGGGGCAGGTAGGTGAAGATGTTGCCCTCGGTGTGGTTCTGGCCCTTGTAGGACAGCTCGATCGGCACGCCGCCCACCTCCAGGGTGGCGTCGGTGGCGAACGTCTCGGTCGGCAGCGGGCGGTACTCGTCGGGGAACCGCGCGAGCAGATCACGGGTCCGCTCGTGGGCGACGATCGTGATGCCCGGGTCGAAGATGCGGGCAGCACCGATGTGGTCGGCGTGCCAGTGGCTGTAGATCAGGTGCGTGACCGGCTCCTTCGTGACCGACTCGATGGCCGACAGGAGCCGCTCACCGATGGCCGGCGGCGCGTCGAGCACGACCACGCCCGAGCCCGTGACGACGAACATGCAGTCGTACCACCCGACCGACACCCAGTAGACGCCGTCGCGGATCTCCTCGACGTGGTAGCCCTTCTCGAGCCGGTCCGGCGTGAAGAGGATCCCGTACGAGCGCTCCGGCGGCGGGGCGAAGTCCGTCAGCTTGATGAACGAGGCTCCCTTGGGGCCCAGGTCGTCCACCAGCCATTCGGGCTTGCTTCCGTTGCCTGCAGCAGTCATGTTTCTCTCGCTTCCGTTTTCCGTGATCCGGAATGCAGATCTCCGCGGTCCGGGATTCAGTCCGATTCGCCCATCAGCAGCACGGGCTTGATGACCTCGCCGCGCGCCGTGTCCTCGAACGCCTGGTTGATGTCGGCGAAGTCGTAGGTGCGGACGAGGCGGTCGAAGGGGAAGAGTCCCGCACGGTAAAGCTCCGCCAGCTTGGGGATGAACGTCTGCGGAACGGAATCGCCCTGCGCGATTCCGCGCAGCACGCGGCCGCCGTTCAACAGGGTGTTCATGTCGATCGGCGCCGTGGTCCCGGCCGGCGCTCCGCCGATCAGCGCGGCGACGCCCATCGGACGCAGCACCTCGACCGCGAGCGCCAGCATCCGCGGGATCGCGGTGATCTCCAGGACGTGGTCGAACCCGCTGGGCCGGATCTGCCGCAACCGGGTGGCGGTGTCCTCGGTCCGCCCGTTGACCGTGTGGGTGGCCCCCAGCTCGGCGGCCAGGGCCAGCCGAGAGTCGTTCACGTCGACGGCGACGATGGTCGTCGCACCGACCGCCTTCGCCGCCATCACCGCGGCCAGGCCGACCGAGCCGGTGCCGAACACCGCGATCGACTCGCCCGCACCGACCTGCAGGGAGTTCATCACCGCGCCCGCCCCGGTCTGCATCCCGCAGCCGAGCGGGCCCGCGAGCCACAGCGGCATGTCGTCGGGGAGCCGCACCGTGTTCCGCTCGTTCGCGAGGGCGAACCGGGCGAACGAGGACTGGCCGAAGAAGTGGCCGTGGACGCCGTCGCCGTAGGCGTTGCTGCCGTCCAGCCGCGCCGCGCCGAACGCGAGCGGGAAGCCGTACTCGCAGTTCGCCGGGGCACCGGCACGGCAGGATGCGCACCGTCCGCACGAGGGGAAGGTCAGCGCGACGTGGTCACCGGGTGCCACGTCCCGCACGGCGGAGCCCACCTTCTCGACGATTCCGGCGCCCTCGTGACCGAGGATCACCGGCATGGGGATCGGGTATTCCTGGTTACGCGCGTGCGCGTCGGTCTGACAGACCCCGGTGGCGACGATCCGGACCAGCACCTCGTCCGGCCGGGGATCCTCGACGCTCACCGTCCGGAACTGAAAGGGTTCTCCTTTCCCTTCGACGACGGCGGCTTCCACTTCAAGCGCTGCGGACGGCATTGTTCGGCCTTCCTCCTTGGTTCGTTCGTCCATCGGTGCGCGGTTCGACCGGCGTCGGGGCATGCGGCACTGCACCGTCGGCGGTGTCCGCGTCCGATTCCCCGAGGACGCGGCGGACCGACCGCTGTGCCCGGTCACCCGGCCACCTGCACCGCGTTCGGCTATGTGGCATAGCCACCTATCCGCTTTGAAAATTCCCGATGGGCACGTGTGTCGCTCGCCACTGCCCCACCGAGGCCCGTGGCGGCACCCCGTACCACGGCGAGCACGTCGTCCACCGGTGTGGCAGCGCGACGCACGCCGCTTCGCGCTCGACGTGCGCCGCGCTCGTTCAGGACCGGCCGGTCAGGCTTCGAGGATCCTGACCGCAGCCGCGTGGATCGACGCGCTCCTGCGCCCCGGCAGCGCCCGGCTGAGGAGGAGGGCCACCACGGCGAGCACCGCCGCGACGGCGAAGACGCTGCTGAAGGCCGACCAGCTCGGCACCGCGACGTCGGGGAGCAGATCCCCGGCCAGGATGCCGCCGCTGACCTGGCCGCCCAGGGTGGATCCCACGCTCCTGATGACGAAGGCCGCACCCGCCACGCTCGCGACCCTGGACACCGGGACCGCGGTGACGACGGTGTTCATGGCCTGGGTGACGCCGATGCCGAGGCCGAATCCCACCAGCATCGCCGAAGCCGCGAGTGCACCGGGTTCGCCGCGGGCGACGAGCAGCGTGGCGCAGGAGGCGACGATCGCCCCACCCGCCAGTGCCATCACGCCGCGCGCGCTCAGCAGGCGCTCCAGGCGCCCGGTCAGGGGCGCGGCGACGGTGCCGACGATCCCCATCGGCAGCAGGATCAGACCGGCCGTGGTCGCGCTCTCCTCGAGGCCGTACCCAGTGCTCGCCGGCGCGGCGACGATGGTGGAGATGGTCAGCTGCGTCGCCGTGACGACGAAGCCGGTGACGAACACGATCAGGCAGACCGCGGCGACGGTCGGCCTGGCGAGCAGCCGCATGCTCACCAACGGCTCGATGGTCCGCAGCTCGAGCAGGACGAAGGTCGCCAGCATCACCGTCGCGATCACCCCGAGCCCGAGGACCTCCGCGGAGAGCCAGCCCCAGACCGGGGCCTGGGTGAGACCGATCAGCAGGGCGAGCAGGCCGACGGACAGGACCACCGCACCGAGCCGGTCGACCCGGCCCCGAGCGGTGGGCGGGCACGACGGCACCGCCCACCACGTGCCCACGGTGATCACCACGAGCAGGACGAACGGGATGCCGTACAGCCACCGGTGCGACCCCAGTGCCTCCAGCAGCGGGCCGGCCACGACGAAGCCGACGGCGGAACCCACCGCCGACGCTCCGACGACGAGGCCGTTGCCGCTCTTGACGCGGGCGGGCGGCTGGGTGTCGCGGATGATCCCCAGACTCAAGGGCACCAGGCCGAGCCCGACACCCTGCAGGACCTGACCGACCGCCAGGACGGTGACCGAGGTCGCCGCCCCGGCCACCAGCGTGCCCAGGGAGACGATCAGCAGAACGACGAAGAGGACGGACCGCTTGTCCCGCACTTCGGCGAGCCTGCCCACGAGCGGCGTGGTCACCGCCGCCGCCAGCAGCAGGCCGGTGAAGACCCAGGCGATGGACGCGGGCGAGGCCCCGACGGCCTGTTGGATGACCGGCAGAGCCGGGACCAGCATCGCCTCCAGCAGGGAGTACCCGGCGGTGGCCGCGACGAGCAGGACCAACGTGGATCGGCCGCGGGCCGGCACGCCGCGCGGCTGGGAGTGAGCACCCATGGAAGGACCTTTCGGGAGGTGTTGCGAGTTCCGCACGGCGTCGTGCTTGTGAGGGACTTGCCGATCCGCGACGTCGCGGCCTTACGAGAGGGCCTTGCAGAAGGGTCTTGCGAGAGGGTCTTGCGGGAAGGCTCTGCGGGAGGCTGTTGCGGGAGGAGGACCCGAGGACGGCTGTTACGAGGCGGCCTTCACCAACCGGGTCTGGCGGGCCGGCGCGGTCGCGATGACCACGGGCGGCGGGGCGGAGCGGCGGCCGACGTGCTCAGCGGCCGCGAGGATCGTCGCGACCTGCGCCACGACCGCGGGACGGACGTCGACGGGCTTGTCGGGCAGGACGACCTCGGCGTCGCGGAGCCAAGCGTGGAAGAGCTGCTCCGCCTCGGCACGGGCGCGGCGGATCCCGTCGCGGACGTTGCCGCAGGCTGTCTCCGCGTCGAGCATGCGCAGCGCCGTGGCCACCGCGCGCAGGCGCAGCGTGTGCGGGAGGCCCTCGAACGAGCTCTCCTCGGCCACCGACGCCGGGCGCCGGGATGCGGACGCTTCGGCGATGACGCCCCACCCGGCGATCACAGCGTCCGCCGTGCGCCGCATGTCCGACAACGAGCGCCGGAAGGGGGTGTCGAGGCGCAGATCGTCGTCGGCGAGCGCCAGCACGTGCCCCAGGTGGTGGATCGACAGGTCCAGGATGTGCAGGCTGTCGGCGACGACGTCGGCGTAGCTGCGACCGCTCGCACCAGTGCTGGCGGCGCGCGGGTCCGGCCAGAGGGGCGTCTCCGTCACCACGGTGACGGTGCCGTGGCGACGGGCGTACTCCCCGCTGCTCGCTCCGGTCGCAGCCACCGCGGCCCCGGCTGCGCTCGCCAGCTCCGCAGCGGTGGGCATACGGAGCACCCCGGGCCGGATCGCCCCGGTCGGGGCTTGGAACACCGCGTTGTGCAGCGGCAGGCCCGCCCAGTCGGCGGCCTCGGCCAGGCGGTCGGCCAGTTCGGGGTCGTCGCTGGTGGTGTAGTGGAACACCCCGCCGTACTCACTGTTGTGCAGCGCGCACTGGACCTCGGGCCGCACCTCGTCGATCACCCGGGCGAGCGCCACCGTCTCCGGCAGCATCCGATCGAAGTACCCGGGTTCGCGCAGGTGCGGGAACGTCCACTCGACCTGCTCGGCGGTCGCGGGCCGGTAGAACCCGCGCAGGTACCGCTCGCGCCCGTCCGGGCGGACGTACCAGGACTCGTTCAGCCGGGCCGCGTCGGGATCGACGCACGGGACGAGGTGCCAGCGGAAGCCGAGGCGCTCCCGCAGCCGGTCCTCGGCGCACAGCAGCCAGGCCAGCTCACGTACGGCCAGGAAGCCGACCGGCTCGTTCGCATGCGGACCGCCGAAGACCAGCGCATCGCACTCGCCGTCGCCGACGGTGGCCATGCGGATCGGTTCGCCCAGCCGCGATGTGCCGATCCGGCGCACCCGTACCAGGTCGGGGTAGCGCTGGGCCAGGCGGTCCAGCTCGGCCTGCATCTCGTCGACCGTGGGGAAGCGGTCGAGCGCGGGGATGTGCGCCAGGGCGGCGCGGAGGTCACTGGACATCGCCCGGAGCTCCATTTCGTATAGGCACTATTGGAATAGTGACACTATGAAATCTGTGATCACAAGAGGGTCGGCGGGAGGACGCGGATGCCCGGCAGGCGAGCAGAGCGACGACGACGCAACGCCGAGGCACTGATCCGGGCCGCGGACCGGCTCTTCACCGAGCACGGCTACCGGGCCGTGCGCATCGAGGAGATCGCCGAGGCGGCCGGCATGACCACCGGCGCGATCTACTCGATCTTCGGCTCCAAGCGCGCGCTGCTGCGGGCGGTCCTCGGCAGCCGGATCGACCGGATCGCCGACGACACCCGGGCGGCGCGAGCCGACGAGCAGTTGAGCGCCGTGGAGGTCGTCGCGGCGTACGCGCGCGCCCACTGCCGGCTCGTCGCGGCGGACTGCCTGCGCGCGCTGCGGCTGGAGATCGAAGCGCTCGCCCTGTGGCTGCAGGGCGGATGGCGGACCGAAGAGCTCGCTGCCCAGGCCGAACGGTCCGGGCTGGCCACGGCCCTGACAGGCCGCCGGGTCGGCACCGGCGCGGACCGCCGGCTGACCGCCGCCGAGGCGGCGACGCTGGCCACCGCCGAGACGGCGCTGTTCACCGGCCTCGCCCGGACGTGCGCGCTCGCCCGGATCGCACCGGACCCCGATCTGTGGGCACGCGCCGCGATCGCCCTCGCCACCGTCGTCGACGGGGCCCTCGACGCCGCGCCGCCGGACGCCTGAGCGCAGCCCCGAAACCCACGGACGGCACTCTCGTGAGCAACGGTGCTCACGAAAGTGCCGTCCGTAGGAGTTCGAGGCGGAGCACCTCGGCTCGGCCGGGCCCGGCGCCCGAGTCAGGCCGCGCTCGCCGCCGCGCTGCGCCGCACCGCCGTCGCGGTGGCCGCCCCGGCCACGACCGCCGTGACCGCGAGGAGCAGGAACCCGATCAGGTAGCTACCGGTCGTGCCGACGACCAGCCCCATGACCAGCGGCGGGAAGAACCCGCCCAGGCCGCCCGCCGCGCCGACGACACCGGTGACGGAACCGACCCGCTCGGCCGGGACCATGCGCGTGACGAGGGCGAACACGGCCCCGGTGCCGGCACCGAGGGCAGCGGCCATCCCGAGGAAGGCCGCGGTGGCCCCGGGCACGAGCGGCAGCTCGAGCCCGGCGACGAGGGCGAGCAGCGCGGTGACCCCGAACGCCGTGACGAGCACGCGGACCGGGTCGAAGTGGTCCGACAGCCAACCCCCGACGGGCCGCGTGGCGACGGCGAGGACGACGAAGCCCGCGGTGCGCAGGGCAGCGTCGGCGCGGTCCAGCTGGTAGGCGCTCACCAGGTAGGTCGGCAGGTACACGCTGAAGGCGACGAAGCCGCCGAACGCCACGGCGTAGAGGAACGACAGCTGCCAGGTCGCGGCCAGCCGCAGGGTGGTGCGCAGTCGGTCCACCATGCTGCCGGTGGCGATGGGCCGGTCGGGGCGGTCGCGCAGCAGCAGCCAGGCGATCGCCGAGTAGCCGACGAGCACGACCGCGACCAGGTCGAAGGGGAAGCTCGGGCGCACCGCCGTGGTCAGCTGCACGGTGGTGAACGCGGAGATCGCGGTGCCGCCCATCCCGGCCCCGAAGATCCCCAGCGCGAGGCCGCGGCGAGCCGGCGGGAACCAGGCGTTCACGAACGGCACGCCGATCGCGAACGTCGTACCGCCCAGGCCGAGGAAGAAGCCGCCGACCAGGTAGGCCGCCAGCGAGTCGGCGAAGTGGCCGAGGTAGACCACGGGCAGAACGGTCAGCAGCGCGACCGCCGGGAACATCCGCCGGGCGCCGAGCCGGTCGGTCAGCGCACCCACCGGGATGCGCCCCAGCGACCCGACGACGACCGGCACCGCGACCAGCAGCGACTGCTCGAAGGAGCTGAGCTGCAGCTGGTCCCGCAGGGTCGCGCCGAGCGGCGAGAGCAGCGCCCACGCCCAGAACGTCAGCGCGAACCCGATCGTCGCGACCGCCAGCATCACGCCGGGCCGTGCCTGCTCTCCTGCGTTCACGGCGGCCCCCGCCTCGGCCGATGGAGCGTCTGGTCAGCGCCGGTCAGGATCCCGCGGCATCGACCTGCGCGGAACGGGCCGTTGGTCCCTTCCTGAAGGCCTCTCGGCCGGATCGGCAGCGGCGCGGAGCAGGGACGATTCCGCTTCCGCGGAATCGGCTGGACGGAGAGCCAGATGAGCCCCCAGGCCAGCGACGGCAGGAAACCCGGAACGGACGGTCCGGCGGCGGACGCGCTGCTGCGCACCGGCCGGTTCTTCACCCGCGCGGAGACGACGGACGATCTGCGGGCGGTGTTCAAGGAGGGCGGCCGCGAGGGCGACGTCTTCTACCGGGACCGCTGGAGCCACGACAAGATCGTCCGCTCGACGCACGGTGTGAACTGCACGGGCTCGTGCTCGTGGAAGGTCTACGTCAAGGACGGGATCATCACCTGGGAGACCCAGGAGACCGACTACCCGTCGGTCGGGCCGGAGTCCCCGGAGTACGAGCCGCGCGGCTGCCCGCGGGGAGCGGCGTTCTCCTGGTACACCTACTCCCCCACCCGGGTCCGCTACCCGTACGCGCGCGGCGTGCTCGTCGAGATGTACCGGGAGGCGAAGGAACGCCTCGGCGATCCCGTCGCGGCGTGGGCCGAGATCACCGGCGACCCGGCGAAGCGCCGTCGCTACCAGTCCGCCCGCGGCAAGGGCGGGCACGTGCGCGTCACCTGGGACGAGGCCGTCGAGATCGTCGCCGCCGCGCACGTGCACACGATCAAGACCTACGGGCCGGACCGGATCGCCGGCTTCTCCCCGATCCCGGCGATGTCGATGGTGTCGCACGCCGTGGGCTCGCGGTTCATCGAGCTGATCGGTGGCGCGATGACCTCGTTCTACGACTGGTACGCCGACCTGCCGGTGGCGTCGCCGCAGGTGTTCGGCGACCAGACCGACGTGCCGGAGTCCGGGGACTGGTGGAACGCCACGTACCTGATCATGTGGGGCTCGAACGTCCCGGTGACCCGCACACCGGACGCGCACTGGATGGCCGAGGCCCGCTACCGCGGCCAGAAGGTCGTCGTGGTCTCCCCCGACTACGCCGACAACACGAAGTTCGCCGACACCTGGCTCCCCGCGCAGCCCGGCACCGACGGCGCGCTGGCGATGGCCATGGGCCACGTCGTGCTGAAGGAGTTCTTCGTCGACCGGCGGGTGCCGTTCTTCGTCGACTACGCGCAGCGGTTCACCGACCTGCCGTTCCTGGTCACCCTGCGGGAACGGGACGGGGCGTACGTGCCGGGGAAGTTCCTGACCGCCGCTGACCTCGGCGACGACGGCGAGGGCGCGCAGTGGAAGACCGTGTTGCTCGACGGCCGCACCGGCGACCCGGTGGTGCCGAACGGTTCGCTCGGCTTCCGCTACACCGGCTCCGGTGCCGGCCGCTGGAACCTCGATCTCGGCGACATCGCCCCGCAGCTCACCCTGCTGGACGGGCAGGCGGTCGAGGTCCTGCTGCCCCGCTTCGACGGCGCCGACGGGCTGCTGCGCCGCGGCGTGCCCGTGCGGCGGATCGCCGGCCGGCTCGTCACGACCGTCTTCGACCTGGTGCTGGCCCAGTACGGGGTGCACCGCGAGGGCCTGCCCGGGGCGTGGCCGGCCGGCTACGACGACGCCGGCGAGCCCTACACCCCGGCCTGGCAGGAGGCGATCACGTCCGTCCCGGCCGCGCAGGTCGTGCGGGTGGCCAGGGAGCTGGCGGGCAACGCCGAGGAGTCCGGCGGCCGAACCATGATCATCATGGGTGCGGGGATCTGCCAGTGGTTCCACGGCGACGCCACGTACCGCGCGGTGCTCGCGCTGCTGATGCTCACCGGCTCGATGGGCCGCAACGGCGGCGGCTGGGCGCACTACGTGGGGCAGGAGAAGTGCCGGCCGGTCACCGGGTGGGCGACGCTGGCGATGGCGACCGACTGGCAGCGCCCGCCGCGGCAGATGATCGGCACCGCGTACTGGTACACGCACACCGACCAGTGGCGCTACGACGGCTACCGCGCCGACGCGCTCACCTCGCCGCTGGCCGAGGGGAAGCTCGCCGGCCTGCACACGATGGACACCGTCGCGCTGTCCGCCCGGCTGGGCTGGATGCCGTCGTACCCGCAGTTCGACCGCAATCCCCTCGACGTCGCCGACGAGGCGGTGGCCTCCGGCCAGGACCCCGCGCAGTACGTCGCGGAGCAGCTCGTCCGGGGTGAGCTGCGGTTCGCGGTCGAGGACCCGGACGCACCGGCGAACTGGCCGCGGTGCCTGACCCTGTGGCGGGCCAATCTGCTCGGCTCCTCGGCCAAGGGCGACGAGTACTTCCTCCGGCACCTGCTCGGCACCCACCACAACCTGCAGGCCGAGCAGACAGCGCCGGACCGCCGTCCCCGGGACGTGGTCTGGCGCGGCGCCGAGCCACCGGAGGGCAAGCTCGACCTGCTGCTCTCGCTGGACTTCCGGATGACCAGCTCGACGCTGCTGTCCGACGTCGTGCTGCCCGCCGCCACGTGGTACGAGAAGCACGACCTGAACACGACGGACATGCACCCGTTCGTCCACGCGTTCAGCCCGGCGATCGATCCGCCGTTCCAGGCCCGCACCGACTTCGCCGCGTTCCACGCGATCGCGCAGCGGTTCTCCGAGCTCGCCCGCGCGCATCTCGGGGTGCGCCGGGACGTCGTCGCGGTGCCGCTGCAGCACGACACCCCCGGCGAGACGGCGCAGCCGGGCGGACGGGTGCTCGACTGGCGGACCGGCGAGTGCGCGCCGGTGCCGGGCCGGACGATGCCGGACTTCGTCGTCGTCGAGCGGGACTACCCGGCGGTCGCCGAGAAGCTGGCCGCGCTCGGGCCGCTGGTGGATCGGCTCGGCGTGACGACGAAGGCCGTCACCTACCACCCCGACGAGGAGGTCGCCCACCTCGCGGCGAAGAACGGGGTGATGCTCGGCGGGGCCGCCGACGGTCGGCCCGCCCTCGACACCGACGCGAAACTGGCCGAGGCGATCCTCGCGCTCTCCGCGACGACCAACGGCCGGCTGGCCGTGCAGGGGTTCGCCGAGCTCGAGCGACGCACCGGCACGCGCCTGACGGACCTGGCCGCAGGCAGCGAGGAGAAGCGGATCTCGTTCGCCGACACCCAGGCCCGGCCCGTGCCGGTGATCACCAGCCCGGAGTGGTCGGGCAGCGAGACCGGCGGGCGGCGGTACGCGCCGTTCACGGTCAACGTCGAGCGCGGCAAGCCGTGGCACACCCTGACCGGGCGGATGCACTTCCTGCTCGACCACGACTGGATGCACGAGCTCGGCGAAGCGCTGCCGATCTACCGAGCGCCGCTGGACATGGCGACGCTGTTCGGCGAGGGCCGGCCCGGCGACGTCGCCGACGACGGCGCGTCGGTGACCGTCCGCTACCTCACCCCGCACTCGAAGTGGTCCATCCACTCCGAGTACCAGGACAACCTGTTCATGCTGTCGCTCTCCCGCGGCGGCCCGGTCGTCTGGATGAGCGTGCCGGACGCGACCGCGATCGGGGTGCGTGACAACGACTGGGTGGAGGCCGTCAACCGCAACGGCGTGATGGTGCTGCGCGCCGTGGTCAGCCACCGCGTCCCGGCGGGCACCGTCCTCGTCCACCACGCCCAGGAGCGCGTGGTGAACGTCCCGCTGTCGGAGGCCACCGGTCGCCGCGGCGGCATCCACAACTCGATCACCCGCATCCTCGTCAAACCGACGCACCTGATCGGCGGCTACGCCCAGCTGTCGTTCGCCTTCAACTACCTCGGCCCGACCGGCAACCAGCGCGACGAGGTCACCGTGATCCGTCGCCGCCGCCAGAACGTGGAGTACTGACCATGCGTGTGATGGCCCAGCTCGGCATGGTCATGAACCTCGACAAGTGCATCGGCTGCCACACCTGCTCGGTCACCTGCAAGCAGGCGTGGACCAACCGCAGCGGCATCGAGTACGCGTGGTTCAACAACGTCGAGACTCGGCCCGGGCAGGGCTATCCGCGCCGCTTCGCCGACCAGGAGCGGTGGCGCGGCGGCTGGGTGCGCAACCGCCGAGGGCGGCTGCAGCTGAAGGCCGGTGGCCGGTTCCGCAAGCTGTTGACGATCTTCGCGAACCCGGTGCTGCCCAACATCCGCGACTACTACGAGCCGTGGACCTACGACTACGAGACCCTCACCGAGGCCCCGCTCGGCGACGACTTCCCGGTCGCGCAGCCCCGGTCGCTGCTCTCCGGCGAGCCGATGTCGGTGGAGTGGGGTGCGAACTGGGACGACGATCTCGGCGGCGCGCCCGAGCACGGCCCGCGCGACCCGATCGTCGAGAAGATCCGCGCCGAGTCGGAGGAGAAGGTCCGGTTCGAGTACGAGCGGGCGTTCATGTTCTACTTGCCGCGGATCTGCGAGCACTGCCTCAACCCGGCCTGCGTGGCGTCGTGCCCGTCCGGGGCGATGTACAAGCGCACCGAGGACGGGATCGTGCTCGTCGACCAGGACCGCTGCCGCGGCTGGCGGATGTGCGTGACCGGCTGCCCGTACAAGAAGGTCTACTTCAACCACCGCACGGGCAAGGCCGAGAAGTGCACGTTCTGCTATCCCCGCGTCGAGGTGGGGCTGCCGACGGTGTGCTCGGAGACGTGCGTGGGCCGGCTGCGCTACCTGGGCCTCGTCCTCTACGACGCCGACCGGGTCACCGCGGCCGCCTCCGCTCCCGATGAGCGCGATCTCTACGAGGCGCAGCTGGACCTGCTGCTCGACCCGGCCGATCCCGAGGTGATCGCGGCAGCCCGGCGGGAGGGCATCGCCGAGGACTGGCTGGAGCACGCCCGCCGCTCCCCCGTCTACCAGCTCGCG
>Ga0065720_1019790_pt1 | contig 20058 bp, 10 predicted proteins | sample Thericmetagenome_FD_59107 | JGI IMG/M metagenome (GOLD analysis project Ga0065720, IMG submission 59107) | Thermophilic microbial communities from the Joint Bioenergy Institute, California, USA of rice/straw/compost enrichment - eDNA_2 v2... | ecosystem: Engineered > Solid waste > Grass >...
CTTAAGATTTATCCAACATGATGAACTTTTTTAATGTAAGATCAGATATGTAAACAGAGTAGATATAAATAAAGGTCAACTCTTTAAGGTACTCACATTCTGTTGAACCAGTGTTGCATTTTGTCTTTAGCAATGGAGCAAACAGTCATCTTTAGTTGTACATTTAGTACAACCATAGGAGCAACACATTTTGTTTTCTAAGATTTGTCTTTTTGTTATTTCGTCAGGATTAAAAAGAAATTCACACAACTCTATAAATTTGGGCCTTTAATTTTGGCTAGTTCAAGAAAAGTCATATTGGGTTAGAAATTCTAATGCTACGGAAAATATAGATCTTATATGCATTCAAACTTATATCTCGTCAACTTCACTAGGAAGTTTGTAACGAATCTTATCTCTTAAATGATCAAACTCATCACAATCTTTCTTCATTTCCTGCATTAAATGATTAATTCTCTTGAGGTTTCTTTGATCTTTGCTTCTTTCTTGTTGCATTTGTCTGTAGTGTTCCTCAAATCTCTGCAAAGCCTCATCAGCTTGCGCAGCTTCCTTTCTGACTGTCTCATAATCTTCTTTCGAACGATGATATTTCATATAAGTTTCATCTACTTCTCTCTCAAACATATTTGTAATCTCTTGATAAGCTTTCATCTCTTTTTTGATGAAGTCCAACTTATCTTTCTTTAGCTGTTGCATTTCAATCCTAGCTTGTATGGCTTCCTTCAAATCCCAATAGCCTAAGCACGCCAGATTAAACTTTGCCATAGTCTTAGCCAATGGTAGCCCGACCTCAGGTTTCCTAAAGGAAAATTCACTGGTAAAGTGGGTCATTGTCTCATTAACGCAATCAATCTCAGCCTGGCTAACATCTGGAAGTCTCTTCTCCAACAATCTTTCCATCATATCCGCCATCTTTTCATTATTTTCTAGCAGAGGTTTGATTGCATTCCATGAGACGTCAGCACAGCCTTGGGTGCCCTCAGGTCCGAATTGCAGAAAAGCTTGAAATGCAAGGAGCACATCTCTGGGAGGTTCATGTTGTGATTGCAAGGCTTGGAAGAATCCAATATTGTAATTTCTGATTACATGAATGCACTCTTTGGCAGTTTCCTTCTCCTTGCAGCAGGCCTGCTCAAATTCGTCAATTTCTTTCTGAAGGTTTGTAATTGCCTGAACTTCAAAGTTTAGCTGGTCTCTATACCTGTCAGCAAGATGTCTGTACTTGCAAGCTTGATTACAAGCCTTTGCTAGTTTCTGGAGAATGTATTGATAAGATGACTGAAGCTGATCAAGTTCGAGAGGTACTAAGTTTTGATCGAGCGCTTTGAAGCGTTCTGCACTGGAAAGATAGTCATCTAGTTGGAGCTTTAAAGCTACTTCAGATATTTTATTGTTCAAACTCATTGGAAAGTGATTGTTTTTGAAGAGGTTTTTGTATTATTGACTGTCCTAGTGAAGATGGTTATAAAGCAAAAGGAAACATTAATAGAATCATCTTTGGAAGGGATGGAATCAAAAAATTAAACCTTCAACAGGTTACTCAATTTATTAATTTAGTTTCCTTATAGAACTTTATCACAATAGAAATATAGCCTAATTCGCTTTTCTTTCCCACTCGATTTTCCTTAAATCTAGACCAGCTTCTTATTGGTATCTATCTAACTTTCTATGGATTTTCGATTCAAAAGGCTCAGAACTAAACCTTTAGTTTACTCTCCTATATCGTTGGGATCCCAACAAGATAAAATGAAATAAGATACATAAATGTAAGTATTAATCGATCAATAAGATTCACATAAGTTATAGAAAATATAGTTCTTAGTTCACTCTACGCCTGTTCAACTTCTCCAGGAAGTTTGTAACGAATTTTTTCTCTTAAATGATCAAATTCGTCACAATCTTTCCTCATTTCCTGCATTAAGTCGTTGATTCTCTTCAAGTTTCTATGATCTTTGCTTCTCTCCTGTTCTAATTGTCTGTAATGTTCCTCAAATTTCTTCAAAGCCTCATCGGCTTTCACAGCTTCTTTCCTGACTCCTTCATACTCCTCTTTGGAATGATGGTATTTCATATAAATTTCATCAACTTCCTTCTCGTACATCTCTGTAATCGCTTCATAAGCTTTCATCTCTTTCTTGATATAGTCCATCTTGTCTTTCTTTAATTGCTCCATTTCAACTCTGGCTTGAATAGCTTCCTGGAAATCCCAATAGGCTAAGCATGCCCAGTTATACTTCGCCATGATCTTAGATAGAGGTTGGCCCTTAAATTCTTGTCTTAGGGAATATTCTTTATTAAAATGTGACATTGTCTCTCTAGCGCACTCAATCTCAGCCCTACTCACATCTTTCAGTCTAGTTTCAAACAGACTATCCATCATATCGGCAAGCTTATTCTGATCTACCATCAGTTTCTTGACAGCATCCCATGACAAATCTGCAGCACCCATTGTACCTTCAGGCCCTAACTGGAGGAAGGCTTGGAATGCAAGAAGAATGTCTCTAGGAGGTTCATGCTGTTCTTGTAAGAAATGGAAGAACTCAGTGTTGTAATTCCTGATCTCTTGGATACAAGCCTTGGCACTTTCCCTTTCCTTGCAGCAGGCCTGCTCGAATTCGTCGATTTCCTTCTCAAGGTTTGTAATTGACTGAACTTCAAAGTTCAGTTGGTCTCTATAAGTTTCAGCAAGATGTCTGTACTTGCAAGCTTGATTGCAGGCTCTTGACAATTTCTGGAGAATGTGTTGATAAGATGATCGAAGCTGATCAAGCTCTAGAGGTACTAAGTTTTGATCTAGAGCCTTGAAGCGTTCTGCACTAGCAAGATAGTCATCTAGTTGAAGCTTTAAAGCTACTTCAGATATTTTGTAGTTCAAACTCATTGGAAAGCTATTTTGTTTGAAAAAGTTTTATATTATAGAATCTTCCGATGAACGTGGATATAAGCTGGATGGAAATCTCAGTAGAATTATCTTTGGAAAGATAGAATCAAGAAATTAAACTCCGAACAGGTCATTCAAATTTATTAATTTAATCTCCTTTATAATAGAACAATGCTCAATAACATTTGGCCTAATTAGCCTTTTAGGGCTTGTACCTGCTTTAAATTGTGCTAAGGTATTTATTCCTCAGAGTCTGATTTACATCAATCTGAATAAAAAGAATTCACTTGTTAATCAAAAGCCAGAGAAGTAGAACTCCGCTGAGAGAAACTTCAATCATTAGGAATTTGCTAGGACTCTATCTTCTTCAATGCTCTTTTCTACATATTGTATACATACTATAGATCCCACAAAGCGAGTTATGTATTAACTAATTCTATCTTCTTCAGATTGATATAGCTTCAAAGTGCTAAAGCAATTAGGTATTAAGTTTTATTGTTCAAATAACGAGAAGATAATATCTCAGTATTCAATTATTATCCATTTAATTAACACTCAATTCGATATAATATCTAACTAGATACTGGATCAGGCCTGCTCAACATCTGCTGGGAGCCTATAACGAAGTCTTACTCTTAAGCTATCAAATTCCTCACAGTCTTTCCTCATTTCTTGCATCAAAGACTCTATCCTCTTCACATTCCTATGATCCCTATTTCTTTCCCTCTCTATTTCTTTATAATGTTCCTCAAATTTGTGAAGAGCTTCATCAGCCTTCTCAGCTTCCTTTTTGATCTTCTCATATTCTCCTTTTGAGTTCTGATACTTAGCATAAATGGCATCAATTTCTCTCTCAAACAAATTGGTTATTTGGTCATAGGCATGCATTTCCTTCTTGATATAATCCATCTTGTCTTTCTTCAGTTGCTGCATTTCCTGCCTAGCCTGAATAGCCTCTTGCATATCCCAATAGCTCAGACACGCAAGAACATACTTAGCCATAATCTTAGCCAAAGGCTGGCACTGAAGAGGTTGATTGAGAGAATATTCTCTTGTAAGATGCCTCATAGTCTCAGTCACCTTTTCAATTTCTGCTCTGGTAATATCCTTAAGTCTTCCATCAAACAAATGATTCATCATATTGGCAAGCTTGTCCTTTTCACCCAAGAGACTTCTGATTGCATTCCATGAGATATCTCCAGTCGTACCTTCAGGACCTAATTGTAGGAAAGCTTGGAATGCTAGAAGGATATCCCTGGGGCATTCCTTCTGAGTTTTGAGGAAATTAAAGAACTCGACATTGTAGTTTCTTATTTCTTGCGCTGCGGCTTTAGCCTTCTCTTGCTCTAGGAAACAGGCATGTTGGAACTCACCTATTTCTTTTTCATAGTTTGCTATGGCTTGGATCTCGAAGGATATCTGGTCTCTGTATTTCTCAGCAAGATGCTGAAATTTCACAGCTTGATGGCAAGCCTTAGCCAATCTTTGAAGAACGTGTTGATATGAGTCCTTCAAATGATCTAGTTCTAAAGGCAAAACATTCTCATCAAGAGCCTTGAAGCGCTCAGCGTTGGATAAGTAGTCGTCTAATTCGAGCTTGAGCCCGACTTCAGAGATTCTTTTGGTCTCGTTCATTAGTGTCTTTTAGTGTCAAAGAATTTGTATTATTGAATGCGTGATATATCAGATATATGAGTTCTAGGTTAAAGGATTAGAATCATCTTTGGAAGAAATAGAAAAAGCAAATTAAACTCTGAGGAGGAATCAGAATTGTAAATTTATTTCATCTATCAGAACAGTATAAAGATCTTAATTAGCTTTTGAAATCTCTGAAAGAACCTAATTGAGATGTAATTCAATTAATTTGAGATTTTCCTTTTCGAATTTGCAGGCTTAGTCCTGCTAACTTTTAAACTTAACTCATGTAAAGTATGCAGCAACAACAGAAAAGTCTGCTTTTTCATTACAACAAGATCAGTATTAAAATAATTAGATAGAGGATATTCAATTATTCATCAAAGACTTTCTTTCTTCTTCAGTCTGACCCAATTTCACAATTAGTTGTTCTAATTGTTCCTGACGTTTAATCAGCTTCATTGTACACTCAGAAAGCTTCTTCTGCTCTTCCTCTAATTTCTTCTTTGAGTCCAGAATGGACCCATTTTTTGTCTTGGTATTGTTCTTGCCAGTGTCTTCTAAAAGCATTTGACTCTCAGCTTCTAAAGCCTTAAAATTCTTTAGCAGTGTGTTAACTTGTTGCTGTTCCTTTAGAACCTCGGCCTTCACTTGCATAATTTCTTGAACCAATTTTTGGATGTCGGCATCAACGTCCTCCAGAGTTTTAGGACTAGATTTTTTAGCTGAGACTGAGCCAACTTTTGTGTGGTTAGAGTTAACTCCTTTTTTGGTTGAGCCTTGGAAAATTAAGATAGACATAGAAAGAAATACCTTCTTTAGTTTCTTCTTTGGTTGCTGTGCTTTTGGATATGGGTTGTTTGGGCTCCTTAGAAAAGGCAGATTTCTTAGAAGGGAATAGAGTGATTTTGCCAATAGTTGATATTGAAATAGCTTTAGTATTTACAGTACTTGAGCCTTTTGTACTTTTTTTGGTGTTCATTTTGGATATAAAGTTTATTTTGGTTTTACGAATTAGTCTTTTGAGTCTCAGTCTTTCCTAACAGGATAGACGATTAAAACCCGAAACTTAGAACATCAGAGGGATAATAATGAGCCATCTAGCAATGTCTTTATCCATGTTTTTGAAAGCGGTTCAGTTTTCTAGTCATCTTGATTCATTCAATAATGAGTATTATCTTTCTAATCAAAATAAGGCTAATCATTACTCATTGAAACTTCTAGCAAATATTAGTATCTCAAAATTTATTTCACATGTTAGATTCTTTGATACTGGAGATTCATACTAGAAAATTTTGTAAAAATAACAAGTTCATATCAAGTTCTTTAATTTGCTTTGTTATTTTGGATAGCCTGTTATTCAGTAATTCTTTTCTTATTTATAATATATCTTACTGGGACTTTCAATCATCTTTTAGATTCAAAATTTTCACAATTTCTGATTCTTTTGGTTTATTGTAGCAAAACCTCTTATCGTTAAAATGTCGAAAGAACAACTATCTAAATGCATATCCTGGATAGTTGTGAATTAATTATTGAAAATTAGTCAGTTTGTGAATAGAATTGCTCTAACCGAATATCAGGCAGCTGAAAATATTCAAGTACACTTTAGAAGTCGTTCAATGAACATGTTTAAAGGAACTGGACTGTTTCTAGGTCTTCGATCTATCTTTTTACAATAACGAATTTTGTTGAAATTTGTCAAGTTGGTAAAACGCTATGCAAGTGAGCTTACCACATTCAAATAAATGGGCCTGAGCCTGATAACAGCAAGTATAGTGGAGCTGCGAGACCTGAACGAGGTCAGAGTTTAGATATTCCTTGGGGAAAGAATGATAAAACCTTAGACGATCTACTTACCAGTTTAGAACCTGAGAAGAGACGTATGAACCCACAAAATTGTAAGAAGCTAGAAACAGTTGTTAGAACCTCTTGACTCTCTCTTGTAAAAGATAGCTAAAGATGCAAATCAGCATTGAATTGTAATATAATATACAATCTAAATCAAATAAAACTTGTACAAATGTCAGAGCCTAATAAAACTAAGATTATTCCTAAGATACAGCACGGAATCTTTCCATTCAAGACTCGAATCAAGCCCTGCAATAATCCTTATGGGAAGAAGTCAGCAAGAAAGTTTATTGTTCAGAACTCTAAGCAAATCATCAATTTAATCGACGAAGTCAATCCGAACGATGAAAATTGCATCCAGGGATTCTTAGGAGGGTCCTGGAATGTAACTAGAGGAAAAGGCATCGCTAGGAACATAGAATTAAAGCTTTCAGGCCAACTAACAAAGACCTCATTTAGTGCATTAAGAGCTTTTCTCAAGAGACAAGCTAAGAATGTCAAGAAATTAAAGATCAATTGGGACAACCCTTTAAATAAGCCAACCTTGCTCCAAAGATACAACTTCATTAATCTTAAATCTCTAATTTATCAGGTTTCTAAAACTAGAGACTTCCTTCAGAAATCCTCGCTATCTCAAAGCTTCCTTAAACGTGCTAAAAACCTCAAAGATATTTCCCTTTTATCAAAAGCTTATATCAGTATGGATCGTCGCGATGATAGACTCGATCTTGACTTTATCCATCACAATAAGCTCCAAAATGTTGTAATTATATGTGAAAGTGCAATAATAGGCTCAGCAAGTCTCAATTTCCGTAAGATCAATTCTCTTAAAAGCCTTAAGTTACGATTTGGCAGAGAGAATGCTTATCAACAGCCCAGGATAGATCTGGCCTTAAATTTGACGGACTTAAAGCAAGTGGATCACTTATCCTTACAGTTTTTTAAAGTTAATTTTGTTAGTTCACGATTTTCTCAAATGAATTTGGAGGGTCTTATCACCAGCAAAATTCGGTTTGATTCTTGCAATGGAATCAAGGGTGATTATTTTTCTTTTCAGAAAATTCCAGGACTAACTAAATTTGAAGCTGAACTTCTTCAAACAAAAAACGAATTGTTCCTCAAAGAGGCCAACAGCCTTACTGAAATATCAATTAGTGTTGATTCAACAACGTATGTTGAGTTGAAGAAGCTACCTAGTGTCAAAAAAGCTATTATGGTATGTAAAAATTTCAGAGCTGATGGTAGATTACAGATTATGCTAGAAAATTTGCAAGAATGTCCTAGCTTGAATCACCTTGTACTGAGTTGTGAAGATTGTACTTTTGCCGTCCAAAATATAGATAATTACTTTAGAAATTTGACTAACCTCACCCTGGAACTGAATAAATCTGTAGTTTCCGATTGTCAACTCCAAAATTATGTAGAGAGTATCTCTGAATTGCTCAATCTTGAGTTTTTGACTATAAAACTTTTCAGTATAAACTCTCTGGAAGTTCCAAAATTGAGACTTCAAAACGCCAAGAATCTAAAAGCTTTTCACTTCCAAATCGATGTCTGCAAACTCAAGGAATTTAATATGATCATTTTTAATTTAGACCATCTATCGAAACTCAATCTCAACTTAAATAGTTGCTCCTGTATGACAGCTTTTAAAATTAACCTGTCTTCAGTACCGAAACTTGACCATGCTATTATTAGACTTGATGCAGGAATATTAAATGAAGCTTTTATTGAATTTGAAAAGATAAGAGAGCTTGGAACTTTCAAGACTGACTTCGTAAAATATAATAGACTCACAAATCTACATTTCTCCTTTTCAGATATTGATGATATCAAAGAATTACTTATTAACTTACAAAATTTCCCTCTTATAAAGAGAGCCAGCCCATTCATTAAACTTCATAACTGTAACAACATTGAGAATATGTTCCTGGCACTAACTGGTCTCTGGATGGAAGAAGTACCTCTAAGCGAGTTCATAGATTCCATTGAAGCCATCAACTCAAATATTGAAAATCTTGATTTTCTCGTTAAATCCCAAGAATTAGCTAAACACTTCCAGCCAATGTTGAAGAAACTTACCTGCTTCAAAAACCTAAATCTTTCATTAGAATCATGCAAGCGCCTCAGCCAAACCTGGTTTGATTTCACGGCGCATAAAACGCTAAACAAGTTGAAACTCTCGCTGATTTCGAATGAAGCCCTAACTTCTTTCAAATTGCTTGCCCCGAACCTGCTTGAGATCAACTTGGAACTTGATAGTTCACGGATTAGTGATAATTATCTCTCGGATGTTATTAGGGCTGTACGACAACTGGCCAAACTCCAGAAAGCCAGGATTCAACTCCTCAGAAACAAATCAATTTTAAAGCCGAGCTTCAATTTTAAGGATATGAAGACCCTAAACTCTTTGGAACTAGTGTTAATAAGTCTTGACAACCTAGAATTTCTAGAAATAAACTTGGAAGGTGCAGACTCATTGAAAGAGCTGACCTTTAGGATCAAAGACTTCATGTTTATTGGAAAAATTCATTGTAGCGAACTCAAAGAACTTCAAAAACTGACTTATGACCTAAGCGATTCTATTATTAGTGACAATGACCTTGGAAAGATTGTTGAGACTATGGTTCAAAATGGGCCTAACATTCAGAGTGTCAAAATAGAACTCTGCAATTCATCATATCTAGTGAACCCGGAGCTTCCGCTAGCCCCTCTTGCTAATCTTAACCATGTAATAATAGACATGAGCTATTGCCAAGAATTAAGGGAGCCCAAAATAACACTTCCTAGCAAAAGCGATATGAAAGTCTTAGTCAAGGTGAACAACTCGCTTAAACTCTCAAAAGAATCAAAAGAAGCACTTCAAGCACTTAACACTATATAATTTAATTTTTAATCATGACCCAAATTGCTTTCTCAGTGGCAAAATATGTCTATTCGTGATAACTATATGCAATAATTTCCCAGGATCATGAATTTGATTACAAAAGGTTAGTATGACTGGTTTATTAGATTTCCCTTTTTATGATTCATGTCTTCAAATTGTTCTTCACTTTAGGAATTCAATCCTAGTTCTAGGGTTGAGTCTTTCAGCGATAATTTCGAAACATAAAATGAATCCCTAAGCCAGCAGGCCTGAAACTATTTTCGAGCCAAAATTGATTAATTTATCCACTCAAATTGGATTTTCAAATGAGAAAAAGAAACCCAGCGATAAGTCTTTAGTTTTTGAATTCTATGAGAAGCGAAGAGGGTTTCTTGAGGTCTGAATTTCTAAATCAAGATACTTTTTCACTTCATTTTTGTTCTTTCTTTTTATTAAAAAAAAGTTAAATGGTTTACTATGCAAATAGACAACATATCACCATAAATGCATAAGGCATTTACAGAAAAAAATATATCTCACAAAATTGTGTAAAAGAAAAAAAAACGGAGAAAGGAATATATCATTAACAAAAATCAGACATTAAAAAAATAATAATAGAATGTCCACTCAAACCAGCATTATCTGGCTGAGTTCTTCAAAAGAATAAATAGGTCCCTGATACCATTCCGAGTTCTTGATGTCTTGAATGGTGGCTCTGCGTTGAGGGTCCTTATGAACTAAAGACTCGAACAAGTTCTTGAAACTGTCAGAAAGAGATTGGACCTCTTCACTTATCTCGGCCTGGCATCGCCAGAAACCGTTCAGATCATTCAGTAAGAGATCAAAGAAATCTTTTCCCAAAATTTTTTCGTTTTCAAGATAAGGCATATGGCCAACTCTTAATAAGAAGAGGCAGACGCCTAAGGAGAAGATGTCAGCAGAGAATGGAACCTTGCAGTTCTTGTTAATCGTTTCTGGAGCTCTGTAATTAATGGAACCTTGTCCTCTTAAGAAAGTATCACCTTCCTGATAAGCAAGGTCAAAATCGGTAACCTTCAGCCTAAAATCCTCGCTAAGCAAGAAATTTTCAGGCTTCAGATCCATATGAGCAATGCCTTTGGAATGAAGATACTCCACAGCATCAACCATTTGATGGAAGTATGTGCGAACAAGCTTCTCGTCAGAGGAGAAGTCGACAAGGTTCAAGAGGTTCCCGAAGTCATTCTTGGCCAGTTCCATAAGGATATAGCTGGAATAGAAAGATTTTCCATTCTTTTTGGTTTTCTGGAGAGGCTCGCATTTATAGCAAGAAATAATGTTAGGATGAACGAGAGAAGAGAAGCGAGATTCGTTGAGGTAAGAATCGTTGATTTTTCCATTAGAGTAAGGAAAAATCTTCATAGCAGAATGCCTGCCAATGTCAGAGGCGTAAGCGAGAAAGATTGGAAACTTGGAAGAGCTGATTTTTTTCAGCGCTTTAACAGTTCCTGTCTTCTCACTTGCAGAAGTCGGTGAAAGGTCTGGTGATCCAGGAAGTGCCTCGACGGATGCAGGGCAGGTTCTTTGAAAACTTATCATTACACTTTCACTCATTTGAAAATAAATCAAAATTACTTTTATAGTTCATAAATCAAACTTATTCAGAAATCCAATTATTAGAACTCATAGCTTAATTTTGTACACAGTATCAGTTAATAAACAATTTGAAAACAGGCCTTTCTAGATAATAAGACTCCAATATCAATATTTTGAACTATTAAACTTTTCATGCCCTTTGACCTAAGAGAGGAAACTTCCCACTTTCATGACCCATTTTTACAAACATCTCATCTGATTTTGACAATTTATTATCCAATGAAATCGAATGAAATTAATAGCTGTCGGATTATTATCCATTTTATTTATATAATTCGTTGGCCAGAAAAATCTATGAATGTTTGGGGCTATATACAAGATGCCCAAACGACTCTAAGGAATAGATTCGTTCATTAGATTGATGATCGAATTGAGTAGTGGGATTGTTTTCTCTGCCAATTCTGAGTCAACAGACACTCTCTTTCCATCCGGAGCAAATTTAGTGCTAATCCAAACTAGAATTTCCCTGTTTAGATCTTATCAAATGCGATCAATTAAACCTTCCCGATTTCAGTCAGTCAATTTTTTTAATATTGATTAAATTCTAAGGAAACTTTCAAAAATGACTCAAGTTTTTCTCAAAGTTTTAAGTGGCTGCTCGTTATGGCATCAAGAATCTGGAGGTCTCATGTTAAATTCTCTAGAACTAAAATGTTAGAATTTGAAAATTCTCGAGTGTCCGTTTTTGATAATTAAATTTCATATTCATATGTGAACAAGACCTCCCTAGCGTTCTTGCATTGCCAATAATGAAATGGAAGAAAGGCGTTAGAAAAACAGAAATGCTTTCCTTATTGGAGGGAATTTTTTGTTGCATTAGGAATTTGAAATTAGCTTCTTTTAATTAGCATCCTTTGTAGTAAAACCTGTTTATATTGGGATAGTGTTGGCAACGAATTCCGCAGAGAATTCTTGAGATGTAATAGGAGTTGTTTTGGTATTTTGTTAAGAAGAAACCTGAGTCATGATTTAACTGAGAATGAGCTAACTGAAAAAATCCTTTTAAGAATTCGAGTCTCTCTAATCTCGCTTCGACAGATGATAATGCTTAAGCAAAGAATTTTGCTCTATGGAGACGAAGTCTTGTAAGATTCTCTCCAGGTTTTTAAAAATTATTCACATCATACTTATTTCTATCATGTTTAATAAAACACCACTAGCATAAAGCTTCTTTCAGTTATTCTAAATAATGAGAATCTTCAGAAGTAGATCCTCCATTTCCTATGCATTTTCTCTTGATTGTTTTATCTAAAGAGCAAATCTATTTGTTTCATCCCAAATTTTTGAATGATAAAGACTGTCAAAGTGAACTTCTATCTCTACATCAGTCTGATTGTGGGCTAGTGGTCCTTTAATGTCTATCTTGAAACAACAAAATCGAAATGAGTAGAGAATCTCGAAATTCATATGAAGCCTAATATTTTGAAAGGATTCTTTCGCTTCGGTAAAATATTATTTCAAAATAATCCGAGCGAATGAGACCTAACCTCCCTAGAATGCTAGAGAAGTGGAATATATAACTTTATCAATATTATTTGTCACAGCTAGCGTATTCATATATTTGAATTTTTTTAATGAAGGAATATGTCCTATTTGAGATGTCAGGACAAAGAAAAGTCCCCGAAAGTGTCTTCGATAAGTATTATAATCAGGACAAACAGAGCATCTCGAAAAAGAGTATGGAAAGTAAACTTGCTTGTGTAATGAATTTTGTGGAAAAGGTTAATGTCATAAAGTCCTAATATTTGTGAGCCTTCAATTTAAGACTTGACCTTTAACAGGGTTTATCTATTCAATTCAAATTTTTTCTAAGTTAATTTTTATAATTATTATCTGATGTCTATATCTTTTGGGCGTACCAACTAAATAAAATCTATGTTTAGAACATGAATTTCTATGATTGTTCTCTGCACGATCTTAATTGTCTGAGTATACATAGCAATGAAGTTGCAGTCTATCCTATGATCGGATTTAAATTCAAATTTATTAAAAATAGGGACTCTTATAGAAATAAACGATAAACTTTAAAATAATATGCAACAATGTAAGGCATCCAAAACAATTTGGCTGGAAAGATTATTAGGGTGTGATGTTGAAGCATCTAATTCCATTGAAAATGTCAATGGAATAAATTCAATCAATTACTAACGAACTGGGCAAAAAAGTAATTAGTCAATGAATCCTTCAAATATTGTTTAAATCAACAAATTCTCTAACAAGCAGCACAGAAAGACAATTTTTCTCTGATTTAACTAGACATGAATTCTTCTTTATTTTTGAATTATTGTTATTAGTTGACTTTGTATTGCCATTTTCTTCTTTTTCCCTTCTTTTTTTTTGAAGCGATTAAAATGATAGGGAAAAACCTTAGGAAATATAAGGAGAAAGTAGAGAAGGATTCTTAAAAATCTAATTTTCTTATTAGAACATAGAAGCAGAGTTAGGATACCATTTATATATTTGGAGCCAAATTTATACAAAACCCTAATTATCATCTCATTGAATCTAACTCGAAGTGGATTATCATCAATTATTTTAAGGATCTTTGAAAAATATCTCTTGTTTTGATTCGAAATGATAATAACTGAGTTTTGAACACAGCTGCATACGTAAACACAGGAGAAAAAAATTTGAATTTTTTCCTTAACAGAATTCTCTAACTATTAAACCAATTAAATAGAGGCCAATATCATATATGAATTAGTCTTCCACAAAGCTACATGAAATCAAATTGGCCCCATATCTACTCCAAAATTAACATCCAACCAAAAAATCTCAAGTTTAATGCGAGACATCTTCCTGACCATCTAGGAATTACTGACATTTCATTTTGAGAAGGCTCTTATGTAATAATAAATTCAAAGAAGGCCACGGTGAATTATTCTTTATAATGGGAAGAATATGTATATATATACCTGTTCAAAATTATTATGCTTGGAGATATTAGGATTCACTTTATCTCAATTTATAAATTTGTTAGTCTAGACTCTCAGAATAGATTCTAGAGTAAGAGAGTCTTCATTAATCTCAACTTCACAGGTTTATACATTAACTGAGTTTATAGTAACAATATCACTGAGGAGAGTCAGTTAATAATACATTCTTCGGCTTGAGAAGAGGGAAGTTGCCTCTTCTATTAAGGAATAACAACTTCGCATCAATCAAAATTCGATAATTATGACGTTGGACATAATAATCTGCAATCTATTTAGTAAGTTATAACTAAACAAAGCATAATTGGCTCTCCGATGAAAGATTCATTTACTTCAAGGCTTTAAGTGACTTGAAACAGTCATCATGATTAACACATCTTTTTATTAATAAATTAACACAAAATTATAAATTTTTTCGAGAAGGACTCAGACATTAAGAAAAAACACGATTGAATAAACTGACTCCATCATGATCTGTGAGCGCACACTGAATAATTTTGAATTAAGTACCGTTAAATATGAAAATATTTTCAGCTTGAGATCAATCAAAAAAAAAGTACAGAGCTAATCTAACGTCAAATAGTTTTACTTAAGGCTTTGCAAACTATCTTTGATTTTCCTCTTCTCCATGCCCTTTCCCATAGAAATATAGCAAGATTGATTGAGAAGAGCTTTGTGTCAATGAGAAATGGGCCTTCCATGTACTTTTCAAATTATTATTGAAATAAACAAAGTTTTTAAACATCTTAAGATAAATTTTAATTGTGTGTAATTTACATGATCCATTCCTCAGTCTGAGCTTATCACAATTATTGAGCCATGACGCTTATTGAGAAAACTATGTCATAAGGAGTATGATTTGTATCTGTGGAACATTTTGTTTAAGAAATTCAAATGAGTTCTAACGCCTTCGAGTTACTTTGAGGTCAATTTCAAATTTGGACTCTAATAATCAATTTGATAAAATTAAACAAATGACAAGCTCTTTCGGTAATCGAAAGGCTGTTCACATAGTCTTCTCGATCTGTGTATGCTTAGCTGCTGCTCAAAGCATTGATCTTTTGGACAATGTGCCAAGAGAGCTGAGTGTCCAGCCAAGAATTTTATCCGTACTAACTCAGAGTGACACTTTGATATCTGACAGCTCTGCTGGTGACCAAAAGAATGCTAAAATTATAAGCCTTCCTGATGGTGGATATGTCATTGTCTGGGAACATTATAATACAGTCGGTGGAACCCAGTCTGCTATTATGGCAAGAAGATATGATGCTAATAATGTTCCTGGAAATGTGTTTCAAGTTAATGAACCTTCAACAAAGCTAGAGAATTCCCCAGAAGGTGCCTCCCTTATTGATGGTGGATATGTGATAGTTTGGCAAGACGCTGAGGACACAGGCACTTCTCCTCGCCCAGGAATTTATGTCCAAAGATTCTATGCAAATAACACAAAATATGGTTCACAGATACGCGCATTTGGAGACATAGTTTATCAGTATCGCTGGGCCAAAGTAATTGGACTAAATAATGGAGGGTATGTCGTTGTATGTAGCAGAAGACTCAACGATGAGGATACAGTACTAATTGCCCAGAAATTTGACTCTGAAAATGAAAAGGTTGAAGGAATACTGAATATTTTTGCTGAAGGAGTTCATAATCGACATGATATCACCAAGCTATCAGATGGAAGCTTTATTGTAGTGTGTGAATACCATTCATCACCTAGACCTTTAAAAATTAAGGGATTTGATTTGGACTTTAATCCTCTCTACGCCGGGATAACGCTTCCAATTTATACTGTAGCTGAGAGGCTCATCATTTTGGCTCGACAAGCATTGGATGGGACTCTTATCATTGGCTGCTCAGAGCGCGAAGACCCCTCTGAAGATCTTTTTGTTGCATACTTCTTGCTAACGCCTTCGTTTACTCTCAAAACTTCATTCAAATTCACCAATCCTGGTCAATTTTGGACAACTATCCCTTTGGCTGATGGCAATTTTGTAGTTGTATGGTCAAAAGATACTGATGTATGGGCCAGAAAGATCACCACAACAGGAAGTGTTATACAAGAGTGGATAGTCAACAGCGAAACCTCGAACATACAAGAGCCTTCAGGTGGGGTCTCTCTTACAGACGGGAGATTCATTGTTGTCTGGGATAGTCATCCTTCAGGGAGTGGCGATGGCTATGATTCATACTATGCATCTTTTTGTCTTGATAATACACAATGCTGGAATCCAAAAGCCTCGGTATGCGAATCTGCTACAAATGCCCCACCAGTCTGTAAGGCATGCAGTGCTGATGTTGATTGTAGCCATGTTCCTGCTTCTGACGGTCACTGCTCTGCAGGAGTCTGCGATCTCTTATCCACTCTTTCTCTTAGTGGACCTCCAGAAATTACTGGAGATAGCGATATTATTCTAGAGGCATCAATTAATCCAGACGAAGAAGAATATTTCATGGCTGACATTTCGTTCGTCTGGACTGTTAAAGCAGGCACTAATGGTGAAAAACCACTTTCTGATTTACACAACTTTTTATTGACTCAGACTCATAAGACACTCACAGTACCAGCAAGCTTGATCGAACCTCTAGTTGAGTACAATTTTACCGTTTCCTATATCAATCCTGCCGGGGTGAACCTCACAAGTCACCTCGATATTGTGCCAATATGTGGCAGAGGGACTTATCGTATAGTTGGAACGGGATGTGGAAAATGTAGTGGCGCCTGTGATGTCTGTGAAGATTCATCTACTTGTTTAGAATGTGCTAGCTTTGCCGAACTTGACACGACAACCAATGCCTGTTTGATGTCATCAACTTTGAGTCTCGCAGGTCCTTCTCTAGCATCAACTTGCGATGATCTTGAACTGGAAGCTGTGATAGATTCTGATGAAGCGGAATATCTGCCTATTACTTTCATTTGGAGTGTGGTTTCTAATTCTCTAGACTTTACCCTTAGAGCTGCTTTGGATGATTTCCTATCTTCCCACACCTCATCATCCTTGACTATTTCCTCAGAATTGCTGGAACAGCGTGTGTTATACATATTTTCAGTCAATTATACCAACTTTGTGGGAGACAATCTCAGCTCATCCCTCAAAGTCATTGCAGGTTCTGAAATGACTCCTCCCATTTCAGTTGATGGAGGTGACACTCACATAGTGAAAAGAAGTGAAGACTTCACAATTAAACTTATTGGATCCTACACTTCTTGTTATCCAGTGGATAAAGATCTAGTTGTAGTATGGGACTTAATGGAGGGCCCATTCATAAAACTCCAAGATTTGGTTTCTCCATTGACACCTCTTTGGCTGACCATTCCCAAGTGCACTCTCTTACCAGACACAACATACGAAATTCAAGCAATATCATATTTCGAAGGACATACTAAGTTCCTAACAATTAAAACGATCAGCTTAACCACAGGAGATGATACTTTTTATGCACTAATTATGAATGGAAATCGTGATCATTCAGCTAACATCTCTCTGAGCCTTGAAGGTGTCATAGTATATGAAATAGAATGTGATAACACAAATTCCATGGAAGTGTTATATATGTGGGAATGCAATAAAATAAATGAAGGCAGTCCCACACCATGCCCAGATGAGGATTCACTCTTTGGTGTTAATAACATTCATGGTAGCCTCATTGTCCCAACTACTTATTTCCAGGAGGGAGAAACACTGGAATTCAATTTAACTATCACTCGCAATGGAAAAACTTCATCTGCAATTACCACACTCAACATTGTAGACTTCAGTGCCCTTCCAGTATCGATCTCTTGTTCCGGCTCCAGTTGCAGAAGATTTACAACAGGCAGACCTCCTATTCTTTCAGCTAATATAGCGGGTGAAGGCTTCAATCCTAGCTTCAGCATCGTCTATAATTGGTCTCTCTCTCATGACTTCAATTTCGCTATCTTCCAAAATATGCTTCAAATTACTGAGAAAGCTATCTTTCCGGGAGAGACATTACGAGTCACTGTCCAAGTGAGCAACTCCTCCTTCCAAGGGAATGCATTTCTAGACGTTCCTTATAACTCACCACCATCTGGAGGTAGTCTCACAGTCGAACCATCTGAAGGATATGCACTTGATACTTACTTCTCAATTAACGCTGATAGCTGGACCGATGAAGATATGCCTCTTATATATCAGTTCTACTTTTCTCTGGAAGCCAAAGTAAATGTAATTGATTGGTCCCCAATAAGCGAGAAACAATTATCTTCTCATCTGACTACTTGGCTAGCAGGAATATCACCAAATATTACAGTCTACATATATCTGATAGTAAGTGATCCCTATGGTGCAGAGAGTCAGGCTAATGCAAGTACATTGGTCATCTACTCGGGAGATTTAAATGATAAAGTTAGAAGATTATCATATTTACTCAATACAGTTCAAACCAATGATCATCTTGAGATCATAAAGATGATCTCACTAATCTCCCATCAAACTCTCTTCCTTGAAAACAGTTTAGCCCCCATCGAACCTGTATGCCCGCTTTGCAGTGGGCATGGATCATGTACTAATGATGTTTGTGTCTGTAGCCCAGGATATGTGCTTAAAGACTGTAGTATGACCATAACCACTTTTCAGGAACTTATCATGAACAAGTTCAATATTATTTACAGGATTCAAGAACTTTCTCCTACTGCTAAAACTGAAGAACTCATCGATTTCATCTTAATTTCACTTGAAGAACTAACAGCTAATGCTCATTTCAATACTGAAAGAACTATGACTGAATTCAAGGAGATTCTTGAAGATGTGGTCAAAGTGAAAGACCCAGATACCGTCTTGACTCTAAGTCAGAGAGACTCTGTTGCCAATATTATTGATCATCTGATTGAATATACAACTGAGACTGATTGTGAGTGTAAAACTGATTTTTGCCATGATCTAGGAGACCTGACCGTGGAATATTTGACTAAATTAGCTAATGATGCGCTAGCTTCGGCCTTCCCTAATGAACCACCCTCGGTCATTCAGACTGCCATTTATGATATTATCACAGCTAAGACGACTCCTTGTATCCTTCCAACCTTAGATTTTCAATCCGATCGGAATGCTCCTAGTGTAGTTCTATTTGCAGCAGATAAAGCAGAGGAACAGAGACGATGTCATGAGGTCATGGATGTTCAAGTGTTTTCTATGTTAACCAGAGATCAACTATTCAACTGTATAACCCCTGGAAAATATCCTGACCCATTCAAGGGAGCTCTAAGTGTGAGTGTGACTAAGCCTGGAACTGGAGAAACCTTTGACATGGATATCAATGCTTTGATCACGCTTCCTCCCAAGAAAAGATGTCCTACAAATTGCAAGACTATATCTGCGACTGAAACAGAAACAGTATGTCTTTGTGAGAATTTAGTCGAACTAAATCCTGCTAAGCAAATTAAAGCTATCTTCCAAAGCTCTGAGTTAGATGCTCTGACGAAGATTGGTAATTTACTTTCCTGGTTATGGTATCGATCAGCTATCTTTTGGATTAATGTTGTTGCGGTTCTCTGGCTTGGAGTCACCCTTTATCTATTGAAAACAAGACCCGGTTTGCGTGATTACTGTCACGCAACAAAGATTCAAGAAAGAAAAACCCCTAAAAAATTTGACAACCTGCTAGTCGTCTTTCTGGTATTTTTTAACATATTATTTTATTAACTCTCTAGAAAGTTCATCCTATATTGAATATTTATTATTACTATGATGAAAATATGAGGAAGTCAACAAAGGCAGCTCTCTATTATGCTAAAATTGTTCTGTATGGTACTTTTGGAGCCATATTTGCTACCTCTTCCCAAAAAGTAAAAGATTATTTGTTCATGCAATTTACCAAAAAATAGGGATTCTTCGAAGCTCTAGCTAAATTGGAACTTTTTGTGATACTGCTGCCATATTACACTGCTCTTCCATTAAGTATTTTATTAGAACATGTTATTCAAGATCCTTCCAAAGAGTACACTTTTTATGAATTTGACTTACATTACTCCATAGATTTATTAAAAATCATGGAGCAAAAGGAGTGATATTTAGAAAGATTGCTGGATATGCCCTTGCCTCTGCAATCTTAATGCTCTGCTATATCTATTCATTCACAATAGCAGCTAACAAAGATTCTCAGTGGGAGTTATCTTGGCTGGCCAATTTCCTTGTTTTCCTCTTTAATGACGTCATTGCAATGCCGGTTGTGATTCTGTTTATAAAATTCATTCTAGCTCTACTTTCACCTGAAATAATTTCATCCCTTGATAA